>Ga0105104_10000127_pt1 | contig 52646 bp, 52 predicted proteins | sample PPLLaktember2015_3_FD_87034 | JGI IMG/M metagenome (GOLD analysis project Ga0105104, IMG submission 87034) | Freshwater sediment microbial communities from Prairie Pothole Lake near Jamestown, North Dakota, USA - PPLs Lake P7 Core (6) Depth... | ecosystem: Environmental > Aquatic > Freshwater >... | reverse complement strand
GCCGATGCGGTCAGCGTGGAAGTTTTGGATGCAGGCAACAAAGGTCTCTTTGGCTTGGGAAAACCGCAGGTCCGTGTTCGCTTGACGGTAAACCCTGCGGGGGGTGTGGCGGATGTTCAAACAGAATCAACCCCAAGCAAGGCGCCGAGCCGCCGCGCCAAACGCGTCGAAGCGGAAGTCGAAGCGCCGCCACGTCGCAACGGCGACATTTCCCCCCCTGAACCGGAGCGCGTCGAATCAAAGCCAGCTCCTGTCGCAGATGCCCGTCAGGGTGTTCCCGCTAAAGAGGGCGAGCCTCATCCCGAACATGACGCCTTGCTCGACCGTGCCGAGTCGGTGATCTCGAAAATGCTCCACCTGCTTAACCTGGAAGCGCAGGTCTCCGCCAATTATGGACCCACCGAGCGTGATGGCCGCCGCAATATCCATGTGGATATTCGCGGCAATGACCTGAGCGTACTGATCGGACGCCGCTCCGAAACATTGTCGGCGTTCCAATATATCGCTTCGTTGATCGTGGGCAAGGAAGAGCAGCAATTTGTGCAACTGACCGTGGACGTGGAGGGCTACCGTGACCGCCGCGAAAAACAGTTGATCCAAATGGCAAAGCGCATGGCGGACCAGGTTGCCAAGAGCGGACGGCGCCAAACCCTTGAGCCGATGCCCTCCGGCGAGCGCCGCATCATCCACATTGCTTTGCGCGATCACCCCGAGGTCAAGACGGAAAGTACCGGTGAAGAGCCGTATCGCAAAGTGATGATCCTTCCGAAGGATGGATAATTGCCGTAGGGCAGGTCTTAGACCTGCCCTTACTTTTTATCACGGTATAATTCATCCATGCCGGATCTTGTTTCATTGCAGCCAGTGGATTATCTTGTGATCGGTCATGTTGCACACGACCTCACCCCGAACGGTCCGCGCTTGGGTGGCACAGCTGCATATTCTGCGTTGACGGCACAGGCGTTGGGCTTGCGGGTGGGTGTGGTCACTGCCTCGGGACCCGAAACCTCTCTTGCGCCTCTGAACGATATCTCCGTGATTTCTCTCGAATCCCCAAAGAGCACGACCTTCGAAAATATCTATAATAATGAGCATGGGCGTATTCAGTATGTGCGCGCCCAGGCGGCAAGGATTGATCTGGAGCGGGTGCCAGAAAGCTGGCGAGACGCTTCGGTCATCCATCTGGGTCCCATCGCGGGTGAAATGGACTCCAGCCTGCCCGAAGGCTTTTCTCCGGCTCTGCTTGGACTCACGCCGCAAGGCTGGATGCGCCAATGGGGTGCGGATGCACGGGTTTTCCCCACGGAGTGGAAAAACGCGGAAGCTGCTCTGGCGCATGCTGGAGCAGTGGTGATCAGCCGTGAAGATGTGAACGGTGACGATGAATTGATCGAGCATATGGCTCATCAAACGCGCGTGCTGGCTGTGACTGAGGCTGCCGCGGGGGCGATCCTGTATTGGAACGGCGATCGCCGGCGATTCCGCGCACCGCAAGTGCAGGAAGTGGATGCCACCGGCGCGGGCGATATCTTCGCGGCGGCTTTTTTCGTCCGCCTGTTCACCACACGTGACCCGTGGGAAGCGACGCGCTTTGCAACACTGGTCGCCTCGTGTTCCATCGGCCGGGTTGGGTTGGATGGAACTCCCACGGCGCGTGAAATCAAGGAATGTATGATCGAAGTTCTGCACTGATCGAAAATCTGAAATCGAAAACACTTGCACCGCACTGCACCGAACGCAGTGCGGCGCAGTGCAGGTGTCGTAAACCACATGACTCGCATCTATACCCTCGTCAACCAAAAAGGCGGAGTGGGCAAGACTACCACCGCCATCAACCTCGGTGCGTACCTGGCGCAAATGGGCCAGCGCGTCCTGGTCATTGACCTCGACCCGCAAGCCAACGCGACCTCCTCTCTCGGCGTGGATAAACACGCGGTGCAGGGCAGCACATATGAAGCCCTGCTCAACGGTGATATCCCGGCTGCGTCCATTCTTTACAACGAGCGGCTTCAACTTTCCATCCTGCCATCTTCGCCATCATTAGCCGGCGCAGAGATTGAGCTGGTTGGGGAATTGGGCCGTGAATTTCGTCTCAGGAACGCGCTCGGCTCGCTGAGTGACAAATATGATTACATCCTGATCGATTGCCCTCCCTCCCTGGGTATTCTGACAGTCAACGGACTGGTCGCGGCGCGCGATGGCGTGCTGGTTCCCGTTCAATGTGAATATCTGGCGTTGGAGGGCCTCGGACAACTGACCCAGACCATCCAACGAGTCCAGTCGGCGCTCTTCCCGGACCTGCGCGTGCGCGGCGTGATATTGACCATGTTCGACCCGCGCACCAATCTTTCCGGCGATGTGGTGAAAGAGGTGAAGAACCATTTCCCGGGACAGGTTTTTCAGAGCATTGTGCCGCGCAGCATCCGCCTTGCGGAGGCGCCTTCCTACGGACTTCCCATCTCTTCCTATTCCCCGTCCTCTGTGGGCGCGCGCGCCTATGAAGCGCTGGCAAAAGAATTGTTGAAAGGTGATGGAATTCCCGCAGGATAATTCGTAGGGACGGGCGCGCAGCGTCCTGCCCAACTTGAATCGCAAGGAGATCAACCATGCCCCCACGTTCCGGCCTCGGCAAAGGACTCGACGCCCTCATCCCAACCGGTCAAAAAACATCCGGTCCCGGCAGGGAGGGCGGCCTCACCCAAATCCCTGTTGACTCGATCCAGCGCAACCCGCGCCAGCCGCGCGAGAAATTCGATCTCGAGGAACTGGAGAATCTGGCCGCCTCCATCCGCGAACACGGGGTGATCCAACCCCTGATCGTTTCACCAGGCAAAAATGGGATTTACATTCTCATCGCAGGGGAACGTCGTTTGCAAGCCGCCCGCAAGGCGGGACTGAAAACTGTGCCTGTTGTGATCCGCAATGCGACAGATCAGCAATTGCTTGAATTGGCATTGATCGAAAATGTCCAGCGTGCCGACCTGAATGCGATTGAAGAAGCGGAAGCCTATCAACATTTGGAAAAAGAATTTAAACTCTCACACGAAGAGATCGCAGCCCGGGTTGGGAAAAATCGTTCTACCGTTAGCAATACAATTCGTTTGCTGGAAGCCTCGGCCGCGGTGAAACAAGCCTTGGTGAATGGGCAGATTACCGAAGGGCATGCGCGCTCGATGTTGAAATTACCTGCCAGGGCGCAGGAAGAATTGTTGAACAAGATCATCACACTTGACCTGAGTGTACGCACAACGGAAATGATGGTTAAAAAATATTCAGGGCAGAGGCCTCTCTCCAAAAAGAAGGCCAGCCAGAGCGCGGATGCGGCCGATGTCGAGCGTCGCCTGCGCTCGAGCCTGGGAACGCAGGTTGCCCTCAAACATAGAAAAAGCGGGGGAGGCACGGTCACCATTTATTACTATTCAAATGAAGATTTGGATGCCTTGTTGGAAAAATTAACATAATATTGTAGGGGCACAGCGGAATCTGAAAGGATTTTGACGGTCTGTCGTCCGCTGTGCCCCTACGCAGAATTCAATATGAAACTTCTTTATAACGCCTACATCCGTACCCAGGACCCATCGCACCCAACTGAAACAGCGATTCTGATCGACCGCGAACGGATCGTTGCCGTTGGAGAAGCGAATGTTCTCCTGTCGCAATATCCAAATGCAGAGAAGCAAAATATGAACGGGCGCGTCATCCTGCCCGGTCTGACTGATGCTCATTTGCATTTGAAACACTACGCGCTCAATTTGCAAAAGGTGGATTGCGAGACAGAGACAAAAGAGGCCTGTTTGCGCCGGGTGGCAGAGCGTGTGCAGAAAGCCAAACCGGGTGAATGGGTTTTAGGTCATGGCTGGAATCAGAACGTTTGGGAGAACTGGCCCTCAGCCTCCGAACTGGATGCCATTGCGCCGAATAACCCTGTCTATCTGACTGCCAAATCCTTACATGCCTCCTGGGCAAATACGGCTGCCCTGAAACTCGCGAACATTACATCGCAAACGCGCAATCCCCAGAATGGACAGATCCAACGTGATGGCAAAGGCAGTGCCACAGGTATTCTGCTTGAAAGCGCCATGGACCTGGTTGGCAATATCATCCCCGAGCCGGGCATTCATGAAATTGCAGATGCCATGGAGAAGGCGCAATCCATTTTGTGGAAAATGGGCTTGACGGGCATTCATGATTTCGATCGCCGCGATTCATTCATGGCACTCCAGCAGCTTCATGCGCAAGGCAGACTTAAATTGCGTGTGCTCAAAAACCTGCCGGTTGAACTGCTCGATCAGGCCTATGAACTCGGTCTGAGTGCCGGCTTTGGCGATGACTGGCTTCGCATTGGTTACATCAAAGCCTTCATGGATGGCGCGCTCGGTCCGCATACGGCCGCCATGTTCCAGCCTTATATTGGAGAAGAAAACAACCGTGGCATTCTCAACATGGATAGCGAGGAACTTTTTGAGCATGGTCGTAAAGCTGCCCAGGTGGGTCTGGCGCTGGCTGTCCATGCCATTGGGGATCGCGCCAATCATGAAGTTCTCGACGCCTATGAGCAGTTGCGCCATTATGAACAGGAAAATCACCTGCCCGCGCTTCGGCATCGTATCGAACACGTCCAGGTCCTTCATCCCGACGATGTGATGCGCCTCGGCAGGCTGAACATCATTGCTTCCATGCAGCCCATCCACGCCACGTCCGATATGTTCATGGCAGATGCGTTCTGGGGTGAACGGTCGCGCCTCGCGTATGCCTGGAAGACCCAATTGGAGAACGGTGCGTCTCTCGCGCTGGGATCGGACGCGCCAGTCGAATCGCCGAATCCGTTCTGGGGCTTGTACGCGGCGGTGACGCGCAGGCGCGCCGACGGTTCTCCCTCCGCCGACGGCTGGTACCCCGAACAAAAGTTGAGCATGGCTGAAGCCTGGCAGGGATTTACCCTCGGGCCCGCCTACGCTGCAAACATGGAGACACGGCTCGGCCGCCTCGCCCCGGATTATCTCGCTGACTTGATTGTGCTGGATGCTTCGCAAGATCCATTCACCTGCCCCGTAGAGGATTTGCTTGTGATGCAATCCTCGGCTACAATGGTAGGCGGAGAATGGGTCTATACCTCTGCCACCGGGGACGGCGGCTTGAGCTGAGAGAATCATGGCAGATCAACATCGCCTTACACCTGAGATGCTCGTGCCGCGCATGGGGGAATACCTGATTCATAAGGGGCTCATTACAGCTGAGAACCTGCAGAAAGCACTCAATTATCAACAGGAAGCGACGGCAAAAGGGACTCCGGTTCTGCTTGGACAGGCACTCATCGAACTTAAATTACTGGAGCGTGCTGAACTTGACCAGGCTGTTACGGAGCAGATTATCCAGTTGCGTTCTGCATTGCAAGTAGCCAATCGGACACTGGAAGGCCGTGTGGAAGAGCGCACCGCCGAACTACAGAAAGCTCTCGAGCGCGTCTCGGAACTTAGTCAGCTTAAATCCAATTTTGTTGCGAATATTTCCCATGAACTGCGCACGCCATTGACGCACATCAAGGGCTATGTCGAATTGCTGATCACAGAATCGCTTGGGCCGATCACGGAAGAGCAGCGCCATGCTCTGCAAGTGAGCCAGCAGTCAACAAGCCGACTGGAGGCTCTGATTGAAGATCTCCTCATGGTTTCACTTGCGTCGCGCGGGGAAATGAGTATCAAGCAGGAGAATGTGGATATTCGCCGCCTTGTGAACCTGGCGATCAAATCTCACATGCCTCACGCACAGGAACGCGGCGTTAGTTTGGAGACAAGGGTTGATGAGAACGTGCCTCTCGTTCAGGCCGATTCACAGAAAATTGCCTGGGTGTTGCACCAACTTGTTGATAACGGAGTCAAATTTACGCCTTCGGACGGACGTGTTGTGGTGGCTGTCAAACGTGAAGGAGAGCATCTTATAATTGTCTCGGTGATCGATACGGGTATCGGCATTCCAGCCAACAGGTTGAATGACGTCTTTGAACCATTCCATCAATTGGATGGCTCTGCGACACGGCGCTATGGGGGCACAGGATTGGGACTGGCGCTTGTGCGCCAGATCATCGAAGCGCACGGTTCAATGCTTGAAGTGCAATCTACCGAGGGACATGGTTCCACGTTCAAGTTTCCCCTGCTTGCAGCCGCTGAATCAAAACAATGATGGACAGCCATACACTTTCCTACTTGCAGGAATTAATGCAGATCGCCACTCATGGGGGAACTTCGCGGACCACGATTGAGAAGTTCATGGTGGCTCTGCGTAAAGAGTTTGTCTTTGATAATGTCGCGGTTTATCTTCAGGATGAATCAACCGACATCCTTGAAGTTGCTTACGCGCGCGCGATCGGCCGTTCCAAAGATGCCGAAGCAGATGCTGCCTGGGGAGATGAGTTTGCGGGCCAGGTTGTTAAAAAAAGCAAGCTCCTTCTTCAAGATCCCAAGCCGGATGTGTTGCCCAATGATCGTCTGCATCAAGCTTATTTGCTTGGTCTGCCACTGCTCATAGGAGGGTCGGTCAAAGGAGCTCTGGTCTTTGTGCGGTTTGGGGGTCCCATCTATGAGGAGGCTCATATCGCGATTGCATCACTGGCTGCGACGCTGCTTTCCATGTTGTTCGAGCGTGCCACATGGTCAGAAATGCGGGAGGATCTGCAGGATCTTAAGCGCCAGATGCAATTGCAGGAGGATTTCGTCAGCACGATTTCTCATGAACTGCGTACGCCGCTGGGGTTTATCAAAGGCTACAGTACCAGCCTCTTGCGACAGGATACAAGCTGGGACGCGGAAACCCAACGGGAGTTTCTGACGATCATTGACGAGGAGGCCGATCGGCTTTCGGTTTTGATCGAAAATGTACTTGAGTCTGCACGGCTACAGAGCAAGACCTTACCCCTGCGTTTCCAGCCCATCAGGTTGGACGCCGTTTTACGCGATGTGGTCCAGCGGGTTCGCTCCCGCCACAAGGATCTTGATATCAGCGTGCAGCTTGACACTATGTCTCCTGTTTACGGCGATGGTGTGCGGCTTGCACAGGTCTTTGATAATCTTTTCACCAATGCAGTCAAATACGCGCCCGGCGCGCCAATTGTTGTTTTATTGAATCAGGTGGACGATAACGCGGTGGTTTCTTTTATTGATCATGGTCCCGGCATTCCAAAAGAATCCCTGCCGCTTATTTTCGAGCGTTTCTACCGGGTGCGCGGCGAAAAAACGATCACAGGAACTGGGCTTGGTCTTTACATTTGCAAGCAGATAATCCACGCACATCGTGGTAAGATTTGGGCAGAATCCACTCCCGGCCAGGGAACAACGTTTTTCATCGAACTGCCCATCGACTCATCTCGGTAACACACAGGAGGAGGCACTATATGGCAAAACGCATTCTGATCGTTGATGATGAACCTCGTTATCTACGTTTGCTCGAAGCCAATCTGCGGACGGGAGGATATGAAGTTGTTACCGCCCAGGATGGGATCCAAGCTGTCAGCGTTTTTTCCGACCAACCTATTGATCTCGTGCTCATGGATGTGATGATGCCAAAACTCGATGGTTTTGGCGCAACACAGCGGATTCGGGAATTTTCCAGCACTCCTATTATTATTCTCACTGCAAAAGGTGATGAACAGGATCGTGTACGCGGCCTGGATCTGGGGGCGGACGATTACCTTGTTAAACCATTTTCCGCCACAGAGTTACTTGCCCGCGTGCGTGCTGTGTTACGCCGCGCCCAGCCTCCCAATGAAGTGGGACAGTCCCGTTTTTTCACACATGATAATTTAAAGATTGACTTTGCCCGCGCAGAAGTCTGGCGCGGCGAACAGCCTATATCTCTTTCGGCGACCGAGTATCGATTATTGTTGCAATTTGCCCATCATGTCGGCAAGATCATGACATCGGAAGAACTTCTGACGAGTGTCTGGGGACCCGAATATCGCAGCGATAAGGAGATCCTGTGGGTGAGTATCGCCCGCCTGCGCCAGAAGCTGGAAGATGACGCGCACAATCCCAAACATATTGTGACCCGTTCGGGGTTGGGATACCTGATGCCGCCCATCGAAGAATGAAAAAATCAGGAGGTTGCCGTGGTTGGTAAATGTATTCTCATCGTTGACAATAATCCAGCCAGCCGCGTTTTTCTTGCGAACCATTTCAGGCGGAAACAATTCAAGGTTTTGGAGGCCCCGACAGGCAAGGATGGCCTGATCGTTGCCTGGCGTGACACGCCCGACCTCGTCCTGTTCGATCCCACGTTGGACGATATCGCGGATCAAGAATTCATCTATAAACTGCGTAATGATCCTCGTACCAGTGGAACTCCACTGATTGCGCTGTCAACCGATCCTGCCCCGGCGCGCAGGGAAACCTGTCTGAATGCCGGTGTAAATGAATACCTGGTCAAATCATCGGGCGCGCTTTCGGCGCTGGAAGAAATCCTTAATCAAACATTCAGTACTGAACATCCGATGGATACCCCTGGTAAGGCTGAAGAGACCAAAGAGGATGTTAAGAACGGTTTGCTGATTGTCTTCTTGAGCGCGAAAGGGGGAACAGGTACTTCCTCACTTTGTGCCAATCTTGCTATGAATATTCAGCAGGCAGAGCCTGAGGCGCACGTCGTCGTTGCCGATCTGGTACTGCCCATTGGTTCGATTGGTCAGATTGTTGGGGAGGAGGGGAAAATAAACCTGGTCACGGTATCAGACCTTCCGCCCGGACAAACAAAAATTGACTACTTTCACAAGCACTTGCCGAAGCCGGAACGTTGGCGGTTCCAATTACTGGCAGGTTCACCTGATCCGCAGCAAGCGAATAGCATTAAGGGAGAGCGCATCGGTCAGATCGTGGATATCCTCTGCTCGGGGTATGACTTCGTTATCCTGGATATTGGGCGCTCCCTCTCACGCATCAGCCTGCCTCTGATCCAAAAAGCCGATCTGATCCTCCTGGTTGTTTCCACCGATCAAAGCACCGTCCAATTGACAAAAACCATCTGGGAGTATTTTCAAACGCAGGGTATTGACAGCCAGAAGATCTATGCCATTTTGAACCGCGCCGTTGGGTTGGAGGGTGTGACAAAGACTGAAGCGGAGGAGATCATTGGCTTGCCGATCAAAACGACAATGCCGTACATGGCCAGCAACTTTGCGCTAGCCAACAATTTGAGTCAGCCCATTACAATAAAATACCCCACCGATACGGCTTCGATCATCTTTAAGGAGACCGCCACAGACATGGTAAAACTGGCGCGCCGCTTACGGGGTTGGTAAGGCACTTAAAGAAAGTGAAAGGTAGTTTCCAGTTCATTTCGACTACACTTTGAGGCGGATTTCACTCTGTAAAATAGCGACATTCCCAATTAATGTCGCTATTTTCATCGCTATGCCAAAGAAAGAGAGTCGAACGCTTTTCCTGAGGCATGATTCATAAGAGGCACCATGACCATTGAATATGATGAAAAAGGCAAGATCTTCACGGATATTGTATCCAAGGTTGCCATCCAGGCTACGATTCAGACGACCACGCATCTGTTACGCGGACAGCTTCATGTGCGCAAGGATCAACGGATTAAAGATGAACTGGATATCAATGAAAACTTCCTGGCACTGACGGAGGTCAGCGTGTTGGGAGCCGATGGACAGACCCTCTTCCAGGCGCCGTTCCTGGCGGTACGGCGCTCGCAGATCGTGTGGGTCATTCCGGATCAGGACAAGCGCCAGGAGAAAAATTCCTAATGGCTACTCCAATTTCATCCAACTTTACACGGCTGACTTCAGCCGATCTCCTTAAATTCAAGCGCTATCTCATTGAGAATGTTGGCCGCTCCATGGAAGGAGAACAATTGCAGCTTGGTGACCGGACTGAGTTCATGAAACAACGGCTGCAGGAAGTTTATGTCCAGACCAAAGTTGCCCTGCCCGAGGATATTCGTAACCAGATCTTTCACGATATTCTTGATGAGCTTACCGGGTTCGGGCCGATCCAGCCTTTGTTGGATGATGAGGATGTCAGTGAAGTGATGGTGAACGGGCCCAAAAAGGTGTTCGTCGAAAAAAAAGGCAAGCTGGTCAGAAGCGCGGTCACATTCGACGATGACGATCATGTTTTGCGGATTATTGATCGGATCATTCTGCCTCTGGGCCGCCGCGTGGACGCGGATACCCCTACGGTCGACGCCCGTTTGCCGGATGGGTCGCGCGTGAATGCAGTGATCCGTCCTATAACCATCGATGGACCCTCCATCACAATCCGCAAATTCTCAAAGGATAAACTTTCCGTTCAGCAGTTGATCGATTTCGGTTCACTGACGTCAAATATGGCGGAATTTATTCGTGCCTGCGTCCTGGCTCACTTGAACATTGTCATTTCAGGCGGAACAGGTTCAGGCAAGACCACCCTTCTGAACGTCCTTTCCAGTTATATTCCGGAAGAAGAACGAATCATCACCATCGAAGACGCGGCTGAACTGCAGCTTCAACAGGACCACGTCTTACGCATGGAGACCAAGGTTCCCAACGTAGATGGGAGGGGTGCTGTGACCATCCGCGACCTGGTTCGCAACTCCCTGCGCATGCGCCCGGATCGTATTATTGTGGGCGAATGCCGCGGCGGTGAAGCCCTGGATATGTTGCAGGCCATGAATACCGGTCACGACGGGTCGCTGACCACATTACATGCCAATTCGCCGCGTGACGCACTTTCACGCCTGGAAACCATGGTGTTGATGGCTGGCATGGATCTCCCGTTAAAGGTTGTGCGGCAGCAAATTTCATCGGCTGTTGACCTTATCGTCCAGCAGACGCGTTTGAAGGATGGCTCGCGTAAAGTAACGGCCATCACAGAGGTCGTTGGCATGGAAGGCGAAACCGTGGTCATGACCGATGTCTTCAAGTTCGAGCAAACAGGTGTAGGTCTGAATGGCAAGATCATCGGGGAATTGAAAGCAACGGGCATCCGCCCGAACTTTAGCCCGCGCCTGGAAGCTGCAGGTTTCAAACTGAGCGGCGATATTTTCATGCCGCACGGTGGACCAAGTCTGGGGCAAAGGCGATAGCATTCCATCCATAGCCTCTGCTATAATCAGGATAGCCCGAATCACATCAGGCATTCAGAGGATTCATGGATACAAAGTCGCAGATCACGATTCGCACAAAGAAGCTTGGAGTATTAATCCGTGATGCGCGTCTTGCGTCGCGTCGCAGCATACAGGAGTGTGCAGAGGCACTGGGCGTCAGGCCAGGTATCTTTCGCGCCTATGAGGAAGGGATCAAAGCTCCCTCATTGCCGGAATTGGAAACATTGGTTTACTATCTCGACCTGCCAATGGAACACTTCTGGAGCAAAGAAACAAAGTCGGGGAATGCTCCCCGCCACGCGCGACTTGACCTGCCGAAATTGCTGGCTGTGCGCCAGCGCAAGATCGGCGCGCTTTTGCGGCAGGAACGCATGAAAGCCAGTATTTCAATCCGCAATCTTGCCCATGAGACGGGATTCGCCAGTTCACGCATTAAAGCTTTCGAACTGGGAGAACGCCCCATTCCGCTGCCCGAGCTGGAGGTATTGGTAAGAACGCTAGGGGGCAGGATCGAATCCTTTTTCGACCGGAACGGTCCCATCGGCCAATGGATGATCAGTGAAGAGACGATTCATCGCTTCCTTGAAATGCCAATGGAATTGCGTGAATTTGTTTCCATGCCGGTTAACCGTCCCTATCTGGAACTGGCAATGAAATTGAGCAATATGTCCAAGGATAAATTGCGTTCCGTGGCGGAAGACTTGCTGGATATTACACTTTAAAGATGAGCGCGGATCAACTTAATCCTACAGCGCTTGCCGAGACAGGCAAGCAGGAATACGAAAAGGGAAGTTATCTCACTGCGGCAGATCTTTTTTTGCAAGCGGCGCAGGCATATACATCTGTACAGGATGAGTTGAACGCGGCCGAGATGAAGAATAATCAAAGTGTGGCTTTGCTTCAGGCCGGGAAAGCCAGGGAGGCGTTGCAGGCAACAGAGGGTACAGAAGAGGTCTTTCAGCAGTCTGGCGATCTAAAACGCCAGGGAATTGCGATCAGCAACCGTGCCGCGGCGCTCGAAGGACTCAAAAAGTGGAATGAAGCTCTGGCTGAATATGACCGGGCGGCATCGCTCTTTGAACAAATTGGTGAAGGAGACATGCATTCGATCGTCCGCAAGGCGGCCGCAAACATTAATCTCAAACGCGGACACATTACCGATTCGCAGATGGACGTGTACGATTCCCTGCGCCTGGTTAAAAAGCCCACACTGAGTCAGCGTATCATAAAATTCCTGATGAGGATTGGGTTGGTTCGATAGAACGGCTACTCCTCCTCACCCCGGCACTCTCCTGAGGGGAGAGGTGCAAGGTGAATAGTGATCAACTCTTTTGTACGCCCGGCGGGACCCAACGATCACCAACAATTATCGAATCTGATTTTTTTTGAGACCCGCCTTCATCGTCACCTCGATTGGCGTTCGCCGTTGGAATGGCTGGGTGCTCCGTTTTACTGGGCATTGGATCAAGGTGGACAGATTACGGCTGCACTGGCTTGTCCCGAGGAAATTGCAGGGATTGCCTGGGTGCGGCTGTTTGTTTATACGGGACGCTGGTCTGCGGAGAATGCCTGGAACCTTCTTTGGTCTGCCGCAAAGCCGGAGATCAGCCAGGCAGGCGGTGCAAAGGTCGCGGCGATTGTCATACAGCCCTGGTTCCAGGACATTTTGGCAGGGAATGGGTTTGAGAACCGTCAGCAGATTGTGCTGCTCGAATGGCGCGGCTTTGCCAGCCCGCCGTCAGCCGCCGCCCTGAGTGGCGAAGCTGTATCGAAGGGTGCGCACGAAGCAAGCGGGATTCGCATCCGCAGGATGACAGAGGCGGATCTTCCCGAAGTCGAAAAGACGGATGCTGCCTCCTTCGACCCCTTGTGGCAGAACCCGCTGGAGACTCTTCGGCGAGCTTTTGCGCAAGCCTACTATGCCACGGTCGCAGAGAATGAGGACGGGATCATCGGATATCAATTGAGCACAGGCGGCGGGCAGCGCGCCCATCTTGCGCGACTGGCTGTACATCCGGTTGTGCAGGGCAAAGGGGCGGGAAGAGCCTTACTAAGCGACCTGTTTACCTATCTTACATATTCTGGCATTCCAAGGCTTTCCGTAAACACCCAAAGTGATAACAAGGTCTCATTGAACCTGTACCAGCGCATGGGATTCGTACGGACGGGCGAGGAATATCCTGTGTATACTTTCGAGATATCCGCCAAGGCAAAGGAGTCAGCATGACAACCAGAGAAAACGCAGTGATTATCAACTCACTTGTGCGTCAGGCATTGACCTCGGCCCAGGAGGTGATGGGAGACAACGGCTTGAATGCCGTCCTGCGAACAAGTGGATTGGAAAGATTTATAGGCAACTTCCCGCCAAATAACCTTGAGCCATCGATTCAGGCTTCGCAATATTCACAATTGAATCAAGCCATCGAGGATTTTTATGGCCGCGCCGGAAAAGGAATGCTGCGCCGAATTGGCAAGGCTTCGTTCCAATATGGTGTCAGGGAACAAGCGGCTTTGCTGGGTGTTGCGGGTGTTGCGCTAAAACTGCTGCCTGAAAAACAGCGCATTAAATTTATACTCAATGGAATGGTAGATGCGTTGAAAAAGAGCAATCCGCAGGTTCAAGCCTGGGTGGATGAAAGTGGGGAGAGACTCGCGTACGTTGAATCCACCTGTGCGATCTGCCATAGCCGTCATTCTGGAACACCGATTTGTTACCTGTATGTTGGCTCCATTAGCGAAGCAGTGCAGTGGGCGACGGGGAAGGAACACGAGATCACCGAAACGCACTGCCTGGCAAAAGGCGATCCATATTGCAGGTTCGAAATAGGAGAAGTTCGCCCGTGAGTGAAACAAGATTTTCCAGCCGCATTCTTCAGCGCTTTGTCGAAACCGTCGCGCTGGAATTGGGGGCGGATCAGTTCCATGCCATGCTTGCCCTTGCAAAATTACCTCCCGAATGGGCAAAGCCTGAGACATTCCTGAGAATGGACCCAACGGAATCAGCAAAAATTTACGCGTCGCTTCAAGCTGCGCTGCGCACCTATTATGGACGCGGCGCACGCGGCGTTCTTCTGCGGGTGGGTCGGCGCTTGTGGAATCTACTCCTGGAGGATGCCGCTCTGGTAGGCAAAGCCCAGGCGGCTTTGATCAAGCGTCTGCCTCGCGTAACGCGTTGCAAATCCATCCTGGAGTTGTTAGCGCGTTCGATCGGGACTCAGTCGGGGGATATCACGGTTCATACTCTGGATCTCGACCTGCTCCTCGTGGATCATGTCTCTCCGGCCGCTTTGACCCAGCATGCCTCAACTCCGATCTGTTTTGTCACCCAGGGCTTGATCCGTGAGAGTCTTTTCTGGGCAACAGGGGAGCAGTTCGACATAGAAGAAACATCCTGCAAGGCCATGGGACAGGCCACATGTGATTTCAAGGTTACTGCCGGGAGAGCCTCGTGAAAACCTTCGAAACAAAATTGGAGGGTCAGGATGGTACTGCTTTTTATATCCAGGGCTGGGAACCCGATAACGGCGAACCCAAAGCATTGATCGCCCTTGTCCATGGATTGGGCGAACACACTGCGCGCTATATCCACGTTGGCAAAGTCATGACGGAGGCCGGTTATGCACTCGTCGGATTTGACCTGCGAGGTCATGGCAGATCAGGCGGGGCGCGCGGACACAGCCCCTCCCTTGACGCTTACATGCAGGATATTCGTCAGTTCCTGCGGCTGATGGAACAGCGCTATCCTGATATCCCGCATTTTTTATACGGACACAGCCTGGGCGGATTATTATCGCTTGCCTATGCAATTCAATATGGCGCGGGGTTGAAGGGTGTGATGGTCACAGGCGCGGCACTGCGCGCCGCTTTGCAGGAGCAAAAGGCAAAAGTTGCCATGGTCAGGCTGCTGGGATCGATCCTGCCGACGATGACCGTGCAGAGCGGGCTTGACCCTGTAACCATTTCACGTGACCCGGATGTGGTGCAAGCTTATATCCACGATCCACTGGTGCATTACAGCACCAGCCTGGGATTTGGCAAAGCAGCGTTGAAGGCAATTGATCTTTGTTTTGGGCGCGCCCAAGAATTCCCGGCGCCGCTGCTGGTCATGCATGGTAAAGGGGACAGAATAGCCTACCCAAGTGGCAGTGAAGACTTTGCGAAACTTGTCCGCGCGGCAGGCGGCGATATAACTTTGAAATTGTGGAATGATTTGTATCATGAGGTCCACAATGAGTCTGAAAAAGCGGAAGTCTTCGAGTTTATGGTCGATTGGTTGGAAAGGCATTTATAAGCCTTGCGGAGGTTCATGCTGCAGCAAAGCCGCACCTGACGACAGCCTTTGCAAGGCTCTCAACGCGTGGGACATTTTTAAGAACTCACTTACCTTATCCTAGACAAAAAATTTTGCGCGTGGGAAAATTCAGTTTCGAAATCATCTGTATCAAGGAGTTTTCATGAATTCTGAAAAGAAGAGCAAGCGCCAGGAGCGCCGCGAGAAAATAATGAAACAGGAAAGGCGTAATCGTCTGATCACGATCGGACTGATCGTGGTCGGCGCGGCGTTCATAGTTTTTGCTGTCGTCTGGCCCCAACTCAGGCCTGTTGCTGAGGTGGTGGCTGTTGACCCGGGAACGCACCCGAACGCAAACGATAATTCCATGGGAGACCCAAATGCGCCAATTGTGATCGAGGAATTCTCTGATTTTCAATGTCCATTTTGTGAGCAATTCCATCAGAATACCGAGCCATTGTTGAGACAATACTATATCGACACGGGCACGGTCCGCTTTGTATACCGTTCGATGGGCAACTTTGTTAGTGACAACATTGCCCGAGGCACGGGGACACCTGCAAAGACGGAATCACAGGATGCCGCGCTGGCAATGTATTGTGCAGGCGATCAGAACAAGTTCTGGGAAATGCATGCCCATCTCTTTGCGAACGTACTCGGTGAAGACGCCGGTTCCTTCACGGACAACCGCATCAAACTTATTGCCGAAAAGACTGGCTTGGACATGGATGCATTTAATGGTTGCTATGACAGTGGCAAATACCGCGATCGTGTTCAACAGGACTTTGAAGATGGTCAGGCCGCCGGTATCAATGGGACACCGGGCTTTCTGGTCAAATACACTGTCAATGGCGAGGAAAAGACCAAGTTGATCGAGGGTGCCCAACCCTTTACCACCTTCCAGCAGGAACTCGAAGCTGCACTGAATGAAATCGGAGCACAATAAATAATGAAAAGGATACGCTCATAACGTGTCCTTTTTAAACCTTCCATAAGGAAATTCATGAGTCCCGAAAAGATAAGCAAACGTCAGGAACGCCGTGAGGAGTTACAACGTCAGCAGCAGCGACAACAACGATTGACCGTCACTGGCTTGATTGGGCTGGGTGCTGCCCTTTTGGTTTTTGCTATTGTCTGGCCGCAGATCAGGTCATTCAGCGAGACTCCTGTAGCTGCAGTTACGCCAGCCGTCGATGAGATTGCTACGATTGTCCCAGTTGCTCTCCCAAATGCCGAGGGATTAAGTTTGGGCGACCCCAATGCACCTGTGATTATCGATGTATTCGAGGATTTTCAATGCCCGGCCTGCAAGTTCTTCACGGAAAGCATTGAAACGCTCGTGATCGAAGACCTGGTTGCCACTGGAAAAGCACGTTATGTGTTTCACAACTATCCATTTCTGGATGGAGAGGGTGCTGGCGAGGGTGGAGAATCAGACCAGGCCGCCAACGCTTCCATGTGCGCGAATGAACAGGGTAAGTTCTGGGAGATGCATCACGCCATCTATGCCAACTGGAACGGTGAACACCAGGGCGCTTTCAGTGACACCCGTTTGCAAGCCATGGCGGAAAGCATCGGGCTGGATATGAATACTTTCAATGAGTGTTTCAGCACAAATAAATATGAGGCAGATATCCAGGCCGATCTGGACCTGGGTGAGGAAATGGGAGTGAGCGGTACGCCAACCGTGTTCGTAAACGGCGACCGGGTGGGTCAGCCAGGCAAGATCGCCACGTATGAAGAGATCGTACAGGCTGTTGAGCAGGCGCTCAATAAGTAAACGGGAGGACACGGCCGCAACCGTGTCCTTTTTTGATTCTCTCGCGTGTATAATGAATCAGGAACGCCAATCCTGATTGAGGAACTATGACGAAACGTCGCGTCGCTCTCGCCCTGAATTGTTTCCTGCTGCTTGCATTGCTGCTGGCCGCGTGCTCTGGCTTGCCGGGCCTTGGAACTCCCACGCCTGCCATCCCAACGCCCACCTCCTTTCAACAGTCTTTGCCGCCCGCGCTGGTTGAGACCAACCCGCCACTTGGAAGTGTGATCGGGCATCAATCGCCCATTACGTTTTACTTCAATCAGGCAGTGAATAAATCCTCGGCGGAATCGGCGTTAACCGGTTTGCCCGCAGGCACGTTCACCTGGAACGATGGCGCGACTCTCCTATTTACCCCCACACAACCTTATCAACCCAATACTACACTGGATTTTTTAATCGCGAGTTCCCTCCAATCCGCGAACGGATTTGGGGTTGCAGCCCCCATCGAGCTTTCCTTCACGGTTGCAGATTATCTTCGTGCGGCAAATTTTTTGCCCAAGCCCGAGGCTGAGGATGTCAACGTCGACGCGGCGGTTGCCGTATCCTTTAACCAGCCAGTTGTTACCTTGGGTGAAGAGGCTTCCGGTCTGCCTTCGGCCTTCACGCTTCAGCCTTCCGTGAAGGGGCGGGGTGAATGGATCAACACCAGTACCTATATTTTCTATCCTGAACCGGCGCTGATGGGGGGAACGGAATATACCGTCAGCTTGAACCCTGAATTGAAAACGGTGACAGGCGTTGGGTTTGTCCCGAGCAGCGTTGAAGGGTCGCAGGGCAACGGACCGTCCACATGGAAGTTCACCACTTCCAAGCCACGCGTAGTCAAGCTGGAACCATCCGTTGAAGAGTTGCTTCCCCTGGACCCAGAGATCAAATTGATATTTAATCAACCCATGGATACACAGGGCGTGGAATCCAGCTTTTTATTCGGTGGGACGGAAGGCACACTGAGCGGGAAATTTTCGTGGAGCAAAGATGAAACGGAAATGACGTTTACTCCCGATGACCTGCTGGGACGCAATGTCGGTTATAGGCTCAACCTTGGCGCGACAGCACAGTCAAAAGGCGGATTAATTCTCGGCGCAGATTATGGCGCGGTGTTCACCACCTATGATAATTTCGCCGTGACAGGCACAGAGACGAATATCGGATCTGCGATCTTTATGTTCAACTCGCCGCTCGCCAAAGCCAATTATGATAATCTGGTCACAGTCTCTCCCGAGGTGGGAAACCTGCAAGCAGTAGCCGCCGAGGATGGCTTAAGCTTGAACCTCTACGGGGACTTCACCCCCGACACGAATTATGTGATCGAACTTTCTGCGCGCCTCAAAGATCGTTGGGGACAGTCGCTTGGCGATGCCTTCGTGTTGGATGTCCGTATGCCGCCATTGCCATCCACCCTGAACGTACCGTTCTATGGCTGGCCCATAGCGCTTGTGCGGCCCGATGAAGCGGTGTTGTACGCAAATGCCGTGAACGTACAGAACACGAGTGCAACGGTTGCACCGTTATCCTTGCAGGATTTCTTCTCGCTGCAGAATTCCTATGACAACCAGCAGGCGTATGTCCCGAGCAATCCGATTACGCATTCACAATCGTTCAATCTTCTGCCAGGCGGTCCGAGCGATGTAAAAATCGGACTCGCACAGCGGAACAATCAACTCCTGCCGGGCCTGTATTATGTTCATGTGTCTTCGCCGCAAATTGCCTCCCCCTCAAAAAGCATTTATTTGGTGGCGTCCAGCCAGGTGAACCTGACATTCAAACTTGGCGCTACGGAAGCGCTGGTTTGGGCAGTGGACCTGCCTTCGCAGAGGCCCATCACAAACGCCCCGGTGACCATTTATGATGACGTAGGAACCCCGATTGGTTCAGGGACAACAGACGAAAATGGATTGTGGGAAGGCGCAGTGGATGCGAGCAGTGCCCAGGCGTATGCGATGCTCGGCGCGCCAGGCGATGAGAATTTTGCACTGGCGATCAGCCAGTGGGGCTGGGGGATCCGCGCCTGGGACTTCGGTTATTCACAGCAGGTGCAGGCTCCGCATTCCAAAATTTACATGTATACCGATCGTCCAATTTATCGCCCTGGGCAAACGGTGTATTTCCGCGGCGTGGCGCGCCAGGCATTCAACGGACGCTATGAACTGCCATCCATCAATACCGTTCTGCTGCAATTGCGCGATAGCAATGGAGTTCAGCTCTCGGGTTTTGACATGCAGCTTTCCCCGTATGGGACATTCAACGGTGAGTTCAAATTGGCAGAGGATGCCGTCCCCGGATCTTACACGTTCGAGAACAGCCTGCTTGAATTCTATTTTTCATTTCAGGTTGCAGAGTATCGCAAGCCTGAGATCAACTTAAACGTGGATTTTTCTGCTGACGAAGTCAAGCTCGGTGAGGCTTCCAGGGCAACTGTCAACGCGCGTTACTTCTTCGATGCGCCTGCGAGTGATGCGGAAATCCACTGGGCGCTGTACACAAAGCCCGATACTTTCTATTTGCCAGACTATGAGACAGGCCTGGTGGATGTCTCGTGGTTGGATGTTTTCCGTGGCCCAGGCGGATTCGGTTCTGGCTATTTTGGGAAGCTGATCGAGGAGGGAACCGGTCAAACAACCCCGCAGGGGACCCTGTCCATTGAGCTGCCCACCATCCCTGAGGCTGATTCGGGTCAGGTCATCACCCTGGAGGTGACCGCGCAGGATGAATCCGGTCTGCCCGTGAGCGCGCGTGCGCAGATGCGCGTCCATCCCGCGGACTTCTACATCGGTCTGCGTCCCGAGCAATGGATCGGCCGCGCCGATTCGCCGATAGGTTTCGAAGTTTATACTGTCGATTGGGCACAGAACCCATCCGGAGAAAGAAAACTGACAGCCGAGTTCAAGCAAGTCCGCTGGGAAAAAGAGCTGGATAGCAATGGCTTCCCAACCTATACACCTGTGTATATGCCCGGCAGCAGCAGCGATCTTGCCACGGGACTGGATGGCAAGGCAAGGCTTTCCTTTACTCCACCCACTGCCGGGACGTATCTGCTCGAGGTCGCGGGCGAAGGGGCGCGCACCCAAACCCTGGTCTGGGTTGGGGGCGCAGGCAGTGCAGCCTGGCCCGACTTGCCAGACCAGAGACTCGAGCTGACCGCAGACCGTGATTCATACAAGGCCGGTGACACCGCAAAGATCTTTATCCCGAATCCATTTGCAGTCAACGCGCTTGCGCTGGTGACCGTGGAACGTGGTCTGATCTCCAAAGCGGAGGTGATCACGTTGAGTGGAAGTGGCAGGGAATATTCATTACCGCTCACGGAAGAGGACGCGCCGAATGTCTATGTCAGCGTCACCGTGCTCGGACAAGGCAACGATTTTCGATACGGGCTCGTCAATATCCCGGTGGCTCCCGATGCGCAGGCATTGAACGTGCAAGTGTTGTCAAATCCGACCCAGGCCGGTCCGCGCGATGACGTCACATTTGAGGTGCAGGTGACCGATAGCCAGGGTCAGCCGGTGGAAGGAGAATTCTCCCTCTCCGTAGTGGATCTGGCGTCGCTTGCGCTGGCAGACCCGAACGCGCAAGATATTTTGCCGGCATTCTACAGCGAACAACCACTTGGTGTTGAAACAGGACTCTCGCTCGCCGCGTATACCGGGCGCAGCGCCAGCCAGCCGGGCGGGATGGGTGGTGGAGGCGATGAAGGTCCAATGGTGCTCCGCGAAGAATTCCCGGATACCGCCTATTGGAATCCATCTCTCATCACCAATTCTGAAGGGCGCGGCCAGGTGACAATGACTCTGCCCGATTCACTCACGACCTGGCAGGTGGACGTCCGTGGATTAACCGTCGATACAAGAGTTGGGCAGGCTGAAACCCAGGTCGTTGCGACCAAGCCATTGCTCATCCGGCCTGTAACGCCAAGATTTTTGATCAGCGGCGATCATGTCTTGATGGCAGCCCTTGTCAATAACAATACCTCCAATGAATTAAGCGCCAGTGTGAATTTGCAGAGTGAAGGGTTTGTGCTCGACGTACCTGACCAAGCCACGCAGCATGTGACTGTCCCTGCCAATGGACGCGCCCGCGTGGAATGGTGGGGCATAGCTGGAGCAGAGGACACTGCCGATCTTATCTTCTCTGTGGCAACGACCGGCACGCAGCCCCTGGAAGATTCGGCTCGGCCGGTGTGGGGCGCACTGCCCATCAAGCAATATACCTCCCCGCAGGCCTTCGTCACCGGTGGAGTGTTGCGTGAGGCAGCGTTGCAGCAGGAAGTCATTTCACTTCCACGCACATTCAGCCCAAGCGGAGGCGGCTTGGATGTGGAAATCAGCCCCTCGCTGGCTGGCAGTCTGTTATCTGCGCTGGCGACGATGGAAGTCCCGGATACCAACTTGAGCGCGGAGGCAACCTTATCCTACCTGCTGCCCAATCTCGAAACCTATCGCGCCCTGAACGGTGCGGGCCTGGGTGATCCCGGGCTTTCCGAGCGTGTCACGACGAATGTGACGACGAGTGTCAGCAGGTTGTTGAGTCTGCAAAACGAGGATGGCGGCTGGAGTTGGTGGGGCCGAAATGACAAGAGTGACCCCTATATTTCCGCGTATATCTTCTTTGGATTGCTGCGTGCGCACGAGATCGGCATGAGCGTGAACGACGATGCCCTGCAACGCGCAGGTACATATTTGAGCGGACTGAACCCCGAGGTTGCAAATGACACCAGCGGGGCAAAGTTGGATGAAATCACATTTATTCAATTTGTGCTGTCTTATGCAAATACGTTTGACGACGCCACGATCGGTAATCTTTACAACATGCGTGATCGCCTCAGCCCGGCGAGCATGGCGCTGCTCGCCTACATTTTCAATAGGGAAAACCCGGCGGATGAGCGCGTGCGCGACCTGATTTCGAATCTTGAGTCAAGTGCAGTCATGACCGCCTCCGGCGCGCACTGGGAAACCCCGCCCGAAAATATTTTCGTCGTTGGTTCGCCCATTTACACGACCTCGCTGGTTGTGTATGTGCTTGCGCAGCTTGACTCGGCGAACCAGGTCGTGTTCAATGCCGTGCGTTATCTCGCCGCGCACAGGAACGTGCATGGCCTTTGGAGCATGGGTCACGAGAATGCCTGGGCGATGTTGGCGCTCAACGAAGCGATGATCGGGTTTGGCGATCTCAATGCTGATTTCACGTTCCATGCCATGCTCAACGGTGGTCCGCTCGCGAACGGCGACATCTCCGGAAACCAGGTTCTCACCCCAACGAATGCCCAGGTGCCGATTGAGTATCTCTCGCCCACGTTGCCGAATCTGCTGACCATCCAGCGCGAAGAAGGATTAGGCCGCTTGTACTACCGCGCAGTGTTAAATGTCAACCGCCCGGTGGAGGATGTGAGACCGATGGATGCAGGCATGCGGATCGAGCGCTCTTATGTCGCGAGTGGATGTGGCAAGAACTGTCCGCCTCTTTCCACGCTTGAGCTTGGCTCCGATCAACCGGTCACCGCCCGTCTGACGCTCGTCCTGCCTCACGACTCATACTACGTGATGGTGGAAGACTTCATCCCCGCTGGCATGGAAATTTTGGATCGCAGTCTCAAAACCAGCCAGCAGGGAATTGATTCAACTGAAGAAGTGGAAGTCCAGTTCGATGACAGCGCCCCCTTTGCAGAGGGCTGGGGCTGGTGGCTGTTCCATGAGCCGCAGATCCGCGATGACGGGATCCTCTTCACTGCCGACCACCTTCCCGCTGGCACCTATGTGCTGACGTATACCCTCATCCCCTTGCAGGCCGGTGAATATCGTGTCCTGCCTGCGCACGCCTGGGAAGCCTTCTTCCCCGAAGTACAGGGAACCAGCGCCGGCGCGGTGTTTGAGATCAAGCCGTAAAAAGAATCAGCCACGGATTTTACAGATTTTCACCGATGTTCTTTTATCAGTGGAATCCGTGTAATCCGTGGCTGGTTTTTCTCCAACGAAATTCTATCTAATCATCCCCCACATCGCCAGTCCGCCAAAGATCAACACCACCGTCGCCGCGCCAGTCATCACTGCTTGCGCGGAGCGCCTGTCCACAAGGTGATAAGCAGGGTAAATGCCTTCAATCTCGTATAAGGGACCTGCGAAGGAGGTAAACATCAACCCACCGAGCAGGCCGCCGATATGCCCCCAGTTGTCAATGCCGGGTAAAGACCCGATGAGGAACAAATTGATCACCGCAATAAAGATGATATTTCCAATCGCGTTCCTGAATTGTCCCTCAAATAACTTCCGGTTTTGAATGAGGAAGATCCCTTCCGCACCCAGCAGACCGAAGATCGCGGTGGAGGCTCCCAGAGAATTTGCATCGGTGAACAGGAACGAGGCAACATTCCCTGCGAAGGCGCCGAGCAGGTAAAGCAGCAAAAACCTGCCACGACCGAAGTGACGTTCGAGGCCCACTCCAAACGACAGCAAGGCATACATATTGAATCCAATATGCACAAGCGATCCATGCAAAAACATGGGCGTGAGCAGCCGCCAGACCTGCCCGGCGCGGATTAATTCATTTGATTTGATGAAAAAAACAGCCGGAATATCTGTTCGAGTGAGGGCCCGCGTTGCCAGTTGGAGTATAAAAATAGTCGCTGTAATTCCGATGATGGAATACGTCACATAGGGAGTGGAACGCGGCATGGCCACGCGTACGGTTTGGGGAGAGGGAGCAGGTTGCCCCGGGCCCATCGAGGGGTCCGAAGCGGGATGGTTATCGTTCACAAGGTTACCTTTCGCGGGCTCACGCGATGATGTTCCGCTTCGATGATCGCACGAATAGTATCCACTGTTTCGTCCAGATGGAATTCATGGTTCACAATCACATAGTCGAATGCTTCCACCCGCTTGAGTTCCTTGCGAGCTGTGGCAATGCGCAGGGCAAGCGAATCGGGGGTCTCGCTTTTACGCGTCTCGAGGCGGTGTACCAGCTCTTGTTCGCTGTCGGTTGTGATAAAGATCAGCAAGGCCTCGTGAGCTAGCTTGCGAACCGTCTCGGCGCCCTGGACATCGAGTCGCATGACCACATCCATGCCGCTTGCCAGCGCCTCACGCACCTGCTGCTTGGGGATGCCTTTGTAATCACCATACACAATGGCATGTTCGATCAATTCATCTTCATCGATCATGCGGGCAAACTCCTCCTTTGAAACGAACCAGTAATCCTTGCCATGGGTTTCGTTGATGCGCTTGGGACGTGTCGTAGCCGTCACAACAAAATGGAATGGCAATCCGCGTTCCTTCATGCGCTGCATGACGGTATCCTTGCCCGCGCCGGAAGGTCCTGAAATGACGATCAGAAGCGGTTGTGGATGATGAAGATCGAAGTCGGATTCAGAAGATGGGGACATGCACGAATTTTACCAGACAGCCCTTGAGCATACTTCAAGGAACCATTCTGTTATCACTCCTAAATCAGGATATTTATCCATTGTCCGGCGCAATCTCAGACAATACAATCAGCCCATGACACACCAGCGAAGCAGTCCTGTGGATGAACGGGACCGCAAAAGTCTGTGGGCGATCAACCTTGGGCTTGGATTTAACATTTTTCTGTCCATCGTCAAAACAACGTTTGGGATTCTGGCGCACAGCCCTGCGCTGCTCGCTGAGGGAATCAACTCCACTTCGGATGTGGCTTACTACGTGGTCGCGAGCGTCTTCATGCGTCTGGCAAACAAGCCGGCCGATGATGAACACCCCTATGGACATCGCCAGCTTGAAAGCATCGCCTCCCTCATCGTTGGGGCGTTCGTGATCGCGACCGCCATCACAGTCTTTTGGGACGCGGCGGACAAAATGTGGGATTTGACGGACGGCAAACTGACTACACTTGGTTCTCACCCTTTCGCATTATGGGTGGCGCTCACCACCGTTGTCATCAAGATCATTCTGTTTTTCTACGTACGCAAACTTGGCAGGGAAACGCATAACCCGATTGTAGACGCGCTGGCTTTCGATCATCGCAACGATATTTTCTCCGCTTCCGCGGCGTCGGTGGGCATCTTCCTGAGTCAGGTTGGGGTGCTATGGGGTGATCCACTGGCAGGCGCACTCGTGGCTCTCTTGATTTTGCGGACAGGAGTTTATATTTTACGCGAATCATCTGTTGAACTCATGGATGCGGTGCCGAGCAAGGAACTTGCCCAACAAATTTCAACGTTGATCAAGAACGTGGGCGGGGTGCAGCAACTGGAAGAGTTACAGGCGCATCGCTTCGGACCTCATCTCGTGGTCAATTTGACGATAGGCATTAACGGTGCTCTGACAGTCAGGCAGGGCGACGGGATCGCTACCAATCTGGAAGCGCTGATCTATGAATCGATCCCAAGCATACGACATATCCATGTTCACTATCATCCTGCGGAAGATGTCCGCAGGAATATGAGCATAGATGATATCCTTGCCCAAACGCGCAGGCATGTGGCCGCGCATGAGGTTTTTATAAATGAACGAGACGAATCGAATGTCTTATCATCCCCGAAGGGGACCTGACGTTGGATTTGTTTTAGCGTAGAACTTTATCTACCAGGGTGTTGACGTCCACTTCAGTTTCTTTCTCCCCCAGCCATACCAAAAATTCAGCATTGCCCTTCGGTCCCATGAGCGGACTCTTGATCAGCCCACGGATTTGAAAGCCTTCCCTTTGAGCGAACCTGAGGACATCGAGCAATACCTGCCTGTGGATTTCGGGGTCGCGGATTACCCCATCCCCGCGTGAGACATCCTTCCTGCCGGCCTCGAATTGAGGCTTGATCAATGCAATCACGTCACTTCTTTCCTCTTTCTTCTCTCCTTCGTTTAAGAAAGAAGAAAGAGGAAAGACCCATGGTTTCACCACCGGCAGCAACATCTTCAGCGAAATAAATGATGCATCTACTGTAGCCAGCGCTACCGGCTCCGGCAATGACTCGACGAAGCGCGCGTTGGTCTCTTCCATCACAACCACGCGCGGATCATTACGAAGTTTCCAGTGCAGGATGCCCTTGCCAACGTCGATGGCATAGACCTTCGCCGCGCCGCGCTGTAGCAAACAATCCGTGAAGCCGCCTGTCGAGGCGCCAACATCGGCGCAGACCAGGTCAGTCACATCGATCTCGAAGGCTGCGAGCGCAGCCTCCAGCTTTTCGCCGCCGCGCGAGACGAAGCGCGGACCGGAATCAATAGTCAGAACAGAATCGGTTGGGACCGCGGTGGCAGGCTTGAGCGCGACCTGATCGGACACTCGCACCTGGCCGGCCATGATCAGGGCTTGTGCCTTGGCGCGCGATTCTGCCAATCCACGCTCGACAAGCAGTACATCCAGGCGAATTTTGGGCATGGAAGAATTGTAATGCGAGAATCGCGAGTCGCGACCCTGAAATTGGAACGAATCTTGAGGCACGATTTTCGAATTCCGAATGGCGTAAGGTAAAATTATCCCATGTTCAAAGCTCTCATCAAAACCATGCGCCCACGTCAGTGGCCAAAGAATGGCTTCATCTTTTTCGGTCTGATCTTTGACAAACAATTGTTCATGCTTGAACCGTTTTTACGAACCATTGCGGGGTTTGTGTTATTTTGTTTGATCTCGAGCGCCGTATATCTGTTCAACGACATTGCCGATGTCGAAGCCGACCGTAATCATCCCGAGAAGAAGTTTCGCCCGATTGCCTCCGGAACGCTGCCGGTACGTGTGGCGCTGACCGCGACTGTGCTATTGATCGTCGTGGCGCTTCCCCTGGCGTACCTGCTTCGACCATGGTTTGCGCTGATCCTTGCTGTGTATCTTGTCAATAATGTGCTGTACTCGCGTTGGTTGAAGCATGTGCCTATTCTTGATGTGCTGATCCTTTCCACCGGCTTTGTGTTACGCGTGGCCGCAGGGGTGATCCTGATCTCCCCGGTTGAACGCTTTTCGCCCTGGTTGTATATGATCACGGTTTTGTTCTCGCTTTACATCGTTTTGGGAAAACGCCGCGCCGAGTTGAATCTGCTTGCCCACGGTGCCAGCGCCCATCGCAAAGTGTTCGACGGATACACCCTCCCGCTTCTCGATCAATACATTACCATTGTTTCAGGAATGACCATTGTGGCCTATTCCCTGTATACCTTCTCTGCGCCCAACCTTCCAGAAAATCATACAATGATGCTCACGATTCCCTTCGTTGTTTATGGTATCTTTCGTTACCTGCAATTGATCCAAACCGGTCATGCGGCGGGGGCACCCGACGAAGTTGCACTCAAAGACCGTTCATTACAAGCCACTGTATTACTGTGGGGGCTGGCGGTCATCGCCATCTTCTATCTTTCGTAAGGTAAATTGCCAACCTGCCTAACATGAACACCTCTTCCGCGCCTGGCAAGATCATTTTGTTTGGTGAACATGCCGTTGTGTATGGACAACCTGCACTGGCCGTTCCCGTGATGCAGGTCCATGTGGATGTGGATGTCTCGGATTCTGCGCGCAGTGGGGTTTGGATCGATGCCCCGAATGTGGACCTTCAGGCCGAACTGAACAAGCTTCCTTCCGATCATCCGATTGCGTCCGTGATCAATAACCTTTTCTTCCTCTCTCACCTTTCCCCGTTCCCGAATCTTGAAATAAAGATCACCTCAACAATTCCTGTTGCCTCCGGGCTTGGTTCCGGTGCCGCTGTGACGGTTGCCTTAACCCGCGCGCTCACTACTCATCTCAATTGTCCAATGACTGATGAAGAAGTCAATGCCTTCACGTATGAGATCGAGAAACTTCATCACGGTACTCCTTCAGGGATTGACAACACGGTTGTGACCTATGCCAGGCCGGTCTATTTTGTAAAAGGTCAGCCAATCGAGACATTCAACGTGGGACAGCCATTTACCATTGTGATCGGTGATACCGGTATCTCCGCCCCGACCAGGGAATCTGTTGGCGATGTGCGGAAATTATGGGAATCAGACAAAAAATATTGGGAGAACGTGTTTGAGGAAGTGGGAGAAATCTCTTTTGCAGCACGCCAGGTGATCGAAGAGGGCTGGCTAAAAATGCTTGGCACACTTATGGATGAAAATCATACCCATTTACAGAAGATGACGGTATCCTCGCCGGAATTGGATCACCTGGTTGAGGCTGCGCGCCACGCGGGAGCACTCGGAGCAAAACTCAGCGGCGGCGGACGCGGCGGCAATATGATCGCGCTGGTCGAACCTGAAATGGCGGAAACCGTTTCACGAGCGTTACAGGAAGCCGGCGCAAAGAATACCATCATTACCCAAGTCGCATGAAGCGGCTTACAACTGCGATTGCGATCTTCTCGGAGGCAGAACCATGACGAAATCTTCCGCTTTTGGCAAAATCATTTTGTTTGGTGAACACGCTGTGGTGTATGGGCGGCCTGCGCTGGCTGTCCCGGTGACCCAGGTCTACGCAGATGTGGATGTTTCGGATTCCAAGCGCGAGGGCATTTGGATCGATGCTCCGGCCGTTCACCTTCACGCCGAGCTAAAAACGCTGCCCTCCGACCATCCAATTGCTGCCGCGCTCAACAACCTTTTCTTTCTCTTCCGCATCTCGCCGTTTCTGAATCTCGAGATCAAGATCACTTCCAGGATCCCTGTCGCTTCGGGGCTGGGGTCTAGCGCCGCGGTCACCGTTGCTTTAACCCGTGCCCTCACCTCTCACCTCGGGCGTTCCATGAAGGATGAAGATGTTAACGCCTTTACCTATGAGATCGAAAAGATCCATCACGGCGACGCCCCTTCCGGGATCGACAACACGGTGATTACTTATGCCAGGCCGGTCTACTTTGTAAAAGGCCAGCCAATCGAAACCTTCAAGGTGAGACAGCCATTTACCTTTGTGATCGGAGATACCGGCATCCCGGCAACGACCAATGAGTCGGCTGGTGACGTGCGGCAGTTGTGGCTGGACGATCCATCTCGCCTGGAAAGTGTTTTTGACAAAATCGGGGAGATCTCGTTTGCCGCGCGGTGTGCCATTGAAGCGGGTATGTATGAATGGCTGGGCGAGCTAATGAACAAAAATCATGCCTTGTTACAGGAACTGACTGTCTCTTCGCCCGAACTGGATCGCCTGGTCGAAGCCGCGCGCAGCGCCGGGGCTCTCGGCGCAAAGCTCAGCGGCGGCGGACGCGGCGGCAACATGATCGCGCTGGTCAAGTCGGAGATGGCAGACACAGTTTCTCTCGTGCTGAAGACAATGGGTGCGAAAAATATCCTCGTTACACCAATCTTCTAAATGGTTCGTGCCGGTCTTGCCGTACCTGGCAGTGGGTCTCGGGTTATTCTGGTTCCGGAACGCCTGGGTCGCGCTGGTGGGATTTCACCTGGCGATCGTTCTCTCCCTTTTGCTGGCAGGGTCAAACCTCCCCGTCAGGATCCTTTTCAAAAGCAACGACCTTCGCTGGGTTGTCCTAAGCATCATCCTATGCAGCAGTGCGATTTCTTTATACTTCCTCTGGTCTTATTTCGGAATACTGAGTGACCTCTCTGCGTATGTTGCCTCGCTTGGCCTGAATTCGTCCAACTGGATTTTGTTCATCGCCTACTTTGTATTGGTCAACCCATTTATTGAAGAATATTTCTGGCGTGGATATCTCGGGAATCTCACAAAAAGTTTATATGTTTCCGATTTTGCTTACGCGGGTTTTCATGCCTTGATTTTGTGGAATCGGGCGCAGACGAGTTCGGTCATTTACAGTCTGACCCTCTTGGTTCTTGCAGGCTGGTTCTGGCGGCAGATGGCGCGTGAAGACGGTGGGCTGCTCGCGTCGGTTCTTGGACACATGACAGCCGATTTCATGATCCTTATGACTGTATATTGGAAGACGTAGAAAGCCAGGAATGTCGCATCTCACTTTCTGCTATTCTTTCAAGCTTCCTGCTATCTGACATATTTGGAATGTTAGGTGAATGGTTTTCACGAAACGCTATGCTAAAATGCTTTGACATCTGCCGGGCAGCAGTTCGTGGTATGAGATAGGGTCATATGAAATCTGATGTAGGCTTAACTGACAACCTCGTTCTCCGAAAATTAGTGCTGGCTCTGATCATTGGGATAACAGCCGGAATTTTACGCATCCAACTGGCATATGCGATTGCCCCTCTACTCGGTAACGGTGCTGGCGATTTTTCCTTCGCTACTCTTATTGCCCGGGATTTATGGCATGGGCTTGACCCATATCGTCATGGCTTTGGGCATGATGGAGTGCCTTACCCGCTTCCGGCGGGACTGATAGCCATGCCCTTTGCCATCCTGCCAGATGAGCTTGCAAGTGGTGTTTTTATCGGTCTAAGCAGTTTTGTCCTTGCGTGGTGTCTGCTAAGTAATGGCAGGACCTGGCCTCTGCTCATTTTTTTATCCTGGCCATTCGCATATGCAGTCCTGTTTTCCCAGTGGACGCCACTCCTCATGTGCATTTGGTATTTGCCTGCCTTATTGCCGTTGGTGCTTGTCAAACCCCATATTGCTTTTCCCTTAATTATGACCAGTGGAGTTACCAGGAAGGGTCTTATCCTGACATTCTTGTTACTCCTTCTATCATTAATTATTCGTCCAACATGGCCACTCGTCTGGCTTGGACAAACTGGGACATATCGGGGAACTCCACCCTTGCTCTCGCTTCCATTAGGTCCCATTCTGCTTTTGGCTTTGTTCAAGTATCGTGACAGACGAGCCTGGCTGTTGATTCTTCTGGCACTGATGCCTCAGCGTGTACTCTATGATCAGCTGCCATTGTTTCTGATCGCGACGAGTGGCGTTGAAATCATATTCCTGGTCGTGTGTTCATGGCTGACTTTGCCGGTTCTTTTTTCATCGGGAGGCTGGACTCATGTGCCAGTCAACTGGCAATTCTGGATTGTTCTAACACTTTATCTGCCGGCTTTAATCATATTGTTCCTGCCCAATATTTCAGACTTTGCTAAAACGATCTATGTGAGGATACGCCCTGCTTTCATGCGGATGACGACCCACTAAGCTTCGCAATCAACCTTTTGTGCGTTTCACGCATGCAGGCATCCATGACCACCTGCATGCCGGCCGCGCGCGCTTTTTGCGCAGCCTCCTCATTGACAATTCCCTCCTGCATCCAGACTGTCTTTGCTCCGACCTTGATGGCGCTCTCTACAACAGGCGGCACATCTTCAGGTTTGCGAAAGACCTGCACTACATCGATCTTTTCCGGCACAGACTCCAAATCGGGATACGACTTTTCGCCAAGAATTTCGTCCGCCGTGGGGTTGACGGGGATCACGCGATACCCCTGGTTCTTCAGGTATTGGACAACGCCATAGCTTTCCTTTTCAGGGTTGGATGATAACCCGACGCTGGCGATTATCTTTGCAGATTGAAGGATCTCTTTCATAGTTTTATCGTTGTTCATAAAATTTCTCCCCTTTTAAGACCTTGCGGAGAGACTGAAACTTACTGTTCTTTTATTTCCACAGTAGTGGTGCTCTGAGAACCGGCAACCGGCTGCTCCTCCGGCGCTGGCAATCCTTTCGGTTCAGGCAGCTCTGCTTTTCTGCCGAACCAGAACGAAGCCACAGGATTAAACCGGATGAAGATTTCATGGATCAGGATCGGTCCTCCCACACCCATGATGAATCCCACGAGGATGGATAAAGGGAGGTTACCTGTCGCTGTCAGCACCTTCTGCCCCCAAAAGCCCTGGATTGGGACATGGAACAGCAAAATGATCAACGAGAGATTACCCAAATACTTAAACAAGGAAGCAAGCCGTTGGGTATGCAATTCGATCTGATGCGACAGGGTCAGGACAAACAGGATCCCAAGAAGCGCCTCGGCTGTATTCACGGGGAACGACTCATAGACCCGTTTGGCAATATCAACGGAATAAGGAAAAAAGAGATTCAAAAGGATCAATCCAATTCCTGTACCCACCAGGAGGAAGACCCGGCTAAGTGTTTTCTCGGCGGTCACCTGTCTAACTTCGTTACCCAGGATAAAAAAGAAGCTACTTAACAACATTACATCGAGACTGAAGGGCAGACCGAATAATTTATACTCCTTCCTGAAAACCGAAATTGAAAATGGATAAAAGCTGTGGAGGAACAGGAGTGAAATTGCCAGTGTCCCCAGGAGAAGCCCCCATGTCATCCAGCGATTTTGCAGTTTACTTACAAGCTTGATAAAAATGAATGCATACAGGCTCACTACAAACAAGTTTGGCAGGAACCATAACTGTCCCCAGTCAATATAATCAATACTTCCATAAAGCGACTTGACAATCCGCACGATGGCAGTTTGAAAGCCCATTTTCTCAAATGAAACCGAGGCGAAATAGATCAGAAGGATGGTGAATAAATAGGGCTTCAGAATCGAATGGAATCGTTTCTTGAAATAGTCGAAGAACGATACGGACGTGTTGATGAAATACCCGGACAGGAAAAAGAATAACGGGATATGGAAGGAGTAGATGACTTGGTGAAAAAAAGGGGAAATGGCTGCAAAGTCGTTATGCCCTAAAACCACAAGCAAAATGCCAATCCCTCTTGCAACGTCCAGGTACTCGATTCTTTTCGGCATGACGATATTTCCTCAGCCCGATTTTACGACATAAACGCGCTTGTTGATGAAGCCAGCCGCGTGGTCGAATTTCAAGCATAATACGAGGGATACCCTGGCAATGGAGGCTAGAGCCAATCGCGTTTGTAGAAAATGAACGTGGCCAGAGCGGTCAGTCCGACAGCAATTCCAATAACGGTCAGGAACGCCAGTGGGTGGCTCTCGCCAGGCAGCGCGACGTTCATGCCATAGAACGCCGCAACAACAGTAGGCAGGTTAAGGATAATCGTCAGGGCGGCCAGCGCCTTCATCACAGTGTTCAAGTTGTTCGAAATGATCGAAGCGAACGCATCCATCATGCTGGAGAGGATTTCGGTATTGATGCTGGTCATTTGAATGGCTTGCTGATTTTCAGTGAGGACATCCTCCAACAGGTCCTGATCCTCTTCATAATAATTGAAAATTTGCGTGCGCTGGACACGTTCCATCATCACTTCGTTGGAACGCAGCGCTGTAGCGAAATAAGTAAGGCTCTTCTGATATTTTAGCAGTTCCATCAGTTCACGATTGCGCGTGGATTTTTGGAGCTGATCCTCAATGGTTTCAGTCATGCGGTTGATTTCGCGCAGATGGGCAAGGTAACGTGTGGCTGTTTCAAGGAAGATGTACAAGGCAAAGCGATATCGTTTGCCGGTTTTGAGCAGGCGATACTTTCCATTTGCCAGAACCTTGAACATTTCCTTCTCATAACGGCAAATGGTGACGACGATGTTCCCTTTGATCATGATGCCCAGTGGGATGGTGGTATAGGGAATATCGCTTTCAGGCTGGCTATGTGGAATACGGATCAGAATGAAGGTATAGTCATCATCCCGCTCCATGCGCGGCATTTCGTCGAGGTCAAGTGAATAATTGATGTAGTCAGCATCGATCCCCCAGCCAATAAGCTGTTGAATTTCTTCGGATGTCGGGTCCACTGCTTTTATCCAGGCGCCGTTCGCCATGGATTCAAGCTGCTCGAGTCCCTGCTCGGTCGTTTTATAGATGGTGAGCATTGCTGCCTCCTCACGTGAAATCATCACGCAGGAGATGCGCTCACCTCCTTTGTGATGTCATGGAACTGATCTTGCAACACGTATCGCGCCAATCGGCCTGGTACTTGGCGGTTGACTCTCTGTAGAATCTAAATCATTCTCATTCGTAACAAACATCATTTATCCTTGCCGTGCTTGACGGCCTGTGTATTTTACGCCCGTTGAAGGGATTTCACAACTACTGTATGGCATCGGGTTTGCGCCCTCGTTGCAATCTTGCAAGCTTTGGATCACGTTCTCGCTCCACCGCAGCCTGATTCCGTTCCTGGGCGCGCACTTCATCCCGGGCGGATTTGCTCGCTTGACGACTATCCCGAAATGTAGTTCAATGAGTCCCTACTATGATCCCGGGATTGGATGGCCTCCGCGCAGTTGCCTTTTTGCTTGTCTTTGCTTTGCACACCGATTATTTGCAGGTAGGCTGGATAGGTGTCCAGTTCTTTTTTGTCCTCTCAGGTTTTTTGATCACCGGCATTTTGCTGGATATGAAAAAAGCCCTGCCAGCCAGGGAGTATTTTTCCAAATTTTATGGCAGGCGCTTTCTTCGGATTTTCCCCCTCTACTATTTCTATTTGTTGTTGATGAGTGGGGTGGCGGTTTGGTTGATCTCCCTCCCCTACCGGCCCAACTACATGAAATTGTTTTTGGACCAGGTCCGCTATGCCGTTTTTTACGTCTATGATTTCTTTTTTGCAACAAATATCGTCAGGAATTCGCATTTCCTCGATCACTTCTGGTCTTTATCCGTAGAGGAACAGTTTTACATTTTCTGGCCGCTATTGATCCTGCTCATTCCTGAGAAGGCATTGAAGAAACTGTTCATCAGTTTTATTATCCTGGGACCGCTCTTCCGCCTGGCATTTCTTCTTATCCATCACTCGGGAGCCTTTCGGTTCCTGGCAGACCCGGCTTCGTGGTTCATTTATCCTCTGCCATTCAGTCACATTGACGCTTTTGCCTTTGGCGCGTTGATCAGCCGTTATCCCATCCCAAAAGCCAAAAAGCAATTCTTTCTCCTGTTGGGAATCCTGCCGGTCATCGGTTATGCTTCTCAATACATTGCAACCGGGGACATTGGCGAGATTTCGGCATTTGGGTTTCCCATATTTTTAGGGGATGCCTACCAGCTCATTTGGGGATATTCTCTTTTGAACTATTTCTTCGCGGTCACGATTTGTGCGGTGGCAAAAGAGGGAATATTCCTTCGTTTTCTGGATTGGAAGCCCATGCAATATCTGGGGAAGATATCCTATGGGTTGTATGTCTATCACTTTCCAATTATCTGGTTTGCCAGCCGTCTTCTCGATCTTGAGCCGTCAGAGCCTGTCACCCAGGCGCTGGTTGCCCTGACTTCTTTTGTTGCGACACTTCTTATCGCCTCCGCAAGTTATCATTTGATGGAAAAGCCTTTGCTGAATCTGAAGGAGCGCTTCTTTTCGCTCAAGCGCTCTGAGAAGCAAGAGGCGGCCGTTGTCGTGGCAACCGAATGACCCCTACCATTACAAGCGCCAAACTAAAAACATTTTTCTCATGGGAAAGAGCCGCAGTTATCGGGCTCCTCCTGCTGGGGGCACTGTTACGCATCCGGCAGTATCTGACCGGCCGCTCTCTCTGGGCCGACGAGGCTATGCTGGCGCTGAACATCGTGAACCGTGATTTTGCGGGAATGTTCAAGCCGCTCGACTATGACCAGGGCGCGCCGATCGGTTTTTTGCTGGTTGAAAAATTCTTTAATTCCATTTTGGGAAAGAATGAATTTGCATTGCGGCTCTTCCCGTTGCTGATTGGATTACTCTCCCTATGGCTGTTTTACCTTCTGCTGAAGCGGACGGTACACGGCGCGGGTTTGATAAGCGCGCTGGCATTGTTCGCTCTTAACCCGCGGCTTGTTTATTACTCCTCTGAAGTCAAACAATATATTGTTGACGCCGCTGTAACGATTTCACTCTTATTGATCGCCGCGCCTCTTTTCGGACCATCCCCTCGAAAAAGGGATTTTGCCTGGCTAATGCTCGCAGGCTTGATCGCGTTATGGTTTTCCCATCCGGCCCTGTTCGTGCTGGCGGGGATCGGACTTGCGCTTGTGATCCTTTATCTAAAGCAGAGGGATTATTCAGGTTTGCGATCTGTCATAGCGGTGGGAATCCTTTGGGCGCTCAATATCGGTTTTCTTTATTTCCTGATCCTGAAAGACTTGAATCGAAACGCCTACATGCGCGAATATTGGACGGGTGCCTTCCTGCCCATGCCGCCCTGGAGCGATCCCGGCTGGTTCCTGAAGAACCTCAACGAGAACATCGGGGTCCAGTTTGGCATGCCCTATGCCGTTCTTTTTGTGTTTGCCCTGATGCTGGCAGGCTGGGCCGTCTTGTTTCTTCAGAAGCAGGAGGTTGCGGTTGTTTTTGCCTGCATCCTGTTGGTCACACTGACCGCTTCCGCGCTGGGGCTCTATCCCCTCTTCGAGCGCATGATCCTGTTCTTTGTTCCATTGGGATTGATTCTGCTTGGGAAGGCGGTCGAAGAACTTGATCGAAGCCTGTGGAAGGTTCCATTCCCACGTGCCGTCGCGGTCCTGTTGCTTTCCGGATTTCTGATTTATGCTCCCCTCGTTACCTCTTTCCAATCATTCCTCGCGCCGAAATACTTCGAGCATATCCGGCCCACCATGGAAGTTCTGCGCGACGGCTGGAAGGACGGCGACGCGTTGTACGTCTCACAGGGCGCTGTGCCGGCATTTCGATTCTACGCACCATTCTATGGATTGGAAAACATCCCTTACAACTTCGGGCAACGCGCAGACTATCACAGTCCACAAAACATCTTAAGCGAGTTGGCATCATTTCACGGCCAGCCCCGGGTCTGGGTCCTACTTTCTCATGTTTATGAAAAAGAGGATTTCAACGAAAAGGATTTCCTTTTGAAATACCTGGATCAAGTGGGGGATAAGAAACGCGAGTTTCGCAGGCCTGGCACATCGGTGTTTCTGTATCTGTATAATCTTGAAAATTAACTTGTCGTTGGTTACTTCAGAAAGTATCACTCATCCTGAAAAATGAATCGTAGCCCGCGGTTGTAACCTTCCGGTTTGTTGCTTGCGTGTCCCTCACCTTCGATCGTAAGCGTCTCCATTTCGAGACCCGGGTAGCCGCGCTCACCAAGAACCTGCATGAACTCCTCGACCGGCAGCCTCAGACTCTCGGACCCGCCGACGGACAGGAATAACCTGACAGGTAAATCCTGGTGGCTGCTGGCATATTCGGCTTCCTGCTTGAAAGCGAATCGTCCACCATAAGGCACAGCGGGACTGGCAGCCACATATCCACTGAAGAGCCCGGGCTCGCTAAACATGGCGTATAGTGTGAACGTGCCGCCGAACGAGCTTCCCATCAGCACTCGTTGAGAGGGGTTTGCCGGATAACTGGCCTCGATGAAGGGAAATAGTTCCTCTTTGAGAAAGGCCAGGAACCTGGGCGCATCACCAGAACCTGGAAGGAATGAATCGTGCGCCGGGGTATAGTCCATGGCTCTTAGGGATTCATAGTCTGGCTTGACGCCGGAGTATGTGATGCCGACGATGATCATCTCAGGGACAAACCCGTCGTAGTGGAGTCCACCGTAGATGGAATCGAGCAACTTGAAATCCCACTGCCCATCGAGTACATAGAGGACCGGATATTTCCCGTTTTGATCCTGCGCATACTCCTCCGGAAGGCGGATGTAAATATCATAGTCGCGGCCAGTCTCTGCTGACTTAAGTTGCCTTAGCTCCGTACCCAGGATGGGGACATCGACAGGTAGCGAGCCGGGCGGCTCAGAAGTCTGCTGTGCGCAGGCATTGAGCACCTGGGAGAGCAATAAGCCGACAATAGATATGTAGGTTCGAAATGAAAACGACATGACGGATTACCTCCTGCGGGGATGTGAGTAATGATATATTAGGCGCGGTTTTCCATGGCAATGTATTTTCTGATTATTTTTTCAAACTCAGCGAACCCGGTATATATTTCTGCGTTCCATCCGAATTCACGGGCCGCTTCTATATTTTCACGCGAATCATCCCAAAACAGAATCGACTTCTTCTCCAAAGCGAGTGCTTTTTCGATGTGTTGAAAGTAGGCATGCTGAGGCTTTTGCCAGCCCACTTCACAAGAGAAAAATAAATGATCAAACATATCTTGAAAACCCATCCTGGTCTTCATGTACTCGGCCCGGTTGTGTTCCTGACTCGTGGCAAGACAACAAATCACCCCATTCTGTCGCAGACGTTGAATCATATTGATAATACGAACATCCACAACATGGTCAGTTAACAGCCAGGTGTCAATAAACTCATTAACAGAGCCTTTCCAGTTCCAATCTCTCAAGAAAGCTGGTAAGACATCCTCAAGATCAGCCTTGCCAACCAGGCAATCATTAAATACTCCATGGAAGAAGCTCTGCGTCATTTCCGGAGAAATGCCATGCTCCTTTTTCAGGTGTTTTGAAAATTGCATTTGTGGATTGACCACAACGCCGTCTGCGTCAAAACAAATTGCCTTGATGGTCACGGTTGCTTTTCCCTTTTGAACTCGGAGATAACGCCTGGCGGTTTGTAAAACGGGCGAGAGAATGACAGGGTTATGCGCCTTTGACTCGCTTCCACCCAAACGCGATCACGAAGAAGGCTGTGGCGGTAAGCACAATGGCAGCGCCGGAGGCAATACTCAGGTAATAGGAAAGGTACAAGCCGATAACTCCCGCAAGCGAGGCAAAGACTGCTGCGAGAAGCATCATGTGAGAAAGGCGGCGGGTGAGCAGATAGGCGGTCGCGGCGGGGGTAACGAGCATGGCGACCATCAACGCCACACCGACAGTTTGGAGTGAGACTGCAACGGTCACAGCAATCAGGGTGAGCAAAAGGTTGTTGAGCGCGCCGACGGGCAGTCGCAGGGTGGCGGCAAGGATGGGGTCAAAGGATAAGGTCAGGAATTCCTTATAAAACGCGAAAATGAACAGGAGCACGAGTCCGCCGAAGATCAGGATCAGCCACAAGCTTTGAGTGGAAACGCTGAGCACATCCCCAAAGAGGAAATGACTGAGGTCCACAGCATAGCTGCGCACGGTGGAGATCAGCGCGATCCCCAACGCGAACATGCCGGCAAAGATAATCCCGATCGCAGTATCTTCCTTGATCTCAGAGTTTTTGCTGATCGCGCCAATCCCCAGCGCGGCGATGATGGCTGTCCCCAGCGCCCACCAGAAGAGTGATTCACGTCCACTGCCGGTGATGAGATATCCGAGTGCGATGCCAGGCAGGATGGTATGCGCCAGGGCGTCGCCGAAGAAGGCCATGCCGCGCAGAACGACGTAGGTGCCAACCACTGCGCAGACGATGCCGACCAGGATCGCGGCGATCATGCCGCGCTGGATGAATTCATATTGGAGAGGATCGAGAAAAAAAGACATTCGATTTGTGACTTTGGATTTACGACTTACGATTTGCGATCGCGGAGGGTCTTGATGGATGCAACGGTCATCGAGAGGATTTCGTCCGTCTCCTTGTAAATGTTGCTAATCTGACTTTCAGCGACAAGTCCTGCTTCCACCAAAATTTCAAGCCAATATTCGGTTTCGTCACTTTCCTCTTTCACTACTTTCATTTTATTGATCATATCGGCTGTTGACTTTGCGCGGCACGCGGCTCTATAGTTTGCACCAATGGATGTTCCCGAGCGGATCAATTGCCTGCCAATTACGTCTGCGGTAAGCGATTTGGGAAGTTTTTCTGTTTGATGAATAATGGCTACGGCAAGTTTCTTCGTTCGAGTCTTGAAAGTCTTTTCATCCATGTTTGCACCTCTGGTCTTTCAAATTCGACAATCTAAAATCGTTATTCGTAAATCGTTAATCGTAAATCACTCGTCCGGCGGACAGCAATCATCCACCAGCATGGTTCCCTGGGGCTCGACTTTCAAGCGCCCTCCATAGGCCTGGAGCAGGTTATCTGTCTGTAGCACGATTTGCGGCGCATCAAACGCGACCATGCGATGATTTAGCAGCATGATCCGGTCAAAGTGGCGGGAGGCCTGGTCGAGGTCATGTGTTGCGACCATGACCGTCACATTTTGATTCTGCAGCGTATCCAGCAGGTTGAGCAGGCCCTCCTGTGAGGGGGTATCCAGCCCGGTCAGAGGTTCGTCCATCAACATGAGCTCGGCTTCCTGGGCCAGGGCGCGTGCGATGAACATGCGCTGCTGCTGGCCACCCGAAAGCTGACCGATCTGGCGCGCCGCCAGGTCTGACAACTCCACCGTTTCGAGCGCGTGCTGGACGTACTCCCAATCCTTCTTGTGGGGCCAGTTGAGCGGACCCAGTTTGGCGGAGCGTCCCATCATGACGACATCGGCAACGCTGACGGGGAAGTTCCAATCCACCTGGCTGCGCTGTGGGATGTAGGCAATGCAGATATGCCCGCTCGGGCGCGAGCCAAAGATGTTCACTTCGCCTGTGCCTGGCTGTATGACTCCGGCGACCACCTTGAACAGCGTGCTTTTCCCTGCACCGTTTGGGCCAACGACCGCGATGCGCTCCCCTTCGTGGAGGTGGAAAGTGATGTCATCGAGAGCCACTCGTCCGTTATAACGGACGGTGATGTGCTGCACATCGAGGATCGGTTTGTTCGGTTGATGATGAGTATGAGGGTACATACGTTTTGTCTCACTGCATTTGAACAGTGTACAAGTGTATACATTGTTCAATATTCGCTCTGCGCACTTTACTGGAGGGCTTCAATAATCTTTGTCACGTTGTATTTCATCATCTCGATATAGGTCGCAGCGGGCGCGCCCTCGGTCAGCGATTCGAGATGCAGGTCCGTGACGACCTTCACACCTGTTTCGGCGGCGATCTGCCGGGCAAGCGAGGGGTTGTCGGAGGCATCCAGGAATATCGCAGGCGCCTCGTACAATTTGATCTGATCCACCAGGGCAGCCATTTGCTGGGCAGAGGGAGAGGCATCTGAGCTGAAACTTTCGATGACCGTCCCGACAACGGTAAAGCCATACCGTTCAGCAAAATAACCAAATGCTTCGTGGTTAGTGACAAGCAGCCTGCGCTCAGGCGGGATCTGGGCGATCTGCTGGTTGATCCATGCATCCAGCTCCTCGAGGTGCGTGATATAGGTGCGGGTGTTGGTTCGATACATCTCTGCGCTCGCAGGATCGAACTGCTCCAGCCCATCACGGATGTTCTCGACGTAGCCGATCATGTTATTTGGATCGAGCCACAGGTGCGGATCGCTAGCGTTTCCATTCTCCGCGTCCGATCTCAGACGTAAGCCTGTTGAGGCTTCGATCAGCGTTCTCTCGCCGTCAACGTTCGCGAGCAACGGCTCCAGGAAATGTTCGTAGTCCGCGCCATTGATGACCAATACCTTGCTTTCGCTGATCTGCGCTGTATCCTGGGGAGTAGGCTGATAGGAATGCGGGTCCGTTCCAATGGGCAGGAGCGAGCCTACGCTGAGGCGCTCGCCCACGACATTCCGTGTGACATCTGCCAGGATGGTCGAGGTGGTCAGGATATCGGGGGCAGCCGTCCCTGAGCAGGACGCGAGTGCGCTGGTGAGCAGGAAGGTAACGGTAAGTATAGTCAGAATGCTGATTAAGCGGTGCATGGTCATCTATTCATAAAATTATTTGCAATTTTGGCATAAGCCGAATAATTGCAACCAATGTTCATGGATCTGGTACCCCGTCTTCTTTGAGATTGTGGCAATCAGGGCGTCGAGATTGTCGCCTTCAAAAAACTTAACCTGACCGCAATTCTGACAAAGTAAGAGATGTTGATGGACCTGGCTCGCGGCAATAAATGCCTGACATCCCCGAGGCTGATGTACACGCTGAATGAGATGTAACTCTTCGAGCTTTTCAAGAGTACGATAGACCGTTACCAAACCAAGCACAGGATACACTCCGCGTGCCAGATCAAAAACTTCGATGGGGGTGAGAGCCCGATTTGTAGTTGCAATCGCGGCGACAACCGCGCGTCGAGCTTCGGTGAGGCGGTAACCATTTTCATGTAATTGAGTGAGCCAAACTTCGCTGATCATATCTTTTTGATATTGAAAATCATTTTCAATAATTATATACGATAAAAAGCAAAGGTCAAGGTGGTTTAACCTTATCCTGCTTGCCGGATAATTCTGATGGTTCTAACTTCGCCAAACAAATGTGTGGTAGGTAATGGAACAGACAATGAGAAGCGCGATGGCGATTCCCGTAAGCCTGGAAATAGGTTTTCGGTCTTCAACAGGTTTGTTTAGTTGATCGGCATTCAACTTCGCCCCCACTGCGGCAGTGGCAGGAATGGCAGCACAAATCATACACATGATACCTCCTTACTCGTTCTCCAGTTCGGCGCTTTCACCCGGAAGGATTTCCTTTTTGAGCAGAAAATACGCGCCCGTAAAGTGATCGTCAATGCTGCCGACGAGCAAGGCTCTCCGGCTAGGGAGCATATGGATGACTTCCCAGCCTTCCAAGCCATGCTCTTCAAGAGCCGGGATAGCAAATCCTTCACTCAGCGAACTCTCGCCCATTAGTGCTCCTGACGGAAGGTAGACCATTTTGTAACGAAAAACCTTACCGCCGTTTTGCAGGCGCTTCCTGGCAGAGTCGATGTGGGCGCGGTGTAGACGCTCGAGTTCGGCTTCAATTTCGCCGCGCATCTTTGCCAGCTCAGGGGCATCGAACAGCTCCTGTGCCGACTCGCGCAGCGCGTCGTCTTCGCTCATCATCGCGCTGAGCAGGAACTCGTAGCCGCGGCGATCACCAAGTTTGACGAGACCTTCGGCGGCATCGAGCTGGGTCAGCCATTCATCGTCTTCTGTCATGAGTTCGAAGAGACTATCGACATCGCGCATCCTGACGAGTTCATTAATTTGGGAAGACATATTTCCTCCGAAGATGAGTGTGGCAGGAATTGTATCATCATGAGTCAGGGTTTTCCGTGCAACAAGTCGTTTGTGAATGAAATAAATGAAAAAAGCCGGCACTATGCACACCAGGAATATGGAGTATGATTCAGAAGTTGATACGCGGGCTGATGAATGTTCAGGAAAATTTTACGTCGATTTCATGTTGATCTGGGGGAGATGGAGGGTGACTATCGCGTTTTTTATCTAAAAGATGATATCGCCTACAGCACTCTTTACATATCCATTGCCATCCTCGGGGTGCTGAGTATGATCCGAATGGATGCCTTGCTTTTTATGGGTCGGCCTAACCTGCTCATGTGGCTGATCTTGTATCGCGCGGGTTTCGTGGTTGTGTCCGTTCTGGTCATGCGCGCGCTGTGGAAGACGAGCAAGGTAAGAGTGTATGATCGCCTCTTATTTGGCTGGATGTCTTTTACTGTTTTGTTTTTTCTCCTGTTCAATTTCACACGTCCGACAAATTCCCCCACCACGATCACGGATGTCATTATTCCCTTCGCCATTTACGTTTTTTCGCCGCTTAAGATTTTTTATAATATTATGCTGGCTTTTGGCTTTTCGATCGGCACGATTTACATCGATCATGTTTACAAAACAGGCATCGACCCGATTGCGCAAGTTGTCATCCATGCCCTGGGATTGGTAGCGGGTTTACAGATGCAATCCTATCGGCGCAAGTCTTTCAAGGCCTATGTGCACGAAAAGGACGCCAAGGAAACAGTCGCTTACCTGGCAAACATCGACCCTTTGACCAAAAGCCTGACCCGGCGTCATTTTTTCAATATAGCCGAAAGTGAATTTTTGCGATTCCTCCGATACCATCGTCAGTTATCCATGCTGGTTCTGGACGCGGACCAGTTCAAGAACATCAACGACACCAATGGACACTATGCAGGTGATCTCGTTCTGCGGAACGTGTCCCTCGTCACGTTGGAACAGAAACGTGCTCAGGATACTTTCGGTCGGCTGGGTGGAGAGGAATTCGCCTTGCTGTTGCCGGAGACAAATCTCGAGCAGGCGAAAATTGTTGCGGAACGAATCCAAAAAGCCTGGGAACAGACGCCCTGTATTGTAGATGGCAAACTGATTCACTCCACAGTGAGTATTGGCGTGGCAGAGGTCGGGCCCGCAGATAAATCCTTCGAAGATGTCCTGCGACGGGCGGATCGAATGATGTATAAAGCCAAGGAAGCTGGGGGAAATCGTGTTATGGCAGAATGAATAACGTCCCGACAAATTTGATTTTATCGAGACGTTCATGAGCATGTCTAGGGTTCGATTGGGTAGCCGCTGGCGCGCCAATCATTGAGCCCGCCCGTCATGCTGGTCACATTTTCAAACCCGGCATTGAGCAGAATATCTCTTCCCTGCTGGCTGCGGTTGCCCGAGCGGCAGACCACAACGACCTGACGGTCGCGCGGGACTTCGTTTAAGCGGGAAGGCAGTTGATCCAGTGGGATCAATATAGTATTGGGGACGTGATATTCATCCCACTCCTCCTGCGTACGGACATCCAAAACAAATGCATCGCTTTGATACAGTTTATAGGCTTCGCTTGCAGGAATATCACGCGGCAGGTTGTTATTGTTTCCGCCGCCCATTTGCAGGAGGAGGAAGATAACCAGGGCGACGACCAGCAAAAAGCCGATCTGCGTGCCTGGCTTGCGGAACGCAGAGGTCAAAAAGCCCGAGCGGGTGCGGGAATGGTCCTGGGTATTGCGGCGGCGATGGCGATGTTCTCTATTTCTTCTTTGCATGGGGGCCTCTTTGAAAAGCTAGAATGAGTTGAGTGCGCTTTCGAGATCGTGAAATACTTTGAAAAAAAGCTTCAAACCTGCAGTTGTAAGAGCCTCGTCCACGGCCGGCTGCGGGTTGAGGAGTTTGACATGCTTCCGGGCTGTGCTGCTGTGTGTCAGATCGGGGTGTGCCTTTTCTTCCGGAACACCGCTGTATAGCAGGGCAATCTTGTGAATGGCAACCAGCCCGGTAGTGCTGATACTGGAAACTTCGCTTAGATCCATTATAAGGTTACGCGCCGGATTCCGATAAATCTCGCGCGCCTTATCCACCACCTGTACGAAATTCGAGGCATCAATGTCGCCCTGAAGGCGCATAACAGCAACAGGCTCACGTGCCTGGTGAATGCTAACAGTGATATTCATATTGTTTTCCTTAACCACAGATTCTACCGGAAATTGAACTCTTCATAATGAATGTGGCCCTTTGGCAAGCCCAGCTCGAGGAATTTTTTCTCAAAGGCTTGTATCATCGGCAGGGGACCGCATAGGTAAACATGATAGTCCATCAAATCCCCATTTGTGTTTTGCAGGATGTGTTCCATGCTCAACGAGCCTTCTATTGCTGAAAAACGGATGTGCGGTTTAAAGCGCGAATTTTTTTCTGCTGCGGCTTTGATCTCATCTACAAACAAAGCCTCCTCCGGATGGCGGACCGTATAGTAAAAATCCACATCATGAGCCAGGTTGCCGTTCATGTCTCGGATAAAGGCCAGGAAGGGTGTCAACCCAATCCCACCGGCGATCCAAATTTGCCTCTGCCCGCCGGTTTTATAGTCGAACATGCCGTATGCACCTTCGATGATCGCGTCCGTATTCTCTTTTAGTTGGGCAAATAGTTCCCGGGTGAAGTTACCACTGGCTTTTATGGTGAGTCGCAATACATCCTCGACAGGCGCGCTGGAAATCGTGAATGGGTGGGATTCGTTTAGGTTCCTGTCATTGGGAAAGCGAACGAACAGAAATTGTCCCGCGCGCTGTTTTTTGATGGAGGCCTTCTTGGCGCGCAGGGTCACTTCGGTGCTTGAGTTATTGGGGTGCCTAACCGTCTCCACGTTATAAGGAAGAAACTTTTTGAAGATGCCGCCGAAGATTTCCGTGTACAGGTATGATACTGTGCCAATAATGAAGAAAATTTGTACCCAGGTAATGGCGATCAGGGCGTGGAGGGGATTACCAATTGTCAACGCATGGATAAAGGCTAGAATAAAAAAGATGCCGATCCAGCGTTTGAGCTTCTTCCAGTCCTGATAATCACTGCCTGTAAGACGGTTTAGAAAAGGGATGCGCGGTGCAAGTGTGATGAGCACAATGCTGATGATGCCTATAAATGCGATGACGGCCAGATAATTGCCAAGCTGCCAGCCAGTCGTTGTAATGGGCACTGTCAACACATGGGCAAAGATCAGCAGGAAGGCCGCCGTCCCTGTGTAACGATGTGTCATATACATTTTGTCCAGTCCACCGAAATATTTCTCAGCCCACTTCGGACGCGTGGAAAGGAAAAGTGAACATGCCATCAGAATAATGTTGTTCGAGCCGATGACTTCTCCTGCATATTGGCGTAAAAAGTTCGGACGACCGTCGTTGACAGGCGGAAAAACCAACCAGACGACCACGTTGAGTATGACAAGAGCAATAATAGTTAAATTACCAATATTACGTTTCATGCTGACTCCTCGATGATTACGGCTTGTTTTATTGATTGATAAACTTTTAAAATAAATCGCAAGCCCAAAACCAAACTTCCGTGTGTATTTAAGGGGTGCCCGGTAAATCAAAAAAGCGACATGGTTGCGCGTCACACCGCTTCGTAATTAAAACGAATTTACTGCTTCATCGGGATTCGTGAAAATTTCGAATAAACTTCCAAATCCCACCATATTCAATACGGTCATGACTTCAGAGCGCGGGTTGAGTAGCTTGACGTGCTTCTGAATACCCGCCTCGGTTGAACGCCCCATGGAGCGATAAGTGGGCCAGCCACGTTCCGTATCTGGTAATTCCTCTCCACGCGCCAGCAAAGCCACACTGTGCAAAGCCACGAGTCCGGCGCTGCTGATATAAGTGAGGTCACTTAGATCGAGCAGAAAATCGCGCGCTCCCGCGTGATACAGTTCCTGCGCCTTGGCGATCAGTTCCTGATAACTCTGACCGTCCAATTGACCTTCAAGTTTTATGACGGCAACTGGAACACGCCCTGGCGCCTGTGCCTGCGAAGTGGAAATATTCACGAATCTCCTCCAATAAAATGAATATTCCCATTATATACTGTCTTTTCGTTCAAGACGTGCCAGGCGATGGGCAATTTCCTCCTGCCAGTGCTTGCGCATGTAGGCCGGCAGGTCGGCGCGCTCCACATGCTCCAGCGCGGAACGGGTCCATTTCAAGGCGGTCTTCACATCCCGACATTTGTGTTCGTAATACTTCGCCATCTCGATGTGGGCGTAAATATGACCGTTTGCCGCGGCGGTTTCCCACAAGCGGAGCGCTTCATTAAAGTCTCCGCGCCTCTTTTGCAGGATCGAGAGACGTTTCACTGCCAAGCCGAAGTCTGCTTCCGTTAAATTGAGTTCGAGTCCACGCTCGAACAAACGCGCAGCTTCCTCCCAGTGACCAAGATCCTCGAACAGTTTACCCAGCGCGACGAAGTCGAGGCCATGCTCCACGGAGCCAGCATAGGGATGCTGCAGCATCTCATTGACGTGTGTCAGCAGGGCCGCCATTGCAACCACATCCATGGCGTTGTGATAGAAAACACCTGCCAGCGGGCGGGCATCCCCAGTTCGTAGATAATCAAAGTAGAGCCAGGGAATCTCGTACCCGGGCACTTCTTCGCTGGAACGCGTCAGGCCGAGGACATGCTGCTCAAGGTATTTCAAGGCGCGCGATTCAAGTCGATCCCGCCACAATCGGCGTGCCAGAGGCAGCAGATCCAGGTGGGAATAATCTTTATAAGGAACCGGAATATGGTGCAAACGGTAGCGGGTGGTGAGCAAAGGCGCGTCAAAGGCTTTGCCGTTGAACGTAACCAGTGCCTGCGCGGGCGCCAGGAACTCGGCGATCGCTTCAAGCATGGCCGGTTCCTCTGCGGGATCGCGCATAAAGAATTGTCGCAGGATGAATTGATCATCTGTGAAACGCGCAATGCCGACCATGAAGGCATACGTCCCGGTGCCGCCTGAGAGACCGGAGGTCTCTGTGTCGAGGAAGGCGAATTTGGACAGCGGTATCTCTGCCAGACGAGTATCATTGGCCCACTGTGAGATCAATGCAAGTGGAAAGGAACAGACAATGGAATAATTGCCATGACGATAATCGGACAGGTAGGTCTGTTCTGCGATGAACACGTCGCCGCGCGGGGTGGGATGGAACGCTCCCGCCACGACCGAATCAATCGCATAAGGAGACGCTGACGCGGGTTTCGGCTGCGCGAGATCGTTCGCTGTTTTTACACCGAGCGATTTGAGCTTGTCTGTGACGGAACGCTTTGGCAGTGACTTCATTCAAAATCCTGTAGAGCGTGATTATAACCACAGCGCGTCCGTAATCAGGTTAGAACTTCATAAACAAAACAGTGGCGTCATAGGCGCCACTGTTCATGAATAACATAAAATCCGGTTTACCGCGGAAGCCGCCAACCAAAACGATCAGGCTCGAAATATATGGGCTTCGGGGTTGCGACCACAAACAGACGTCCCCAGCTTAAACTTCCCGGACCTGCAATGCACGTCTGAAAAGTCACATGGCGATCGCCACGATAGACCTGGTTGAACAACTGCTCGGCCGTCAACGTTTCGTCATTACTCAAATCACGGAATGAACTGTATGGGCTGGTGGGTTGGAGTGCTTGAAACTGAAATATTTTCGTGATCACGAAATATTCAACCTTCCCATCCCCATACACCAGGCGGACTTCCTGGCCCAGTGCGAGTTTTGAAAAAAATCGACCGGATAAATTATTGTGAGCCAGCAAGCCTACGTTCTCAAATTGGGATGCCATGCTGAATTGAGTAATTTCGCCATCCGTTTGGGAAACATAGCCAGCGTTGTTGGCAGGCTGCTGGATGATCGGAAAAGCCAGTACATCGGGAACATAGACACCACGCAAGACATTTGCTTGCTTGTTCTGAACTGACCTTGAAAATTCTGCAAAATCGGGAATAGCTTCGCCACTTCCCAGCGCCTGGGCCGGGGTGGGGTTAAAGAAAAGGCAGGATAAAATTGCCAGGAGAAGGGTTATATTTAAAGTAGTTTGGAGTGCTTTCGTGTTGAGCTGCATTGATTTCTCCACTTCGATAAAAGCACGCAAACTTGTCCGGCGAACATTCCTGATTCGCTTTCGGTGGGCTGTGGCTTTGCATCCCCGCTTTTTGGTTGATTTGCCTTTATCGAAAAGATGCTAAGGTTCCAACAAAACGAGCCTGGGAAATTCCCAGGCTCGCGAAGGTTTTCGATGGATTTGATCTTCGGCAACCTGGCTGTCCTGATCCCGCGAGGCGGGATGGTAGACCCATGGCTTTGCGTCCCTGCCTTTCAGCAGGTTTGCTATTTCGGATGTTATTTGTGCGTATTATAACAAAGGCTTATCAATTCCCGCCTTTCATTTCAGCAATACCAAATTACAAGATTGAAATGCTCCTTTTATTCTTTCGGCACTGTCACAACAAACAAGCGTCCCCAACTCGCGTTTCCATTTGCTTCAATACATGTCTGGAAAACGGCCCGGCGCTCACCCACATAAGCGCGATTGAACATTTCGCCGGCCGAGAGGACCTCATTCCTATCCAAATTTCGGAATGAACTGACAACACTTTCAGGCTGCAGAGCCTGAAAACGCAGGACTTGTGCCACAACAAAATACTCAACTCGGCCATCACCGTACACCAGACGAACTTCCTGACCCACGGCAAGCTCTGAAAAGAATCTGCCAGAGAGAGTGTTGTGAGCCAGCAGGCCTATATTTCCATATTGCGAGGCGACAGAGAACTGGGTCGTCTCACCGTCACGATTGGAAACATGATAGGGCTGATCGGCAGGTTGCTGTACCACAGGCAGAGCCAGCACATTCGGTACATAGACACCGCGCAAGACATCTGCTTCGCCGTTTTGGACTGATTCGGAAAAGCCTATGAAATTGGGCAGGAGGCTTTCAGCATGGCCAAACCCTTCAAGCGGTCGCGGGTTTAGGAAAAAGCCGGAAAGGAAAAAAACGAGGAGATTGAGGTGCAGTACAGTTCGGGTCATTGATTGTATATTGAGTGTCGTTGAAATTTCAGTGAGGGCAGCGATGTTCGAATCAGCCCGAAAACTGAATAACCTTGGTAGGATGTAACTCGCGGCATTGTATCAAAGCATTTCGGATTCGTATTGATTATTCCCATACGCTTAACCTACAAAAGCGCGACGCCCCACTCCCTGGTTTTGTAAGGAAAAAAGAGCAGTTTAGATGCAGAAAAGGAAGAAAGACCCTTACGTTTTGTCTCCGGGCTTGCCCTATATTTGTGCTAAACTAACGCACTAATTAATGACCGGCACACATTCCGCGCGACGTCTTTCCTTTTGGATGAAATTTCTTTATGGCTCAGGAGATTGGGGCATCTCCAGCATGGGCATGATGCGCGCCATTTTTTATGCCATCTATCTCACCGATGTTGTGGGACTCGAGCCGCGCCTGGCTTCCTTCGGCGCGCTGGTTGGCATCGTCTGGGATGCGATCAACGATCCGATCATCGGTATGTTCAGTGATCGTCTTCACACCCGTTGGGGACGCCGTCGACCCTTTTTATTGTGGTTCGCCATTCCATTTGGATTCAGTTTTATCACGCTCTGGTCTGCGCCAAACTGGGAGAGCCAGACCGCCTTGCTCATCTACGTGACTCTTTCCTTTATGCTCGCGGACACATTACAGACTCTCATCGCCGTACCGTTTCTTTCTCTGACCCCCGAGCTGACCCCGGACTATGATGAACGCACCACATTGACAAGTTTCCGTTCCTTCTTCCAGCTGGTGGGAGCGCTTACTGTTGTCATTGCCGCGCCTGCACTGATTGACCTGATTCTCGCATCTGGCGGAACGCAGCAACAGGGATTCATGCTGGTCGGTGCGATCTTCGGCGGAGTTGGCGCGATCCCACTCCTGGCGATTGGGCTTTTTGTGCGCGAGACATCCACGCCTCAGCAAATGGCATCCATCCCATTTCGCGCAACGCTCCGGGCCGCCTGGCAAAATATCCCATTCCGTTACGCGGTTGGAATCCATATGTTGAACTGGTCGGCGGTGGATATGATCGCGGTAGCCTTTCCTTATTTTTTGCTTTATTGGGTTGCCAGGGGAGATCTGCTTGCCTCGATTCACATCTTTGGTTTTGATCTGGCTTATGAATCGGCTTTCTTTGGCATTTTGATGTCGGTGTGTATTCTGTTCGTCCCATTCTGGTTGTGGATGGCAAAATGGCGCAACAAGCGTGAAGCCTATATGCTGGGCATGAGCTTCTGGGTTGTGATCGAATTATTGATATTTACCATCCAACCAGGCGAAACGGCTTATCTTCTCAGCCTGGCGGCTCTCGCCGGGATCGGCGTCTCGGCCGCGTATACGCTGCCCGATTCGATGTTCGCGGACGTGATCGAATGGGATGAACTCCGCACAGGTCTCAGGCAGGAAGGCATCTTTTATGGCATCCGCACCCTTATCCGGAAATTGACCGGTGCGCTGGTCATTTTTGTGACACTGCAATTATTAGGCTGGTCTGGTTACGTCTCACCCTCCGCGGGGGCTCTGCACTTCATACAAACGGACTCGGCATTACGAATGATCCGTCTGCTCGTTTCCCCTTTCGGGGCAGTGATTTTGTGCGGAACGATCATCCTGGCGTGGTTGTTCCCGTTATCGCGTGAGAAATATGAAAAGATACAGGAACTGCTGGAGCAACGAAGAGCGAGGTTGGCAGAATAAGCACCAGGCGCGATATTGGCTGTTTGCTAAACGCTATTAGCAATTAGCGCTTAGCTTTTAGTGGTAGCGGCCAGCCTTTAGCTTTTGGATGAACGCATTCAGCATTTTGCGCGTCTCAACAAGATCATTTTGCATGGATTGATAAACATTTGCTTGAAGATAGTCAAGGTCGCGTGCTAACAAAAGCAAATATTCCAATTCGCTCGCTGATCCCATAGCAATTGAAAAATATCGTTTTAATTCCGCATCCGAATCTTTTCCGCAGCCTTCTGCAATGTTGGCAGGGATGGAAACGGCCACCCATTGGACTTGATTGGTGAGAGAGTAAAGCTCCTGCTTGGGGAATTGCTTGGTTGATTTGTAAACCGCCAAAGTCAAGGCATGTGCCTTTCCCCAAACCTTCAATGAACGAAAATCCTTCATGTTCGCCTCCCTGAAATGAATTTTATTTAAAGACTACCTGTCAAGAGCTAATCGCTGACAGCTAATAGCTATTTTACTGTCACCTGTATAATGGCTGTATCCAACCTTTGGTCATTCCTCAGCACTTGCAACTGTACAGCATATAACCCACTCAAGTCACTTGTGTCCCACTTGGCTAATACAGCATTGATCACAGGTTCACTGCCTTCCACAATTTGAATCCATTCCTGCGGATTCAATCCCTGTCCCACCAATACTCGATAAGAGACGAAACCTTCCCCGGCCGCAGTGCCCTGAATGCTTACATCTCCATTTACTTCTGTGAACAATTCAGGGGTTGTGATCGTTACATCGGGATTGATCTGTGGGGGTTGGATAACATCATAGGTAGCAGGGGGAATCTCCAGGCCTGTGCTTTCAGCCCAGGAGCGCGCCTCAGACGGCACGACCAGATAGACGCGCTCTTCAACGAGTTGCGGCAGGGTGAACACAGTTGCCAGCAGACCGGTCTCACGGTTCACTGTAACCTTGCGATACATGTTATCCGGCTGGATCGGTTCATTGCCGTTCAGGAAAACCTCACTCACCAGATTCGGGCAATCGGAGGTCGGCAACATCCCCGAGGGATCGCAGACGTTGATCACTGAAACATCCGCGGGGACAGCCCAG
>Ga0105104_10000126_pt1 | contig 52772 bp, 36 predicted proteins | sample PPLLaktember2015_3_FD_87034 | JGI IMG/M metagenome (GOLD analysis project Ga0105104, IMG submission 87034) | Freshwater sediment microbial communities from Prairie Pothole Lake near Jamestown, North Dakota, USA - PPLs Lake P7 Core (6) Depth... | ecosystem: Environmental > Aquatic > Freshwater >... | reverse complement strand
TGGCCCTCCGAGCGGTTCTTCTCTCGCCGGCCCCGGATCGCGCGTGCAAGCTCGCGCGCCGCGCGCCGCCCGTCTTGCTCGAGGGCCTCCAGGAGCCCCTCCGGGACGGGGCGCCCTCGGGTGAGGAACCGCTCGCGGAGCTGACCGATGGGCTGGGCGAGGAACCGCTCGAGATCGGACATCGTGGCGGAGTGGAACGCTACACGCGTGGGCCGACAGACTGGAAGTGGCCGGGCGTCCCGGTCCGTCGTCCTGCGTGCGGCACACTCGCCCCCGGACCGGGAAGGCGCGGCCGATGGCGCCTTGCTCCAAGGCGTGAGCCGGCGGCGGGAACGTCCCATCCGCCGTGGGTGAGGAACACGTCGCTTCACCCCGCGGTCGGGGCTCAGGTTGCGCCGTCGAGAGGCGCGCCTGCCCATCGCTCGAACGCGGCGCGCTGGACGTCACTCGGCGACTCGAGGGGAGCGAGCCAGACCGCGTCCTCGGGCCGCCGCTCGAGCGTGACCGGCACCTCGAGCAGGAGTTCCCGCCGGAACACCGACACTCGCAGCACCTCTCCCGGGCTCCGTTCGTCCGCACGCGAGACCAGCGCCGCGGCGTCACCCTTCACTCCGTCCACGGCGATCACCTCGTCGTCGGGATAGAGCCCCGCGGACTGGGCCGGCGAACCCTCCAGCACGGTGCCGATGGTGCTGCCCCGCGCGACGATTCCGGTCCAGGCGCGGGCACGGGTGTCCCCCTCCTTCAGCCGCGGCGGGGTCCCGCCCTTGTCGCCCACCGACTCGCGAATCCGGGTGCGTAACCGCAGACCGACATGCTCGAGCACGGAGGTGTCGAGCTCGTCGGTGCTCCGGATCGCGCGGTCGAAGAACGGCTTGAGGTCCGAGCCCGCGATCTCGGACGCGGCCGCCTCCACGCCATCCTCGGGGACACCCTTGCCGTCCCCGTAACGGCTCCACAGGAGGCGCATCACGTCGTCGAGGCTTCTCGCGTCACGGGTGCGGCGCCGGATCTCCAGGTCCAGGCACAGCGCGACCAGCTCGCCCTTGAGGTAGTACGAGATCGCGCTGTTCGGGGTGTGCTCGTCCTGCCGGTAGTACTTGACCCAGGCGGTGAGGGAGGCGTCCTCCAGCGTCTGCACGCGGCGTCCCGGCGTGGCGGCGAGCGTGGAGAACGCCTCGCCCAGCCGCACCAGGTAACGCGCCGGGCTCATCCGCCCGGACCGGCGCACGAGGAGATTGTCGTAGTACGAGGTGATGCCCTCGAAGGCCCAGAGCAACCGGGTGTAGTTCTCGCCCGCGTAGTCGAAGGGAACGAAGGCGCGCGGCTTCAGCCGCTTCACGTTCCAGAGGTGGAAGTACTCGTGCGAGGCGAGGGTGAGGAAGTCCTCCCAGCCCTTGGGAGTGGAGATCTGCGCGCGGGGGTAGATGAGGGCGGTCGACGCGGCGTGCTCGAGACCGCCGCGCCCCTTGTCCACGAGGTAGAGGAGGAAGAGGTAGCGGGGCATCGGCAGCCCGCCCCACAGGGCTGCCTCGGCATCGCACACCGCGGCCAGGTCCGCGGCGAGCTTGCTCGCGTCCACTGCGCCGCCCCACACCACGACCTCGTGGGGAACGCCGCCCGCTTCGAACCGGATGGGGCGGTGCGGGCCGACCTCCACCGGGCTGTCGACCAGCACGTCGTAGCTCGGTGCCTGCCAGCCCCCGTCGGTGCGGTCGAGCGCGGTGAAGGCGCTCCATCCGGGAGGCGCATCCACCGCGAGCTGATGCGGCCTGTCGCGGAGCGCCTCGGAGTAGAGGAAGAGGGTCGCCCCGTTGAAGAACCCGTGCGTGCCGTCGAGGTGGCTGGTCCGGACCGTGAGCTCGTTCGCGTAGACGCAATAGCGCACCCGCACCGGGCGGCCGTGGGGCCGCAGCCGCCAGGTACGCTTGTCCACGCGCTCCACCGGCACGCGGTCGCCGCGGTCGTCGGATGCCGAGAGCTCCTGGACATGCCGTGCGAACTCGCGGACCAGGTAGCTGCCGGGGGTCCAGACCGGGAGGACGAGGTCCAGGACATCGGCGGGGGGGAACTGCGCTTCCACCTCGAACAGGTGAGAGTGGGGGCGGGGCATCGAGACGCGGTAGCGGACCGCTTCGGTCATGCGTCCGGTGTGTAGCAGAAACCAGTGCTCCGACCGGAGTGTGCTGATCGCTGCGGTGGCCGCCCTCTCGCTGCGAGGCGCAGCCTCGTCGCCACGCTACTCGACTTGCCGTGGACCAGGGGAGGGTCGCGGGGCCTCGCACGCGTGGGCCGCGCTCAGTACCACGGCCCAGAGCCACCCACGCGCCATCTCCAGACCTCTCGAGACCGAGCCGGTCATCCCACGGCCCGCCCGCCGCCGCCTCGCTCGGGGCTGGTCCCGCTGGAGGCCGCCAGGAGTGGCCGGGGCTCGAACAGGGCCTGGATCCGTTGGAGCCGCCGCACGCCCTCGGGGGAGAGCGCGTCCTCTGCACCCAGCATGCGCTGGACGAGGGCCAGCCCGTGGCGCCGCGTCTCGGGGTCAAGAGGCAGCAGCGCGGGGAGGCTCTCCAGCGCGCGATCCTCGTCGAGCCGGACCAGAAAGAACTGCTCCTTCAGGAGCTGCTTCAGCTCGGTCATCGACCGACGTTCCTCCGGCGGGGCTTCGGCCCGGAGCGAGGTCAGCATCGCGAAGCCGCGCTCGTCGATCCTTCCCTCCGGCAGGCGAATGTACACCAGGGCCCTCGCCACCGCCTCGAGGAAGCCCCCGCTCGAGTAGCGCGTCCGGAGCTCCGATCGGCTCCGCTCCTGGGCAATCTCGCGGGAGAGATCGCGCTCCGCGTGCCGGCGCTCGCTCGTTCCGGGGCTGAAGCCGGCCAGGGCCTGGACGGCGGGGAGCCCGTAGACGCCGAGGAAGGTCGCCTCCTGAAGCCTGCCCCGCATGGCTCCCCAGCCATCGAGCGCGGAGGCGATCCACGAGGACGCGGCCCGCTCCACCGAGAGCAGGGGATTGTCCGCCGAGACCTTCTGCCGGCGGGTGCGCACCGAATCCGCCAGCACCTTCACCGGCCGGAGGAGAGGGTTCCGGTCGGAGAGGAGCGAGAACCGCAGCCGGTTGGGGTGGAGCTGCTGGACGGCCCTGGCCACCGGTTTCGGAAAGAGGCTGCGCACCACCGGCGCGGCGAAGGTGCGGTAGAGGCTCTTGTTGACCTCGGAGACCCTGGCCACCGTCGCGAAGCGGCGCTCGTCCTCCGGAGGGTTCACTCCCAGCTTCCGGATGTCCTCGAGCGTGCGGACCTCCAGCCGGAGGAGGTACTTGTCGTCCTTGACACCCGGGTCGCTTCCGGACGCTTCCTCGGTGATCACCGCCTCGTAGAGCCCCGGCGGCATGAGGTCGATCATCTCCATACACCGGGCAAACTCGGTATGCTCCTTGTTGGCAACCTTCCCGGAGACGAAGATTCCGAGGTGTCCGATCGAGTCGTGCATCGTGTAGACGATGGTTTGACCGGCGGCGACGATCTCGCTCTCGTGATCGTAGAGGTCGGTGATCCAGCCGAGCGCCTGCTGGGGCGGAGTGATGTCGTCGCCCCACGAGCAGAAGACGATGATCGGTGAGGTGACGTTCCGCAGGTCGATCCTCGTCCCATCCGACGCCCGGAGCTGGCCGGTCGACAGCTTGTTGCCGATGAAGAGCTCGTCGGCGATCCACTGCATCTCCTCGGCGTTCATCAGGACCGGGGTGCCCCACCAGGTCTCGAACTCGAGGTACCTCGGCGCCTCCTCGTCGATCTTCGAATAGAGGTTGTAGAGCTTCTTCCAGTAGGTGTTCCCCGGGTTCATCGATTCGAAGTTGGAGATCAGGTTCGCGCCGTCGAAGCGGCCCGCTCCCATGTCGCCGGCCAGCGCAGTGAGCCACGTGCCCCCGAGCAGGCCCCCGAGGTAGCGGAGCGGATTCTTGCCGCGCACCCCCCCCCAGTACGACAGCGGCGAGCCGACGAGCAGGATGGGCCCGGTGAGCTCGGGTCGGAGCGCGGCCGTCATCATCATCTGCCAGCCGGCCTGGCAGTTGGCGATCACCACCGGCTTGCCCTCCGCCTCGGGGTGACGGGCGATGACCTCCTCCAGAAAGCGCGCCTCCGTCCGGCAGACATCCTCCACCGTCTGACCGGGCACGGGCTCGCGGAGGAACCCGATGAAGTAGCAGGCGTGACCGGCGGCGAACGCCGCGCCGATCTCGCTGTCATGCTTCATCCCTCCGATGCCCGGGCCATGGCCGGCCCGTGGGTCCACCACGACAAAGGGCGGCCGGGTGGGATCGATCCGCGTTCCGGGCGGCGGGATGATCCGGACAAGCTGGTAGTTGGTCGGCCGGGGAAGGGTTTTTCCGTCGAGAATGTGCTCGAACTCGAACTCGAGCACATGCGGGGCAACCTTGGTGCTCTCCTCGAGCGAGCGGTTGCCGCGCTGGCGGAGGGTGTCGAGCAGCAGCACGCAGCGCTGGGCGGCATCCACCAGGTACTCCTGAACGGGATTTCGGATGGCATTGGTCATGGTCTTTCCGGTTTGTCGCTTCAGAACCGCGATCCGTTGCACGCGGACGCTCCCGCGCTCGGCGGGAAACGGATCTGCCCCGGCGAGCGACTCACCGGTCGGAACCCTCGCTAATGACCCAACACCAACCTCTCCCTTCCTCCGAGTCCTGGGTAAAGCAGGCGGAGCTGCTCCTCGAGCTCCTTGCGCTCGACACCGCTTACGCCGACCTCTATCTCAGGCGTGCACGCCAGCTCGCCGCAGCCGGGCTCTCCCCGGTGGACTACCGGGCCTTGAAGCTGGCGGACGAGGGAGCTCACTCTCTACCTGGGCGCATCCAGCAGGCGATCGACGGCGGGAAGTGGAGCGAGGTTCGCGCGCTCGCCGAGGAGCTGGACGCGAAAAAGCGGCTGCTGGATGACCGCGGCTTTCTGAGGAGCCTCGGCGAGAAGCTCCACGAGAAGGATGAGATTCACGTCGACCCGTTCTCGCCGGGGTTCCACTGGTTCCAGCGGCGGGAGCAGCGGGAGGTCGGACCACTGCGGGATGCCACCGCCGCCAAGTTCGGCCAGGCGGCGCGCCTCGACCCGGACTGGCGGCGGCTCTACCAGGAGCGGGAAGAGGCCCTCAGGTCGGTGCGGCTCGGCGAGAGCTCGGCACCGAAAACGAGCCTGGACCTGGAGCAGCAGGCGAGGGACGCGCTTGCCGCGGGGAGCTTCTCCGCCTTGCAGAAGATCGCCGAACGGATCGAGGCCACTGGAGCCGGCCCGACGGAACCGAGCTCCGCCCAGACGGTCCCCGAGGTCGACCCCACGCCGCTCACCGGCACCTTCGAGTCGGAGACGCTGCGGAAGGCGCGCGCGCTCGGGCTCGAGGCCGAGCATCTGGACAACGTTCGCGACCGATTCCGGTTCCTCCTTCCCTACCTCTGGCGGCCGGTGTTCTTCGAGGGCAACTCGGGCCCGGAGGCCCGCGTCAGGGCAATGCTCCCCGGGGATACGCCGGATGCGCTGCGCGACCGGATCGTGATGCTCGTCACGCGCCCGATCCTGACCTCCGGGGGCGCGCGCTTCGTCCCTCCGCTCGTGGAAGAGGACATGCTGGTCGAGACCTTCGAGGAGGGACCGGCAGGTACGCCGGTGGGGAAGAACGGCCTCGCCGAGGCGCTCGGTCTCGAGTCCCGCTGGGGTCTCGCCCGCCGCGCGCTCGAGCGCCTCCTGCAGACCCGGGGGCCAGGGATCGTGGAGTCGCTGGGACTCGATCCCTGGAAGTTCCGGCTGGTCTCCGTCCCGCCGGACCTCTTCGGCGTTCTCGGCGAGCGCCGCGGCTGGGGAAGGAACGAGATCTGGACACACCTGGACGGCTACCTGGCCACACGCGAGCGCAAGCTGCTCGCGCTCGTCGGTGGCGACGTCCGGTACGGGGGCGTGCAGGACCTGGTCGGCGTCGGGGTGGGCTACGACAGCGACAGGCTCCTCGCCAGGTTCGCCATCGTCGATCGGCGACGGCTGCGGGCCTGGTGAGCGCCGACGCGCCCCGAGCCGGAACTCTTTCGAGTGGAGGAAGCAGCACCATGGAGACGCAGCACGAGAAGTACCTATGGCTGATCAACCGGGCGAAGGCGGTCCAGCCCACCGTGACCGCCGTCGCTCACCCCTGCGACGAGTCCTCGCTGCAGGCCACGATCGAGGCCGCACGCCTGGGCCTCATCGAGCCGATCCTCGTCGGCCCCGCATCCCGGCTCCGGGAGGTCGCCGGCCGAGCCAGCCTGGACCTGTCGCCGTTCCGGCAAGTCGACTCGGCGTTCAGCCACGAGTCCGCGGCCAGGGCGGTGGGGCTGGTGCGGAGCGGGCAGGCGGAGGTGCTGATGAAGGGCAGCCTCCACACCGACGAGTTGATGGCGGAGGTCGTCAAGCGCGACGCCGGACTTCGGACGGCGCGCCGGCTCAGCCATTGCTTCATCATGGACGTCCCCGGTCACGCCGAGCCGCTCATCATCACCGACGCCGCGGTGAACATCGCGCCCACGCTCTCGGAGAAGGTGGACATCGTCCAGAACGCGATCGACCTGCTGCGGGACCTCGGTGCATCGGAGATCCGGGTGGCGATCCTCTCCGCCATGGAGACCGTCAATCCGGACGTGCCGTCGACGCTGGAGGCCGCGGCGCTGTGCAAGATGGCGGACCGCGGGCAGATCACCGGAGCGTTGGTGGACGGCCCACTGGCGCTGGACAACGCCATCGATCTGGAGGCGGCGAGGATCAAGCACATCAGCTCGCTGGTGGCGGGCCGCGCGAACGTGCTCGTCGTTCCCGACCTCGAGGCGGGCAACATGCTCGCCAAGAGCCTGACCTTTCTCGCCGGGGCGGACGCCGCGGGCATCGTCGTCGGGGCCAAGGTGCCAATCGTCCTGACCAGCCGGGCCGACTCGCGCGTCGCGCGGCTCGCCTCCTGCGCCGTGGCGAGCCTGCTGGCCGAGGCAAGGCGGACCAGTACGCGGCGGGCGGTGGGCTGAGCCATGTCGGATGCCATCCTGGTCCTCAACGCCGGCTCGTCGAGCGTGAAGTTTTCCCTGTTCCTCCTCCGCGGGAAGGAGCTGGAGCTCTGGCTCCATGGCCAGACGGAGCGCCTGTCCACGACGCCTGTCTTCACCGCCAAGGACGCGGAGGGAAAGACGGTCTCGGAGCGACGGTGGGACAATGCAGAGTCCTTCGGGCACGAGGGCGCGATCGCCCATCTGGTGGACTTCCTGCGCGGGAGCATGGGCTCGCACCGGCTCGTAGGCATTGGCCACCGGGTGGTGCACGGCGGGCCTGACTTCTCCGAGCCGGTCCGGATCACCCCCGAGGTGCTGCGGAGGCTGGAGGCATTCGTTCCCCTCGCACCTCTGCATCAGCCCCACAACCTCGCCCCGGCGCGACGCGCGCTGGAGGAGATGCCCACCCTTCCGCAGGTGGCCTGCTTCGACACGGCGTTCCACCGCGCTCAGCCCGAGCTGGCCCAGGCCTATGCGCTGCCCGAGCAGGTGACTGCCCGCGGCGTGCGCCGTTACGGATTTCACGGTCTCTCCCTGGAATTCGTGGCCGGAGTGTTGCCCACGGTCGATCGAAAGGCCGCGGCGGGACGGGTGGTGGTCGCGCATCTCGGGAACGGCGCCAGCATGTGCGCGATCAGCGGCGGTCGGAGCGTCGCGAGCAGCATGGGTTTCAGCGCACTGGATGGGCTTCCCATGGGGACGCGATGCGGGTCCATCGATCCCGGAGTGGTGCTCTACCTCCTCAACGAGCTGCGGATGGACCCCCGGGCCATCGAGAAGCTGCTCTATGAGAAGTCGGGGCTGCTCGGCGTCTCGGGGACCTCCAGCGACATGCGCTCGCTGCTCGCCAGTGATGCGCCTCGCGCTCGGTTCGCGGTGGAGCTGTTCGCGTACCGCGTCGGTCGGGAGCTCGGCTCCCTCGCCGCGGCTCTCGGAGGCCTGGACGCGCTGGTCTTCACGGGTGGCATCGGCGAGCATGCGAGCCCGATCCGCGAGCGGGTGATCCAGGCCGCGGCTTGGCTCGGGCTCGAGCTCGACCCCGTCGCCAACGCCCGGGGCGATCAGAGGGTCACTCGCGCGACCAGCCGGGTCCCGGCCTATGTGATCCCCACTGACGAGGAGCTCATGATCGCCAGGCATACGAGGAACGTGATCGCCGGCTGAGCTCCAGCCTGGGCCCGGGTGGGAACTGCGCGGCGTCAGGACGAGCGATCAGCCGGCGGATCGTCGCGGGGCACGGAACCGCTCGGCTCTGGATCCAGAGCGCCTCTAGGCAGCCAGCTCGTGTGCGCCCGCGAGCACGAAACAGGCCCGGTCGTAGAAAGTGCGGGCCAGGGAGAGCGCCTCTGGCCTCCCGCCCTCCCCGGAGATGGCGCGCACGCAGCCGTCCACGTCACCGTCGTCGCTGAACCGGTGGAGGTGGTGAGCGTTCCAGAACCAGGCCGTGACCTCGGTGTTGTGGAGCAGCACCAGATCAGGATTGCGAACCACGTCCAGGTCGAGCGCCTCGCCCACCTCCCGGTACGCCCGCTTTCCGGTGAGCCGGATCCAGCCCCGGCCGAAGTAGGGCGCGCTGGGCCTGAGCCGGCCGTCCTTCTCCTCCAGGAGCCGAAAATCGCGCGAGGAGGTCGCGAGCTGGGACACCAGCATTGCGGCGCGGAGATGGGTCACGGCGCTGGTCCGGGCGAGGATCGAGTTCAGGGTGAGGACTGCGCTGGCGGGCGCCTCCGGAACGATTGCCTTCAGCTGGCGCGGCGTGAGCGAGATGGGCATGACGGTGACTTCCTTCTCTGTTGCTTGAGTTGCCCCGGTCGGGGAAGGCGTTTCCTCCAGGGTCCGGAGCAAGGGCCACGCCAGCCGTGGAACACGGCGTCGCTCCTGCCGTCCCCACCAGCTCCAGACGGCCCGGAGGCACGCCCAGCCCTGTGTCGACACAGAGGGGCTGTGTCTCGAGCGTGGTGACGACCCTGGCGTGCCGGAGCGGAGCGCACGGGGTCAGTGCTGGCTGATGACGTCCAGGAACGTCGTCCGCTTACCGATCGCCAGCACCCAGAGGCACCGCACGAAACAGCGGGCGCCGAACTCCCGGTAAATGATTCCGAGGTTCTGCACCACGTCACGTCCGGTGATGATTCCGCGCATCGCATGGATCCCACCTAGCAATGCGGAGGCCAGCGTCAGGGCGCCGCGCGGGCAGTTCGGTCGCTAGCGGGACGAGGGTCGCTCCACCAGCACGGGCGGCGGCGCCGTCGGAGACGATGCGGGCCCGAAGAGCGGTGGCAAGACCGAGGCGTCGGCCGAGAGGCGGTCGCGTCGGGCGGCCAGGAGCTCTCGGACGAAGATCTGCGCCACCGCGACCGCCGGCACCGCCACCACCGCGCCGGCCACACCCAGCAGCTCGGCGAGGAAGAGAACCGCAAGCAGCGCCACCAGTGGATTGAGGTGCACCGTGCGGCGAACGACGAAGGGGCCGAGCACGTTCCCTTCCAGCTGGCCGTAGAGGAGGAAGTAGCCCAGGGCGATCAGCGCCTTGACTGCTCCGCCGGTGGCCAGCGTGACAAGGGTGATGAATGCTCCGGTGAAGATGGGCCCGGCGTAGGGCACGAGGCTGGAGAAGCCGCTCAGCAGCCCGAGCGGCAGGAAGTACGGGGCGCCGATCAGCCCCAGCACCGCGATGGTGAGAGTCGCGTTGATCGAGCAGATGAAGAGGATCCCGCCGAGGTAGCCACTGACGGCGGTGTACGACTTGGCCAGCACGTCCTCCCAGCGCGGCCGGTCCACTGCCGGTGCCACCGCCAGCAGCCGCCGCACCAGTCCACCACCGAAGACCAGCATGAAGACGGTCAGGGCGAGCACGGTGACGAACCCAGCGACGGCGCCCAGTACCGAAGTGACCGCGCCCAGGATGGGATCCACCGCGCTCTGGGTGAGCCCGAAGGCGCCGGAGAACCGGTTCTTGACCCGCTCCTCGACCCCGAAGCGCCCGTTCCAGGATGCGAACCACGACGAGTGGCGCAGGTCGTCGAGGATGCGAGGGATGGCGGCGATGAGCTCCTGGAGCTGACGGACCGCCGCAGGCACGACGACCAGCGTCAGCCCGATGATCAACAGGGTCACCGCCAGAATGGTGAGGGCGATGGCCCGGCCGCGTCCGAGCCCGCGCATCTCCATGTGCCGCACCACGTGGTCCAGCGCGATGGCCACCATCATCGCCGCCACGGTCAGGGTGAGGGCCACCCGGGTCTCGAGGACGAACCGCACCGCCCCCGCGGTGGCCACCACCGCGAAGCAGGCGGTGAACGCCGTCCTGAGTGTCAGCTGCGAGCGCACGGCGTCAACGGCCAGCTTGAGGCGGTGTGCCCGCCGAGCTCGAGACGCTCTTCGCTCGGGCGTTTCGAGAGCCACCGCCGCCGCCACCCTCGCGTGGGCTGACCACCCAGTTCCCGTCGGGCACCTCCTCGTACCGTCGCTTCACGGCACCCCATGCCATGCGGACGGCGTGCTCCTGGTCCCTGTGCTGGTCGAGGCAGTGGTTGAATGCTTCCCGGAAGATGTCCTGCGCCCGCTCGGGGAGCCGGCGCTGGATCGTCCCGGGCAGGTCCGCGTTGGTCGGAAATGGCCCGTGTTTCATTCTGAAGAACTGACGCGCCCGGCCAGAATTTTGTTTCTACCGGCGGCTGGCGGGGGCTATCCGCCGCGCTTCGATGGCGCGGGCACCTTCGCCCCTGGGCGATGACGTCCTCGGCCCGGGATTCGCGCTCCTTGGCCTCGGCGCCGATCCTCGGCCGTTCATTTCGCACGATCGGCGGGCGATCGAGGCGGCGGCCTCGATCTCGTGCCGCGGAAGGGCTCCGACGCATTTCTGCAGCATCCCATGAGGTTGGCGACGGCGGCCTGGCTCACGGCAGCGGCCCGGACCAATGGAACGAGCCGCTCGCGGCGGTGATCTGGTGGGGCACCGGAAACACCGCGGCGCCCGGGCGCAACCGAACGATCAACCGTGAGCCCCCTGCAAACAATGAACGTCGCCAGAACCCGTCGCATGGCCCCGGTGCCGCGGGCCGATGTGGTCGGGGCAAGGCTGGGGAGAGCTCTCCTTCTCCTCGTCTCGCTCGGATGGGCAGTGCCCGTTCTTGGTGCCGAGGAGAAGCCGGAACCCACGCCTCCGTCCTCGGAGCCGATGTCCGCGCCCTCTCAGCCGGCACCGCCGCCCTCGGACGCGGCGACCTCCGCATCCGACTCGACGACCCCGCCCGCGGAGCTTTCGCCCCGGCGTGACGTCCCGAACTACCGTCAGCTCGACTCCGAGGCGACCACGGCGGGAGACGTCCTCATCTGGGTGCCCCGGGTCATCCTCCTTCCGGCATATCTGGTCACCGAGTACGCGCTGCGCGCCCCGGTGGGCGGGATCAGCACCGTCGCGGAGAAGAACAACTGGGCCGGGTCCCTCTACGACTTCTTCGCCTTCGGCCCCAACCACCGCGGCGGGATCCTGCCGACGTTCTCCTTCAACACCGGGTTCAGGCCGACCATCGGGGCCCACTTCTTCTGGGACGACACGTTCGTCGCCAGGAACACCTTCACCGCCGACGCCGCCTGGGGCGGCTCGGACTGGGTCCGGGTGGCGGTCGGGGATCGGTACACGTTCTCCGGGGGAGACTGGATCGCGCTCCAGGCTCAGTGGCAGCGCCGCCCGGACTACGTCTACTTCGGCATCGGGCCGGACACCTCCGACGACTTCCGCTCCCGCTACGGCACCGACCAGATCGAGGGGCGACTGACCTACATGCACCGGATGGGCCCGCTCCGGCTGGAGAGCCACGGCCGCGTGTACCGCACCGTGTTCCGTGACTACAACTGCTGCGGCGACCCCACCGTTGCCGAGCGGGTCGAGCGCGGCGAGCTGGCCCCTCCCCCCGGCTACGGTCAGAACACCACCGCGGCGGAGGTCGGACTGCGGGCGGTGCTCGACACGCGACCGGCCGGGTACACCAACCGCAGCGGGGTCCGGATCGGAGTCGAGGTCGCGCCCGCCGTGGACGCCACCCAGGGTTTCGATCGCTCCTGGATCCACTACGGCGCGCACGTCGAGGGTTCCTGGGACGTGACCGGCAAGGGCCGGGTGCTCAGCCTCGGCGTGTTCACCGCCTTCTCCGACCCGATGGGCGACCAGCCGGTCCCGTTCAACGAGCTCGTCGTGGTCGGGGGGACCGAGCCCTTTGCCGGGTTCATGGCCGGTCGGCTCCGGGACCGGAGCGCCGCCGCGGCGCAGCTCTCCTGGCGATGGCCGGTGTTCGACTACCTGGACGGAGTCGTGGCGGTCGGGTTCGGGAACGTCTTCGACAAGCACCTGAGCAACTTCCGCTGGGACTCGCTCCGGGGATCGTTCGAGGTCGGCCTCCGGACCCAGCCCTCCTTCGGACGGAGCAGCTTCCAGATGGTCTTCGGAATGGGGAGCGAGCCGTTCTCCAAGGGTTTCAGCATCAACTCCTTCCGCTTCGCCCTCGGGGTCACCTATGGAGTCTAAGGATCTCACCCGCATCTGGATCGTGGCCGTCGCGGTGTTGGCGCTCCTCGTGTGGGGGGGCCTCACAGGCTGCGCCTCCGGTCCGCGCCAGTTCACGGCCGCACCTACGCTCTGGGTAGACGATGACCGCCGGCCGTTCGAGCGCCCCCCGGAGACCTCGTACATCCCGAAGTACTGGGACGGCGCCGACCACATCCTCTTCCGGCCTGTCTCCCACATGTTTCTGCTCGAGACGTCGCGCGCGGCAGTGAACGTGAACGCCTTCGACGAGGTCCCGGATTCGAGCTGGTTCGTGAACCGGCTTTCTCGACAGCGAATGACCGCGGAGGAGATCGCTCGCGGCGCGTGCTCGCGGCCATCGCCCGAGGCGGACCTGCCGTGGAAGGTCGTGGCGGCCAAGGCCGATGGCGACAACCCGGGATTTCAGATCACGACCCGATCCGGGACCAGGTACCTCCTGAAGTTCGACAACAAGAGCCAGTGGGAGCGGGCATCGGCGGCGGACGTGGTGGGGAGCCGGCTCTACTTCGCGGCCGGATTCCAGGCGCCGTGCAACCGCGTGGTCTACTTCCGCTCCGCCGACCTTCAGCTCCCCGAGAAGCCGATCTCAGGCTCGGATGGGAAGCCGCTCACCCGTGAGAGCATCGAGGTGATGCTCAAGGACCTCCCACGCGAGCAGGATGGCACTCTCCGTGGCCTGGCCAGCGAGTTCCTGCCAGGGAAGCCGATCGGGCCGTGGCTCTACGAGGGCGTGCGCGGGGACGACCCGAACGACGCGGTCCCGCACCAGGACCGCCGAGAGCTCCGCGGCTCGCGGCTCCTCGCCGCCTGGATCAGCCATCACGATGCGCGCTCGCAGAACACGCTGGCGCTCTGGGCCGATGATGGGGGCGGACGGGGGCACGTCGAGCATTACATGATCGACTGGGGAGATACCCTCGGCGGCCTGATCCAGATCGGGAGCGACACCGATGCCAGGATGGACAGGCTCTCTCGCCGCGTCGGTTACACCTACTACATCGACTTCGGGGCGATCGCGACCGACTTCTTCACCTTCGGCGCGCTGGAGCGCCCCTGGGAGCGCGCTCACTACGGGCCGGCCGGGAAGATCTTCGGTTACTTCAACGACGAGGAGTTCGTCGCCGAGGACTGGAAGGCGGGATACCCCAATCCCGCGTTCTCCAACATGCTGGAGGAGGACGGCGCCTGGATGGCGCGGATCATCGCCCGCTTCGACGACGAGAGCATCTCTGGCGTGGTCCGCGAGGCGCGCCTCACCAGCCCGGTGGCCCGGAGCGAGCTCGTGCGCATCCTTCGGGGCAGGCGCGACCGGATCCTCCAGCGATACCTCCTGCGGGTGTCCTCGCTCACCGACGCGCGGGTCGAGGATCGCACCCTCTGTGTCCGCGACCGGGCTGTGGAGGCCGCCGTACCCACCGCCCCCGCCTTCTCCGCCCGGATCTGGTACTCGTCGACGAGCTTCGGCGACCTCCCGGTCCAGCGCCGGAGTGACGGCGAGCTGTGCACCGCGCTCCCGGCGCTGCCTCCCGGCCAGGGGATCGTGGAGCTGTCCACCGGCAGGCCAGGCCAGGGACCCCTCTGGGTTCACGTTCAGGAGGCGTCGGCCGGACGGGTGGCCGGGCTGCGACGACCGGAATCCGCGGGCCAGGCGCTCTAGAAGGCGGACTCCTTTCCGATGAACTTTCGCGCTGCCTCCCTCTGCTTCTCCCTCTCACTCCTCATCGCCCCGCTCGCGATCGCCCAGGAGCCCGTGCCGCCTTCCCCCTCCCAGGAGGCCGTGGCTGCCTGCGTCGGTCGCGAGTCCGGGGCGTCCTGTCCCTTGCAGCACCAGGGCCGGAGCGTCACCGGGAGCTGCCGGCAGCTGCCCGGCGGGACCGTCGCCTGCGCCCCCGAACCGCCGCGACCGGGGCCTCCCCCGGAGGCGGTCGAGGCCTGCAAGGGTCAGCAGGATGGCGCGGCCTGTGGGATCGCCGGCCCTCGAGGGGAGCCGTTCGCCGGCGTCTGCCGGAGCGGTCCGCCCGGTGAACCGGCGGCCTGCGTGCCCAACGGCCTGCCCGGTGCCGGCGGCAGCGGTCGCTGATCCCCCACCACGCTTACGAGCTTTCGTGGCGGCGCGACCGTCTCCCCGACGGGGTCAACTTCAGCGTCTTTACGCGTCAGGCCACCTTGGTCGCGGCTGGATGTGCTCCTTGGTAGCGAGACCACCAACCCCGACAAGCTCGAAGACTTCGTGCGGGAGCTGGTGGAGGGGTCAAGATCCAGCCGTCGAAACGTAGGAAGAGGGCTGCTGGAAGGGCTCGCCAGCCCGGTGTCGACACAGAGAAGCTGTGTCTCGAGCGTGGTGACGACCCTGGGAGTGCCGGAGCGGAGTGCACGGGGTCAGTGCTGGCTGATGACGTCAAGGAACGTCGTCCGCTTACCGATCGCCAGCACCCAGAGGCACCGCACGAGACAGCGGGCGCCGAACTCCCGGTAAATGATTCCGACGTTCTGCATCACGTCGCGTCCGGTGATGATTCCGCGATCGCGCGGATCCCACCTAGCAATGCGGAGGCCAACGTCAGGGCGCCGCGCGGGCAGTCGTTTCGGAGGCGGGGCGTTGCGTGGCGGCAATTCACGCCCGCCGGATCCGGGCGAGCGTGAACGATGAATCGCGCTGCCTCGCGCGACACGCGTTGCCGGGACTGGCTGCGGTAACACACGTGACCGCTGGTGCCTCTCAGCCGGTGGGGCCAGTGGCTCCACTCCTGGAGGTTCGAGATGGCGCACATGAGGTGGCTGTGGGCAGCGGCGCTTGCAACGGGGTGCGCGACCACTCCCACCGTCGCCCCGACGTTCACTTATGCGCCCCGCACCGGGACCCACTACGTCCGGACGGTGAAGATGGTGAATGAGACCATCGTGATCGGGAGCCCGCTCCGTCAGCGAGAGGAGCAGGAATTCGTGTGGAAGGTGGCGTTCACCCGCCAGGGGGACCTCACCCTGGTCACGCACCAGCTCCAGCGGCTGACGCTCCGGGTCAACGACGCCGAGGTACTTGGCGGAGAGCGAGCGGCCAGGGAGGCATTGTCGGTCGACCTCCTGGTGAGCTCGGAGCCCCGGGTTCTCGAGGTCCGGGGCGCAGAGCGGGCCGCCCAGATCCTGTCGAGCCTGGCCCCCGCGGCATCGGACGCGACCTCCGGACCGGCCATTTGAACCCGACCAGGTGAGGGAGATCGCGGTGGCGCTGTTCGAGATGGCGGTGCGCGACGTGGTGGGCCATCCGACTGCACCGGGATCGACCTGGGTCGCGAGCGATCCGGACCCCGCAGTCGACCGGAAGAGCATGAGCGTCGACCGGCTCGAGCCCTGCGGGGTTGCCCAGTGCGCCCGGGTCACGGCTCGGTACCAGATGAGCTCGAAGGGCGTGGTGCGCGCAATGCGCTCTGGGAAGGCGTTCCTGGAGCGAAGTGGGGTGAACCCTGCCGAGGCAGAGGTGCTCGACGCTGAGCTCGAATACCACGAAGAGCTGCTTCTCGAGCCGGGAACCCTGGTGGATCATGGTGCCAGATTCTCCCGGATCACGCGGGTCACCTTCGCCGGACCGCAAGGCACTCCCATCCCGGTCGAGTTCCGCGCCACTCTCGAGCAGAGTTCGTCGTTTCCCTGACTCGCGGCAGGGTCGAGACGCACGGCAGCCCCAGGCGGCTCTCCTCCCGTCTCCTTCGCGGAGGGTGAGAAGGGTTCGCCGGCCGGGGAGCTCGAGCGCAGTAGGGCGACGCCGGGTTAGGCCGCGGCGCCGGGAAGGATCGACTCGACCGGCCTCAGGCAGCGAAGTGGCGCGACCCGGCGAGTACCCACCGGGCCTGCTCGTACACCACTCGGCGCAGCGCCAGCTGGCGCGGCCTCGTCGCCGTCCAGTCGATGGCCCGGGTGCAACCGTGCACGTCGCCCACGTCGGAGAAGGCATGCAGCCGGTGAGCGCTCCAGAACCAGGCCGTCACCTCGGCGTTGTGCGGCACCACCAGCTCGGGGTGCTTCACCAGATCGAGCGCCAGGGCCGCCCCCGCCGCTCGATAGTTCCGGAGGCCGGTCAGCTGGATCCACCCTCGACCGAAATAGGGTGTCAAGGCGCGGCGTGAGCCGTCCTCCTCCTCGAGGAGAGTGAAGGAGTCCGACCTGACGGCGAGCTGCGCCACTAGCATCGCCGCCCGCAGGTCGGTGACGCTCTGGGTGCGGGCCAGGATGACGTTCAGTGCCGCGACGGCGCCCGCAGGTGCGCCGGGACAGATGGCCCTGAGCTGGGCGGTGGTGAGCGTGATGGTCACGTCAGAGCTGTGTCGCTCTGCGGCTCGATGTTTCCATACGTCCAGGCCAGCCCGCGCCGGCGCATTCCGATGGCCGCGCTGCCGGCGACCCATGGCCTGAAGTGTCGCGGAAACACTCGGCAGCAGCCGTGACACCACCTGGATGAAGGGGCCCGGGGACGCGTCGCGCGCCCCGGCTCGGGAGATGAACGGACGAGTACGACCAAGGATCCATAAACACCGAGAACGCTCGCAAGCACGCGAGCTGACAACCGATCACAGCGCACGAACCCGTGCGTGATCGGGCAGGCCGGGACGTCGGGACGAGATGCCATGGAGCACGTCGATCTGGAGTACGGAAGAACACCCGACGGCACCCTGCACGTCGCGCTGGGCGGCGACTGGAAGCTGGCGCGCGGAATCCCGGCGCTCCGAGGTGTGCTCGAAGAGATCGAGAAGCAGCCTCCTCCGCAAAGAGTCGTTCTCGAAACGAGTGTCCTCGCCGGCTGGGACAGCGGGCTGCTCACGTTCCTTCTGGCGGTGCTGTCGCGATGCATGCAGCTTGGCGTCGAGGTCGATCGCCAGGGGCTGCCCAAGGGCGTGGAGCGGCTCCTCGCGCTCGCCACCGCGGTGCCAGCCAGGCGAAACTCCCGAAGCCCGCGGTCGGAGTCCATTCTCGCGAGCGTCGGCGATGCCGCGATCACCTGGTCACGTGGGTGTCGGGACACGCTCGCCTTCATCGGTGAAGCCTTCCTCGCGCTGGTACGCCTCTTCACGGGAAAGGCCCGGTTCCGGCGTTCGGACCTGCTGCTCGTCCTTCAGGGCTGTGGCGCGCGCTCTGTTGGCATCGTCGCGCTCATCAATTTCCTCGTGGGAATCATTCTCGCGTTCGTCGGCGCGATCGAGCTCCGGACCTTCGGAGCACAGATCTACGTCGCGCACCTGGTGGGCATCGGCATGCTCCGGGACATCGCGCCGATCATGACCGGGATCATCGTCGCTGGCCGCACCGGCGCGGCCTTCGCGGCAGAGCTCGCCACGATGGAGGCAAACCAGGAGATCGATGCGTTGAGGACGCTCGGCATTGCGCCAATGGACTTCCTGGTCCTTCCCCGATTGCTCGCGCTCTCCCTGATGATGCCCTTGCTCTGCCTCTACGCCGATCTGGTGGGAATCGCCGGCGGGCTCGTCGTCTCCGCCTCGATGCTCGGGATCAGCCCCGTGCAATACCTGCTCGAGACGAGGCACGCGGTCGGCCTCAACGACCTGTTCCTCGGACTGTTCATGGGCTTCGTCTTCGGAGTGCTGGTGGCGCTCACCGGATGCATGCGCGGCGTCCGTAGCGGGCGCAGCGCCTCCGCCGTCGGGGAGGCCACCACCTCCGCCGTGGTCACCGGGATCGTCAGCATCGTGGTTGCCACTGCGATCATCACGTTCATCTCCTATGTCCTCGGCATCTGAAAGCAATGCGACCAGCGAGCCGCGCCCGAAGATCATGGTGAAAGATCTCACCATGGCCTACGGCGACTCGGTGGTCGTTCGAGACCTCAACTTCAGCGTGAAAGAGCGCGAGATCTTCATCATCATGGGCGGGAGCGGCAGCGGAAAGAGCACGCTGCTCCGGCACCTCATCGGACTGCAGGAGCCTGCCCGGGGGACGATCTTCTATCAGGGCGCCAGCTCCGGTCTCTGGGAGATGGCCACGCCCGAACGCGAGCGCCTCCTGCGACGCTTCGGAGTCCTCTACCAGGGGGGCGCCCTCTGGAGCTCGATGACCCTCGGGGAGAACGTGGCCCTTCCGATGCAGGAGTACGCCATCGCCGGCGCGGAGGAGATCTCCGCGCTCGCGTCGCTCAAGCTCGGGCTAGTCGGTCTCGCCGGCTTCGAGGACTACTACCCAGCGGAGATCAGTGGTGGCATGACAAAACGGGCTGGCCTGGCACGCGCGATGGCGCTCGAACCGGACATCCTCTTCTTCGACGAGCCGTCCGCGGGTCTGGATCCGATCACCTCGCGGCGCCTGGACGACCTCATCCTCGATCTGCGCGACAGCCTCGGCGCCACGATCGTCGTGGTGACCCACGAGCTGGCGAGCATCTTCGCCATCGGCGACAACTCGGTGCTTCTCGACGGGCAGAGCAAGGCGATGATCGCGTCGGGAAACCCGAAGCGGCTCCTGGCCGAGTCGAAGGACCCGCGGGTGCTCGCTTTCCTCACCCGGGGAGGAACCAGCCGTGCGTAGGCAACCGAGCAAGACGCTCATCGGAGCGTTCGTCGTGGGCGCCGTGGCGCTGGCCGTTCTTGGCATCGCCGCCTTCGGCTCCGGGAGGCTCTTTCAGAAGCGCTTCACCTGCGTGATGTACTTCTCCGGCTCGATCACCGGGCTGTCGATCGGCTCGCCCGTCGAGTTCAGAGGGGTCAAGATCGGGCAGGTCACGAAGATCGCCGCCGTGCTCGATCCGAAGGCCGTGAGCGTCCACATTCCCGTTTACATCGAGGTCGACCCGAAGAGCTTGATCGTCCTCGGCGACGAGGACGCGTCGAAGGTGCTCTCCACGAACCACTTCTACGAACCCCTTCTGGAGAAGGGGCTGAAGGCGCAGCTCGACATCGAGAGCTTCGTGACCAGGAAGCTCTACATCAACATGGATTTCCACCCCGGTCCCCCGAAGCTACTCGGACTCGACCCTCGGTATCCGGAGATCCCCACCATCCCCTCGCTTCAAGAAGAGATCGTGAAGACGCTGCAGAAGCTCCCCGAGAAGATCATCGCCGTTGCCGACGGGATCGAACGGCTGGTCAATTCTCCCGATGCGCAGGACAGCCTGCGCGACCTCGCCGCCCTGATCCGGTCGGCCACCAAGGAGGTCGGGCCTCTCAGCGCGAGCACGCGGTCGACGCTGGAGGCCGCGCGCCGCGCCTTCGCGCAAGGCGAGAAGACGCTGGCCATGAAGGAGGGACCGTCGGCGGAAATGGCGGCGAGCTTCACCGATACCATGAAGAAGGCCAGCGGATCCCTCGACCAGATGCGCTCGACGCTGGAGACCTACCAGAGGCTGGCCCAACCGAACGGCGCCCTGGGACACGAGCTGACGAGGATGCTCGGGGATCTCGATTCCGCGGCGCGCTCGGTGCATTCGCTGGCCGAGTACCTCGAGCTCCATCCCGAAGCGATCCTGAAGGGGAAGCAGTGACCGGGACGAACCATCTTCGCTTGCCGCCGCTCCTCGCTTACGCGTGGTTCCTCGCGCTGGCGGGCTGCTTCGGGACCTCGCGCCCTTCGCGGTTCTACACGCTGGAGCCGCTTCAGGTCCGGGACGGTCCGGGCGCGACCGCCACCGATGCGACCCTGGCGGTCGGACCGGTCGAGCTCCCGGACTACGTCGACCGCCCGCAGATCGTCACGCGTTCCGGCACCAACGAGCTGGTCATCGCAGAGTTCGAGCGCTGGGGTGGTTCGCTCGAGAAGCAGATCAGCGGCTCGCTGGTCGCGACGCTTCGGGATCGCCTGGCACCCCGGCAGATCGCGGTCGTGCCGTGGAAATCGGCCGTCCTGTCGAGCGGCACTCCTTACCGGATGACGGTCAACGTCTCGCGTTTCGACGGCGTGCCCGGTCATTCGGTCGTCCTTCAGGCCAGGTGGGAGCTGTGCACGCAGAGTGGCGGGAAGGAAGAGTCGCTCGGCGTGAAGGAGGCGTCGGTGACGGAGCAGATCAACGGCCCCGACTACGACGCGCTCGTCGCGGCGATGCAAAGGGCGCTGGTCCGCCTCGGTGAGCAGATGGCCGACAGCATCGCGGCGGCGAAGCAGGTAGCAAAGGCGCGGTGAGACCGCGGATTCTCGCGAACAGCAGGTCACGTGCGACCTCGGCGCTCGGCACGCGGAAGGGGCGGTGACAGGACGCATCAGCCCGTTTCCAGCGAGCGTGGCGGAGCAGGCGAGTGCGGTAACAGACCGTCGTCATCGACCGACTTACTCCTGGAGGACCGAAGCCGTGACCACTCTGACCATCGTCCCGAGCGCCCCGATCGCCACCGAACATTCCCCGAGGGCACCGCTGCTCGCCCGGCTCGTGGAGCGCATCATCCGGCTCCCGTGGCTGGGCGAGCCGAGCGTGGAGCCAGTGCTGGCCCGCGCCATCGACGAGGCATTCGAGAGCCTCGCGCGCGAGGCCCGGACCTGACGGCGGGTCGGTGACCGACCGCGCTGGGAAGACGTCGTGGCCAAGTCGTACGCCGCCGTCGGTGGCTACCTCGGCGGGATCAGGGCGAGACGACCTCGAGCTCCACGCCGCGAAGGCGGAACCCGCCCGCGTCGAGCGCGCGGCGGAGGCTCTGGGCGGGCGCCGTGGAGTCCGGCGCGGGGATGGGGAAGACCGCCCACGAATGCGCTCCCCGGGCGAGGCGGTACCGGAGGCTGGGGAGCACGTTCACCTGCGAGAGCCCCGCTCCCGAGGGGCCCTCGACGATCCGGGCCAGCTCCTCCCCGGTGCGCCCGTCGAGCAGGACTGCGCCGGCACCCTCGTGAGAGACGGTGACGACGGAACCGTCCGCGGACCAGCCGACCGTCGAGCCGATGGAGGTGGGGTTGGGCGTGCTCCAGACCGGCTCGAATCCGGGGAGCCTCCAGACGGCAATCTGCCCTGGCACGTACATGACGACGCGAGCGCCGTCGGGACTGATCGCCATCGTCTCGGGGCGGTCCGGCAGGCGGAGGCGACTCCTCGTTCCGGTGGAGACCTGCTGCAGCACGAACCCATCCGCCTCCAGCCAGGCGATCCACTCTCCGCCCGGCGCGATCGCGTGGTGGTCGTTCCGCCGAACGCTCCCCATGGGCTCGTCGAGAAGGATCGAAGCTCCGCGGACGTCCCAGACGCGACGCCTCTGGTCGGAGCGGGTCAGGAGGCGACTTCCGTCGGGCGAGAGCAGGATGCTGAGGCACTGCTCGCAGGCGAGCCTGGCCAGCTCCTGTCCGTCGTCCGCCCTCTGGATGACGACGTCCGGGCGACGGGCGAGGGCCAGCGTGGATCCGTCGGCGGAGAGAGCTGCGTCCCCGACCTCCGGGTCGGTGAGCGCGCGGATCAGCGTGCCGTCCTCCGAGCGTAGCTCCACCCGCTTCCACCTCTCGACGAGAAGGAACCGTGCGCGCCCGGCGCGGAAGACGAGGCGCGAGCTGAACGAGCCGCTGGTGCTCGGCGCCGGGCGGCGAAGGTTCCAGGAGATCAGGGTTCGCCCTCCCGAGAGCCCCGAGGCGTAGAGCGTCGCCCCGTCGGGCGAGAACGCGTAGCTCGGGACGCCGGGGGGGCGGCTGACGCTGACGAAGACGACACGGTCGCGGAGATCCACCACGTCGGCGCGGTTCAGCGTCGGGCTGTCCACCACCACCCGGTGCCCGTCCGCGCTGACCGCCAGGACGCGGCCATCCGACATCACGCCGAACCCGGAGGCGGACCTGCCGGGGAGCTCCATGGAGAAGTCCCCCTCGGGCCCACCGAAGAGCTGCAGCGAGCCCGAGCGCACCAGCGCCACGCCATGGGCGGTGAAGACTATCTCCGCCGCATCGGGCGCGGGCCGGGAGGCCAGTTCCCGCCCCGACGCTATGTCCCAGAGTCGAACGATTCCTCCCTGGTCCTTGAACGCCAGCCGGTCTCCTGCCGGGGAGATGACACACGGAGCGTTCAGGGCGACCTCCGGGTGCGCGTCGGCGCCATCCACCAGAAGGACACCCTTGCTGATTCGAGCACGACGGGTCGGGAGCCCGCTCCAGCAGAGCCACTCCTCCTTCAGGTCGGAGGTGAAGCGCTCCTGTCCCGTCATGAGATCCAGGACGCGGGTGAGATGTCCGAACGTGGCGCGGACGGCCCCACCAGTGATGCGCGCCCTGCTGATCGGTTCCTCCAGCCGTGCGGTCCAAAGCGTACGGCCCGTCGCGATCTCGTACACACGCGCGATGTCTCCTCGGGTCTCGAGCGAGACCAGGGTCCCGTCGGGCAGGACGTCGACGTCGGTGAACGCGCCCGGGGGGCCGGTGAGGACGCTGCCTCGCCCCGGCATGCGCTCCATGGCCAGGGCGCTGCCCCAGCGGGCCACGGCGGCATCGTGCTCGATCCGGCTCGCGGCGTAGTAGGCGGCAGCACGCGCCCAGTCGCTCACGTCCTCGGCGCGCCGGGCACGCTCGATCAGCGCCGATGCGAGATTCACCCGGGCATGCCGGAGCTGAACCAGCACCGCCACCGCAGCGACGATCAGGATCAGGACCGACGCGGCGATGGCCGCGCTCAGCGCCGGGTTTCGCCTCACGAGCTTCCGCGTCAGCTCGAGGGTTCCGTACGCATAGGCCTCGACCCGCCCACCCGCCCGATAGGCCAAGAGCTCGCTGGCGAAGGCGGCGGCGTCCGGATAGCGCTCGGCCGGAATGCTCCGGAGCGCGTGCTCGGCGATGGCGGCCAGCTCCGGGGGCGCTTCCGGACACAGCACCCGGACCGGTACCCGCCGCCCGGAACGCACCGCCTCGATGACCTGGGCGTTGTCCGCCCCCTCGAAGGGTGGTCTGCCCGTCAGCAGCTCGTAGAGCATCGCCCCGAGGCTGAACACGTCGCTCCGCTCGTCGATGGCCTCGAGGTCGCCTCTGGCCTGCTCGGGACTCATGTACGAGGGCGTCCCCAGGGCCACCCCGGCCTGGGTCAGCTCGGGACTCGAGTCGGGGCTGGGCGTGGGGCCCGCTGGCTCTGTCTCGCCCCGACGCTTGGCCAGGCCCCAGTCGACGACCACCGTCTCGCCGAAGGGCCCGACCATCACGTTGGAGGGCTTGAGATCCCGGTGCACCACTGACCGGCCGTGGGCATAGGCCACCGCCTGCGCCGCCGCGACCAGGTGCGGGAGCATCTCGAGCCGCTGGCTCAACGTCCGGCACTGGGCCAGCGCCACCTTGAGCGTCCGGCCCCGGACCAGCTTCTGGGCCGAGTAGACCGTGCCATCCGGTCGCTGCGCGAGCTCGTGGACCGCGACGATCCCCGGGTGGTCGAGCTGTGCCGTGAGCCGCGCCTCGCGGAGGAAGCGGGCCCTGGCCGCGCTGGCGCTCCCGGGAGAATCCCCTGTTCCGGGAGACGTGAGCTCCTTGAGCGCCACCTCCCGACCCACGAAGCGGTCAAGCGCGCGCCAGACGATGGACTGTCCGCCACGGCCCAGCTCGTCGAGGCGGGCGTACTTTTCTTCCGGCTCGACCGGAATGACCTCTGCGCCCTCGAAGGCAGGTGCTCGCGCCTCGGAGTCGCCAGGGAGCGCGCCGAGGGTGTAGGAGAGGGCCCGCGCTCCGTCCACCGACTCCAGCACTCGCTCCGGGCTTCCACCGTTCGCGGCTAGAGCCTCGTTGGCGAGGGCCATCACGAGGTCACGCCGCTCGGGAGTCAGCACACCCGAGTCCACCAGGTGATCGAGCAGCGACCGGCCGTCGCGCGTCAGCATGCGCATCGAGGCCGCGGTCATCACCTGCGCCGGGGTGACGAACCCGGCCTGCGCGGCCAGGACCCCGAGAATGAGATTCCGGTCGTCCATCGGCGCGGGCTCAGGGCCGACGGAGAACTGCCCTTGCGCATGGGACGAGGTGCATCGCCCGAGCCTACTGCGATGCGCCCTCGACTGCCCCCAGCGCGCGCGATGGTCACCCGAGGGTCAGCTGGGGCGGGGACTCCTGCCCACCGCGCGACCCCCCTCTCCGCCGGTAACGGGTCCGGTGATTGCTGCGACAGATTCGTGAAGGTTCAGAGCAAGGCCTCCACCGCCCGAGATTGCGCTTGGTCCGTGACGAGGTCGGCGCGACAGCGCCCGGCACGGACCGCGGGAAGGAGGTGTCCATGATCTTCTGGATCGAGTTCGCGATGGTGCTCACCGCCATCCTCCTGGGCATCCGCCGGGGTGGGATCGCGCTCGGGCTGATCGGCGGCCTCGGAGTCGCGCTGCTCGTCTTCGTCTTCCGCGCCCCGCCCTCCGAGCCACCGGTCGCGGTCATGCTGATCATCCTCGCGGTGGTCACCGCCTCCGCCACGCTGCAGGTCGCCGGCGGCCTCGAGTATCTCGTCCAGCTCACCGAGAGGCTGCTGCGCGCGCACCCGAACCGCGTCACGCTCCTGGCGCCGCTCTGCACCTTCTTTCTCACCGTCTGCGTGGGCACCGGGCACGCGGTGTACGCCCTCTTTCCTGTCATTGCCGACGTTGCGCTGAAGACGCGGATCCGCCCGGAGCGGCCCATGGCGGTCTCCAGCGTCGCCGCGCAGATGGGCATCACCGCCAGCCCGGTCGCAGCGGCGGTGACCACCTTCCTCGGCTACTCGTCCAGGATGGGCGCGGCCCTCACGATCTTCGACATCCTCAAGATCACGCTGCCGGCCGGGATCGTCGGCGTGATCGCGGCCGCGACCTGGAGCTTGAAGCGCGGCGTGGAGCTCGAGAGGGACCCCGAGTTCCAACGGCGCATGGCAGACCCAGCTCTGCGGGCCCAGCTCGAGACGACGGTGACGACCCTCGACAAGAAGCTGCCGGCGTCCGCGAAGCTCTCGGTGGCGCTCTTCTTCGGCGGTGTGCTGTTCATCGTCGGACTCGCGCTCCGCGACACGTTCGCGAACGCGGGCTACCACCTCCCGCAGCTCCTTCCGCTGGTCGGCGGAAAGCCGGTTCCGATGACCACGGTGGTGCAGATGGTGATGCTCGCCTTCGGCGCGTTCATCCTCTTCGCTACGAAGGTGAAGGCAGCGGACGTGGCGAACGCGACCGTCTTCAAGGCGGGGATGATCGCGGTAGTCTCGATCTTCGGCATCGCCTGGATGAGCGACACCTTCGTCACCTCGAACCAGGTCCTGCTCATCGGCAAGATCAAGGCAATGGTGCAGCTGGCACCCTGGACCTTCGCCATCGCGATGTTCTGTGTCTCGGCATTCGTGAAGAGCCAGGCGGCGACGTTGACGGTGATGATCCCGTTCGGGATCGTGCTCGGTCTACCCGCGACCCTGATGCTGGGGCTGATCCCGGCGAGCTACGCGTACTTCTTCTTCTGCTTCTATCCGAGCGATCTCGCCGCCATCAACATGGACCGGACCGGGACCACCCACATCGGCAAGTACCTGCTGAACCACAGCTTCATGGTGCCGGGATTGATCGGGGTCTCGGTCTCGACCACGGTCGCGTACTTGCTCGCCCGGTTTGCTTTCCACTTCTAGGAGTGAACGGAATGCCGACAAACCCCGTTGGACCGGTCCAGGCGTGCTGGGTCGGCGCCTGCAGCGCTCGGTCTCGAACATGAGCGAGAGCATCCCTCCCATTCTCGCCGGTCATCGCGCGCTGATCGTCGGCATCGCCAACGACCGGTCGATTGCCTACGGCTGCGCCCGCGCCTTCCGCGAGGCCGGCGCCGAGCTGGCCATTACCTGGCTCAACGAGAAGGCGCGCGTCCACGTGGAGCCGCTGGCGCGGGAACTGGGCGCGACCCTCACTGCACCGCTCGACGTCGAAGCTCCGGGGCAGATGGAGACTCTGTTCGATCTTCTCCGCTCGCGCTGGGGCAAGCTGGACAGCCTCATCCACTCGATCGCCTTTGCTCCGAAGGAAGATCTCCAGGGCGGCCTGCTCGACTGCTCGGCCGCGGGATTCGCACGGGCGATGGACGTGTCCTGCCACTCCTTCATCCGCATGGCCCGGCTGGCGGCGCCGCTGATGACCCAGGGCGGGACGATGTTCGCAATGAGCTACCTCGGCGCGAACCGCGTCGTCGCCAACTACAACGTGATGGGCCCGGTGAAGGCAGCGCTCGAGGCATCCTGCCGGTACCTGGCGCATGAGCTCGGTGCGGCCCACATCCGGGTCCACGCCATCTCGCCGGGGCCCCTGAAGACGCGGGCGGCCTCCGGACTGAAGGATTTCGAGGCGCTGCTGAACGAGGCGGCGCACAAGGCTCCCCTGGGCGAGCTGGTGGACATCATGGACGTGGGCTTCGCCTGCGCGTACCTGGCCACCCCCTTCGCCCGGCGGATCACCGGCGGCACGGTGTACGTCGACGGCGGCGCGAACGTCGTCGGCTGAGCGAGGGAGAGAACCTCATCCAGTCCCTGCGCCCGCTGCGAGCGCCGCGGATGGCGACCTGAAGCTGCTCGAGGTCGTCCATCAGGGCGAGACGACCTCGAGCTCCACGCCACGGAGCCGGAACCCGCCCTCCGCGAGCGTGCGACGGAGGCTCTCTGGCGCAGCAGTGCGTTCCGGCTCGGGGAGCGGGAACAGCGACCACGAATGCCCGGTCCGGGCGAGGCGGTAGCGCAGACTGGGCAGCACGTTCACCTGGGAAGCCCCCGCTCCCGCGCGACCCTCGACGATGTGAGCCAGGGCTTCTCCGGTGCGCGCGTCCAGCAGCAGCGCGCCTGCCCCCTCGTAAGCGACAGTGACGATGGAGCCGTCCGCTGACCATCCTACCGCGGTTGGCACTGAGGAAGGATTGGGGACGGCCCAGACCCGCTCGAGACCCGGCAGCCTCCAGACCGCGAAGCTCGAGGGGAGGGAGACGAGGAGCCGGGTCCCATCCGGGCTGATGCTGGTCGACCTCGGCGTCTCGGGCAGCGCGAGGCGGGTGAGGCTGCCTGTCGAAAGGTCCTCCAGCACGACGCCATCGTTCTCGCACCAGGCCATCCGGTCTCCGGAGGGAGAGAGGGTCTTCGGCGCGGTCAACGACGCACCCCCCAAGGGCTCGTCGCGAACGAGCCTGGACCCATCCACATCCCAGACGCGCCGCCTCTCCCTCGAGAAACCGGCCACACGAGATCCGTTCTCGGAGAGCAAGAGGACCAGACACAGCTTGCAGGAGGCCCGGGCAAGCTCCCGTCCATCGTCGGCCCGGTGCACGACAATTTCCTGGGGATAGGCGATGGCAAGCGTGGACCCATCCCGCGAGATCGTCACTTCCTGGGCTCCCGGAACATCCAGCGTGCGGAGGAGTGTTCCGTCCTCCGCACGCAACTCCACCCGACGGTGGTACTCCCAGAGAATGAACCGGTCGCGCGCCGCACGCAGGTAGATCCGGGAGCCGGCCGAGCCGCTCGTGCTCGCCTCGAGACGGCGCAGGTTCCAGGAAATCAGCGTCCGTCCTCCGGAGAGCCCTGCCGCGTAGAGCTTCGAGCCATCCGGTGAGAATGCGTAGCTCGGGTCGCCCGGAGGGCGGCTCACGCTGACGAATACGGCACGGTCGCGAAGGTCCACCACGTCGGCGCGGTTCAGGGTCGGGCTGTCCACCACCACCCGGTGCCCGTCCGGGCTGACCGCCAGTCCGCGCCCGGCCGGCGTGTTGCTGAATCCCGCCGCCGACCGGCCGGGAACCTCGACCGAGAAGTCTCCCTCCGGGCCGCCGAAGAGCTGGAGGGATCCCGAGCGGACCAGTGCCACCCCGTGCGCGGTGAAGACGATGTCCTGCGCATCCGGCGCGGGTCGGGAGGTGATCTCCCCTCGGGCGTCGAGGTCCCAGAGGCGCACTACCCCATGCAGATCTCGGATGGCCAGTCGATTCCCCTCCTGGGAAATGGCGCACGCATCGCGAGGGTAGACCTCGATGCGCGGGCCCTCCGCCCCCTCGACGTGAAGGACGCCGGGCCGGTCGATCCGACCGCGGCGCGTGGCTGGACCGTTCCTGCAGAGCGTTTCGCGTTCCTCGTCCGAGGTGAAGAGCTCCTGCCCCGTGCGCTCGTCCAGGATGTGCTGGAAATGTCCGGAGACAAGACGAACCGCGCCGGAGGTGATTCGCGCGGCTCGGATCGGCTCTTCCATCTGCGCCGTCCAGAGGCTCTGGCCAGTGGATGCATGGTACAGCCGCGCCAGGTTGGCCCGCCTCTCGAGCGCGACCACGGTCCCGTCGGAGAGGACGTCGACGTCGGTGAAGGCGCCGGGTCCTCCGGTGAGGGCGCTCCCCCGCTCCGGCATCCGCTCCCTGGCGAGGGCGAGTCCCCACCGCGCCGCGGCGGTGTCGCTCTGCAGCCGGCTCGCGGCGTAGTACGCGGCCGCACGCGCCCAGTCGCTCACGTCCTCGGCACGCCGGGCACGCTCGATCAGCGCGGACGCGAGATTCACCCGCGCTTGCCGGAGCTGGAGCGCCACGACCAGGGCGGCGCCGATGAGGATGAGCACAGAAGCGGCAATGGCCACGCTCAGCGCCGGGTTCCGCTGCACGAACTTCCGCACGAGCTCGAGGCTTCCGTAGGAATAGGCCTCCACTCGCGCACCGGCCCGGTAGGCCAACAGCTCGCTGGCGAAGGCGGCGGCATCCGGATATCGCTCGGCCGGGTTTCTCCGGAGCGCGCGCTCGGCGATGGCGGCCAGCTCCGGGGGTGCTACCGGACAGACCACCCGGACCGGGACGATGTGCCCGGAACGCACCGCCTCGATCACCAGTGCGTTGTCCAGTCCCTGGAAGGGAGGCCTTCCCGTCAAAAGCTCGTAGAGCATCGCCCCGAGGCTGAACACGTCGCTCCGCTCGTCGATCGCCTGGAGATCGCCCCGCGCTTGCTCCGGGCTCATGTACGACGGCGTGCCCAGCGCGACCCCGGCCTGGGTCAGCTCCGGCCCGAGGTCGGGGGTGGGCGTGTCGGTCGCCGGCTCGGCCTCGCCGCGGCGCTTGGCCAGCCCCCAGTCGACGACCACCGTCTCGCCGTACGGGCCCACCATCACGTTGGAGGGTTTGAGGTCGCGGTGCACCACCGACCGGGCATGGGCGTAGGCCATCGTCTGGGCCGCGTTGACGAGGTGAGGGAGGAGCTCGAGCCGCTGGCTCAAGGTCCGGCACTGGGCCAGCGCAGCCTTGAGCGTCCGGCCCCGGACCAGCTTCTGGGCGGAGTAGAGCGTGCCGTCCGGACGCCGGGCGAGCTCGAGGATGGTGGCGATGCCAGGATGATCCAGCTGGGCAGTGAGCCGTGCCTCGCGGAGGAACCGGGCCTGGGCAGCTCGGGTGCTTCCCGAGGACTTTTCCGCTCCCGGCCAGGTGAGCTCCTTGAGCGCGACCTCCCGTCCCACAAAGCGGTCGAGGGCGCGCCAGACGATCGACTGGCCGCCACGGCCCAGCTCGTCGAGCCGGGCATACTGTCCTTCGCGCTCGACCGGAACGAGGTCCCCGTCGCCGGGCGAGGGCGACGCGGCCGCAGCGTCGGTGGCGAGCTCCGACCCGAGAGTGCGTGCGAGTGCCCGAGCCCCGGGGAGCGAGTCCAGGACCCGTTCCGGCATTCCTCCGCTCGCGGCCAGCGCCTCGTTGGCGAGGGTGACGACCATGTCCCGCCGCTCGGGAGTGAGCGCTCCCGAATCGACCAGGTGGTCCAGGACCGAGCGACCATCCCTGGCGAGCATCCGCGCCGAGCCCGCCGCGATCACCTGAGCCGGCGTGACAAACCCCGCCTGGGCCGCGAGAACTCCGAGCATGAAATTCCGGTCGTCCATCGGAACGGGCTCAGCCTTGTCCAACTGTCAAGGCGAGACAACTTCGAGCTCCACGCCCTTGAGCCGGAAGCCACCCTCCTCGAGCGCGCGGCGGAGGCTCTCGACCGGACTGCTGGTGTCCGGCCCGGGCAGGGGGAAGAGAGCCCAGGTCCGCTCTCCGCGGGACATGCGGAACCGGAGGCCGGGGTGCACGTTGACGTCGGGAGCCGCGGATCCCGAGCGACCCTCGTAGATCCGGGCCAGCGACTCCCCGGTGCGCGCGTCGAGCAGCCCTGCCCCCGTCCCCTCGTAGGTCACGATGATGATCGAACCATCCGCCGACCAGTCCAGCGACGCCTTCACGGAGGAAGGATTGGAGATGGTCCAGACCGGCTCGAGATCGGGGAGCCTCCAGACGCCGATCCGCCCCGGGAAGGAGATGGCGAGGCGAGCACCATCCGGGCTGAAGCCGGCGCTGTTGTTCGGAGAGTCGGGGACCGGAAGTCGCCTCTTGCTTCCCCCCGGGAGCTCCTCCAGCACGAGCGCACCTTCCTCGAAGCGGGCGATCTGACTTCCGTCCGGCGAGAACGCGTGCCAGGCCCTGGTCGTGTCGCTTCCCATCGGCTCGTCGAGAATCAGCGCGGGGCCCCGCACGTCCCAGACACGCCGTCTCTGGTTGTTCATGGCCATCACGCGACCTCCGTCGGCGGACAGTTCGGCGGCCCAGCACATCTCGCAGGGAAGCCTGGCGAGCTCCTGACCATCGGCCGCGCGCTGGACGACGAACTCTCGACGATGGGCGACGATCAGGGTGGATCCGTCATCGGAGATACCCGCGCCCATAAACTCGGGGTCGGTACCGGTCCGGAGAAGTGTCCCGTCCTCGGACCGCAGCTCCAGTCCCTTGGAGTCGTAGACGAGGAACCGCGTTCGCACCATCCAGAGGCCGAAGTGCGAGCCGAACGCCCCACTGGCTCTGGGCGCCGCGCGGCGGAGCCTCCAGGAGATCAACGTGCTCCCTCCCGCGAGTCCCGCCGCGTAGAGCGTCGAGCCGTCGGGTGAGAAGGTGTAGCTCGGGCTGCCCGGCGGGCGGCTGACACTGACGAAGACGGAACGGTCGCGGAGGTCCACCAGGTCGGCTCGGTTCAGCGTGGGGGTGTCCACCACCACCCGGTGACCGTCCGCGCTGACCGCCAGGGGCCGGCCCTCTGACGGGTCGGCGCGTCCGGACGTGGATCGGCCCGGAAGCTCGATGGAGAAGTCTCCGTCCGCGCCGCCGAAGAGCTGGAGTGACCCCGTGCGGACCAGCGCCACACCATGTCCGGTGAAGTCGATCTCCTGCGCGTCCGGCGCAGACCGGGAGGTGATCTCCCGTCGCGCCTCCAGGTCCCAGAGCCGCACCAGACCGTTTCGGTCGCGGAAGGCCATCCGGTCCCCTGCCGGGGAGATGGCACACGGAGTGTTCAGCTCGACCTCGATCCCCGGGTCCTCGATCTCCTCCACCCGAAGGACACCCGGAAAGTCGACACGAGCGCGACGGGTTGCCGGGCCAACCCTGCAGAGGCGTTCCCGATCGCGGTCCGAGGTGAAACGTTCCAGTCCCGTCCGCTGGTCGAGGACCCGTACGAAATGTCCGACGCTGAGGCGGACGCTTCCGCCGGAGATCCGCGCGCGCTTGATCGGTTCCTCGGTCGGTGCCGTCCAGAGAGTGCGACCTGAGGCGACCTCGTACAGCCGTGCGTTGGTGCGCCGGCTCTCGAGCGCGACCACGGTGCCGTCGGGGAGAACGTCAACGTCGGCGAACGCGCCGGGCTCGCCGGTCAGGACGGTCCCGCGCTCCGGCATCTTCTCTCGGGCGAGAGCGATGCCCCACCGCGCGGCCGCGGTGTCGTTCTGAACGCGGCTCGCGGCGTAGTACGCGGCTGCACGGGCCCAGTCGCTCACGTCCTCGGCGCGGCGGGCACGCTCGATCAGCGCGGACGCGAGATTGACCCGCGCTTGCCGGAGCTGGAGCGCCACTGCAATGGCGGCACCGACGAGAATGAGCACCGAGGCGGCAATGGCCACGCTCAGCGCCGGGTTCCGCTGCACGAGCTTCCGCGCGAGCTCGAGGCTTCCATAGGCATAGGCCTCCACTCGGGCACCGGCCCGGTAGGCCAGGAGCTCGCTGGCGAAGGCCGCGGCATCCGGATAGCGCTCGGCCGGGTTTCTCCGGAGCGCGCGCTCGGCGATGGCGGCCAGCTCCGGGGGCGCTTCCGGACAGACCACCCGGACCGGGACGATGTGCCCGGAACGCACCGCCTCGATCACCTGTGCGTTGTCCAGTCCCTGGAAGGGAGGGCTTCCCGTCAGCAGCTCGTAGAGCATCGCCCCGAGGCTGAACACGTCGCTCCGCTCGTCGATCGCCTGGAGATCGCCCCGCGCTTGCTCTGGACTCATGTACGACGGCGTGCCCAGCGCCACGCCGGCCTGGGTCAGCTCGGGACTCGACTCGGGGGTGGGCGTGGGGCTCGCTGCCTCGGCCTCGCCCCGACGCTTGGCCAGGCCCCAGTCGACGACCACGGTCTCGCCGAAGGGCCCGACCATCACGTTCGAGGGCTTGAGATCCCGGTGCACCACCGACCGGCCGTGGGCATAGGCCACCGCCTGCGCCGCCGCGACCAGGTGCGGGAGCATCTCGAGCCGCTGGCTCAAGGTCCGGCACTGGGCCAGCGCAGCCTTGAGCGTCCGGCCCCGGACCAGCTTCTGGGCCGAGTAGAGCGTGCCGTCCGGGCGCCGGGCGAGCTCGTGGACCGCGACGATCCCCGGATGGTCGAGCTGTGCCGTGAGCCGCGCCTCGCGGAGGAACCGGGCCTGGGCAGCTCGGGTGCTTCCCGAGGACTTGTCCGCTCCCGGCCAGGTGAGCTCCTTGAGCGCCACCTCCCGCCCCACGAACCGGTCGAGCGCGCGCCAGACGATCGACTGGCCGCCACGGCCCAGCTCGTCGAGCCGGGCATACTGTCCGTCGCGCTCGACTGGAACGAGGTCCCCCTCGCCGGGCGAGGGCGACGCCGCCGCAGCGTCGGCGGGCAGCTCCGACCCGAGAGTGCGGGCGAGTGCCCGAGCCCCGGGGAGCGACTCCAGGATCCGTTCCGGCGTCCCTCCGCTCGCGGCCAGGGCCTCGTTGGCGAGGGTGACGACGATGTCCCTTCGCTCGGGGGTGAGCGCTCCCGAGTCGACCAGGTGGTCCAGGACCGAGCGACCGTCCCGGGCCAGCATCCGCGCCGAGCCCGCCGCGATCACCTGAGCCGGGGTGACGAACCCCGCCTGGGCCGCGAGGACCCCGAGGACGATATCCCGGTCCGGCAGCGGAGCGGTCACGGCGAGACCGCCTCGATCTCCACACCCCGGAGCCGGAACCCGCCCTCGGCGAGCGCGCGGCGGAGGCTCTCTTCGGGGAGGGTCGTGTCCGGCCCGGGGAGCGGGAGCAGCGCCCAGAAGCGCGGGCCGCGAGAAATGCGCGACCGCAGGCTGGGCAGCACGTTCACCTGCGAGGCCCCGACTCCTGCCCGCCCCGCGACGATGCGGGCCAGCGCCTCTCCCGTGCGGGCGTCGAGCAGGAGCGCTCCGGCGCCCTGGTAGGCCACGGTGACGATCGACCCGTCCGCGGACCAGCCCACCGTCGCGCGGACGGACGAAGGATTGGGGACGGTCCAGACCGGCTCCAGCCCGGGCACCTTCCAGAGTCCGAATCTGGCCGGGAGGGAGACGACCACCCGGGTGCCGTCCGGGCTGATGCTGGCCCCATCGGCTCTCTCCGGCAGGGGAAGGCGGCTGCGCGCGCCGCTGGAGAGATCCTGCAGCACGAACCCATCTGCCTCGATCCAGCCCAGCCGATCTCCGGCCGGCGAGAGAACGAACGGAACGCTCAGCTCCGCGGCTCCCATCGGCTCGTCGAGGACGACCGCACCTCCCCGCACGTCCCAGACTCGCCGCCTCTCCCGGGAGAGGCCGGCCAGACGAGAGCCATCCGCGGAGAGGAGGACGACCACGCACGTCTCGCAAGGGATCCCGGCAAGCTCCTGGCCATCCTCCACCCGCTGCACGGCGATGTCCTCGGGATGGGCGATGGCGAGCGTGGAACCGTCCGCGGAGAGAGCCGCGTCCAACACCTCGCCATCGACGATCGTCCGGAGAGCCTTCCCGTCATCGGAGCGCACCTCCACGCGACGGCGGTTCTCGAAGAAGATGAAGCGACCGCGCGCGACTTCCAGGTGGAGATGGCCCTCGACCGGGCCCCCCGCGCTCGCCACGGGGCGTCGCAGATTCCACGCGATCAGCGCCCGTCCTCCCGACAGCCCCGCCGCGTAGAGCTTCGAGCCGTCCGGTGAGAAGGCGTAGCTCGGCTCGCCGGGAGGCCGGGTGAGGCTCACGAACACGGCGCGATCCCGGAGGTCCACCACGTCAGCGCGATTCAGCGTCGGGTTGTCGACCACCACCCGGTGTCCGTCCGCGCTGACCGTCACGCCGCGCCGCCCTGGCGCATAGGCGAATCCGTAGACGGACCGGCCAGGAACCTCGAGAGAATAGTCTCCTTCCGGGCCGCCGAAGAGCTGGAGCGAGGCCCCGCGCACGAGCGCGACACCGTGCGCGGTGAACACGATGTCCTGCGTATCAGGAGCGGCCCGGGAGGTGAGCTCCCGCCCCTCGTCGAGGTCCCGGAGGCGCACGACGCCATGCAGATCCCGGATGGCCAGCCGGTCGCCGGGCTCGGACACGGCGCATGGATCCCCGATTTCCGCCGCGATGAGCGGGCCTTCGGCCCCCGCCACGCGGAGGACGCCCGGACGGTCGATCGAGCCCTGCCGGGTGGGCGGCCCGTTCCTGCAGAGCGTCTCGCGGTCGGGGTCGGAGGTGAACCGCTCCTGGCCCGTGCGCTCGTCGAGGATGCGGATGAGGCGACCCGAGGAGAGACGGACAGCCCCCGAGGTGATCCGCGCGTCGCGGATGCGGTCCACCGTCTCCACCGTCCAGAGGGTCCGCCCCGTGGCGACCTCGTACAGTCGCGCCGCCCTGTCCCGCGTCTCGAGCGCGACGACGGTCCCCTCGGGAAAGACGTCCACGTCCGTGAACGCCCCGGGCGGCCCGGTCTGGGTGCTGCCTCGTTCGGGCAGCCGCTCCCTGGCGAGGGCGATTCCCCACCGCGCCGCGATGGTGTCGTTCTCCGCGCGGCTCGCGGCGAAGTAAGCGGCCGCGCGAGCCCAATCGCTGACGTCCTCCGCACGCCGGGCACGCTGGATCAGCGCGGACGCGAGGCTCACCCGTGCCTCCCGGAGCTCAACCAACACCACCAGCCCCGAGGCGAGCAGGATCAGGGCCGAAATGGCGATGGCCACGCTCAGCGCCGGGTTCTGCCTCACGAACTTCCGCGCCAGCTCCAGCGGGCCGTAGGTGTAGGCCTCGACGCGCCCTCCCGCCATGTAGGTCAGGAGCTCCCCAGCGAAGGCGCCGGCGTCCGGGTAGCGCTCGGCCCGGGTGCTCCGGAGCGCGCGCTCGGCGATGGCGGCCAGCTCCGGCGGAGCGTCCTCACATAACGTCCGGATCGGGACCGGACGACCGCGAAGCACCGCCTCGATGACCTGGGCGTTGTCTGCGCCCTGGAAGGGAGATCTCCCGGTCAGCAGCTCGTAGAGCATTGCTCCCAGGGCGAAGACGTCGCTTCGCTCGTCGATGGCTTCGAGCTCGCCCCTTGCCTGCTCCGGGCTCATGTACGACGGAGTTCCGAGCGCCACGCCTTCCTGGGTCAGGTCGGGCCCGGGCTCGTCTGTCTGCTTGGCGCGGGCGGGCTCGGGCTCGCCGCGGCGCTTGGCCAGCCCCCAGTCCACGACCACGGTCTCGCCGTATGGCCCGACGATCACGTTCGACGGTTTGAGGTCCCGATGGATCACCGATCGACCATGCGCATAGGCCACGGCCTGGGCGGCGTTGAGGAGGTGCGGCAGCAGCTCGAGACGCTGCTTCAGCGTCCGGCACTGGGCCAGTGCCGCCTTGAGGGTCCGACCCCGCACCAGCTTCTGGGCCGAGTAGAGCGTCCCGTCCGGCCGCTGGGCGAGCTCGTGCACTGGGGCAATGCCCGGGTGATCCAGCTGCGCCGTGAGTCGTGTCTCCCGGAGGAAGCGACCCCTGGCCGCGGTGGGGCTCCCGGGGGAGCCGCCCGCTCCCGGCGAGGTCAGCTCCTTCAGGGCCACCTCGCGGCCCACGAAGCGGTCGAGCGCGCGCCACACGATGGACTGGCCGCCGCGCCCCAGCTCGTCGAGCCGTTCGTATTGACCCTCTCGCTCGAGGGGAACGAGCTGCGTGCCCTCGGCTGGCGGTCGGGCCGAGGACTCCGGAGCCGCCGCCGAGCCGAGCGTGCGCGAGAGCGGCCGCGCTTCCTGAAGAGAATCGAGGACCCGCTCGGGACTTCCGCCCTTCGCGACCAGCGCTTCCGCAGCGAGCGTCAGCACCAGGTCCCGCCGCGCCGGGGTGAGCGCGCCCGAGTCCACCAGGTGATCGAGCAGCGACCGCCCGTCGTGCGCGAGCATCCGCGCCGAGGCGGCGGCCATCACCTGCGCCGGAGATACGAACCCCGCCTGGGCCGCAAGCACCCCAAGGATGAGATTCCTGTCGTCCATCGGCACGGCCTCGGTGGAGGCGAGCGAACGTGATGGCCGGCCAGCTTATCGCCGAGGGGCTGGATCCACACGCCGTCGAGTCGGCCAGCGCACGGCCTCACCCCGAGCCGAGGGACCGGAGGTCGATGCCGTAGCGGGTGACCCAGCGCACAATCTGCGTTCTGCCCTTGCCGAGCACACGGGCCACGGCGGCCATGTTCCCGCCGTGCTCGCGCAGGAGCGCGACCAGCTCGTCGCGGTGGCGGGACTCGTCCGGCGTCAGTTCCCGAGATGGCTCCTCGCCGGCCCGGCCGACCACGTCCACGGGAAGGTGAGCGAGGTCGATCGCTCCGGCTCCGCTGAGGGCCAGGGCTCCGGACAGCGCCTGCTCCAGCTCCCGGATGTTGAGTGGCCAGCGATAGCTGAGGAGCGCCTGCGCTGCCGCCGGCGTGAGCCGTACGTCCGGTCGCTCGGGAGCGAGCTTGCGCAGCAGCAGGGAGATGAGGAGCCCCAGGTCCTCCTGCCGGTCCCGCAGCGGCGGCAGCTCGAGCGTGACCCCCTCCAGCCGGGCCAGGAGGTCGTGACGGAACTTGTCCTCTCGCACCAGCCGGTCGAGATCGCGATGGGTGGCGGCGAGGACGCGGAGGTCGAGCGCCTGCGGGCGATGGCCGCCGATCGGCAGCACCTCCGATTCCTGGAGCACCCGGAGCAGCGCCGCCTGTGCCGCGGGCGGGAGGTCTCCGATCTCGTCCAGGAAGAGGGTGCCTCCATCCGAGGCCCGCACGAGCCCCAGGCGGTCCTGGTCCGCGCCGGAGAAGGCGCCCTTCTTGTGCCCGAAGAGCTCGCCCTCCACCAGGGTGGGCGGGATCCCGCCGCAGTTGACCGCCACCAGTGGGCCATGGCGGCCGGAGAGCCCGTGGATGGCGCGGGCGAGCACCTCCTTGCCGGTTCCGCTCTCCCCCACGATCAGCACTGGCACCCGGCCGGTGGCGACCCTGGTGGCGCGCTCCAGGACCAGGCCGAACACGGGCGAGAACGTCGTCAGTCGGCCGATGCTCCCCTCGGCGCCGTCGAAATTGCGAACTGCCGGTCCGTCGTTCGGAACGTCCTCGCGGAAGCGCAGGAACGTGTGTCCCAGCTGGAGGAGCGCACCGTCGTCGAGCTCGGCCTGCTCCACCCGCCGGCCATCGACGAGCGTTCCGTTCTTCGAGCCCAAGTCGCGGAGGGTCCACCGTCCCTCTGAGCGGCGAAGCACCACCTGCTCCGAGGACATCCAGCCGTCCGGAATCTCCACCGCGAGCACCTGGGAAGAGACCGCGCGTGTGCTGCGCCGGGTGCCTCGTCCGATGGTGACCTGCTCGATCCCCGCCAGCCGCCAGAGTGCAGGGCCGGCCAGGGCACGCTCGCACTCGACTTCCAGGAAGAGGTGCGGCCCTCGCGCGACCTCCCGGGATGGGGTCTCGACCTGGGACAGAGTTTCGCCCTTGCGAGCCACGGCGGCAATTATATCGGACGCACGTACGGTCGACACGAGGTTCCCCGTCCCTTGCCCTGGCGATCAGTCGGAGACCCGGAGGACGAGAAGCCCTGGGGCCTTCGGCTCCAGTCCCTCCACCTTCCGGTGCGCAAGAATTGCGTCCCGGAGTGGCAGCACTTCCCCGAGTGGCACCGGAAATCCACCCCCATCGATCCAGCCGGACAGAACGCGCAGGCGATCCGAGGTGACGTCCACCCGGAGCCAGCTTGCCGACACGTCGTGGCGCCCGAAGGATGTCGGTTCGATGCCTTGCACCGAGGAGACCAGCCGCCCTCCCGGTCGGAGCAGACGGAGCGACGACCCGGCCATCAGGCCTCCCACCGTGTCGAGCACCACGTCGAACAGCGGAGCCCGCGCCGGAAGAGCGGTCAGCATCCGGCGTGCTCCGAGCAGACGCGCCCCGCCCACCTCGGGCTCCTGCACCACCGCGACCACCTCGGCGTCTCGTCGCAGGGCGAGCCGCGTCGTCCACTGACCGACATTCCCACCCGCGCCGAGCACGAGTATCCGCATCCCTGCCGAGATGCCGGCGAGCTCGACCATCTGGAGCGCCGTGCAGGCGACGACCGGCACCGCCGCCGCTTCGATGGAGGTGAGCATGGTGGGCCGGACACAGATCCTTGCCGCATCGGCGAGGGCAAGCTCGGCGCACGCCCCGGTGAGCTGCGGGTTGGTGACCCCGAAGACCACGTCTCCGACTCCCACCGCGGCGACACCCGGCCCCACCGACTCGACCACGCCGGCGAGGTCGCCCCCGAGCACCAGCGGAAGCGACAGCGCGGTCGGGCCCTTTCCGGAGCGGACCTGCGCATCCCAGGATCCCACGCCGGCCGCCTGGACCCGGAGGCGCACCTGGCCGGAGCCCGGGGGTGGCGTACCCACAAGCTCGATCTGGATGACCTCGGGCGGGCCGAAGCGGTGCACGACGGCTGCGAGACCGGCGTCGACGGAAGAGGTCATGACTTGCTCCAGACGGACGCTCGAAGCTCGAGAGTGACCTGCGCCGCGCTCAGGGGGCGCACGCGCGGAGGCCCAAGCCTTGGAGGAGAGCGTCGGTCCGTGCTTGGTGAGTCTGCTCTTCCAGCAGCTTCCTGTCGGCGGTTCGAGCGGCAGCCGTCCTGGGCCGGGTCAGGAGACGGTTCAGCTCGCTGATCGCGAGGTCCTCGGCCACTTGCGCCAGCTCGTCTCCGAGGATCCGGAGGCCCCGGAAGCGGGCCCACATCCGGCACAGGCGCGGGGCCACTGCCGGACCTTCGAGCTTCATCGAAGACGCGGTACGGCTGGCTTCGGCGACTGCCCTCCGGGCGATGCTGCTCCAGAGGTCGGCCTTCGCCCACTCGAACAACATTCGGGCGTCGAGGCGGAGGTCCTTCAGGGACGCCGCCGCCACCGCTCTTCCGCCTCGTCGTCGGCCTCGACGCGTGCTCCGCCGCGACAGCTCGGCGCAGGCGATGCGGCAGGCGAGAAGCTCGACCTTCGACTCCGGGGCTTCTTCCGGACGTCGCTCGAGGGCGTCGATCTCCGTCCGGAACGTCACCGGCTCAGGTGCACCGCACCGTGCCAGCTCCAGGGTGGTGAGGCGGGCGAGTCGCTGGAGCTGTCCGACCAGGAGCCTTGACCTGACCTCCACCTCCTCGGCGGTCGCCCGCCGGACTCGCTTGCGGAGGTCCTGGAGCACGAGGGCGGCGCGGTCCACCAGCGGAACTGGCGGCTCGACGGAGAGCTGGGTGGCGAGGGCTGGACGGTGCATGGGCACCCGCCCGTCTGAGCACGCCGTGTGCCACTCCAAGGGTGCCTCGACAGGGGGTTCCGCGGCCGAACCGGGCTGCCCGACACAGCCTCGTCAGCACGCTCGGGGTGTGTCGTGTGTCGGCACCTCCTCGGGGGCGGGGGCTCACCGCTCCGCCCTGCGCCGGGCCGGGGCTCGTTTCATGCCGCGGCGGTCGGGGCGAACAACTGCTTCGCCTGGATGCGTTCCGCGACGCTCGGGGGCACCATGGACATCCACCCGGGATCCCGGGCCTGGATACGCTTCAGCACGTCCGCGGCCCGGATGGACAGAAGCGCCGGGTCGGACGGCTCGAGCGCCCTCAGGTGATCGAAGCCGAGCACGAATTGCCGCAGGTACTCGGCAGGCTTCGTCGGTGCCGGGTCGAGGACGGTGATCAGTCTTCCGGTCGCCGTGTCGAGGGTCGGGTAGACGTAGACCTTGACCGAGCGCTTGAAGAGCCGGCCCACGGACTCCAGAGCGCCACCGTCGAGCTTCTTGCTGAACTGCTCGTCGAAGAGATCGTTCAGCGTGTCCACGCCCAGGGCGATTCCGATCAGCTGGTCGGTGTAGGCCGAGAGGTAGTCCGCCAGCTGGTAGAAGGGCCCGAAGCGCGAGACGAGCACGTCGAAACCGAGCGCGTGCAGGATCTCCGCACGGGCCAGGAAGTCCGCCGGCCCGGCGAGATCCTGGTCCGGCTGCCGCAGGTTGTGCAGTGTCATCTCGGCGACGACGACCGGCTCCACGCCGCTGACCTCCGGCTCGAGGACGAAGCGTTCTCTTGCCCGCTCGAGGAGATCCAGCGTCAGTCTCGTGGCCGGCCGAAAGCTGCCGCGCTCGACCAGGATCGGCTTCCGGTACAGCACCTCCGAGGGCTGCACGACGTCGCCGCTTGCGGTGAACATGGCCGCATCGGTCAGCCGCCGCTCGACCAGCTGAAGGCTGACGATCCGGTTGTCCACCCCGACGAAGGCCGGGCCGGAGACCTTCAACACGTCGATCTCGACCCGCTCGCGCGAGAGATCATCGAGCAGTGACTCGAGTGCCCGGGACAGATCCTCCCGCCCGAAGAAGGCGGCATGGAGGAGATTGACTCCCAGGACTCCCAGCGCCTCCTGCTGCTGGACCGGATCGCGATCGAGCAGGTGCACGTGCAGGATGAGGGAGGAGGGTGGCTGGCGTGGCTCGGCCTGGAAGCGCAGTCCGACCCAGCCGCGTCCGTGCTGGTCGCCCTCTCGCTTCCGGGTGGCGACCGTGTCTGCGAAGGCGAAGAAGGTGCTTCGATCGCCCCGGATGGAGCCGAGGCTCTCGACGAGCTGCTGGAACTCGCGATCGAGCATCGCCTCGAGACGCTGCCGGCCGACGTAGCGCCGCGTGGAGCCGTAGTGCCAGTCGCTCACCGCCATGTCGTAGGCGGAGATCGACTTCGCGACCGTGCGGGAGGCACCGCCCACCTGGAAGAACCAGCGCGCGACCTCCTGGCCAGCGCCGATCTCGGCGAAGGTCCCGTAGGTCCTGGGATCGAGGTTGAGCTCGACTGTCTTGCGATGGGTTCGAGATCCGGTGTCGCTGGGGGAGAGCATCAATTCGTCCTTTCGACGTGCTCGGGTGTTGCGCGCTCGGAGAACTGGGCGGTGCTCTCGGCCAGGAGCTCGGCGGCGAAACCACGGATGAGATCGAGACAGAGCAGGTCCTCGTCCTCGATGGCCGCGGCCAGCTCCGGCCCGGAGATGACCAGTGCCGAGACCGGGGTGGTCGCGATGGCGCGGAGCAGGAGCGGCAACCCGGCCACCGCCTGGGGGAGACCGACGACCTCTCCGGCTCGGGCCAGCCGGGTCGAGCCTTCCACCGGCAGCAGCCGGAGCGAGCCGTGGGTGATGACCAGGAGGTCTGCGCTCCTGCTCGAGGGCTCCAGCACCATTCCGGTCGCCAGGCGCAGGTCCCGGGCCACCCGAGCCAGCCGCGCGACCGCAGCCATCCCGCCTCCACCGGGACCGAGTAGCTTCCGGAAGACGAGCATCCTGGAGACGAGATCGGTGCTCTCCGGGGCCGGGCCCGGGAGGGCGCGGAAGGTGGGCCCGCCGATCGGCCGGACGGTCCGGAGCTGCAGGGCGAGCGCGCGAAGGAGATGCCGGCAGAGCTGCCCGTGCTCCTCGAGGAGGGTGAGCAGCGCGTCCCGGTCCACCACCAGCAGCTCGGCTCCGGCAGGCGCGACGAGGTCCCCGGCCAGTTCCGACTGGCCCAGCAGGGCGAGTCCGCCGAGGCGCGCCGGGTTCCAGTCCGGGGGTCTCTGCGGGCCAAGCGTCGATAGCTCGAGCTGCCCACGGAGCGGGACGTAGAGCGCGCCCGGCAACGCGCCGGCCTCGACCAGGACTGTCCGCCTGGGGACGACTTGCTCCCGCCCGGCGAGCGCGAGCAGGGTGAGCTCGGCGGCGGGCAAGATCTGGAAAGGCGCCAGCTGGGTCAACGCGAGCAGGTGACCCGTCGCTTCGGAGTGGTTCGCGTCAATCATTCACGGCCTCACCGGCGAGAGGAGCTGGTGGCCGAGCCCGGGAGCGTCGTGGAGCCACCCACGGTCCCGGGCCAGCCGGCCGGCGAGCAGCTGGACCGTCTCGCTCCGCTGCTGCAGGAGGGCCGGCAGGAAACCCGCGGGGGTCGAGCGGGAACCGAGCAGCGACCTCGTGTCCACCGGGACCGCGTGCGGGGAACGCAGGGCTTCCATCACCCGGTCGCGCCAGCGCCCCGGGAGCAGCTCGAGGAGCACCTCCCGGGCGGCCTCGCGCCGCGCAGGACTGCCGGACCGGGTGGCGTGGAACGCCTGTTCCAGCCGGCGACCCGGGAAGAGGAGGTCGAGCGTGCGAAACACCCGCTCCAGCGCGCGGGACTCCTTGTCCTGGAGCAGGTCGAGCAGCAGTCCACCGGCGGGGTTTCCATCCCGGGCAATCCCGAGGCGCTCCCCGGTGAGGCGGAGGGCGCGGTCCCGGCGGGCCGCAGCGAGCTCGATCTCCAGCGCCCGGGCGAGACACTCCGCGTCCAGCGAGAGGTGCGGGTGCGCGTGTCTCAGCTGGTTGAGGGCACGCAGCGACCGGAACCGGTCGAGCCCGCCCCGCGGCTGCGCGATCCGGCCGAGGAGTGCGGGCGCCGCCTCCGCTGGTGGGAACTCGGCGAGCGCCGCGGGAAGCTCGCGGGCCAGCGAGAACGGTGTCCGCTCTCCGAGCAGCAGCGTCTCCAGCAGCTCGCGGGCCGGCGTCCCCATCGCCCGCAGTGCCCTCCGCGCTCCCGGCCGGAGGGTGGGATCGACGAGCAGTCCCACCGTCCGCGACACGAACCTCGCGGGCAGGCCGGTGAAGGCGTCGGCCGCCCGCAGCAACTCCTGCCGGATCTCCGTGTCTCCGGACTGGAACATCCTGAGCGCAACCCGGAACAGATCCGGTCGGGGGGCGCAGGCGATGGCCCGGGCAAGCGCGCGGCGCTCCTCGAGCTCGCCCCTGCGGGCGATGAAGACGAGCGTTCCGCGGAAGAAGCGGTGCTCTCCCGCGAGCGCGACCAGAGCCGCCGCTCGGACCCCCGGCTCCGGATCGTCGAGGAGCGCGGCGAGCTCGAGCGCAGGCCGGCGGGCCCGGGTCCAGCATTCGGCAACCGCGGCGCGAACCTCCGGAGCGGGATGTCGTAGCAGCCGCAGGAGCATCGCCTCGGCGTCCGGTCGCCGGACCGGAGCGAGCACACGCAGCGCAGCGAGAACCACCGAAGGCTCGGGGTGGTTCAGCACGAGCGTCGGTACGAGGTCGGCCCGTCCGACCCGTGACAGCAGCTCGAGAGACGTGAGCACCTCGACCGTTCGTGTCGAGCCGAGCGCGGCCACCAGGATCTCCGCCGAGGCCACGTCGAGCTGGCCCGGAACGGGGGACTCCAGCCGTCCCGCTCGGAGCTGCGCCTGGAAACGGGCCAGGTATCGGGAGCGGAGCGCGCGTGAGGCCAGGACCCAGAGGAGCGCGACGGTCGCGAGCAGCGTGGTGACGATATGCAGCTTGGCTGTCGCTGGAACCCAGCCGGTCACGAGGAGGACGACGGACGCGGCCGCCTGTCCCCCTCGTTGCCCGACGACATCGATCGACGGCTTGATGAGCCGCCGTTCCGCGGTGGCCACCGGGATGTACAGCAGCTCGGTGCCGACCCGGTGGATGGACGGGCGGACGCCGCCGTCCAGCATCTTGAGGAGGAAGAGGAGCGCCATGCTTCCGACCAGCGCGAACCCGGCAGTACCGGCGAGCACCAGGGCGGGGAGCACTGCCAGGCTACGGGTGACGCCCGCTCGTCGGAGCAGGACGCGCACCAGGACGAGCTCCGCGACGAGCGCCAGGAGGCTCTGACCCAGCTGGACGTTCGCGATCAGCTGCGGGATGCGAGCCGGCGCGCTGCCGGCCACGATTGTGGCCTTGAACAGGTAGTCGAGCAGCGTGGCGCTCGCGGCGGTCAGCAGCGTGAGCCCTGCCAGCAGCCGGAGATAGGAATCCTCCCGGAGCGCCACGGGGACCGCCCTGTTGATGACGGCCCCGGGTTCGGTCGGGGAGCCCGTGCCGACCTTCGGTACGGCCACGACCGCGAGGAGCATCGCCGCGAACGTGACGCCGGCGGACGCGGGGAGCAGCAGGACGGGCGAGGAGGTCTGGAGGAGGAGCCGAGCGCCTGCGCTTCCGGCCACCGTGCCGAGCAGTCCGCCGGCCGCGATGAACCCGAAGGTCCGCTTGGCGTCACCCAGCGCAAAGGCCTCGTCCGCGGTGAGCCAGAACTGGACGAAGACCAGTGAGGAGAAGAGGGCGGTCCAGACGTAGAAGGCCACGACGGCGCCCCGTTGACCCGTCACCAGCCAGAAGATCAGCGTGACGATCCCCGTGCCGAGGAGCGTGATGGGAAGCGCACCGCGGTGCCCGGTGGACCACAGGAGGCGCTGGAGCGGGGTGAGCGCCAGCACCGTGGCGGTCACTGCGAGGAAGACGAACGGAAGGTGGCTGATCGGTTGCTGGGTCAGGAAGAGGCCGTCGCGCGCGGTCTCCAGCAGTGTGTGGGCAGCGGCCAGCAAGAGGAGGAGCGCGGCGAACGGCAAGGTCCGCCGGAGGGCGATACCGCTGGTGGTTGCCGGCTCGACCCGGGGCTGGACCGGCGCGGGGAGGCGATCGTTGCCAGACATGGAGGCCTGCGGACCCCTCAGGCAGCGGACCTGACGAGTTCGGTGCGGAGCCGGGATCGCGCTCGCGAGAGACGGACCCGCCGGGCGAGATCGGTGATCTTCAAGGTCTCTCTCGTCTCCGCGGCGCTGTAGCCACCCAGCTCGAGAAGAACGACGGACCGTTGCGTGGCAGGAAGCGCCCGCACCGCGGCGTTCAGCGCGCAGCTCTGCTCCCGGGCGAGCACCACGCGTTCCGCGGTCGCCTCGGTCACGGGCTCCGGGAAGGGCTGGCTCGCGGATGGCGTTGTCGGCAGGTCCGGCGCGCTCGGGTGCTGGGGGAGGCTGGAGAGTGGGCGGACGCGGGACTCCTTCCGTCGGCAGTCTCGTGCTCGATTGATGACGATCCCCGTGAGCCAGGTCAGGAGACTCGCCCGGCCCTCGAACCGGTCCAAGCGGGTGAGGGCCACCAGCCAGGTGTCCTGGACCGCGTCCTCGGCGAGCCCGCGGTCGTGCAAGATCTCGAACGCTTGCCGGAGCAGCCGCCCCTGGTAGCGCCGGACCAGCTCGGTCTGTGCAGCGCGATCGCCGGCGCGAAGGCGCTCGATGAGCGGGAGCTCCGGAGCAGCGGTGGAGGGTCTCTGGAAGCGGGGCGACATCGTCTTCTCCTTCGAATGCAGTGCGCGTGCTTCAAACCCGATGCATCTAACTAGTTAGTTATAACCGACGCTGGTCGGCGTCAAGTCCCCGTGCAGGTGGCCTCTTTTCAGTGAGTTACAGGACCTGACGGGGAGCCGGGACCGGTGGGTTCTGATCAGCCGCGTCCGCGGGGCGCCGCGGGGCCCGGCTGCGGTCGGGCGGACCGTCCACCCCCGAAGGGTCAGGAGCGGGCCGAGTCCGGCCCGACCTCATCGAAGCCCTGGAGGTCGAGGCGCATCCTCGGCCCGGGCAGTTCCGTGACCCGGCTCACGAAGCGCCGGCCGAAGAGGATGTCATGGGTAGTGTACCGATGGCCCGCCTGGACGAGCTGCCCGGTGGGGCCATCGATGCCCACCACCGTGGCGAAGAGCTCCGCTCCGCTGGCCCGGAGGGAACCAGGGGTGGCACCGTGCAGGGGGCTGGAAGCATTTATGCTGTGAATCATCGTCAGTTCGCCCGCGGAGAGCGGCGAGAGTTCGCGGGTCAACGCCAGGTCGCGCATCCGGTGGAGCGTCTGGCCCTCGGCGTCGCGCTCCGTCCGGATCAGGGTCAGACGGACCAGGGCCCCGGCGATGGAGCTCCATTGCTCGCTCCTGACCCGGACCATGAGGGTGGGCACCCCCTCCAGCGGGGTCACCACTGCCACCCGGGCGAACGCCACGCGGGGATGGACCGCCGAGGCCCGCGCGAAGACCAGCCCTGTGCCCATGACGGTCAATATGGGCCCCAGCAGCGCCTCGATGGTCACGATCAGATTCGCGACCAGCGACACCGGATGCATCTCGCCGTAGCCGATGGTGGCCAGCGTCTGCACGCTGAAGAAGAAGGCGTCGGCAAACGAGCCCGGTCGGGCGTGCGCGATCCCGCCCACGGTCAGGTACAGCACGGCAAAGACCAGGTTCACCGCCAGGAACAGCCCGGCGATCACCGCCAGCACGACCCCCGGGGGTGCCGAGAGGAGGCGGCGGTAGGCGCTGCCGAGGGTCAAATGCCGGGCGGACGGGGGAACTTTCATCGCCAGATGACCTCCGGGACAAGACACACGACAACAAACTAGTTAGTTATATAGGGTCTCGAAGTCAAGGCGACGGGGGCGCTCGGCTGGCAAGAGGAGCCCTTCAGGCAGCCCGGGATCAGCGCGGCCCGGAGACCCCGCGACCGGAGGAGAGCACTCCGGGTGTCACGCCGTGCGCCGCTCGAGCGCGTTCTCCGGCTTCAGGTTGTCCGGCTCCAGGAGGATGCGGCAGGCGTAGTCGACGAAGTGTTCGTCGGTGTAGTGCAGGCCGCTCTTCTCCCGGGCCAGAGTCATCACGGAGTGCTGGAGCGGGTATCCGAGGCCCAGCGAGACCAGCGTCGAACGGAACAGCTCAGGATCCGTCGTGGCGCGCAGCTCCCCTGCCGCGCGTCCTCGCCGGACCAGCTCCGAGATGAGCTGGAGCAGAGGACCGGAGCTGTCGAGAATGACGTCGCGACCGCTCCGCCCGTTCGAGAGCAGGTCCCAGGGGAGGAGGCGTGAGAATCGCCGGTCCTTGATGAGCAGTCGGAAGAACCGCCGAACGATCTCTTCCAGCGCTCGACGCGGGCTCAGTTCCGCGGCGAATGCCTCGGCAAAGGAGGGGTCAGCGAACTCTCCGAACCGAGAGGAGAGGACGGCGCGGTAGAGCCCCCTCTTGTCTCCGTAGTAGGCGTAGATCAGCGCCTTGTTCGCACGGGCACGCGCGGCGATCTCGTCCACGCGCGCTCCGGCGAAGCCTTTCTCGGCAAACACCAGAGTCGCCGCGTCCAGGAGTACCTCGCGAGTTGCAGCTGCGTCCCTGGGGCGTGCGCTCTTGCGGTGTGTTGCCATCGTCATGCCGCCGCGAGCCCGTGGTCGCTCGCAGACTGGTCGTCGACGAGCCGCAGGAGCGCGGTCTGCCGCATCTGTTCGATCGCCGCGCGGTATTCCTCCAGGGCCAGCACCAACGCGCACTGCCCCTCGCGGGACAGCTCGTATCGCGCTCCCACCCGGCGGAGGAGGCCGAGGGTCGTCAGACGGTCGATCGTCGCCAGCGCAACCCTTCGATCGAAGGTCGGACCTTCGGCGACGGCCAGGGCCCGTCGGGTCAGCTCCGGTCTGGAGAGTGGCCGCGGCGGCAACGCGGACAGCAGGGCGAGATCCGAAAGCGAGAGCATCGTACGCATTGGCAGCACTCCAGTGACGGCGTTGCGTGACCTCAGGCCGCAGCCATCGGCCCCTTGCTCGGGTCGAGACTGGTGGGGGGAGCGGGAGTCGGTGCGGGAGCCGGCTCGGCGGTCTCCTTCTTCCAGGGGACGATCTTCAGATCGCGGACGAACACCGTGTACATGAGCGGCACGAGCACCAGGGTGATGACCGTGGCGATGCTCAGGCCACCGATCTGGGCATAGCAGAGCGGCTCCCAGAGAGGTCCGCCATGCATCGCCAGAGGGATCAGGCCCAGCACGGTGGCGCCCACGGTGATCATCACCGGCCGGAGCCGCACGATGCCGGCCTCGATGAGCGCGTCTTCCAGATCGCGGCCGTGGTGGTGCGCCTCCTCGATGAAGTCGAAGAGCACGATGACGTGGCTGACGATGACCCCGATGAGGCTGGCCACCCCCAGGAAGGCCATGAACCCGAAGGGCTGGTGCATGATCGCCAGCATCGCGAGCGCGCCGCACATGCCATAGGGGATGGCCCCGAACACCAGGAGGGGCTTCACCGCGCTGTCGAACTGGAAGACCAGCGCGAAGTAGATCAAGGCCATGGAGATGATCATGACCAGCGACATCTCCGCGAAGCCCTTGACCTGCTCGTCGTACTCGCCGCCGATCTCGATGCGGTAGCCGGGGGGGAGGGCGGCGGTGATCTTGTCGATGGTCGGGCGTGCGGCGTTCAGGACCTCGGACGGGAGGTGATCGGGGAGCGGGTACGCGGAGACGGTGATCGTCCGCACCTGGTTCCGCCGCTGGATCTTGGAGGGGGACAGCTCGCGCCCGATCCGGGCGACCTGGCGCAGCGGAACGCTCTGCGCGGTGCTGGCCGAGAACACGTAGGCATTGGCGAGGTCTGCCAGGCGAGCCCGGTCCTCGAGCCGGAGCCGCGGCACGATGGGGATCTGGCGATCACCCTCCCGGTAGTGGCCCACCGGAGTTCCGGAGATGGCCGTCTGGGTGGAGAGGGCCACGTCGAGTCGGCTGACGCCCGAGAGATTCGCCCGGTCGTCGTCGATCGCGATGTGGGTCCTCAGGCCCGGAGGGCCCCAGTTGTCGCGGACCCGGGCGGCGAGGGGAGCTGCCCGGAGGGCGTCGGCCACCTGGCCGGAGATCTTCCGCAGCGTGTCGATGTCCTCCCCGGAGACCCGGATGGAGACCGGGATCCCCACCGGCTTGCCGGTCTCGAGCTGCCGGACGTCGATCCGGGCCCCCGGGACCCGGGCGGTGAGCGCCGTCTGGATCGGGCCGACGAGCTCCTTGGTGAGGTGCTTGTCCGTCACCTCGACGATGATCTGGGCGTAGTTGATCTGCTGCTGCTCCGGTTCGATGGAGAACCAGAACCGCGGGCCGGCGCCGCCGACGAAGCTGGTGAGGCTGCGGAGGACGTTGGGGTGCTTGTGGTGCTTGCCGAACTCGTCGGCCACCTCGCGGATGACGCGCTCCGCCTCGACCGTGGCCTGGTTGGTGGCCGAGAGGGTGGCGTCCTCCGGAGTCCAGACGTCGATGTAGGAGAGATACGAGAGGTCCTTGGGGAAGAACTGCGTCTTCGCCTGGTACATGAGGACGCCGCCCCCGGCGAGGACGAGCGTGGAGGCACCGAGCACCGCCCATCGCCGGCGGATCGCCGCCGAGACCATGCGCGAGTACCAGCCGGTGAAGCCTCTCCGACGGCGCTCCTCGATGGGCGTCTCCGGTTTGGCCGGCTTCATGAGACCGAATGCAATGAGGGGGATGAAGCTGAAGGAGACGATGAACGCCGCGACCAGGGTCGTGGTCATCACGATGGGAAGGCTGTGCAGGAACCGGCCCGTGTCCCCGGTGAGCATGAGGAACGGCAGGTAGGCCACGATGTTGGTGAGGGTGGCGAAGAAGATCGCCCGCGCCAGCCGGGTGGGGCCGATCCACGCGGCGACGCCCTTCGGCTGCCCCTCCGCGAGCTCACGGGCGATCGCGTCTCCCGCGACCACCGGCATGTCGACCAGCAGCCCGAGGGCAATGATCAGGGTGGCGATCGACACCTGCTGGATGTCGACGCCCAGCATCAGCATGGCCGCGAAGCCGAGGGCCAGGCTGAGGGGGATCGAGGTGGCGATGAGGAGCGCCGAGCGCCAGCTCCAGAAGCCGAGCAGGGAGACGACGACCACCAGGAAGATCGCCTCGTAGAGGCTGACCATGAAGAGGGAGACGTTCTCCGCGACCTGCTTCGGCTGGTCGCTGGTCCGCGCCATGACCAGGTCGGGCGGGAGCTTCCGGCGCAGGTGGTCGAGCATGCCGTCCACCGCCACGGCGAAGTCGCCGACCTGCTTCCCCGAACGCATCATCAGCGCCAGGGTGACTGCGCGGTTTCTCTGCCACTGCCCGTGCCCGTCGGGCGCGTAGAGGTAGTTCAGGAAGCGCGGTGGGCTGTCGTAGCCGCGGGAGACCGAGGCGACATCCCGGAGGTAGACCGGCGTGCCACCGGTGCTGGTGCCGATGAGCATGTTCTCCATGTTCCGGAAGCTCTCGTCACGGACGTTGGGGTCGAGGACCACGTGGCGCTCGTTCACGTCGAAGATGCCCCCGGGCAGGGTCATGTTCCTGCTGGCCACGGCCTGGGCGATCTGCGACGGCTGCATCCTGGAGGACGCCAGCCGCTGCTGGTCGTAGTCGATGAAGACCTGCTCCCCCAGGACGCCACTGCGGGACACCTTGGAGACGATGGGGACGCTCATCATCACCCGCTCGATCTCGTGCGTGAAGTCGTCGATCTGGCGGTAGCTGTAAAGGTCGCCGGCAACCTCGGCGAGGCGGTCCGGGGCCTCGGCCGGGTTCCGGATGAACGCCGGGCGCCACGCATCCGGGTGCAGGTCCGGGTTTCCCAGCCGCTCGCGGAGGAAGTTGTCGGTGTACTCGCGGATCTGCGCCTCGGTCCGGTCGGTCACCAGGTCGAGCCCGGAGCAACCCGCCGCCGACACGGGGCGCGCCTCCCGTGCCACGCCGTCGTGCATCGCCTGGCCGGCGAAGAGCGCCAGGGGCCGCTCGACGATCGAGGTCGCCACGGTCGAGGGGAAGCAGAACATAGCGGTGAGTCGCCCCTCCGCGGGCGCGCCCCCGCGCACCTGCTCGATGGCCTTCTGGACGGCGAGCCCCCGGATGCGGACCTCGGTCGGCCCCACCTTGGGACTGGCCACGGTGAGCATCAGCGTCGCGGTGTCGCCAAAGTCGCTGACCCAGTTCACCGGGCCGGCGCCGGCCGGCAGATCGGAGATGTTCGTCACCCGGTTTCCGATGTCCGCGAACTGCTCGACCGTGTCGGCGATGTCGTCGTGCAGGTGCACCAGCATCACCGCCACGCCATCGCGGGTGGTGGTCTCGATCCTCTTGACCTTGGAGTTTCCGGCGGCCGCCTGCTCGATCTTCCGGGTGACGAGCTCCTCCACTCGATCCGCCGGGACGCCCGGCCAGGGGCAGACCGCCAGCGCGATCCGCACCGGGATGTCCGGGTCCTTTCGCTTCGGCATCCGCTTGTACCCGGCGATGCCCGCGGCGATGCAGAGGACCAGGAGGGCCCAGGCAACCTGTCGATGCTGAACGCAGTAGCGGGCCAGGTTGAACCCCTTCGGCTGGGACGAATTCACGTCGTTCATGGCTGCTCCTGGGGCACGACCTCGACGCGCTCACCGTCGATGACCATGGTCGCGCCGGTGGTGATGACCTGCTCCTCGCGGTTCAGGCCCTGGGTGACCGCCACGCGGTTGCCCACCACGTCCCCGAGCACGACGTCCCGGATCCTGGCCCGGGTGTTCGTGCCCGCGCCGTCGATGACCATCACCGCGAACTGCTCCTTGTTCTTGACGCTGGGAACGAAGGCGGTGAGCGGGAGCAGGGGGATGGGGGCGTGGCCTCCTCCGGACTTCAGCTCCACCCCCGCGATCATCCCGGGCTTCCAGAGGCGGTCGGGGTTGGGGATCTCCACCTCCACGTCGAAGTTGCGTGTGACGGAATCAGCGACGGCGGCAATCCGGCTCACCTTGGCCGCGAAGCTCTTGCCCGGGAGGGCATCCGTGGTGACGACCACGTCCTGTCCCAGCTGGACCCCGTGAAGGGCGATGTCGGGCAGGCCGAGCACGACCTTGACGCTGCTGACGTCGCCGATGACGAAGGCCGGCAATCCCGGGCCGGTGTACGCACCCGGCTCGACGCTCTTCTTCATCACGTCGCCGTCCACGGGGACGGTCAGCGCGGTGTCCCGGAGCCCCACCTGCGCTTCGGCCAGAAGGGCCTGGACCGCGGCGAGCTGCGCTCTGCTGCCGTCGCGCTGGGCGGTCGCGTTCTCCATCTCCGGGCGGGTGATGCTCTGGGTAGCGAAGAGGCGCTGGGCTCGCTCGAAATCGAGCCGGGCCTTCTCCGCGGCTGCCCGGGCGGCCGCGACCTGACCGGTGGCC
>Ga0105104_10000125_pt1 | contig 52794 bp, 43 predicted proteins | sample PPLLaktember2015_3_FD_87034 | JGI IMG/M metagenome (GOLD analysis project Ga0105104, IMG submission 87034) | Freshwater sediment microbial communities from Prairie Pothole Lake near Jamestown, North Dakota, USA - PPLs Lake P7 Core (6) Depth... | ecosystem: Environmental > Aquatic > Freshwater >... | reverse complement strand
GCTGATATTGAAAGCGTGGGGCCGTCTTGATGAGGCCATGGCGCTGCATCGAAAAGAGGAGAAAATCTGTGAGGAATTGGGCGACCGGGCGGGGCTTTCTCGAAGTTATGGCAACCAGGCGCTGATATTGAAAGCGTGGGGCAGCCTGGATCAGGCCATGGCGCTGCATCGAAAAGAGGAGAAAATCTGTGAGGAATTGGGCGACCGGGCCGGACTGGCCATCTGCTACTGGAACCAGGGCCTGATCTACGCCAAGCAAAACGACACGAAAACCCAACTCTCCCTCTGGGAAAAATCCATCCAAATCAACAAATCCATGGGCATCCCGACTGAAGAGGACGAGAAAAAATTGGCGGAGATTAAAAGAGGAAGTTAGGAAATTAGGAAATTAGGAGGTTAGGAGGATTTTGCGGCACTGCGTGCCGGTTTATTATAACGTGCCTGACGGCGCGAAAAAAGGGGACAGTCAAAAAACCCCGCACAGCGTCAGTAATTGTCATTTTGAAAAGTGATTTTATACGCAAAAGGGACGTGTTCTAATCACGCCCCAAAAATAGAGGATATTCCGGCAATGCAATAATAAAACCCCCCGTGACGGGCCGACTCCAGCCCCCGCGATTCCAAAACAAGAACTGCTGTTCACGGACTAAATCGATTGATTTTAAACGAAATATAGTTTAAAATTCTCCTTTAAACGCTAATACAAGTTAATAAGGAGAAAAAATGAGCAAACATATTACACCGGGATATATGGCCATTGTGTTGATCGCGTTGCTTTTTATCGTGAACATCGCGCTACCGATATATAACGAAACCTCTAAAAAACCGGGATTCAAAGAGACGATATACAATCCCGCCCTCGATGTTAAAGCCGCTGTAACTTCGGCAGTCGAAAAAGCCGGGAAGGAAAACAAGCATATCCTGTTGATGTTCGGCGCCAACTGGTGCCCCTGGTGCCACCGGCTACACAATCTTTTCAATTCGGACGGCCCCATAAAGAAACTACTGGAAAGCAACTATATAATTATCCTGGTGGATATCGGCGAAAAACCGAATGAACCCTTGAACCGCGACCTGGAAGAGTTTTACCGCGTAAAAGGTTTCGGGTATCCCTGCCTCACCGTACTGGACGTTAAAGGCAAATTAATCTGCACTCAATCTTCCGGTGTTTTGGAAAAAGATAAAGGCCATGACCCCCAACGGGTATTGGGATTTTTAAAAGCCCAGGCCCCCCAAAAGTAACCGACACTTCATGCTTTTTTTGCAACTGCCCATCCCTGAAATCCATGACCTTTACTCGACCGCCAATATTCCCCTGGCCGCGGGTTATTTAAAGGCTGTGGCATTGAAATACGGGTTAGCCCCACGGGGAGAATTGCATATTTTTGACCGGGATGTGATCAATTACGGAGGGGATGCCGCTCTTCTCCGGGCCATCCGGGACGAGGGTCCCCACATCGCGGCGTTTACTTCCTACATGTGGAATATAGACCGGGATATCTATCTCGCTCGCCGCATCAAAGAAGCGGACCCGTCATCCATTATTATTTTCGGGGGACCTGAAATCGCTTCCAACCACCCGGTACTGGAAAACAAGGACATCGATGCCTTTGTTATAGGCGAAGGCGAATTGGCGTTTTGTGACTTTTTGAGAGATGTAAACGAGCATCGCCCCATTCAACGGGTTTACCAATCAAACACTCATGCCGATTTAACCGAGGTTCCCAATCCGTACATCGAAAAAATTCTCATCCCATCCCAACGGGAATCCATACTGATGGAAACCATGAGGGGCTGCCCCTATTCCTGCTCCTATTGTTTTTATTCCAAATCCTTTTCCAGGATTCGATTTTTCAATGAAGATCGACTTTCCCCACTTTTTGAACTCGCCCGTCAATATGGTGTACCGGAAATTTATTGGATGGACCCCTCGTTTAATGTCGCCCCCGCCCTTGAAGAGAGACTGCGTAAAATCCGCGATTTAAATTCCACGGGGATCCCCATTCATACGGAAATCCGCGTCGAGAGTGTCACGCCTACGACTGCGGCGCTCATGAAGGAAGCCGGTTTCAAATCCGTCGAAGCGGGTTTGCAGTCCATCTATAAAAACGCACTGGCTGCGGTAGGACGAACCTGGAACCGGGAAAAATTCGTACAGGGGGTAAAGCAACTTCTCCAACAAGGCATAGATGTGAAAACCGGTGTTATTCTCGGTTTACCCAACGATACCCCCCAGTGGTTCGACAAAACCCTCGATTTCGTAATCGGTTCGAACCTGCATCCTTCCATGGAGATATATCCCCTTTCAGTGCTTCCCGGCACCGCCCTCCGCGAGCAAGCGGCTTCCCTGGGTTTGAAATACATGCCCCATCCCCCCTATTGGGTCACGTCCACCCCCACTATTAGTGAAGATGATTTTCGCGGCATAATCGAGAATATCCAATATAAACTCGACATCGAATTTTTCCCCCCCATTATTCCCCGTTTTGCCAATTTTCATTCCTGGTTTGTTCACTTTCTCGATTTGCGTCAAAATTCACATGCCCTTTGGGATAACCTGTTCGACCATCCCTGGCGCATCGGGCACAGCCTCACCATTATGGTCGGAGAGCCCGTTGACTGGGAGAAGTTATGCCGTTTCGGTCTCAGCTTAAAAAACTCAAACCCTTTCACCCTCGTTCAACTTGTAGTGGACAGCCCCACTATTCCACCCCAGGATGAAATTAACCGCTTAAAGGAAGCATTCTACAACCCCCTTCATTTTTTCAATCATATTCACCACTTCAAAATCGATGCCCAGGAAACCTATTCGTTCCGGATGTATCATGCCACCGATCGTTTGGAAACCGCGTTCAAGTACCTGGAAGAGCCCCTTTATTGCGATTTGATCGTCCGTTTTACCCCCACTTTTCTTCGAAAAGGAAGGAAAATCCTGGAAGAGAAACCCATATTATTGGTGGAAGGCGAAGTGAACCCCCGGGATTTAACCCTATTAAAACGGGTTTATAAAGGGTTTGACGAATTGCTGATTATGATTTGAACCCCCGATGCGTGGAAGCTTAATTTTATTATGCACGAAGTATTGATTTTTTATTCTATTTTGGCTTATCATATAATTTGAAAATAATCTTAAGGAGAATACCATATGTTTGATAAAAAAGTCTATGTTGAAAGACGAAAACTTTTACGAAAACAGGTCAAATCCGGAATTATTCTATTGCTGACGAACGGGGAAAGCCCCATGAATTACCCGTCCAACACTTTTCATTTCCGCCAGGACAGTAGTTTTTTGTACTTTTTCGGCCTGGATCATCCGGGCTTTGTCGGACTCATCGATGTGGATGAAAACAAGGATTATATCTTCGGCGACGATTTCACCCTGGATGATATTATCTGGATGGGGCCCCAACCTACGGTAAAAGAATTGGCCAAACAGGTTGGGGTTAACGATACAGGGGCAATGGCACAAGTAGAAGAAAAAGTCCACGATGCCATATCAAAAGGTCGAAAAATTCACTATTTACCTCCCTACCGCGCGGAAAACACCCTGATGCTGGTAAACCTGTTGGGAATCAAACCCGTTTTTATTAAAAAATACTCCTCCCTGGAGCTGATCAAAGCTATAGTCGAACAACGGTCTATAAAAACCGACGCCGAAGTGGCGGAAATCGAAAAAGCCCTGGATATTTCTTACGAAATGTACACGGTTGCCATGCAAATGACCATCCCGGGGACATACGAGAGAGATATCGCCGGCAGGATCCTCGGCATTGCCGGCTCCTTAGGCTGCAGCACGGCGTTTCCCATTATCCTATCGATTCACGGCGAAACCCTTCATAACCATGCACACGGGAACATATTGAAAAAGAATGACCTGTTGGTCATCGATTCCGGGGCAGAATCCTTGATGCACTATGCTTCCGATATTACCCGGACTTTCCCGGTCGGCGGCACCTTCACTCCCCAACAAGCCGGGATATACCAGGTCGTTCTAAATGCACAACAAGCAGCCATAGACGCCATTAAACCCGGCGTACCCTATAAAGATATCCATCTCCAGGCGGCTGAAATAATCGCCGGCGGCCTGAAAGATCTAGGCCTTATGAAAGGCGACATGAAAGCCGCGGTTAAAGAAGGCGCTCACGCACTCTTCTTCCCACACGGCCTCGGCCATATGATGGGCCTCGATGTCCACGATATGGAAGACCTGGGCGAAAACTACGTGGGTTACGATGATACCGTTCAACGCAGCACTCAATTCGGCCTCGCTTACTTACGCCTGGCTAAAGCCCTGAAACCGGGACACATACTTACCGTCGAACCCGGCATCTACTTCATCCCCGCACTCATCGATAAATGGAAACAAGAGAAAAAATTCACAAACTTTATCGACTATACCGAAGTTGAAAAATACCGGGCTTTCGGTGGAATCCGCATCGAAGATGACGTCCTGGTGACCAATACCCGGGAAGGACACAAAGTACTGGGAAAATCGATCCCCAAATCCATCGACGAAATCGAAGCATTGATGACCTGATTTATAACTCCTCATTACCCGCACCCTAAGAATTATTGTTGTTTCGGTTAATTTCTAACCGCCTTGCCTCTTGACAGATATCGAGATGTCCAGTAATATATAGTTTATTTTTAAACAATATTTAAACAAGAGGCTTTTATGAAAAAAAAAATAAGCTTACGCGTCATTCGTCGGATTTCCTTTTATTATGAAGCGTTGCTTAAATTGAATCTACCGGGCGACTATTATATTTCTTCGACTCAATTGGAAGAAATAACGGGGGTATCGTGCAACCAGGTTCGCCAGGACTTTTTTTACCTGGGAATCTCTATCGGCAAACAAAAAAAAGGCTACCAGGTAAAAAAACTCTTCAAAGAATTAAAGAAAGTGCTGTCAATCGATACGGGAGCAGATGTGATCGTCATCGGTGCAGGAAAACTGGGGCGGGCTCTCGCCGAATATAAATTGTTTAAAGTGAGAAATATCAATGTTAGAGCCCTCTTTGACATAAAAAAAGAATTGGTGGGCAACAGCATTATGATCAAAGGCGAAGAAGTCCAGGTTATGCATATCGATGCGATGGATAAATTCCTGAAAGAGAATGACCACATTAAAATCGCCCTTCTAACAGTCCCCGAACAATCCGCACAGGCATTGCTGGATAAAATGGTGATGCTGGGAATAAAGGGAATCGTCAATTTTACCCCACGAATATTGAAAAGACCCGAAAAATATAAAGATGTCCAGATTGTCAACGACTGCATCGGTTCTTCCTTGTATAAAGTCGTATACCAGATATACCACGAGGACGCGGAGAATGACTCGGAACCGGGTATCGATAGAGATCAAGACTAAACCCGCTCCCTTCCTCCCGGGAGGTATGCACTCGCTATGATTATATTATATTGTTTAATTTTTATACTCCTGGTCCTATTCAGCGCCTTTTTCTCTTCTGCCGAAACCTCCCTGCTGGCCATCAACCAAATAAAACTCAACCTCAAAGCGAAAAAAAAAAATAAAAAAGCCCTTTTACTCACCGCTCTCCTAAAAAAACCGGAAGAATTTTTTTCCACGATTTTAATCGGGAATAATTTCGTCAACATTGCCGCCGCTTCCATTTCTACTGTTCTATTTACCCGGGTTTTCGCCGGTAATGAACAAGTCGTGCTGCTGGTTTCCACCCTCGTAACCACCATTATCCTGTTATTTTTCGGTGAAATGATTCCCAAATCCTATGCCTTTAGAGCCACTGAAAAACTCGCCTACCGCTACGCTTACCCCATCACGTTTTTTTCTTATTTCTTTTACCCCCTGGTTAAAATAACTTCCTTTGTTTCTCGCATCATCTTCAAGATGAAAAAAACCGAAATGGACGAAAAATCTCTCACCCTGGAAGAGATCAAACACTTCCTTCATTCCCAGATCAAATCCTTCCGGTTTCACTCCGAATCCCTCTTCATGATGAATCAAATCATGGGAATCGCAGAAAAAGATATTAAGAGCATCATGACCCCCCGGTTGAATGTAGTCGCCCTCGAAGAAAATGCGGGGGTAGATGAATTGAAGAAAATTATCCTGGAAAAAAGGATTTCTAAAATTCCCATATACCGGGATAACCTAGATAACATCGTCGGGATTATACATACCCGGGACCTGTTGTCTGTTTTGCTGGTTAAAGAGTTTAACCGGGTCGATTTAAAAAAAATCGCCCGCCCGCCTGTTTTTATCTCGGAATACTCCTCTCTCAACTTCGCCCTGAAACAGTTTAAAAAAAACCGGTTAAACATGGTGATTCTTATCGATGAATACGCTTCGACTATAGGTATTCTCACCATAAACGATATTTTTCGCGATATTATGGGAGAAATCAAACTCAACCGCAACCCCATCTCCAAAATAGGAAAAAATGCGTTCCTCCTCAAAGGCATCATCCCCGTCGAAGATGTCAACGAACAACTTCACCTGGATTTACCGATAAAACCGGATTATACGACTATATCGGGCTTGTTTGTATACTATTTCGGCAAACTACCGCATGAAAACCAGTCCATTAAAGTAAAAAATGTGCGAATGTCGGTTAAACACATGGGGAAAAGAAAAATCGACGAAATCCGGCTGCTGGTGGAAGAAAGGTAGTTTTTCCACATCGATCGTGATATAATGAAAATGAATCGGTTTGTCGCGGTTGAATTTTTAAGGAAAACAATTGTGAATATATGAAAGATATAACAGTAAATAAAAAAGCGTTTCACGACTATGAAATCGTCGAGAAATTGGACGCCGGGATGTCGCTCTTGGGGAGCGAAGTGAAAGCCATACGCGAAGGCCGGGCAAACCTGAAAGACGCCTACGTGGAAATACGAAACGGCGAAGCGGTATTGGTTAGTTCCCATATCAGCCAATACTCCAGCGCCAGCTATAATAACCACGAACCGGAACGCCCACGAAAACTGCTGCTCCATCGCCGGGAAATATTGAAACTGGACAAAAAAGTGAAAGCCAAAGGGGTGACCATTGTTCCACTACGTATGTTTTTTAACGCGAAAGGCAAAGTCAAAATCGAAATCGCCCTGGCCCGGGGAAAACGGGAATACGATAAAAAACAAAAGATCATCGAACAAGATATGCAGCGCGATATGGACCGCGAAATGAAACGCTTTAGGTAACCCCACTGCGTGGGGGGTGTTTGCAAGGTCGTGGAATCTTGCGTCTCTACAGCATTCGTGTAAATTCGTGTCATTCGTGGGTTCTTCTTTTTCAAATCTGCGAAAATCGGTGTAAATCGGTGGATACCTATTTCGTCGTTTCGATGCGAATCCCCCCAGGTAAAGATACAACCCGGATTCCCCCACTCCGCGCCGTTGCCAAATAGGGAATCTTTAAACGCTTATAATTCTCTAATGTACCCCGGTGCGGAAAATGAAACCGGTTGTTCGGAGCATATGAAAAAACCGCCAACTGCGGCGATATCCGTTTTAAAAAATTCAAAGTGGACGAACTGGAAGAACCGTGATGCGGGACTTTTAATACAGTAGAACGCAGCGGGATCTTTTTATTTTTATGCCCAATTAAAATCTCTTCGACATCCTTCTCGATATCCCCGGTAAATAAAAAACTATTGGACCCATCGGAAACCCGGATGACCTGGGAATGATTGTTCTCCGCCCGCAGCGACGGAATAAAACGATCCGGGTATAGAAATTCCACGGTGCACCCCCCGATCTTCCCCCGGTAAGGAGCACTGCGTTTTATTATACGCGTGCGGGAGCTTGAAGATATAGACCGCATTACATCACGGTATGACGGGTCTTCGGAGGCTTCCGACGATATCCAGGTTTCTCTCGGTTTGATAATCGGGATAATTTCCCCTACTCCCACCGCATGATCTGCATGAAAATGACTGATGGCCACATATTTAATTTGAATTCTCTGCCGGAGAATAAACGGCAATACGATCCGCTCTCCCACATCGAAATCCGAGTAAGAAGAGCCGCCTCCGTCGATCAATAAGCCATCACCCCCCGGGAATACCACCACTTGCGAATCCCCCTGACCCACATCCAGGTAAAAAACTTCCAGCCGCGCCGGGCGATACCTGGGGGATAAATCCAACGCCATCGCAGCAATCGATCCCAGGATCAGAATATACGCTGCTGCCCTGGTCCAGGCGGAACGAAATTGGGGTAAAAACAAAAAAACCGCCAGTACGAATGCAACCCAGATCAATGGGGGAGAAGCACGAAAGATTTGCAGGTCTATACCGATTGAAAACAGATCGACACCCTTGAAAAATATCCCCACCACCCCATCCAACACAAACAATATCACCCGGCAGAGAAAATGAGACAACAAGGCCATCGGGATTAGCAGGAACCCCAGGGCGGTAATCACACCGGCGAGGGGAACCGATACGAGCCCGGAAAAAAAACCGGCAAAAGAATACTGCTGGAAGTAATACAGGGTGAGCGGAAGCGAAATAAGAGAAGCGGATATATTGGCAGATATTAGCTCCGCTGCAAAACCCCCCATTTTTTTTAATTTCGGGACCAGTATACTGCGCCCCGAAACAATAACGGCGGTAAGACTGTAGGTTAATATGAACCCCGCATCCAGGAACTCTGCCGGGTTACGGACCAACATCCACAACCCGCATAAGGATATGATATTAAAGATATGAAGATCCAGGAAATAGACCCGCGCGGCAAAAATAAATAAAGCCATCCATACCGCCCGCTCCGCCGGGACCTTCAAACCGGACAACAGGAGATACAACACCAATATTAAACCGGTTATCACATATCGCTTCTTGTAAGACACGTTCACCCATTTCAAAACACCCAGGAAAAAAAGCGCGATAATACCGATATGCGACCCGGAAATGGATAAAATATGATATATCCCGGCACGAAGAAACCGGTCTTCCCTCTCATCGGTTAACTCCCCCCGGTCCCCGATGATGATGGCTTTAAGAAATACCCCTTTCGGGTTCATTGAAATCTCTTCCGCTTCCCCGTTAATTCCCGGCGGCGGATCACCTCTTTCGTATTTTTCTTCGATTCTTTCCCGGATTTTATTTCGCCATGCACCTACCCATTGCCAGATTGCAGGACCCTTCCGAATAACCGTTACCATTCGCCCCGACTTGCAGTACCCCTTCATGTGGATTTTTCGAAGCAGGTAATAATCCTCCGATGGATTCCTGCTGAAATTCGAGATAGAACCGCTCTCCTGTAAAACCGCATCTATACCGACAATATCGCCCCGGTCCGGTTCATGCAGATGACCGTTTACTTTTATTCTCACCCGGTAGGGTTCTTCGATTCGTGTTTGAAGAAACTCCATCCTCTGCGTTTCTATCCATAGAATCGTTTGGTTCTTGGCGATTTCAGGGAAATCCGTTAGCCGTCCTACAATATAAACGTGCTCGCCTTTCGACTCTTTAACAAAGGAATGAAGCGTTGACCCTGGCCCCCTGGCGGCGATGAAACCCGATTTCTCTTTTAAAAACTGCCCTGTAATCAATAAAGCAAAAGAAATAACTAACAAACCGTAACACCATTTCCATCGTTTTAATGCCAATGCACCCGCTGCCCCCACCGAAACCGTAAGCGCGCACCACTGCAGTAATTCCCCGCTGATCCATTGCAGCGAGTGCGAAATGTTCAACAAAAACAAACTCATCAAAAAAATCGCGGAAAATACGTTTTTCATAGCCTATCGCTCAAGAGCAATCGATTATACCATATAAATACCCATGCTGCACTATTGAATTTTAAGCCCGGTTGTGTTATAAAAGCATTCTTGAAGAAAAAGAGTATAAACCCATGAACCATGAACCGCTTTTATCGATTATCGTCGCCAATTACAACAACCGGGACTATATTGAAGAATGCCTGGACAGTATCCTGGACCAAACATTTCAAAACATCGAAATTGTCGTTTCCGATGACCTTTCAACCGATGATTCACCCGCGATTATAAAACAATATATGAAAAAATATCCCCTGAAAGTCACCGGTATTTTCAATCCCATAAACCGGGGGATCGCCAAAAACAGGGAAACCGCAATCGTGCAGGCGAAAGGCGCTTACATCACCACCCTGGACAGCGATGACTATTATTACGATCCCCATAAACTGGAAAAAGAAATGGAACTGGTTTTGCAGTATAAAGAGAAAAACCGTGACATCATCGCTTTTTCCAATATTGCCCTGGTTAAAGGAGATAAAACGTTAATCTGCATCTGGGGAAATCAATCCAATATTAAAGAAGGAAAAATATTGAACCCCATTATCGGGCGATGCTGCTTAATACCCCGGGATTTCATCATGAAAAAAGAGGCCTATTTCGCCGTGGGGGGTTATGATGCCCAATTCGACATTTACGAAGATTGGGATTTGAAAATCCGGCTGGCTTATCATTACGAATACTATTACTCGGGCGTGAATGGGACAGCATACCGAAGACACGGTAAAGGGCTCTCTTCTCTCCCTACCCGGGAAAACATCGAGTGGTTGGAAAGAGTATTTCAAAAAAACCTTCACCTGGTGGAAGAGGACCAGGAAGAAACGGTCTCACGTTCGTTCCACCGGTATATCGAGGAAATGAATTTGAAGTGATGAATGATGAGTGATGAATTAAAAGAAAAGAAGAAAACCCTGCTCACCCTAACAAAAGCTTTTGCGGGGGTCCAGGGGCCACACGGCGTGTGGATTTATTATGGCGACAAGCGCCGTCCGGCGGCTTCCTTAATGGTCGGCCGCTGCTTTAATAAAAGAGCCCCCTGGGCGTCGAAGACAGATTAAGTATGGATTTTAAATGAAAATCATTACGGTTGTGATCCCGTCTTATAATCAATCCGAATTCATCGAAGATACGATTCGAAGTGTACTAGCCCAGGAAGGAAATTTTTATATCGATTTGATTATCATGGATGGAAAATCCATAGACCCTTCTGTGGAAATCATCAAAAAATATGAAACCCTTTTGATTCAAAACTGCTCAACGCTGGAACACAACGGGCTCAAATTTTATTTAAAAAAGAGTGATGATTTTCGTTATAATCATTGCCTCGGGGTTAGTTACCGGTGGACCAGCGAGCCGGATAACGGGCAGGTGGATGCTTTAAAAAAGGGTTTCCGTTTGGCTGTTGGGGAAATATACTGTTGGCTGAATTCCGACGATATCTACCTGGAAACCGCCGTGTTTAAAAAAGTGTGGAATTATTTTGATGAAAATTCATCCATTGGGCTTTTGTTCGGCGATGGGTTGTTTCTTTCTAGAAGCGGAGAACCCACCGGGATTCATCATGTCGATGAGATCAATCTAAAGGAGCTGCTTTACCTGGATTATCACATTTTGCAGCCGTCTGCTTTTTTCCGTAAAGCGCTTTATAATGAGTCTTACCTGGATGAAGCCTATTTTTGTGCGTTTGATGCGGATTTTTTTATCCGCCTCATAAAAGATGGTGCAGTATATAGAAAAGTTGAAGACCGGTTTAGTGGTTTCCGGTTCTATGAAAGCAACAAAACCAATGCGTACCGAAAGAAAAGGTACGAGGAAATCATGCGGGTGGTGCGAACGTACAGCCGGGATTTTTTCTTAATATGGGTATCTGCTTTTTACAGGGGAGTAGAAGTGATGCTCCATCCTTCTCCATTAAAGAAAGGAGGAATCCGGCATAAATTGTTTGTTGGGATCCGGCGTTTTTGTTATTTCCTGGTGATCGGCCGATGGGGGAGGTAATAGTACCAAAAACCTTTTCGAGAAAAGGTTTTTGGATTTCCAAAAGCTTTTGATTATAAGCATTATTAAAAGTTTTGGGAAGTGTCGGCCTGCGAACCTGTCCATCCGTGATGGTTTAAAAAAAGGTCCTGACAAAACTGATGGTGAATCCGGGAACATTATGTGGGTTGAATTATTTTTCAAACTCGACTAAAATATAGTTGAAAAAATAACTATCACTAACTTATTACCAGTAAAACGCTCAATGTTGTTGATTAAAGAAAAATTGTTATGAAGCACCCCTTTTTCGGAGGTATGAATGAACTGGACCCAGGTATTGTTTAATAGTATCGGCGGATTAGGCCTTTTTTTGATGGGAATAAAGATAATGTCGGACGGGATGCAGAAAGCCGCAGGCGAGCGTTTAAGAAAAATCCTCAGCTATCTCACCAGTAATAAATGGATGGGAATTACTGTCGGATTCCTGGTCACATCCCTCATCCAATCCAGCAGCGCAACAACCGTTATGGTGGTGGGTTTTGTGAATGCCACCTTAATGACCCTGGAACAAGCCATCGGCGTCATATTGGGAGCCAATATCGGCACCACGGTGACCGGCTGGTTGATTACACTCTCCATCGAGGAATTTTCGCTTCCACTAATCGGGCTCGGAGTATTTATTCACTTTTTCAGCAAGAGTGAGAAGTGGAAATATATCGGGGAAATTATTTTTGGATTTGGGATATTGTTCCTGGGGATGTTAACCATGAAAAACGGGTTCGGTCCGCTTCGCGATTCCCCACTGTTCTTGAAATTGTTTACTTCGGTCAGCGGTGCCACATACGGATCTGCATTATTGGCTTTCTTTTTCAGTTTGGCGGCTACCGGGATCATTCAATCCAGTTCAGCCATGACCGGTATCATTATCGCGCTGGCATCCCAGGGCCTTCTCGATTTTAACGGCTGCGTGGCAATGGTTTTAGGGCAGAATATCGGGACCACGGTAACTGCTCAATTAGCCAGCATCGGTGCCAATTTTCATGCCCGCCGTGCAGCAATGGCCCATACGCTTTTTAATACTTTCGGTGCCATCTGTACTTTGATAATTATTTATCCGTATGCATATATTATTGAAGCCATAGTCCCCGGGTTCTCCGATTTTACTGTTAAAACCACACAGGAGGCTGCAAAATACAGTGCGGCAATGGGAACCAAGCCCTACATCGCCACCCATATTGCAATGGCTCACACCATGTTCAATATATTATATGTATTGATTTTTGCCTGGTTGATTCCTTTCCTGGCAGGCTTATGCAAGAAATTGATCCCTGAACCGGGCAAAACCCAGGAAATAAGGGCCGCGGGTTTTTCACATGTCGATCATACGCTGCTAAAATCACCGGCTCTCGGTATTGCCGAAACAGAAAGGATCATCATTTTAATGGCCCAAAAAGTTGCCAACAGTGCACTCATCGTCCAGGATATCGTTTCCAGTGAATTCAGCCAAAAACAGATGTGCGATGCGGTTCTAAAAGAAGAAAAGGTCATCGATGAATACAAACAGCATCTCACCGAATTCTTGATCACATTATCTTCAACCTCTCTCTCCGAACGCGACGCCACTCATATCGGTAATTATATGGCTCTTTCCCATTATCTTGAAAAATACGCCGACCACCTGGAAAGTATTACACTAACGCTCGATAAAATCGACCGGACACATTTAAACCTTTCGGATGAAGCCAGGGCCAGCTTGATCGAAATATTCAAGGAAGACCTGAATTTCTTTAATATCTCCTTCGGCGCAATGGAGGAACATGTCGATGCAGGAACCTTAATGGATGAATCCCAGGTGGTCAACCGGCGGATAAGAAAACTGATCCAGGATGCCAAATTGGACCACTTTACCCGTTTTCAAAATAAAATTTGCAATAACGAGGCAGCCGTTCATTTCATCGATCTGTTGAACTATCTTGACGGGATGCGATCCCAGGCTTATAATATAGCGGAAATCACATCGGGGACCAAATATAGACCGATTTAAACTTTAATCGCTTTGGGCGCGTTGACCGGTTAGAGAAAAATCGTATACTTCCGCTTCCAGGAGACATTTCTTCAAATATTCCTCCAATTCCACTTCTTTGGAGAATTTTTCCAGGTAATGGAGATTGGGCCGAATCACAGGGTGCCGGGGCGCAAATAAACTGCACGCGTCGTCATGGGGAATTATCGAGATATCGTGAGTCCCGATCTTTTTGGACTGTTCGATGATTTCGATCTTATTGAAGCCCACCAGCGGCCTCAGGATAGGCAGCGGAGATACGCTGTCCAGGAATGCGATATTATGGAGAGTCTGGCTGGAAACTTGCCCCAGCGAATCCCCGGTTAATAATCCCTCCGCTTTTACTTTGTAAGCCAACAATGTCGCACACTGGATCATGGCTTTTCGAAAAAATAACGTACGATAATCCTCTTTACAACTCTCGGCAACCCGCTTTTGAATATCGCCGAAAGAGACCACATACAACCGGGTATTCAATTGATACTGCGCGAGGATTGGAATTAACTTCAATATTTTATCCTTCACACTCTCACCCACGAAGGGATATGCATAGAAAAAGAGAAAAGTCTGGTAACACCCCCGTTTGAACATGAGATAACTGGCTACAGGCGAATCGAATCCCCCGGAAATCAACGAAATGAGATGCCCGCTGGTCCCGACAGGCAATCCCCCCACAGCAGACATTTTCCGGGTGGATATATAAATATTCCTGTCCAGGATACGGATTTCGACACGCAATTCGGGATTCTTTACAGCTACTTCCAACCCGGGGAATTCGTGTTGAATAAGCGAGCCGGTCTCTTTCGAAACGTCCATGCTGGTCAAAGGGAATTTTTTATTGCTGCGCTTTGTCTCTACTTTAAATGTACCCGGCAAAGTCTTCATGCTCATTAACTCTTCTTTTACTACAGGCATGATGGCATCGAACTCAACCGGTATACGCCGTGCAGGTATAACCGAATGAACACCGGGGACTTTTAACAACCCTTCGATGGCTTCCGTTGAAAAAGGATTATCCGATTGGGCCACCAGGCGCTGCTCCTCCACTTTGCATGTAAAAGGCCGAATATGATATGCTTTAAGCACTTCCCGCACATGGTGCATTACCGCACGAAAATACATGGGGCGATTTTTACCTTTTAACCACAATTCATCGATATTAATGACCAACACATTGTACATGAACGCTCCTGGAACCCGGGGAAACTTCGATCCATCCGGGTGGAATTTTATTTCAAAAACCGGGCTAAATCATTGTAGATTTCAGCCAGTGTTCGGGCAAATATTTCAATATCCGCTTCACCGATTTCATGGGAGAAAGAAATCCTTAAAATAAATTTATGATACTTCTCCGGCACATGAAGCGCCGTAAAAACGGGGTGCGATCCTTTTACCCGCGAAGAGCATGCGGACGAGGTGGAAACGAAGATATCCTCCTGCTCCAAATGCCGCAGTATAATATCGCTGGAAATACCCGGCAAAATCACCATTAAAATATAAGGACTGGTAGACTCGACCGGGAAAGGAAACTCAATATCGTCGATTTTCTCTTTTAATAATTGCCGGGTTAGACGGTTTAAACGAGCGACATGGGACAAAGAGGCTTCGATGGAGTCCAACGCTTCCTGCGCTGCTTCGAAAAAGGAGAAAATGAGAGGGGCAGCAGGCGTGGAAGCCCGAAGTCCATCCTCCTGCCCACCCCCGTACAACAGCGGTGAAAAGGGAGTACCGGCCTTGACATACAACCCGGCAATTCCTTTGGGACCACCGATTTTGTGAGAGGAAATCGATATCCCGTCCACTTCCCAATTTTTCAACGAAAATGGAATTTTCCCGAACCCCTGGGCCGCATCCACAAAAATATAAAGGTTATCGCCTTTTTGCTTGATTTCCCGGCAAAGATTTTCACCATCGATAAGCGAGCCGCACTGGTTATTCACATGCGTCAGGATCACCAGCTTTACGCTGGGGTCCACCAGGGACAAAAGACCCGGTTTATCGATGGTCCCGCGGCTATTCAACGGGATAGGTTTCACTGGTATATTTCTTGTTTTTAGATTCTCTGCCGGTACTGTTACACTGGGGTGATCCGCCATCGAAACCAAAACCGTATCGCCCTCTTCCAGGCCGATTCCTTCAATAAACGTATTGTTGGACTCCGTCGCAGAAGAGGTAAAAATCCATCGGTCATTAACGTCACCCCCGAGGAATTCGAGGAATTTCCGGCGGCAGCCTTCGATTTTCCGGTGAAGGTCCTTACCCAATTTGTGAAATGACAACGGGTTGGCGAAATCCTCCGCAAGAGACTTTTTTAAAACTTCCAACGCAGACGGACGAATCGGAGAAGAAGCAGCATAATCGAGGTAAAGCATAATGTCATATCCCCAGGGGGCACTTCTCGGCGACGACCAGCATTTCAAAATGATCCGGGGTTAATTTTATTTGACGGTTAAATACCCCGGTTTCACACCCGAATATGCCTATATTATTGAATTGGAGTGATTTTAACAGCCAGGTAATCTCCGATGGCGCATAATATCTTTCATTGCATTTCAGTGTTAATAACCGGTTGGAGTCATCCGGGCATGTTAAAGTGGAAAAATCGCGGAAAGTCATTAAATCAAACGTGCAATCTTCAACTTTCGACTCTTTGCTATTTACTTCCGAGTATGAATTTAAAAAATCTTTTACGGAATGAAATAAGGGGAATAAAACATTCAACGTCGTAAAAATGAATTTGCCGTTTTCTTTCAGGGATTTTCCTGCGTTTTGAAGTATCATGAAATTCATTTCATCGGTTTCCATTAAGGGAAAAGCGCCCTCGCAAAGCATAATCGCCAGGTCGAATTCGTTTTTAAAATCGAAATACCGGGCGTCCTCCCGGGTAAAGGTCACATGCACACCTTCTTCCCGGGCTTTTTCCCCGGCTTTTTCCAGTTGTGATGCCGACAGGTCGAAGCCGGTTACCTGGTAACCTCTTTTGGCCAGCTCGATTGCATGCCTTCCTGTACCGCACCCGATATCCAGGATTTTTTTTGTTTTATCGCAGCCGATTTCGGTTTCGATGAAGTCCACTTCTCCCTTAGTTCCGAAGGTGAATTGCTCTTTATCATACGTATTGGCATAATTCTTAAATAACTCTTCATACCATTGTTTCATTTTTCACTCCTTTACTCGTGATATTCTACCGTAAAGGCTGAATAATTTCAACCCCACTGAGCGGCTTCGATTCGCCGCAATAGCTGCCCCCAGCGGGCAAAACCCTTTTTGTAAAAAGTGTTTTGCATTCCCAAAAACTTAAATAATGTTTATAATCATAAGCTTTGGGAAGACCCTGCCCGTCACGGACGGGTCTTTTAGAGTATGTTCGAAATTATATTCTTAACAAAAGTTTTTTGAAGCCCTGAAACCTTTTTACAAAAAGGCTCCTGGTGGTCGAAGACAAATTAGTTGGAATTAATAATGACCCTGGGATTTTTTATTAAGTTGTATTTGAAAATAAAATATTTTATAATAAAGTAAAAAATAAAAAGGTCCAAAATGGAAACGAAACAAATACTCGAGTCGGTTCAATTGCCTACATTGTCTAAAACACTGCTGGAGATTATCGAAGTGGAAAAAAAGAACCCCATCACTTTCCTCGACGATATCAAGCGGATTGTAGAAAAAGACCCCATGCTCTCTGCCCACATTTTAAAAGTGGCCAATTCCCCATTGTACGGGTTTTCCCAGAAAGTCCGGGCCATTTCCCACGCCGTCGGCCTATTGGGAATTCGGAAAATTAAAAACATGGCTTTTGCTTTCTCTATCTTTGATTTTCTCAAAAAACTCGATTATAAACCCCTTTACGGTGGAATCTTTAATTTGATTTTAAAAAAATCACTGCTGATTTCATCTTGCTCCACGATCCTGGCCAAAAAAGTCAATTCTCTAAACGAAGAAGAACTGTATGTTTCCGGTTTATTAACGGAAATCGGAGAATTGATCCTGTTTTTTCATTCGCCGGAAAAATATTCCAAAATATATTCCATTTCGGATCAACATTTAATTCGACAAGAAAAAGAACTGTTTGATACCGATCACGTGAAACTGGGAGTCGAATTCTGCACCTTGAATTCATTACCCGGTTTCTTCAAAACTGCCATCGAAAACCACTGCAACCTCCAGGAAAATGATGAACAAAGCAAAATCGCGTTTATTTCCAACCAGATCGCGGAACTGCTGCTAATTCAAGATGAAGAACAAAAAAAAATTATATTCAAAGACCTGGAAAACCACACCAAGAGATTACTCCACCTCTCGCTAACCGAAATCGAAGAAACCGTAAAACGCCTTCCCGATGTCCTGGAAGCCTTTATCGCCGACTTCCCGGAAGTTCAAAAAGACCTTTACAGTGTCATAAAAGCCGGTTCCACCATGATCGTGGAATTAATGAAAAAAGAGATGGAAATGCTCATCTTAACCCAGGAACTAACGGAATCTCAAAAAAAACTAGCCCGGGAAAAAATGTTCCTGTCTCATATGCTGAACCTCTCCTACTTCTTGTCATCCCTGATTTCTCCCCTAAGAATCATCTCCTCGTTGTTCGAGTACTTCGAAAACTTTATTAACGAATTCACCATCGAATTCATATACCGCCAACCCGAAACAGGAAATTTTGTCTTAATCCCCAATAGGTCTCTACTCGAAGGCGTTCCCATCAACATCGATAAATTTTCCAGCCTCACGAAATCCAAAATTTCCAATGAAGTCGTCCAAATGGAAAAAAAAGAAATGGAACGATTGGAAAAACCGCCAAACTTAACCTCTCTCATATTCCCCATCTCATACCATCATAACTTCTTCGGTTTCCTGGTTCTCAACGTAGAAAAGGAAAATTACTACATCTTCGACATGGAAATGTCCTACGTCCAGATTCTTTCTAATATTATCGCCAACTCTTTCCAAAACTACCTGAGCTTCGAAGGACTTCAAAACGAGTCGAATAAAAAGAAATTTGTTACCAACGAATTATTCCGCTTCGATAAAGAGTTAAACCAATCCAGGGAAATTCTCATTCAACTGCAAAAAACCGAAATCATTAACGAATTACTCCCGGTGGTATTTCATAAATTAAAAAATAAATTAACCCCCATCCTCGGTTACTCCCAGATTTTAATGACCAAAGTCCAGGACCCCCCGATCCTGGATCGAATCCAAAAAATCGAAAAAAATACGAACGAGCTGGCCACCCAAATGAACATGCTGAAGGAATATTACTCCCCGCCGAAAATCATGAAAGAAAAAGAGAATTTAAACCAAACCATTATGCATTTGAAGTCCTATTTCAATGAAGTCCAGGACAAACACGATATAACAGTAAAATTGGAGTTGGATCACGGCATACCGGACGATTTATTGAATGCCGGTCAAATCGAATTATTGATAACCAATTTGATCGATAATGCCGTTACCGCCATTAAAAAGAAAAAAAACGGTCAAGGCTTAATCACAATTCGAACACAATCGCAAAAAGAAGGCTACAGCCTCATTGTTCACGATAACGGCACCGGTATTGACGAAGAGAGTATTCCTTCCATCTGGGCACCTTTCTTCACCACATCAACCGTCCAGGTCGGGCTGGGTTTAACCGTGTGCGAGAGAGTGATCGCCAATCACAGCGCTTTCGCCGAAGTAACATCCAGGGAAGGAGAATTTACGGAATTTAAAATTTCCTTTAAGAATCTACTCCTAAAAGAAAGAGAAAGCTTCGAATATGCCCCGTTAAAAAACCCTTCACTGCTGGGGAAAATATTAATCATCGATGATGAAGCTTATTTATTGGACCTGATGAAGGAAATCTTAATGAACGAAGGGAATTTCGATGTGACCACCACCACCAGCGGCAAAGAGGCCCTTCAAATGCTGCGCAGTAACTTCGACCTGGTCATTTCCGACATTCGAATGCCGGGTGTAGATGGGATGGATATTTACGACTATTTAAAGTCGAAAAAAATGGAATCCAGGGTTTTAATGGTAACCGCAGACCCCTATTCGGAAGATGTTTCCGAGTTTTTGAAAAAATCGAAGGTCGAATATATCAAAAAGCCCTTTGAACTAATGCGTTTCAAACAAATCGTTTTAGAAAAATTAACGTTGATATAAATCAAGGAGGAAAAATGCCAAATAAATACGTATATTTCTTTTCGCGCGATTTTACGGAAGGAAAAAAGGAACTGAAAGAGCTGCTAGGCGGTAAGGGCGCGAACCTTGCCGAAATGAGTAACTTAAAACTCCCTATCCCACCAGGTTTTACCATTACCACCGAGGTATGCGAACTTTTTTACAAAAATAATAGACGCTATCCCGAAGGTTTGGAGCAGGAAGTGGAAGCCAACCTTCAGAAGCTGGAGGAATTAACCGGGAAAAAATTAGGAGACCCGGGAAACCCGCTCCTGGTTTCAGTACGTTCCGGCGCTGCGGCTTCTATGCCCGGCATGATGGACACCGTGCTGAACCTCGGACTCAATGACCGATCCGTGGAAGGCCTGGCTAAAAAGTCCAACAACGAACGGTTCGCTTATGATTCGTACCGTCGATTCATCCAGATGTTCGGCAATGTCGTTTTGAATATCGAACATGACCGGTTCGAAGAAATCCTGGAAAGCGTTAAACATAAACGCGGGATTACCCAGGATGTCGAACTCGATGTCCGGGATTTGAAAGAAATCGTTTCCGGGTATAAAGAACTAGTGAAAAAAGCGATCGGCACCGATTTCCCACAGGACCCTAAAGATCAATTGTGGAAATCCATCGGCGCAGTTTTCGGCTCCTGGAACAACGACAGGGCTATCAAATACAGGGAACTCAACAACATAACCAGCCTGAAAGGAACGGCAGTTAATGTCCAATCCATGGTTTTCGGGAACCTCGGAGAAACCTCCGGGACCGGTGTGGCTTTCTCCCGTAACCCGTCCACCGGCGAAAATAAATATTACGGCGAATTTTTAATGAACGCCCAGGGTGAAGACGTCGTAGCCGGTATTCGAACCCCCCGGCCCGTAGCTGAGTTAGAAAAACAGAATCCCGCCGTATACCGCCAGTTGATCGAATTTAAAGATATCCTGGAAAAACACTACCGCGATATGCAAGATATGGAATTCACCATCGAAGAAGGCACGCTGTACTTGCTGCAAACCCGCAACGGGAAACGCACCGGTTTCGCTGCCATTAAAACTGCCGTAGACATGGTGCACGAAAAGTTGATTACTCAAAAAGAAGCCATTATGAGGGTAAAACCCGAAGATGTCGATCAATTACTGCACCCCAGTATCAGCCCCTCGGAAAAATATAAAGCCCTGGCGAAAGGCCTCCCGGCCTCCCCCGGCGCCGCCATCGGGGAAATCGTTTTTACCGCTGAAAAAGCTGAACATCAAGCAATGGCAGGTAAAAAAGTTATCCTGGTTCGAAAAGAGACTTCCCCTGAAGACATCGGCGGTATGAACGCTGCCCAGGGAATCCTCACCGCTACCGGCGGCATGACTTCACATGCTGCCGTCGTTGCTCGCGGCATGGGGAAATGCTGCGTGGCCGGATGCAGTGAACTGGTAGTCAAATCCGAAACCACCTGCGAAATAGCGGGAAAACTCTTTAAAGAAGGCGATACGATTACCCTCAACGGTACTACCGGCGAAGTCATTGCCGGCGCCCTCAAACTGGAAACCCCCGAAATCTCCGGCGACTTCGAAGAATTCATGAAATGGGTCGACGAAACCCGCGAAATCAAAGTCCGCACCAACGCCGATACTCCTAAAGATAGTATCGTCGCTCGTAAATTCGGCGCCGAAGGTATCGGCCTCTGCCGTACCGAACATATGTTTTTCGATGGCGATCGCATCGACGCCGTACGCGAAATGATTATGGCAGACAACAAGGAAGATCGCGAAAAGGCTCTCAGGAAAATCCTTCCCATGCAAAAAGACGATTTCATCGGGATTTTCGAAGCCATGGACGGGTACCCCGTCACGATCCGGTTCCTGGATCCCCCTCTCCATGAATTCATCCCCCACACCGACGAGGAATTGAAGGAACTGGCTGAAAAAATCGGCGTCGATTTCAGCAAACTGAAAACCAAAGCACAAAGCCTCAAAGAGTTCAATCCCATGCTCGGTCACCGCGGCTGCCGTTTGGCCATTACCTTCCCGGAAATCGCCGTCATGCAGACCGAAGCCATTATCGAAGCCGCCCTGGTGGTTAAGAAAAAAGGAATTAAGGTCTTACCCGAAATCATGATTCCTCTCGTGGGTATCGAATCGGAATTCGAATTCAATAAAACCATTATCCTGGAAACAGCAGAAAAGATTTTCCAGAGAGAAAACGACAGGGTCGATTTCCTGGTAGGTACCATGATCGAAATCCCACGAGCGTGCCTGGTGGCTGACAAAATCGCCAAAGGCGCCCAGTTCTTCTCTTTCGGCACCAACGACTTAACCCAGATGACCTTCGGCTACTCCAGGGACGATGCCGGCGTGTTCTTACCCGATTACATCGCTAAAAATATTTTACCCCGCGACCCGTTCCAGGTCCTCGACCAGGAAGGCGTCGGTCAATTGATCCAAATGGGCATAGAACGCGGCAGGAAAATCCGCCCCGATTTGAAAGTCGGTATTTGCGGTGAACACGGCGGCGAACCCCGCTCCGTTGAATTTTGCTACAACGTCGGTATGAACTATGTCTCTTGCTCACCATACCGTGTTCCTATCGCTCGCCTGGCTGCTGCCCAAGGAAAACTCAGGAAAGAAAGTAAGTAAATCGATCTACCACTTATACTCATGAGCACAAAGACGATCTCGACTTTTTGAGGTCGTCTTTGTGACTTCATGGACGAAAAAATTAAAATAAGGTGATGCGTTATGAATGCCCTGGAAATTAGGAACCTCAAAAAAACCTTCAAATCGAATTTTTTGATCCGGCAATATCCTGTGTTGAAGGGTATCGACATCACGGTAGAAAAAGGCGAAATCTATGGATTCCTCGGCCCTAACGGGGCCGGGAAAACCACCACCATGAAATGTATCATCGGCCTGATTTACCCGGATACCGGTGAAATTTCCATCTTCGGACAACCTTCCGACGATACCGCGCGCCGCCGAAATATCGGCTTTCTACCTGAACAACCTTACTTCTACGACTACCTGACCGCAGAAGAACTCCTTATGTTCAGCGGTATGCTCTTTTCCCTTCCCACCAAACAAACCCGCCAAAAAACAGGAGAACTCCTCGAACTGGTGGGACTGGAACAAAAAAAAAATCTTAAATTGAAAAAATATTCCAAAGGGATGCTCCAACGGGTTGGCCTGGCACAAGCACTCATCAATGAACCCGAATTTTTGATCCTGGATGAACCCTTTTCCGGCCTGGACCCCATCGGGAGAAAAGAATTGAGGGATATCATCCTCAGCCTCAGGGATAATGGTAAAACGATTTTTTTCTCTTCGCATATTTTACAGGATATGGAAATGATGGTGGACCGGGTCGGTATCATCCTGGATGGAACCATCCGCAAAGAAGGAAAACTATCGGAACTCATCTCCCACAGCGTCCGCTATTATGAAATCGTTTTCACCGGTATCGACGAAAACATTCTCGCAAACCACCCTGCAAAATATGTTTTCCAGGACAACCATTATATTGCCAGGTTGGATACCGTCGACGAAACCAACAAAATCATCGAATTTATCGTTCAAAACAAGGGAAAAATCATTTCCATAACCCCAATTAAACGAACGTTGGAAGATATTTTTTTCGAGGAAATTCACCAATGAAATTAAGAGCCATTGCATTAAATACTTTTAAAGAAGCCGTCCGGAATAAAATATTTTATCTCCTGGTGGTTTTAGGCGTGATCACGGCTTTGAGCTCCGTTATCGTCAGCATGCTGGCTATCGGCGATACGGAAAAAGTATTGAAAGATATCGGCCTCGCCGCTATCGACTTTTTCAGCGTATTGATCGCCATTTTTACCGGGATTAACCTCGTTTATAAAGAAATCGAGAAAAAAACCATCTTCAATATTTTGAGCAAACCCATTTCCAGGAGCAGCTTCATTATCGGGAAATTCCTGGGCCTGGCATTTACATTATTGATCGCCCTGGCCTCGATGGCCTCTATTTTCATGGCCTTTTTATATCTCTCCACCGGGAACATGGACCCCGCTATCCTGGCCTATTTCTTTCTTTTGTACCTGGAACTCTTGATCATTACGTCCATTTCTCTCTTTTTTTCGTCCTTTTCAACCCCCATATTGTCTTCCATTTACACGATTTCCCTCTATCTCATCGGCCAGGTTCTCTGGACCTTCAACGAATTCAAGCATCACTTGAAGGCTCCCCTGGAAAAAATCACAGCCTATTTCTTTTACTATATCCTTCCCAACCTGGAAAAATTCAATATAAAAAACGAGATCGTCCTTAATAATCGATTGGACGGTCAATTAATCGCCAATGGAATCATCTACGCCGTACTTTATATTTCTGCCCTCCTGGTTCTCACCATAATCATTTTCGATCGACGGGAATTTCAATAACCGGGGAAACAATGAAAAAAGCGGGCCTGGCATTTGCTTTTATTGCTTTAATGATCGGAGTCGGGTATATGCAGTTTATTTACGATTCCCATTACAGCTATTTTGCTCTTCACAAAACCTTTGTGACTTTGCCCCCCGGTAAGACCATGAAAATATTGTCCTTCGGGTTTCATAATTTGATGGCCGACATGTTGTTCATATGGTCCATTCAATTCTATTCCACCTATAATTTGACCAACCGGTTCGATTACCTGGAACACATCTTTAATACGATCACCGATGTCAACCCGCGGTATAAGGAGCCGTATATTGTCGGGTCGTGGATTATGGCTTTGGAAGCCAGGGACATCCGGATGGCCATGCGGCTCCTGGAGAAAGGTGCAAAAAATAACCCGGAGGAATGGATTTTCGACTATGAGTTGGGCTTCTATGCTTTTAAGAACTTGAGGAATTACCCGTTGGCGGAGAAATATTTTAAGGAGTCCGCATCCAAACCTAACGCCCCCTCCATGCTGGAGCGAAGATGGGCCCATATGGTTTATATGAGAGATAATCTCCAATATGCTTACGAATTGTGGCTGGATATTTATAAAAAATCTAAAAAGCTGCTCGAACGCGATTCCGCAGCCAACCACCTCCACCAAATCAAATTTGAAATCGATAAAAAATGGCTGGATCGGCAAATTGCTATGTTCAAAACCAAACGATACCGTTTCCCCTTCAACCTGGAAGAATTGGTTCGAACCGGCTATATCGATAAAGTTCCCCGGGATTTTAACGGGTACGATTATATCTATGATGCTAAAACAGGAAAAATTACCGCTTCAAAGGTGTTTCGATGGAAAAAATAATTTTAATAATAGTAGGACTTGCTGTCGGAAGTTTTTTAAATGTCGTTATTTACCGTTTACCTAAAGGTGAAAGTATTGTAAAACCTGGGTCTCACTGTCCGAAGTGCAATACCCCCATTAAATTCTACGACAACATCCCCGTCATCAGTTATATCTTTTTATGGGGAAAATGCCGGCAATGTAAAACCCACATCCCTTTTATTTACCCCGCAGTAGAGATTCTAACCGCTTTGATATTTTGGTATTCATATACGAAGTATTCTCCTTTTTCGCCGGTTTATACCGGTTTCGCCATCTTGTTTCTCTGTCTCCTGCTGGTGTTGGCTCTCATCGACTTGCAGCACATGATTTTGCCCCTGGAATTAACCATTGGCGGCGCTGCCGTCTTTTTGATTTATTCCTTTTTCAATCCCGTTCTCACTCCCATCGATGCTTTTGCTACGGCTTTCTCTTCTGCATTGGTTTTCGCCGGGATTTATTACTTTTATATCAAAGTTCGAAAAATCGAAGGTCTTGGCCAGGGTGATATCTGGTTGATGCTCTTTTTGGGCGCTTTCCTCGGCGTGAATAAAACCGTTATAGCCGTCCTGGTCGGATCGCTGTCCGGCCTCGTGGTGGGCCTTTATTTTATTATTTTCCACAAAAAAAACTTAAAATTGGCACTTCCTTTCGGCACTTTTCTCGGGTTGGGCAGCGGTGTTTCCCTCTTCTGGGGCAACGCGATCCTCCGCTGGATTCAATCCTTATACCGGTAACCGTACCGATTGCAGCGCGCCGCGTGCAGAATTAAATTTGATTAGGTGAGGTTTCCCATGAAAAAAACAACCATCATTTTACTCCTGGTTCTTCAAATCATTTTGTTATTCATTTTCCAGAATCTTCACTCCCTCTTTAGAAGCATCGAAAGCATCGATATCACTCAAATTCGGGACCAAAATAAATTCATGGAGGATATCCAAAAACTCCGGAAAATGTTCTCCGGTCTTACGATGGTGTTAGCTTTCATGGTAATCGGGACAGGTATATACCTGGTTGTCTTGTTTCGAAAGCCCAAACCCAAAATCGAACCCGATGCCGAATCGATCTCACCCCTCCAGGATTATTTAATGCAATTAAAAGGAAGCGAAATACGCTTGAAAGACCTGGTGGAAAAACACCAGGAACACGCCGTCCAAAAAGAAGAATTGAGTAAAAGTATCATCAACAATATCAATTCTGCCGTGATTTTCCTGGACCAGGCCGGCCGCATCGGTATTTTTAACCCTGTTGCCGAACGAATCTTCAACCAGAGTTATGCCAATGCAAAAAACAATTTCCCCGAAATCATCTTCTCCACCTTCCCAGAAATCGTCTCGTTTGTCAAAACCCACCGGAAAACAGGCACCAAAGCTTCCGTGGAAATCGATTCCAGGGATAGAACCTTCTTTATCGATTCAAACCCCATTGAAAACATCGGCCAACTCCTCTTAATCAAAGATATCACCGATAAAAAAAAGAGAGAAGAAATCGGACGGAGAAACAGTAATTTTATCATGCTGGGAGAAATGGCCGCTTTCCTGGCCCACGAAATCCGGAATTCCCTCGGCGTCGTCTACGGATATACCAATACCCTACAGGGCGATCCGGATAAAACTGCCAAAATCAACAAGGAAATCAATTTCCTCTCTACCATGATGGAAAGCTTTTTAAATTTTGCCAAACCCGTAAAAATCGATCAAAAGGAAACCGTAGACATCGCAAAATTAATCGAACAAATCGCCGCAGAAAAAGGAATCGATGTGAAACTCAACAGGGATACACTCATTTTTGAAAGCGATTCCACCCTGGTTCGATCGATTTTTTCCAACTTACTGCTTAATTCCGGCGAAGCCAACGCAAACCGGGTGGAGGTCGCATTTTCCGAAGCCGGCAGCGCCGGCCTCGAAATTCTATTTAAAGACAATGGCACAGGAATCGATGAAAAAGTAAAAGACAAAATCTGGTATCCCTTCTTCACTACCAAAGATAAAGGAACCGGTATGGGGTTAGCCATGATCCGAAAAATCATCAATACCTTAAACGGTGAAATCTCTCTTTTCAGTACAGATACCCAGGGTACTACTTTTAAAATTATTTTCTATCGATAATCTCCGCTATAGTATGGACTATCTCTCACGGAGGCGTCACCGCAATAATTGCCTCCGGCGGGCAAAATCCGTCCATCCGTGACGGTTTTGTAAAAAGGGTTTTGCATTCCCAAAAACTTTTAAAATCATATATAATCAAAAGCTTTTGCGGGGGTCCAGGGGGCGGCTTTTCACGAAAAGAGCCCCCTGGTCGTCGAAGGCAAATTATGCGGTGGATTTAGGGCGGCGATCAGCCGTAAATATCGACAAGTACACCGCGGTTGTTCTGGAAATAATCGAGGGCATAATTCATTTCTGTGAAATTGTTGTAAAAATTTTTTCGCATCTCCTGTGCGTTCACTTTTGAATCACGGTTAGAGTCCATCGCGGCGAAAAGGGTTTCGCTCAAACCCGATTCTTCGCCGGTCAAGGCGGTGTCCGAGTTGGAATCTTTGGAGCTCACATATTCATCGATCTGTGAATTAAGGAAATCGACGATCCGTGCTTTTTCCCCGTTTCCCCTGGATGCGAACGTGTTCTCCAAAGCATTATAAAGATTGACTGCCCGCCTTGCTGGCGGGTTTTTTTCCAGGTACTCATCTTTTAATTGACTGCCGGTCGTATCTATCCCGGTTTTCTGGACAAAGCGGTCGAAAATCCGGTAAAGAGTCGATTTTAATGGGCTGCTTTCGATAAATGGAGAAAATCCCGCTTTTTCAAGAATTTTAACCGAACCCAAATAGTCTTGTGTAGCATTAACATTCCCAACACTGTTTTGATCCAGGTTATTTAATTGATTGGCGATACTTCCGCTTATATTCATTTTTAACACCAATTAATAATAATACACTTCCATCTTTTTTTCAACAAAAAAATTTAAGTTTTTTTTTTAAAATCCGATGCGGTTCGGTGTGGATTTTTTTTATTGGATGGATTTTTCCCAAATTGAGCTAATAATTGTCCCGAGCATCGCAAGATTCCGCGGCACTGCAATAAAATCCCACAAAATCCCACCTGGTGGGATTGAAATCTATTCTATATCGGTATACAATAAATGATACCGATAGTTGGAGTGTTTAAAAATGGACCGAGCCGATCAATTTCGTTCTTTTCTTTCGGAATACGAGAAATACATCAAAGATATATTAAAACCGGAACTCCGCCGGATCAGGGGTTTATTTGAACTCTGGAAAACACCCGATTATTGGAGCCGGTTTACCCGGAGCAAAGACAGCCCTTACCCAAATCCCATCCGGGCGGTCTATACTCGAATCAAACGCCCTGAACGGGTTATCGATAAAATTTTTCGTAAATCGCCGGAGTACCCAGCCGGCATAGCGCCGGACAGTTTTTATCGGATGCATGATTGCCTGGGCGCCAGGATAATCGTCTATTTTTTATCCCAGATGCCTTATATCGATCACGAATTGCGATCTTCGAAATCCTTCGAAATCTCCCCGGAGTTCCCACCGGAAGGGTATTTAAGTAAAGATCTATTGAACCGGTTCGGGCTCTCCCACATTGCCTATAAAGAAAAAGAGAGCGGGTACTCTTCCGTCCATTACATCGTTCGAGTCAAATCAAAACCAAAGTGTGAAGGCAATCATCCCTGGTTTGAAATCCAGGTTCGTACCCTGGCCCAGGAACTCTGGTGCGAAATGGAGCATATGTTGGCTTACAAATCTGAAGAATCCGCCAATTATTCGGCAAAACGGAGGCTCCAGATTCTCAGCAGCCAGATCAATTCGGTCGATGAACAGTTTAATTTACTTTATGAAGAACTGATTCAAAACCAGGAAAAATGTCAATATGCGGATGAAGATGAACTAAACCCCGAAAGCCTGCCTTATGCGCTTTCATTGATCGGCATACGGTGTGCCCAGCAAGATTTCGATCTCATCCTCTCGATATTGGAAAGCCGCGGCGTTAAAACCATTCGGGATTTCGCCAACCTGGCTACGACGCAGCGGTTGGAAAACATTCGAAACACCTACATCACCGTGACAGGGCGTCCGCCGGATAATTTCGAATTGATCGCCAGCCTCGCTTCGCTTCTTAATTTGAAACCCGGTGAAAACGAATCCATACGCATCGAATCGCATATCGAATTCAGTAAATTCTGGAATCGCTTCAGGAAAAAAATATCATCTAAGGATAAACCGGTCTCCCGATTTTATAAAGTATAGCCCCACTACGTGGGGGATTAATATGGCATGTTGTGCCAATAGTCAATAGAAGTAGAGCCCCTGCGATTCCAAAATCAGAATTCCTGGAAGAGAAATCAAGGTCTTGAAATGTTCTTTGTTTTATGCTATTCATATGGAAGAATTTTTCCTTCTGTAGGGAAAAGATTCTCCGAGGCAATAAAATGTATATTAAGAATATTGTTGTTGAAAATATTAAATGTTTCGGTAAGGGAAAAAGAGCCGTTGATATCGATTTCCAAAGACCTGACGGCAGCTATGCCGGTATAACGGTTTTGGCCGGCCGCAACGGGTCGGGAAAATCGACCCTGCTGCGTGCCATCGCGCTGTCTGCTGCCGGGATACAAATGGGTCCGGTACTCCAGGTATCGTACAACGACTGGGTAACCAGAGGGGAAAAAGAGGGCTGGGTCTCTACAGGATTAATCTTCGACAAGGAAGATAAATTCCAAAATGCAGACAATGAAAAGCGCCCGGGGAAAAATAGTTTTACAACTGGCTTGTTATGGAAATCTACCGGTGTAAACAGCGAACCCGTTATGTCATCGATGTTTGTCCCAAATAAGGATGAAAAATTTTTTTTTGACTCTATCATGAAAGGTCCCTGGTCACCCAACCCGGAGGGATGGTTTATCGCCGGGTACGGTCCCTTCCGTCACTTACCGGCCAATGGTATCGATGCGTTTAAAGGAAAAAATACCAAACCACCCTGGCTTTTTTGAAAAAACGCACCCAACTAGTTGCTGCTAAACCCTCGGATGCCGAACGTGCCAAGGAAGTCAACCGATTGTGGGATTCGAAAGACAATAAAGCCTTCGATGAAATTAAAAAAAATTTACGCGATATGGCACCGGGATTAGAACGGTGCATGTACTGCGAGGACAGCGCCGGTAACGACATCGAGCATTTTTGGCCTGCCCTTAGATTAGAGTTGGATTTATTTTCCAGGTTCTCTGTGTTTTATCCCCAGGTCGGGACGTATCTCGATACAGGGAGAGATTTTAATTATACCAAAATGTTAAAATATGCACCGCAAAAAATGATGTAATGCTAAAAAACCGGTTACTTCCCGTAAATATTCGGCGCAATCTTATGGAACATCGACAATCGATACGATACGCGACAAATCCTCATTACCGTAAAGAATATACTCGGATTTTAACGCTTCGATCATTTCCCTCAACCGGTCCTCGCTTAACGACGGATACTTTCCTGAAAGATCGGCATATATCGATTCAAAAGAAACCACTTCATCATTCGCTGCTTTGAGCACATCATAATATTCAGGTTCATTGAAAATGATTTGATTAACCATAATGCCGCTTTTAAATTCGTTAAAATAGGGAATACCATTATTTTCAATTATATTATAACTGAAATGGGTCTCCTCGAAAAAACGGTTGACATTCTCAAACTGCTCCCAGTCCGTATTGTTTTCAAGCTGGTTATAAAAACCGAATAGATCGAAACCATCATTATCTTTAACAAATTCTCCCGGTAACAAATAAGTCATGGAATTAACATTCCACTTCTTTCTTTCTTCGCCTTTTACCATGTTAAGAAAACGACTGCCGGGTTCCAACCGTAATTGATTCAAGGAGTGAGCGTAACCCTGGCCGGGTAATTTACTCAGAAAAAAACGAAGAAACGGTAGATTTTCCATGCTCTCCCGGACATCCCCGGGTGTTTCGCCGATTATGCCCCGGATGATATTGGCGCCATATATAATAATGTCATACTTCGCCGCAAATTTAACAAACAAAAGAAGGTCGGCAAAACCTGTTTTTTTATCCATCTTCTTGAGGAGGGTATCGGTGATCCCTTCATACCCGATTTGAACTTTCGTAAAACCGGCGATGGCCATTTTTTTAATGATAGTGGAATTTAAACCGTGATGGGTGATTTCTGCGGTAAATTCAAACCGGTGGCTTTGGTCCAGGTTGAATTGGATCAATAAATCCAACAGCGACTCGAATCGTTCTTTATCTAAACCGACTGTATCGCAATCCACCATCATGAATTTTGCGATTTCATACCGGTTGAACATATACTCGATCTCTTTAACGACACTTTCCGGGGACCGGGTCCGGTATCGATACCCTGTATTCAAAGAACAGAATTTGCATCGATTCCAATGGCAGCCGCGCGATGTTTCCAGCGGAAGTATTATCATATCTTTAACGGATTCCTTCCCGTCGGCCAGGATATCATCGTAATCCGGGTACCGGTATTCATTGAAATCAATGTATTTCGAGGGGGATTTCGATAATTTTAAACCGTCTTCACCCCGGTAAACCAGGTGGGGAATCGAATCGAAACTCTCACCCTGTTCGCCTTTTTCCAGTCGCTGCATCAAATCCAGCAGCGAATATTCTCCTTCTCCCCACACCGCAAAATCAAAATGAGGACAAAGGCTCATTACGGCAGAAGAATCATGTTGACTGCGAAACCCCCCGATAACGATTTTTATTTTCGGGAAATAATGTTTTAACTTTCCTGCAAAAACAATACCCGGTATCCATTGGAAAAACTTGGCAGAAAAACCGGATATGATAACATCTTGAACGTCCAGCTTTTCTAATTCGGAATCGATTAGTTTTAACATCGGGTCTTTGATACTCTCGACGCATTCCGGCCATGTGACCTGGTTTTTTATGGAATTCCCCGGGGATAGACTGTAAATATAAGATTTCAGCCGGGCCAGTATTTCCGGGTCCCCGTTTTTCCCTGCGATATCCAGGAAAAATGGAAGCATGCGAAATATATCCAATCCATCGTGAACATTCGCGCTGCCTGGATTATAAAAGTTCATATTTAGCGTTTTCTCGGTTAATTCGTTCCATTGGATGATTCTTCCAGTATATCCATGATGAGATAAGAATCCTTTTAAAACAGAAAACGACACCGGCGGGTTTGTACTCATTGCCGGCGGTAAATAGTGAAAGATTATTTTACTCGTTTTTTTTTGATTATCATGGTTCATCTTTTTTGTCCTCCTCTCAAATTTTTTCTTCGGGAAGTTAATTGCTAATTGCTAATTCGTAAACTCAATTTCCCGGTCAATCTCTTCCCGATAAGACGCAATCTCGGCTTCAAGATCATCGAAAGTAGCATCATCCTTGAACCAACCGAATTTATCGAGAAATGGATTTCCTGTTTTGCCTTCTACCGGAACTTCGATTGCACTAGCTCTGTCTTATTTGTAAAGTATTCCATCAACCTGGCCTTCTAGCAATCCACGATCGGTTCTCCCGGGAAAACAAAATCATCCATCTCCGTGAAATAATAATAACTCCGAATGACATGCTTATTGATTACAGGGTCCAGCTTCGAATTGGAAAAAGCCACATAAGGGGGCATTTGGGTGAAAAATGATTCGATCGAACCGGGATTCGCTTTATTTTTTCTTTCTCGATAGAGAATGGTAGGGAGTTCCACCATTAATTTCATGTACGCCCTGGCGTAATACCACAAGTTCTTATAAACCTTCCGGCGAATAAAAGCTAAGGCACTTTTGATATCCATTTTGATATATTTAAAAAGAAACTTTCTCAATAATTTCCCGCGTAAATGTTTGATTACAAAGCGGAGGCGGTTTTTGGCCGCCAGGTATAATTTGAGACCGGAAGGATAAGACCCGCCGAACTCATGATACACGATCGCCTGCGGCGCAGCCAGGAGTTTCATCCCCTTGAGGTGCGCGCGCATACTCCAATCCACATCTTCATAGAAACTCCGGTAGGTTTCATCGAGGGGGCCCACAGTTTCCCAGGCTTTGCGCGTAACCATGACCGCCCCGAAACAAGCCGAACCCACGTAAGCCAATTTTTCAAATTGCCCGATATCTACCACACCGAAAAAGTTATCCGAGCCCCAATTTTTCTCCGTGATAAAATTCCCGATTCCATCGATAAAGCCCTGGAGTTTATTGAAACGCATCTGGGGTACCACACCCGCAGCGGTTTCTTTGTCCGATTCTTCTATGTACCGTCGGTAAAGGTTTCGAATAAAGCCTTCTTCGAATACCAGGTCCTGGTTCAAAATTAAAATGAGGTCGTTGGCGGCGGCTTGAACCCCGGTATTTACCGCAGCAGCATAATGGACATTTTTTTTATTGCGAATGATATGAATATCCGGGAAGTTTTGTTCGATGATCGTGACGGTTCGGTCGGTAGATGCGTTATCCACTACGATAAACTGGGAGGGTTTCAAATTTTGCTTGAAAAGGGTTTCGAGGTTGGGGCCGATGAAACGGGCACCGTTAAACGTTACGATCACCGCACTGATATCCGCCGTCTCAACCGGGGGAGTAATCGAAAAAGAGGAGTGGTTCGCCGCATGCGCCGGGTCTTCTTTCTCTTCGTGCACCAGGATACCGGATTTCCAGAACAGGAGCAAGTAAAACCGTATTAACTTCGGGGAAATATAGGTATGGCCATCCGGGTTTGAAAATTTTTCCACCAATGAATCCAGGGAACAGGGTATGGAATCCAGGATCGATTTCCCCATTTGATCCGTTTCCACTTCGGCTTCAGTCTCCACATGCCGGAGAAACCATTTTTCCTTTTTAGGGTCTTCGGGGGATTCCACCCATTGGAACAAGGGGTTGAAGTAAAATATATCCGTATTATTTAGGTTTGATAACATTTGCGAATAGTTCCTCCCACCGGGCCAGGAGATGCTGCGGATGATAATCCGACACCGCGTTTTTTCGCCCGTTTTGGCCGAATCGTTTTCTCATCGCTTCATCCCCCAATAGCTCCATGATGCCGCCCGCAACATCCGTGATGGATTTCGGTTCCACCAGGATACCCGTTTCCGTTTCTTTCACTATATCCCTGGACACACAATTCCTGCTGGCAATCATCGGTATCCCGTTGTTCATTGCTTCCACGAACACAATCCCGAAGGATTCCATCTCCGACAGGGAGATAAAAACGTCGGACATCTGTAAAATATCGTTTTTTTCATGCGGGTAGAAATTTTCGATGAAATAAACTCTTCCTTCGTATTTCCCAATGTTGGCTCTATTTAGTGCAGCCGCTTTCTTTTTCAGGAGCCGTGTATTATCGGTAACACCGCCGGCTATCACCAGGGCCGTATCGCTGAAACGCTGCCACACGTAAGGCATTGCTTCCAGGACCCGGTTGACTTTTTTATGAATCCCATGTTGGCCCAGGTAGAGAACCACATATTTCTCCCTGACTTTGTATTTTTGTCGGATTTCGAATTTATTTTTGAGCTCCGGTTCCAATTGGTCTTCGGTGAGGGGGAAAGGAGGCATCACAGCCATCCGGTTCGGATCCACCCCCGCTTCTGCCGCCAGGAAATCTTTTTCCATCGACGTATGGGGCACCACCAGGTCTGCTTCTCGCAGCATCTTAAAAAACAGCGGGTTGTAAAAACAGCACCGGTCGGCAATATGGTAACTGGGAATAATGATTAGCGGTTTGTTCAGTTGTTTCGCGGCTTTGTATGCGTAATGGACATTCAGCGTCGGGAGGGGAACCGTGATAATAATATCGGGATCCTGGACGACTATTTCATGGATAAATTGCGGGCTGCGGGGACCGAACGAGTAAAACCGCACCCACCGGTTAAATGGAAACTTTAACCGGCAAGCCAGGATGCAGATTTTATTCAATAATCGCGATCCGAAGGTTTTGAAACCCACGCGATGCACGTGTACACCGTCGATGGTTTCTTCCTGTTTTTTGACTCGCCGTTTATCACCCATGAAAAAGGCTTCGGTGGAATAAGCGTTGGTGGTGAGAACATTCACCGCGTAACCCCGTTTGACCAGGGCTGCGGACAGGTGTTTAATATGGATTTCCACGCCCCCCACCGCCGGGTGAAACAAATGTGTCACAAAGAGTATTTTTTTCTTTGAATTCATGATATATCTGCCAATGTATATTAAAATTTTATGTATTGTGACAATACCCGATTGTCATCTGCAAATTCCCAATTGTCATGTGACAATGCCCGATTTTCATCTGCAAATTCCCAATTTATAGATGGAAACCCGCTATTTGCATCATTCAATTTCCAAATTCCTTCTAGAAATCCCCAATTTCCTTCTAGAAATTCGCCAATTCCATCTAGAAATTCCCAATTTATAGATGGAAATTCGCTATTTGCATCATTCAATTTCCAAATTCTATGTGTAAATCGACCATTTCCATCTAGAAATTCCCAATTTCCATTTAGAAATCCTCTTTTTACAAATTCATACAAACGATTAACCATTTATCGATCTGCCGTGTATAATTTTATCATAAAATGCGCGGTACTGCTCCCCGATAGAATCGCTGGTATAGTGGTTTATCAATTGATCGTATCCTTTTTCCCCCGCGTCGCTTCGAAAAGAAGGCTTTTCGATGAGCGTCAGCAGTATATCGGCCAATGCCCCGTGGTTTTTATAAGGAACCAGGAACCCGTTTTCGTTGTTTTGTATGAGCGTGCGGGTCACATCGATATCGCATGCCACCACCGGCTTTTTTTTCATCCACGCTTCAAGGACCGTGATCCCGAAGGATTCAAAACCCGAAGGGGAAGCGAAAATATCGCACGCCTCGATGATATCGAACTTTAAAGCTTCACTTACATTGTCTATGAAATGAATACGCGGATTCCCCGGTTCGTCTTCAGCTAAGGCCAGTTTTTTAAACATCGGTGTGAAAGATGTCGTGCCGCCCGCTATAATCAAATGGGTTTTGGGTGCTTTTTTCCACACCGCCGGCATCGCCTGGATCAACGTCTTGATCCCTTTATGCAAACCGTGTTGCCCCACAAATCCAATCAGCGGCTCTCCCGAAGTAATATTGAAAAGTTCCCTGACCTGCGCAGAACGGGGGGAAGGCGGGCGAACATCGATCCCAACCCCAATGACCGCGATCTTTTCTTCGGGAATTTTCCACGTCTTCACCATGAATTCTTTCTCGAAAGGAGAGAGCGCCACATAACCGTCGGCGCGCCGGATGAGTTTAACGATACGCGGGTTGTGAAAACCATGTTTATCCGAAGTATGCATGCAGCCGATCAGTACGACGGGGGCATTTTTATTGTTAAAAAAGGGATAATTCATATGATAGAGCGGAAAAGGCGCCGCTGCAATAATATCCGCATCGAATTTCTTTACTTCGGACCTCATGCCGGGCGAAATGGGCCCGTAATACATCATGCGGAAGAAACCGTTAAAAGGAAACCGGGTGCGATACAAGGCATATTGGAAAAAATACAGGGGCCTGGCCCAACGGTTGATAACCGGGAATCGCCGGACAACAACATTTTTGACGATTTCATTGGCCCTGTTTGAAGGAACCTGTTCTTGGGTCCTGCCGGTGAACAATCCCGAATTATAGGCAAACGTGGTGAAAACCGTAACGTCATCTTTCCCTGTATTGGCCAGGTATTCCGAGACTTTTTGAACGAGATATTCGGACCCTCCGATGGCCGGGAAATACGCATGAACCAGGTGTAAAATCTTCATCGTGCCCCTTTGATGGGATCGAAAGAACCGATCCCGTATAAATGATAAAAGAGCTTATGGCCGGAGAGATTGAAAAATTGTCCGAATTCGCCCACTTTGACAAATGGAAAATATTTTTTTAGAAACCGCTCCAGCATGGATTTGGTGAAAAAGTTGAGGTGTGTTGTTTCAAGGAGGTGGTGCATAACCAGGTTATGTTGGACGCAAATTTCCAGGGGTGAAAGATTGGGAACCGAGACGATGAGGTTTTTCCGGGTGATGCGCAGGATTTGGGGTAAAACGATTCCCGGGTCTTGAAGGTGTTCCAGGACTTCCAGCATGAGGGAGGTGTCGAAACTTTTGCCCGGGAATTCCAGGTTTTCGGCGCGCATCAAGTGGATGTCCGAATGGTTGGATTTCGCCTCGTCGATGTAGCTTTCTTCGGCTTCGATGCCTACGCATTGGAAGCCTCTACGGTTTAGTTCTTTGCAATTGACGCCTACGCCGCAGCCGATATCCAGGATGTGTTTTCCTGCGTGTTTTTCTACCAGGTCCATCATTACGGAGGAGAATTCCCGGCGTGGAGCGCCGGAGGTGTAGAGGTCCTCGCGGTGGAGCATCAGGGTGCCGGAATTTTCGTGGGTTTTGAAAAAGTCCGAGTAGATTTGTTTCATTTCCGTGTTGATGGGGTGCTTGAATACTGCTTTCAATCGTCGGAGTAGTGTTTTAATAGAGGTCGTGTTCATTATTGCTTTTAAATTGATAATTGATAATTTTTTTCAAGTGGACTGTATGGACCCCGCAGGGCGGGGTTTTATTGCAGTGCCGTGATATCGTGCGATGTTTCGTGGGGTGGTCAGTCTCATTGGTTATTGCAGCCGGTTTTTTTGTGGACTTTGTGGACTGTGTGGACAAAATATACCCCGATTTCGTTCCGGTTTCACGAATTCGGCCTCTGTCCATTATGTCCACGATGTCCATAATGTCCATATTCCTGCCTATTCCTGGCTATTCATGCATATGCTTGCCAATGGCCATTATGCAAAGGAGTATGGACTGTATGGACTGCATGGACTTTATGGACAAAATATTCGCTCGAAAAATTGCAATAAATCGTGTTATTTGTTGCCTTTTGCATAGTGCTTCAAATCCCTATTTCTTTGAAAAACTTTCCCGGTAATTTTTCTTGACTGTCCCCTTTTTTATGTTTTTTTTCTACGACCAGGTATCCTTTAATAGCGTCTTTAATATTTTCAATGGCTTCTTCCATGGTTTTTCCCTGGCTGAAGCAGCCGGGAAGCCCGATTGCTTCTGCGACATATCCTTTATACTCTTCATCCCGGAAGAAAACAACGTCATATTTTCCAACTACATTTGATCGAAAGCAACTTTTCATTCAACGTCTATATTTTTAAACAGCCTTCAAAGGGTCCCGTTTTTTCACCGTCCCTAGCTCTGAAACTCCGGTTTAAAAAGCTTTAGTTCATTTAAAATTTCTCCCATCTTGAAAAAATGCTTATCCAATGACCACAGTTGGGAATTATGTTCAATACTCACTGCTGTAATGAGCCCATCCTGAAAAGGAACGGTGAGACCTTTTTTCTTCAATTTATAAATAATCTCTCCCAGGCATTCCCATACCCTATCATTAATAGGCAAAAGAGTCAATTCATGCAAGCCATTTTCAATTTTTTTCTTTTCGCTATCATTCTTTGCGCCGTGAAAGAGTTCGACTTTGATTACATAACAAGTTGCAATTTCATTTTTTAAAAATATTTCCTGTTTTTCCCTGGTGGGGTTCTTCCAGAAGTCTATTATAATGCTGGTATCTGCGAGGATCATATCATGCTCTGTTCTCTGAGGCTATTTATCTTTTCCTGGTCTATGTTTATTTTCCCACATAAAGAAAAGAAGGTTTTATATTTTTTGTTAGGGGTGAGCTTTTTTAATTCTTTGACCGTAACCTCCACCAATTTGCCTTTATATTGCTCCAGCCCGGGTATCTCGATAAATCGATCGGTTACTCTCAAAGTTTGTGTTAACATCGTTCCTCCAATACTGCTTTTTCACGTCTATCATAGATTTCATTGAGCATACTGGTATAATCACCCTCATTCATATTTTCCCAGCATCCTGCGAAATCAACTACTTTTTGCTTTTTGTTGTTTTTTATCTTCGATTTGAGATATTTTTGAGCAAGAAACTCGGCGAAATCAGCCAATTCCTTTTTTGCATGCGGAGGGAGTAACTTTAATGTCTCTGTTATTACAGTCACCTTGTCCTCACATAATAGTATAAGTGGTCATAAACAATAAGTCAAGCCCCAATATCTCTATGTTATCTATGCTCGGTCTCTTTCTTTATAATGCGGAACGTCCCGGTTTTTTCCCCGTCAACGATTTCTGCGGGGATTCCCCTCCGCTGCATGGCTTCTTGCAATGCTTTTTTCGCTCTTTCGAAAGACCCGGACTTGGCATCCACCACCGCTGCCGCAGACCCGGGGATCATCCGCCAATGATAAAGTACTTTGGGAATGTGAAACACATTTTGAGTGAGCTCGGTTAAACGGAGGAGGAGATCGTAATCCTGGCTGCCTTCGAAACCTTTGCGAAGCCCCCCGACCCGGGAGATCAACGAGAGCCTACAAACCACCAGGTGACACAAATAATTATACGTGAGAAACAATTCCGGGTCCCACCCCGGTTTGTATACGGGGCGAATGCGTTGACCGGACATGGTGAGTTTATCTTCATCGGAAAAAATAATATCCGCTTCCCGGTGTGTTTGGAGAAACTTAACGACCTCGAACATACTGTCGCGGCTGAGTTCATCGTCATGGTCCAGGAAAGCGGCATACTCGCCGGAAGCCAGTTCCAAAGCCGCATTGTATGCACCGGACATCCCCTTGTTCTGTTCCAGGAATTTGACTTTTATGCGCGGATCGGACTTCCTGTATTTCTCTAAAACCTTTCGGATATAGGTTTTTGAAGAGGCATCGTCCGCTGTACACAATTCCCAATTCCCGTAAACCTGCCGGGTTACCGATTTTATCGCTTTGACCAGCCATTTTTTTTCGATATTGTAAACCGGCATAATGATGCTGATTTTCGGCCGGTATGAAAAAGAGAAAATTTCCTCTTTCATTCGTTTGACTGAGTGTGAAGTCAGGGCAGTTTGCCGAACCCCGCGCATATATTTTTTATCTTCTTCGGTAAAACAGTGTAATGGACGAATCCATTTTTGAATAAACCCCGGCAAGAAGGAAAACAATTTTTTAATAATTCGTTTCGGGTGTTTGATTCTAAAGGTTCCCGGCCTCCAACCTTCGGTCACCACGCCGTCCATGCCCCGCCGTTTTATCGTTTCCGTTAAAAGCTGTTTCGATTTTTCAAGGGCTTCTTGACGGATATCCACCCGGCTGGCGGAAGACCCGGGAACCGCGCGCCAGTGATACAGGATTTTGGGGATGTGGTGGATTTGCGTTGTAAGTTCCGTAATGCGGAGGTATAAATCATAATCCTGGCTAAAACTGTATTGGGAGCGAAACCCGCCCACGTGGTTCACCCATTTTTTTCTGCATACCGCCAGGTGGTTGATATAGTTGTAAGTTAAGAAGAGGTCCGGCGACCATCCCGGTTTAAAAACCGGTTTACGCCGGATGCCGGACAGCGTTAATTTATCTTCGTCCGAATAGATTAAATCCGCTTCCCGGTTTTCATTAATAAACGCCGCCATTTCGTACAAAGCCAGCGGGTGGAGAACGTCATCCGAATCCATAAACGCTATAAAATCCGTGTCCGGTGATACCAGGGCCAAAGCTTCGTTGGAGGCGCCGGAAATCCCCACGTTTTTTTCCAGGTTCTTGATTCGGATTCGCCGGTCTTTGCAGCAGTATAAATCCAGGATTTGTTTTACGTGCGGTTCCGAAGACCCGTCGTTGGCAACACACAATTCCCAGTTTTCGTATATTTGGGTGATCACCGAGTCCAACGCTTCCGTAAACCATTCGCGGCGTGTATTGTAAACCGGCATAACTACGGCAATTTTAGGAGAATAAGCCATTAACCGCGATTTTTCTTTTAAACGGTGGATTTCATCCGCGCCCGGCTCGTTTTTCTTAATCCATTTGCGGTATACCCCGCCGCTGAGAGATAAAAGGGGGTGTTTCTTTTTCCCCGTTAATAGGGATCCAACCCTGTAAAGCTGGATAAAAGCGGTTCGCAAAAGCGCCCTGTCCGCTTTAAATGCTTTTTTAATTGAATTTATCATGAATTTGCTTTATGGATTGGGCAGTTCCAATCCCACGAATTCGATCTCTGTCCATACAGTCCAGGTTCTTGCCCATTCTTGCCATGAAATTATTTCACATATTCCCATTTTGCCGGTAGAGCGATCAAACCGTATCGATCCGCGACTTTTTCCGATTCGATCACGTGGAACTTCCACGATTGTTCCCAGTGGTCGTAAGCGTGGAGCCCTGCAAAATCATATATAGCCGCTGTGAATAAGTAAGAACCCGGTAAAAGCGGGAGGTTTTCCACCGTGTATTCCACGGAACCCTTTCCCCGGATGCTGTCGATAATCACATTTTGTTGTTTGGTGTTGGGCCCCGTGATATGAACCAATCGATCCGAATAAATAGCGATCCCGAAAACCGGTTTTTTTATTTCTTCGTGCGCGTTGTAATCGATACGGACGCGAAATCGTTCCCCCGTTTTAAACACGTCGGTTTCTTGTTGGTTTTCATCCAGGAACTTCACCCCGCCGATTTCAACCTTTTTACTCCCCCATCGGCTCCCCATGAAACCTTTTCCCTCGGAAGCCCCGTTTTGCGGCAGTTCTTCCCTCACCTGCAATTCGCTCGTGCCGATCAGCATTTGATGATAAGCCGAGATCGCTTCCACCGGTTTCCCGTGCTTCACCATCCGCCCGTTGTGAAGCAGGAATACTTCGTCGCACAATTCTTCCACAGCCGACAGGTCGTGGGATACAAACACGATGGTTTTTCCCGCGTTTTTCATTTCATTGATTTTGCGGATGCATTTTTTCTGGAAGGCTTCGTCCCCCACCGCCAGGACTTCATCCACCAATAAGATATCCGGATCGATATTGATAGCCACGGAGAATCCAAGCCGGACATACATCCCGGATGAATAGGTTTTAACCGGGTTATCGATGAAACCTTCCAGGCCCGAGAAGTTGACGATATCTTTAAATTTCCGGTTCACTTCGGCCCTCGAGAATCCCAGGATTGAGGCATTAATATAGACGTTTTCCCTGCCCGTTAATTCCGGGTGAAAACCCGCCCCTAATTCGATCAGCGTGGAAATTTTCCCGTTGGCTTCGATTTCCCCCGCATCCGGGTAGAGAATCCGGGAGATCAATTTCAGCAGTGTGCTTTTGCCCGAACCGTTTCTCCCGATGAAACCCACGGTTTTTCCTTTTTCGATATCCATGCTGACATCTTTGAGCGCCCAGAATTCCGAGCTCAGCCTGGACCATTTACCCCGCAGCAGGTTTAAAACCATGTACTTCAGTTGCGATTCCCGGTTGTAGTAGAGTTTATATTTTTTTGAAACATGGGTGATGCGGACAGCGGGCGAGTTATCGTTCATGGCGGTTTATATTTCCTCGGCGAAGCGCCGTTGTTTTCGACGGAATAGGGCCGCACCGATTAAAAACGACACGATGCCGATGAGGCCGATCATAATTAACGTAAAGGGTTTCGGCACACGGTTGTGAAGAATAATTTGCCGGTACGCATCCACAAAGAATGTGAAAGGGTTCAGGTAAACATAACCCGCGAATTTCTTCGGGATTAATTCCAGCGGCCAGATGACCGGCGTGAGCCAGAACCACAATTGGAGGAGTACTTCTAAAAAGTGTTTGACATCCCTGTAATAAACATTCATGGCTGAAACGACGAAGGTCAAACCCATGACGAAAAGGGCCTGGAAAAAAATGATAAAGATCAATAAAAAGAAGGAAAAACCGGGGGCCATTTTAAAAATCAACAGCGCGGGAACCAGGACAAAGAACGTCAATAAAAAATGAAAGAGGTTCACCAGCACAATGGACAAGGGGAGAACCTCGCGGGGGAAAAAAACCTTTTTAACCAGGTTGCTGTTTTCCGTGATGGACGTCACACCCATGGACAGTGCAGAGTGTAAAAAATTCCACGGCAGCAGCGCACTGAAAAGAAATATCGGGAAGTTGTCCACTTTAATCTTCATGACGTATTTAAAAGCCACCGTATAAACTGCCAGCATCAAGAGGGGATTCAGCAGCGACCAGATAAAACCCAGGGTAGAACCTTTGTATTTGACTTTGAGGTCCCGCGCCACCAGGTTGTAGACAAGGTATTTAAAATCCCAGATGCTTTTGATCCACTTTTTTATCATGTTCGAGCTGCTCTTTTCATTATGAATAGCTTATCCAGGAAATAGACGAACACGACGTTTACCATGAAAACAAACAAAAGCAAACCCAAGGACAGGGCAAACCGGGGAAACCAGGCGGGCGAGTCCGGCCCGTTCACATTCAACCATCGTTCGCGTTCGTTCCATATGGAGTTCCGGTAATACACCCGGAAAGTCATATCTCCCTTCATTTTTTCGCCGTTGATATAGAAACTGCCGGAAGGATAATAATCTTGTTGTGAAATCCACACCGCTGCTTTGTCTTTCGGTTCCAGCATGAAGTACTCCAGTTGCAAACGGTATTGCCCTGCCGGGATTTTCTGTTGGTCCGGGTAGAAAGAATAGAAACGATTGTCCCGGATAGAGGAGGCCGCGTAGTTTTTTAAAAAAATTCGCTTCGCCTTGTTAAAAATACTGAGCCGCAGGACGCTTTTTCCCGGTTTCCGGTTATAGATGCCCAGCATGATATCGATGCGGGAGAGAAAACCTTTTATTTCGAATTCCTGGCCGACCGTTTTGGTTTCTCCGAAAAGGGGAACCGCTTTGTCGTTGGTAAACTTTTTCGAATCCAACACCAGGAATTCTTTTAAAAAAAAAAGATAGACCTGGATGAAGCAAAAAATCCCGGTCAAGATAATGATGGAAATATTTTGAATAGGCTTCCGCCCTTTGCCGAAAGGCGAAACTTTTTTAAAAAACCTCATGCAAGAGTTTGAGACAGTTTCGTTCATGGGTCTGTAAGCATATGCTATAAAAGTAAGTAATAATTATAAGCGGAAATGCATTGAAATGCAAACAGCGTTTCCCGGAAATTTAAACCGAAAAAAATTGAAATAATCACAAAAATCAAGTATAATGAAAACCTCATTCAAATATAGGTACCGTCTATGATTATTACCGATAATATTAAAACCCTCCTGGTTCTAAACCCGGCTGCTGGCAAAGGAAAAGGCAAAAAAATTTTCCCCGCTATCCAGGCTGCCCTGGCTGAAAAATTTATAAACATGGAAACCGAGATTTCAGCTTACCCCCGCCACATAGTTGAAATCTGCAAAAAAGCCGCAAAAAACGGCTTCAAACGAATTATTTCCATAGGCGGCGACGGCACTCCTTTCGAAATTATCAACGGCATTTTTGCCGATGAAAGCGAAACCGAACCCTCCGAAATCGCACTCGGAATGATCCCCGCAGGCACCGGGAACTCTTTCCTTAGAGATTTCGACAACGTAGAAACCGATACCTGGATCAAAAAAATACTGGCAGGCCGGACAACCAAAGTGGATACGGCCGAATTTACATTTTCCTGCAATGGCAAAACAGTGAAAATGCACTACATGAACATCCTGGGCATCGGCCTCATCGCCGATATTTTAAAACTGACCAATGAAAAATTAAAATTCCTTGGGGCTCTCGGGTACAGCATGGCTGTTTTGATCCGCCTCTTCCGTGGAATGAACAACACGTTGACCTTAACCATCGATGGAAAAACCCATGAATTAAAGAACAGCGCCCTGGTGATCTGCAATTCCAAATACACCGGGGGAAATATGAAAATAGCCCCAATGGCCGATAATGCCGACGGAAAAGTCGATGTCATCGTTTTTAATGAAGTGAACCGAAGAGATATTATCAGTATCTTTTCAAAGGTTTTCAGCGGAACTCATATCCAACACCCGAAAGTAAAAATTTTCAGCGGGTCCGAAATCGCCATCGATGCCCACCCGGGACAACTGCTCATGGCTGATGGCGAATTACTGGGAAAAACACCCCTAACTTTAAAGGTTCTACCCAAACATTTAACGGTGCTGGCGTGACTAAAAAATGGTTTGTTTTTTGAGTGTAGGTCGCAGGGCCATATTTTCTCCAGGACCCGGGAAATAATGATAGAAACATGATTAAGATCAAGCGAATGTTAGAAAGCATTTTAGCGGTAATACTGTATATGATCGGTGGAACCTGTTTCGGTTTATGGGCTATTCTTTTAATCCTGTTGAGCCTGGTTACCACAGGAGCGGTGTTTGAGAAAATGTTGAAGTGGATGTGCCGTTCCGTACTGTTTTTTAGTGGGATCCTGGTTACAGTAAGAGGAAAAGAGAATATCGACGGCTCGAAGCAATATATTATAATGATGAATCATGTCAATATTTTCGATGCTTTTGTAGCTTATAGCAGTTTTCCCGGTAAAGGGAGGGCTGTCGAAGAGGAGAGTCACTTCCGGTGGTTTCTCTACGGGTGGTTGGTGAAGCGGATCGGTATGATTCCCATCGATCGGAAAAGTGGGATAAAAGCCATGGTGTCGCTAAAGCGGGCAGCGGAATTGATTCGTGAGAGAAAAAATTTTTCAGTAGCGGTTATGCCTGAAGGGACGCGAACGCGAACAGGGAAACTGGGGCCATTTAAAAAAGGGGGGTTTTTGTTGGCTTTGGAAACCGGCCTGGATATTCTCCCCATGATTCAAATGGGAAGCTTGCGGATCAATCGAAAAAGCGATTGGATTATCCGGCCGGGAAAGGTGGAGGTTGTGATTGAAAAATCCATATCTACAGCGGGGTATACGAAAGAGACGGTGGAGGAATTGATGGAAAAAACCAGGAAAGTGTTCCTGGGTTATGTGGAATAATCTTTTTTCCAGGTTCCCAACTTGAAACCGGCAGCCTGCAATCTTTTTAATTCGTTTTAATTCGTGTTAATTCGTGTCATTCGTGGGAAATCTTTTTCAAACCGGGAATCGTTTTTCGTTTTCCGTTATCAGTCGGCTGCGAAGCAGCCGTGTAAAACTGCGCATCGCGCGCAACTTCTCAATTCATCATTCGAAGTTTTTTTCAAAAGCTATTGACTTTCTTTCGCAAGGTGTGGTAAATTAGTCCTTTCTGTGAATCCGGCAATGATTAAACTGAGAAAAAATGTGTTGTTTGGGCAATTCGGGGTTAATGTCAACATACGCTCCCAATGGCGGAAGCTTATAAAACGCAATAGATGTTAAAACCTCTCTGATTTTGCTATCCAAATTTGCAAAAAAAAAATAATAAAGAAATGGAGGAACAAATGAAAGTAATTAAAAGCGGTTTGGAATATGTACGAGCTGGAGCCGGATGCCCATGCATCTGCCATACCGGTTGGTCCGGAGCGGATACAATGGCATTGGAAGGTGGTGGCTGTGGCTATAATTGCGGATGCTCTGGGGAATGGGTTGAAAATGCCGATGCGAATAGCCTTAAGGCTTATAAGTACATTTACCCTGAAGTGTAATTCGATTTTTTCACCGAAATTAATTCACTACAACAAGGGGAGAAAGCTTTTCTCCCCTTGTTATTTTTTTTATATGAAGAATTTATCAAGGAAAATGAGTTTTAAAGGGCATTATAGGATTGCATTATTATGTATAACTATATTTCACCTGGCATCATCCTCCACATGGCCAATTATTGAAGTTCACAATACCAGGCAAGAGATCGACAATTGCATGAAAAAATTAAACCTTACCCTTCTGCGTACATGGGGTGGTGATGAAAAAGAAGATATAAACCAATTTTTTAAAGATCCTATGGATATCGCCATTGGAAAGGATGCCCTGGTTTATATCTGTGACAGTGGATTTCACAGGATCCAGGTTTTTGATGGAACTCAAAAATATGTGAGGACCCTCGGCCGCCAGGGAAGCGGTCCGGCAGACATTTTAAATCCATGTGCGATCGATTTCGATTCCAGGGGTAACCTGGTGATTGGAGATCAATGGAATTTTCGCATCCAATTTTTAAACACATCGGGGAAGAGTATAGGTGCGTTTCGATTACCGGGAACATTAATTAGAAGAATGTCTGCTGCAAACAAAAAAGATGAAATCATCATCTATAGGCACTCTAAAACCTTCATTACCCGAAAGATACTATATGTCTTTGATTATAAAGGCAATCCAATTCGTGAAATCGGTGATTATAAAGATAATTCAAAAAAAGTTGAAGAAGCCGAGTCGGTTTTTTTTGACCTGGATAAAGATGATAATATATATACCTCGTATAGTATCACTCCTTATCTTTTAAAATATTCTTACCCCGGTGAAATTTTAATGTTCATGACATTTGAGTTGCCTTTTGAATCTCAGTCTGCTTTTTTTGAAAAAAAATCAAAAAGTGTTGTAATTAAAGGAGAAAAGAAAAATATTGCCAGTATGGCACTATCCCTTGACGAAACAGGACGAATATTCCTGGTATCACCCAAACGCCTGGGCAGTAAAAAGGAATTCTTTCAAAGTTCGGGAGTCGTAAAGCCAGGCGGGGGGAATTATCGATTATTGCAACCGGTTGAGAATCAAAATACGGATTGTTATATTCTTTTAGTCTTTAATACTTCCGGGAAGATTATTGCCGGTTGCCAGCTCAATGTTTTTTGTAATAACATTTATATTCATGGCGACCGGTTGTTTATTATCGATTCCTACAATGCGATGAAAATCTACGAATATAAAATGAAATTTAAATAATACCGGGAATCCATGAACGCTCAAAAACCGTTTATAAAAAAAATAAAATCCGGTAGACATACTTATATTTACGATGTAAATACCAACCAGATTATAGAAATAAATCCCCTGCTTTACCCAATCATCGATGAAATTCCTGGAATCTTATCCCCATTTCCAAAAGAAAAGTTCAAAGACCTTTTAAAAGCACCTGGAATCCGGCAGGAAATAGAAGATATCCGGGAAATGATGAAATCGCACCCCCTTTTCTCGGCCCATCGGCCTATCATTTCATCCGATATTTCTTCGGTTGAGCAGGTAAGAAAAAGTCTTCAAACCGGCCTGGAACAGCTAATCCTTGAAGTATCCGATCGATGCAATATGGACTGCAAGTATTGTGTTTTTTCCGGGAAATATAAATATGCCAGGAAACACGGCAGTAACGATATGACTATTGAGATTGCTAAAAAAGCTGTTGACTTTTTTACCGATAAAATCGAAAATAGTAAGCCGAGAATACGCAATGCAATTATCTTCTATGGCGGAGAGCCACTAATAAATTTTAAATTAATAAAAGAAATTGTCGATTATTCATTTGAAAAAAAACAAGGGAAACTCACGGACTTCCTTTTTTCCATCTCCACTAATGGCACATTGTTAGATAATATTGAGATTATCGACTATTTAGCCAGCAAAAAAATTCACTTAACCGTCAGCCTTGACGGTCCCGCTTCAATTCACGACCGAAACAGGGTATTTAAGAATGGGAAATCCAGTTTTGATCGAGTGTTTAAAAATTTAACTCAAATCCGTAACCGTAACCCCGATTATTTTTTAACCCATGTTTCCATTAATATTGTGATGGCTCCGCCACTGGATGTTGAAGAAGTCTCTTCTTTTTTTTTTGAGAATGATTTCTTTAAAGAGCTGAGGGAAAAAATAAGCGTGGGTTTTGTCAATACAGCAGATATGATTTCACCTGATGAATGCAGACCCAAAAATGTAAAACGAGAAATAAAAACCTCCCACGATAAAATGCTCACACGCTATAAAAAAGCTCTGGCTTACGGTACATATAACAATCTCACTTTCGAAAAATTACTGTTTACGGAACGATTCCATCGCATAGCTTCACGGAATTCGAAACCATTGGCTGAATATTTTCCACCCCTGGGTGCGTGTTTCCCGGGTAAAAGAAAACTGTTTGTCGATACAAAAGGAAATTTTTTTATGTGCGAAAAAGTCGATGCCAATTTTTCAATCGGTAATATCTACAGCGGTTTCGATTATGAGAAAATATACAATTATTTTATAGAATTCGACCGGATGTTCAATGAATGCAGTGGCTGTTGGGCCTTGCGCTTGTGTCATAAATGTTTTAATAATATCCGGTGTGGAGATAAACTGGATATAGAACGAAAAAGTGCTTTCTGTACTAAAAATAAAACCAATATAGAAAAAGATTTAATCATGTTTTGTGAAATTATCAGGAAAAACCCGGAAGCTTTTCAAGTATTTAAAGATGTCCTGGTGCGATAGAATTAAGAGAAATGAAAATGGATACAATGGAACGAAATGAACAAACCGGCGTATTGGAACAATTCTTTTTCGAAACATGGCAAAAAGGGAAACCCATTGCTGCGTTATTTAAAACAACATCCATGCACTATCTCTATGATACAGGCTCTAATAAAGTTCTTCAGTGCGAATCCCATGTTTACAATCTACTGGAATATCTTCTTTCATTGGATGTAAAAACTGCAATAATAGGATATAAAGGAAAATTCGGTGTAGAACTTTTTATCGATGCAGCAATGAAAATCAAGGATGCAGTGGAAAGCGAAGGTATTCTTCTATCCACAGGTGCAATTCAATTCGGGTTAGGTGATCATTATGGCAAATTCGTCGAACAAATTGCTCACTCACTGGGGATGATAACATTGGAAATAACGGAGAATTGCAATCTAAGATGCGATTATTGCCTATACAACCCCCATGTGGAACATGCCCGTGAACATACTGCGAAAGAGATGACCCTGGAGACAGCCCTGAAAGGAATAGATTATTTAAAACAGCATTCTTCCAATAAAAAAAAGGTGGCAATTACTTTTTATGGAGGAGAACCACTTTTGAGGTTTGATTTTATCCGATTGTGCGTATCATATGCCCAGTCTATTTTCAAGGATAAGAAATTGGAATTCAGTTTAACCACGAACGGGACATGCTTCACTCCTGAAATTGTGGAATATCTTTATAAAAAAAGGTTTACGGTAATTGTAAGTATAGATGGACCTGAAGAAATCCACGACAGTAACCGGAGAGATATCCACGGGAAAGGGAGTTTTTTACGTGCGATTGCAGGATTGAAAATGCTTGTTGAACAATACAAAGAAAAAGCATCCGAACGAATATTGTTAAGTATGGTATATGCACCTCCGTTTTCAGAGAATAAAATCAACCGTATCGCGTCTCTTTGGGACGAATACCCCTGGATACCCAAATCTATGGGGGTCAATATTACATACCCTTCGGAAGGAACACTTTCACCTGGAAAATATTCTGCTCAAGATTTGGAAGAAGATAAGGAGCTAAATGATTGGGGAATTGAAATGTTTAAACAGAAATACTCCGGTGTGAAAGAAATACATCCCATTGCATCAAGTATTGAAGAAAAGAAGTTAGCTATGTTTATGCAGCGGCGAATATTTAATTCACCATTCGACAAGTATTTTTTAAATGGGTGCTGTTTGCCTGGTGTAAGGAAATTATTTATCTCGACAGATGGTACATTCAGAGTATGTGAAAAAATATCGTTTAAAGCGCCAGTTATCGGGAATGTCTCTACAGGAATCGATGTCGAGTCTATAAAAAAAAATTATATCGATGAATATGAAAATCAGTGCCTCCCAATATGCTCGAAGTGTTGGGCAATCCGTCTTTGCAGCTTATGCTATATTCACGGTTTTGATAAAGGTAACATCGATATAAATAAGAAACTTCGAGCATGTGGTGCAGAAAAATTTCTTAAAGCAAAATTGATAAAACTGTTTGCTGCCCTCACTGAAAATGATCCCTCTGCCCTGGATTACCTGTATGATTTCAAATTGGAATAATAAGTACTCCCAAGTGGTCAGATAATACACGAGTTAAGAAGTGAGTCGCATTCCTCCTTCTCACCGGCTATCGGCCACCTATTTCAATTCATTATTCTACTATTGTCGGCGGATCAAGGTTGCAAAATGGAGTTGACATTGGGAGAAAAATGTATTATTAATAAAACAAGGGAAATAAAATTTATTTTAGGAGCCACATATGTCCATTATAGATAGAAACAGCATTAACGATGCCCGGGAAACGATCGAAAGATTTATCCCTGACGAACATAGCAGAGAATCTTGCCTTAATTTTTTACGTGAGATGATTTTGTATTCAGATAGCATCGATAACACCAATTGGAGCTTGAATTTAGATTTAAAAGGGTATTTTCTGCGGTTTAATACAGGTCAGGAAGTTTGCATCACTATTTATTCTGAATTTATTCATATTTCCTTTTTTAAAAGTATTTTAGAAAAGCTTCCAGATAATAATTTTATTAAACAAACCGATACTTTCGCGAAAGTCCCAGGATCACATATTTACGAAATTACCTATGATTGTTTAAAAAATCACTTGTTAATTTTTAGTGAGTCTTGCAAACATTTTATAGATAGTGCCATTAAAAAAACAAGGATATTACGACAAACAAGAGCTGCTCACTCTATTGGAGCTATCGAATATTTATCTAAATTTACGAAGAAAAAAGTCCCAAATCCATTTTATTTATTGATAGATGTAACCGACTTTCAAAACGAATTAGAAAATGATTTAAAAAAAACAAATGAGATGTCGGATGAAGAATTAGAACGAAAAGCTTTAAAAGCGACCGAAAACCCTACTAAAGTTATTGTTGAAACTCCTCAATATAGACGCAGTCTTTATATTTCTGAATTCGTAAAACGAAAAGCAAAGGGAATATGTCAAGATTGCCATAAACAAGCTCCTTTTGTGAATAAAAATACAGGAGAGCCTTTTCTGGAAACACACCATATAACACCACTCTCTCAAGGTGGAAAAGATAGCATGGAGAATGTTATTGCACTATGCCCAAACTGTCACAGGAAAAGACATTATGGGTAAAATAATCGCAAATGAAAGAGAAAACTTCAAAAGTTATAATTCAAAACCGTTTTCTGTTCGCCTTTTTCCCTGGAAATTTTCTTCCAGATTTCATACAATATGATTGATGGAATAATAATTTCCGTATTATTTTTGATAGCTTTAGAAAAAAAGCAGGGTTAGTGCCCCCGGTTGGGGCCTCTACACCTAATTCCCCGATTCGGCAAAACATCCACGCGCCTACCCTCTGTCCATAATGTCCATACTGTCCATATTGTCCATATTCTTTGCCTATTCCTGCCTATTCATCCCAATTTGTAAATCGATAATCGATAATCCTGTAAAGACATTGCGTGCAAGAGAGACGCAAAATCTTGCGTCTCTACGCCATGCACGCCTTCTTCACAATGTCCAGGTTTCTTTTGAATACATCCAAATCCGGGTGTCCGCCGGGAAAAACGGTTTCCATAATGGCCACCGCTTTTTCGGCATATGTTAGCGCGGCGGGAAAGTCTTTCACAGCCTGATATATATGGGACAGGTTATGGTACGACCCGGCTAAGGAGGGATGCTTCGGGTCCAATACCGCTTCATAGATTTCATTGGCTTTCAATTGAAATTCCAACGCCCGGTCCAATTGTCCCTGTGCTAAATATATTTGCGATACATTATTGTACGACGTGGCACAGTCGGGATGCTTCGGGTCCAATACCGCTTCATAGATTTCATTGGCTTTCAATTGAAATTCCAACGCCCGGTCCAAT
>Ga0105104_10000124_pt1 | contig 52919 bp, 67 predicted proteins | sample PPLLaktember2015_3_FD_87034 | JGI IMG/M metagenome (GOLD analysis project Ga0105104, IMG submission 87034) | Freshwater sediment microbial communities from Prairie Pothole Lake near Jamestown, North Dakota, USA - PPLs Lake P7 Core (6) Depth... | ecosystem: Environmental > Aquatic > Freshwater >... | reverse complement strand
CTGCGTCTGTGGTTGTGCCGATGAGGACGTTTGGTGTACTTGAAATGTAAATTGCAGTATTTGAACCCGACCTAAATTGATAAAGTGGACTTGTGATTCTTAAAGTCCCACTTGTCCCTACGTTTTCAATGCTTGCATAGTTACCCGAACCATCACCAAGAACTATTGAACCATCATTTACCTGAGTAAGTTTTGTTGTAGTGGTTGTGTTTCTTACCGCCAAACCATATCCACTAACTGCGTTTATATGTACAGGGTAAGGAGCAACAGGTTGACCGCCTAAACCAATTTGATTTGAACTATTAACAACAATCCTCTGATTCCCTTGTCCATCTGCTAATATGATTGTATTGGAGAGGGAAGAGGAAAGACCTATGATTCCTTGACCGATTATTGTATTGTTAGTTCCCGTAGTTACTCCGATAGAAGGAGAACCCAATACTGTGTTACCCGCTCCCGATGCCCCTCCTTTACCTACTGTCAATCCGTTTATGTTGGCATCTAAGGTAGAACGGAAAGTGCCCTGCACATCTAACATAAAACCTGCCAATGTACTTCCACCAATTACTGTGTTCCCATTTGTTGGAGATATAATAAATTTTGTAACAACAGACCCATCAGAAACCTCGAATGTCTGATTAAACATCAATACATTTTTTCTAAACCATATAGGATTACTTGCGTATATCGCTGCTCTTGCATTTGCTTCTGTTGGGATTATTGTAAGATTGCCAGTATTTGCATTATTTTCAATTCTAAATGCAAACCCTGTACTTCCATTTGTTGCATCTCCACCTGATGCAGATATTTTAAGACTTAATGCATTACCACTATTTAACCATAATGCGTTATTACTATAAATTGTTCCGTTTACATTTAATCTATATGTACTTGGTGTTGTATTTATTCCAACATTTGTTCCATCATCTTGAATCAATGAGTTCCCCAATGCAGTAGAACCTGTCCACTTTGAAACGTAGTTAGTAGTACCCGAACCTGATGGTCTTGCATTGATGAGGGAAGTAACACTATCAATTCCCTTCTGCCGCCAAGCGCGGGTAGAAATAAGATTAGTATCAATGGCAAGAGTTCCCGTAGTTGTAATAGGCCCTCCAGTGATTCCAGTTGCATTATTCGTAGCTACTGAGGTAACAGTTCCCGAAGGCGAAGCAGTAATTGAACTGTCAACATAATTTCTATCTACAAGGCTATGTTTAGTAAATGAAGAACCAAGATTTCCCGTGTAAGATATTCTTCTAGAAAGGGAAGCCGTGTCACCCTGCATAGTAAGCTGCTGATTACCGAGCTTTATCCTTAAGTTCCCCGCTGGGTCAAGAATATAATAAAGGCTATCTCCAGAAAATTCAAATTTCTTTACTGCTGTGAAAGTAAGATTATTGCTATTACCATCTAGTTCACGATTCCCAGTTAGTGTACCATCTGAATTGTAGATATTTGTTGTAGATATTGGTCCATAAGCGAGTTCAGTCCATCCCGTAGCTGTTGTATTTCTGACCCACATCTTCCCAGCAGCATAAATCATAGCACCGGGATATTGGCGTATCCGTTGTGTGTTGGCTTGGGAAGTGTCAGTAAAGACAACATTGACAAAGCGACTCTGCATAGCTCCTTTGGACGTAACAATAGCGCTATCAGCCCCAATAAATTGCTGAATTGGGTACTGAGAGTACCCAAATTTGAAAACAATTAAACCCAGAACAAGTAAAAATAATTTCTTCATAATTATACTGGATAAATTTGGAATTGTTCACCCGTTACCGCCGCTGGGGAAATGGTAAATACTCCTGTAGCTTTTACCCAAGAGTAGTAGCTACCCCCAGTATTGATGGTAGATTGAGGAATACCATTCCGAACAAACAATACGTTGAATCCGATAAATGCGTTTAATGTGACGCTAGACTGCCCATTTGTAATCAGGGAAGTTGCATCTACCTCAAAGTCATATGGATTTGGAATTTGCGCAGGAACGACTGGAGATATTGCACCAGCAGTTCCCGAAATTTGTTGTGCTTGTAAATTATACCCTCTGCAAAGGCTGTATAGATATTGAGAGGTTTGTACAAGGGAAGTGTTCGCCGGGTCAATATTGTACATCCATTCTACCGCCTTGCGCTCTAAATAAAGAATCTGCGGCGTAGTTCTAGCCACAGGAGGAGAGAAAAGATTTCCCTTCAGAACATCATTCTGCGCCAGATACTGCGATATCTTGGCAATGTCAATTATCTGGGCTACTGTTAGTGGCATTAGTAATAGAGGTCTTGGTTAGTATTTAAGTTGGTAGCCAAGTTATAGCACTGCTGAGCAGATACGATATCGTATCCCAGCGTGACTGCTTGATTCCCGCTATCAATAAACAAACGAAGATTAGACTTATTTTGCAGGAATGAAGTATCTTGTAGGATAGTTGTGGGAGTTGAAGCAGCAGCTTGTGCTTGCGTCAGGGCATAGTAGAAAGTCTCATTGTAAAGAGTAAATCCTACCAGTTCAGTTTTATCGTACAATGATACGTTGCTGACGTTTAGCCACTCAACGGTAATTTCTAAAGCACTATCTTGAGTCAAGCAATCAATATTGATTGTTGTTTGTGCGATAGGCCATTGAATATAATTAGTAGTAGTACCTGAAGGAACGACATAATTTCCCTGCCAGTCTAAAAGATAGACACGGCGCTGGGTAACAGCAACATCACTTCCCGTGGACGTATCAGTTATAGTTATAACAGAAGGGCTCCCCGCTGATTGACTAGTTGAAAAATTGGGAACTAATGGCATTTTATCTGTATTTTATGTATCAAAATTAAGGTTTTTTACGTTCATTTTATTACCGCTTTTCGCCTCTGTTCAGAATTCTATTTATTTCTTTCTCTTCTGGGGTTTCTCGTATTATTGGGAATTCACTGAATGGACCACGATATTTTCTAATCAGCTCCTTCTTTGCATCAGATTCAGCATCGTCTTTTGCTTTTTTGCCATAAACAACATCGAACAATATTTTGTCATTTTTGCTTTCAAGCTTTTTATACGTTTCTGAATTATGTACATCATCAATATTCTTTTTGAACTTTTCGTTAAACATTTTTTGGAAGTCAGCTTTTTGCTCATCAGTCAACACGACTTCCCTCTTTCGGCTATAATCATCTGTATAAGAAATCTTCTGAGGCATTTTATGCTCTTTTTGAGTATACTCCTCAACCGTTCTTACGTTAGCACCGATTAGGGAAATTAAAGTATATAATGCGCCTATTTCTTTAGGGTTTTGAGCGTAAAGTTCTTGTGAATCCTGAAGCCACATGGGAAGAACTAGATTTTGGAACACATTATCTTCTACTTCTACGCCAGCTTTCTTATCTAGGTATTGTATAGCAGCTGCGGGAACTGGAGCCGCTTTACCAGTAAAGAATCTAACAATAAGGTCGAACTTAGTATTTATTTGCTTACCAGTTCTTTCACCCAATTTTGATTCTTGACCATACTGGTCAACATATACCCCACTAAACAATCGACCCATAAATACAAGGGTTGGACGAGCACCAGCCGCAAATGACACCCGCTGATTCCCAAACTTAAATGTCAAGAAATTACTGCTATTTATATCCCAAAATTCATCATCATCTTCGCCGCCTTGACCTTGGCCAAGTGCAGCTCTCATTAAGAACATAGTTGTACCAAAACTCAAAGCGAATGTTCCAAACTCCAACATAGCTCTCTTCCTTACAGCTTTAGGCATTTTAGCGTAATAATAAAATGCGTAAGGTGTATATAGTTTTAATTCAGATGCAACTTTAGATGCAGAGAACATTAAGAAACCAAGACTTTTTGGAATATTCTTAGCACCTTTACCAGTAGTAGTATTTACGAATTCAGCAGCAGATTTGTAAATTTCAGGATGAGTTTCAGGCATATATCCGTCTTTGCCGATAGCATTCGACAAGTCAAGGAATGAATTTATTCTTATATAATTTAAGTAGCCATCAAAGAATCTTTGGGAAGCCTTGAAAGGATTTAATGCCTTTACGAAATCAGTTCCCGGCTTATAATTCAATGTTATAACTCTTGAGAATGTATCCCAAATTAAGTTTACATAATTTACAATAAATATCTGTTCTTGGGCAGATGCCTTTTCAGCCCCTTCCGATATTGCAAGACCCGAATTCTTAATCAAGGCGTAAGCACCAGACAATTTAAGCTCTTGCTCCATTCTTCTTTGTCTAGATTCTGAGAAGAACTGCTTACCAGCCTCTACAAATGCCTTCGCAGACATGCGAGGATTGGTAAATACTTTTCGTATACCCTGAGTAAACACGATACCAAGGTCAAAACCAGTAACCAGTGTTCTTGGTATTCCGCTAAATAATTCTAATACGAAATCGCCAGCTTTCTGATACCACTTCTTATTCTTTTGCTCATTCTTTTCATGCTCCAAGTCCAATTGAGATTTAACATTTTCAAGTTGAGTCTGAAGGTCCAATAGTTCTTGGTCAGCCTGAACTCTACGCTTTTGCTTTTTAGAAAAATCTCCTCTTCTAATTTTGTCTCTAAGTTCTTCAATTCTACGGCCAACTCTATTCTTGGCTGTATCAAGTGCTTTTTGCTCGTCATAGTTGTCGGGAAGTGGCTCATCACCCATAATTTCCCTACCCAATTGACGAATAAGATATTTAAGATTCTTCTCTCTTTCAGATATCTTGTCTTGGGCTGGCTTAACCCTTTGGTACTTCAGCAAGAAAGCACCCTTATCCATAGTTCTTAAATCCTCAAGTTCTGAAAGCAGTCTTCCGACTCTTTTTGCTCTTCCAAGCTTTATTGAAATATCATCTCTTGTTTGGGATACTTCTTTACCATACTTAGTGATGGCATCTCTTACTTGTCTTGATGATACGCCGGGAAGTTCTGATTGATACTTATTTAATATAGCATCAGCCAAATCATCAATGTCTTCAATTCCCTGAGACACAAAATCACGGATGTCTTTGTTGGGAATTGTTATTGTACCATCATCATTAATCTTAGCCTTTACTTCTTTTGTTTTTTTAACGTCAACTCCCTCATCTTTAAAACCTTCCATCATATCCTTACGGAAGTCAGCCTCCTTATCCCACTTAGCGCCATTGAGCTTATCCTTAATTGTTTTAATTCCAATCTCAATAGCCTTCTCTACTTCTATACCAAGCTTGATAGCATTTTTGATTGCAGTAATTCCCGCATCAATGAAAGCTACGGGAACTCCTAAGCTTGCATCATATGTCTTACTACGAAGTTTACGTTGAATATTATCGAGAGCATCTACAACTCGTTGAGCTTTGCTTTTCTTTTCAGCTGGCATCTTTGAATAGATACCATCAATTTCTTTCTGAACTCCTTCTCTAATTTTATCCTCAAGTTCTTGTTCAGTATAAAGCTTAGGGCCGTTGGCTTGATTTTCACGAGCCACATCATCAATGATGTTTTGCATAGCAGCCTTAGAATCTTCTTCATACTTAACAGCTTCAGCCTCCTTAATCTTCTTACGCAAATCCTTAATCGTTTCATTAAGCTTCTTAAACTTAGCGAGTACAGATTCAGGGATTGTTCCTCCGTTTGTTTGCTTGTAACGATTAATTTGTACAGTAATGTTGTACTCTCTGTCAAGAAGATATCTGCGAAGACGGAATGCCAAAGATTGTTGCTGAGCTGTGATAACAGCTGCAATGTCGTAGTTGTCTATTTCGACCTGCAAGTCTTTGTATTCAACCAAAAGGTCACCCAAGTCTTCCCCGGCCTTTGTTCTTCTTTCAATTTCTTTAGAAAGGTCTTCTTGTTTAGTATCTAAATCAGCCTTATAAGTAATCATAGCGACTACCTCAGCAGGGGTAAGAACACCCTGACCACCATCAATTACACGATTGACAACAGTCTTTGGCTTCACTTCCCCACTTTCAATGATAGCTCTTCCCGACTCTAAAAGCTCCTTATCTCCAACAGTATTAAGATTTACTCTTGATAATACTTCTTGGGAAACCAAGCCCTTCTTAATACCAGATACTCTTACTTTTTCTTCTTCACCTTCAGCTTTACCTTCTTCGGGAGCTGCTTTAGGTTTTGCTCCGGGAACTCCTCCCTCCACTTCTTCGCTAACTCCGGCTTTTGGCTGTACAGGAACTTCACCTGCTGCTTCGATTTGAATGGCATATTTACCTCCTATTTTTTCTACTGTTTGACCAGTAACGCTTTCTAATTGTTTTACGAATGTATCAGAATCAAAATCTTTTTGCTTATTAAGTTTGTGCTTTCTTATAGCTTCCCGAATAGCATCTGTTAAACTAGCCCCAGCCTCCAAAGCTGTAGCAATTGTTTCCAAGGCTGCGTTATAAAGTGCGATGGGAATTCCCGCAATATTTGCCTGAAGACCTTCTTGCTTAATCTTAAGAGAACGAACTGTTTTAGCCGCTGCTCTTACTTTTCCTGTGGCTTGCTTTCCCCCAATTGCTTCTTTGATTCTTCCAAGGATGTCTTGATAAGATTCGCTAATTGCTCGCCCGCCTTCGGGATATCCTTCTCCTGCAATTCGTTCAGCACGTTCTCTTCCTCTTGATAGGGCTTGATTGACTTGTTCTTCATTTATTCCAAGTTTTGTAGCTAATTTCTTAGCCGCGTTTAAATAATCAGGTGCAGATTCAGACGTATACCCTTCAGCCGCTTCTTCGAATGTTTCGCCGCCTTTGAAAGATTCATATAATATTTTTTCAGGATACCAAAGAGCTGCTTGAAGGTCAGCCATTGATATTTCTATACCATATTTATTTTTCAAATCATTTATAACATCAGTAAATACTTTCCGTATAAATCTCCTTTCCTTACCTGTAGAAGGAGCTTCTTTTTCCCCGCTTATTTTCTTGGAAAGGGAATTCGCTGCTTTTCGTAGTTCATCAGTGTTTTCATTCGAAGCAAGAGCAGCTCTTTTCTTTTTATCCATAGAAGCTTTTTCTATGGACTTAGACAAATCTTGAATTGACAAACTAGATATTTTTGGCAAAACAGATTTTAAAATAGCTAATGCATCAGAATCTTTTTTAACTTCATCTAATGCTTCTGAAAGTCTTTTTTTACCTTTAGCTATTTCAACGGCATCTTTTTTAATTAATGTGCCAGTCATCCTTCCCCAAGTTCGCATAAACCATCTATCCATGGTCAATTGGTCAAATTGACCCCACAAGTTCATATAAAAACCATTACCAATTTTAGGTCCAAGTATTACAGCTCCATATACTTGCTCATCAGCCAATTCTCCAGAAGCCAAATTTTTTTTCTTATTCTTGACAATTACATTTAAATCACCAGCCCTATACTTAGATGTAAGGAAATTATTTATATCAGACATTGTCAACCCATTGTCAAGCAATGAATTAATTAACATTAATGATTTTTTAATGCCTGATTGTTGTAATCCAAAATTTCCATTTGGATTAAATCTGCCGTTTTCTTTAAAGTATTGATATTGTTTTTCAGCCAATTCAAAGTTAAAATCTACTTTATTACCATTTGACATTACAGCCAAAGGCAATATGAACGCTCCACGGGCTTCAGCATCAGTAGCAATTTCAGGATGAATTGCTGAAATAACATCTAGCGCAGATTGAGTTTTTTCGTCATACCATCCAATAGCCTCTGGGTGCTCTTTAATAGCATTAAGAGATTCTTTAGTAATTAAATCTACTAAATATTTTTTTGTAAGATTATCATATTTAGATGGGTCAAAATCCTTTCCAAATTTATTCTTTAATTCAGGAAGATATTTTTCAAATAAGTTTTGTATCGCATTTTTAAATTTGATTTTATTATCAAAAGAAGATTCGCTTGCAAACTTTTTTAAGTTTTCAAAATACACTGGATTTGCATCTATATCAGTTATCTCTATTCCTTTTAATACTTCACCGACAAATACATCCTTATCGAAATCTTTAACCTTAGATAATTTATATTCTTTTATTGCATCATTAATGGCCTTATTAATAGATACTCCCGCCTCTACAGCAAGGGCTACTGCTTCTACTACGGTGTTGTATAGTGCTACGGGAAGTCCTGCTATGTTGGACTGAGCTCCACCATCTCCTAGCTTAGACAAATCAATCTTTAGCCCACGAATTTTGTCGGCGATAGATTTTTGAACTTCAGAAACTACTGGTTGGGTTCTTGCTGCTTTGATTGCGTCATATTTTCCCGCTGCTTCTTTGACAAAGGCATCAATATCGAACCCTTTTTCTGTTCGTACTCTGCCCCGCTCTGCCTCAATAATTCCATCATAGCTTCCACTTTCGACAAATTCTGCGTTGACTTTACCGTACTTGTGTTTTGCTGGGATTCCATTTTCATTTAATTGTTTTACTAAGTTAAGAATTTTTGGTGCATCTGTTGCGTCGAGGTCAAGAATGATTACGTCTCCGCTCTTTTTGTCAACGCTAAAATATTGCAATCCGTTGTCTTTCAGCAACTTAATTGCCTCTTTCCCATTTTCGAAAGAACCAGTTTTAACAATATGTTCTAATCCTGAGCCATTCTCATTGTAGTTACCAAGCAATACGGAGTCCTGCATTTCGGGAGCAGCCTTACCCAAGATAGCAGCCATTACCCGAGCTTGCTCAGGAGTAGCTTCAATTTCCATAATATTGGAAACCTCTTGTACAGGTCTTCCCGTCTCCATATCTACATATCCTCCCCAAGTATCTAGCTTATTGTTTATTTTGATTCCTAGTCCTTGGGCTACTTTCTGTACGTTTTCTTGATGAAGTTGATAGTCTGGGGAAGTTCTGATATCTACATCTTCTTCTTCAGTAAATACATTCTTTTCACGGAAAGGAGCAAATCCTACTCCAAACTTTTCAACTTTAGGAGCAGCCGCTACTTCCCCACGCTTACCTTGAAACTCTTCATCTGTGATTCTTGCGTCTTTTACAGTATTTGTACGGTCTGCTGCATTACGCAAATTAAATCCACCTTTTGGATTTACTTCTTCTACAATGAAGTCTTCCCCTCTCCATACTATAGTATCTCCTTGTTTTACTTCTTTTGGAGATTTTACTTCTATGATGGAGGGAACTGGAGCCGCTGCCTTTGGTGCTGCGGGAACTTCTGGTGCGACTTCCGCAGCCTTAATACCCAATTCATTAATATACTCTGCTGCTATATTAGCCCCAGTATATCCTGACTTTAATATCCTTCTTACTTTTTCCGGCTCAATTTCACCATTACCATCAATGACCCCATTATATATTTCATCTAATTGCTCTGGAGTAGCATCATATCCAGCCTCTTTAATAGCTTTAGCTATTGACTCTTTTTGCTGTTCAACATTTGGCTTGGGAACTTCTGGTACGACTTCCCCGGCAGCACCTTTTTCTTCAGCATCTATTTCCTCAATTCTTTTAGATATTTGCTCAAATAATGTTTGCTGGGAAACTTCTCCAGCAGGCTCAACTACTTCATCAGATAGGTCTCCCTCGATTTCCCCTTGGTCATCACCATTCAAGATAACTTCTTGTTGCTTTTCTACTTCTTTAGCTTGTTGTTCTGCTTTCTTTTTAAGTACTGGGTCTGTTATGCCTTGGGAAGACTTGGCTTTTACATTTGCTTCTAAAGCATTAATAAGATATTTAATCTTCTGCTTTTCAGAAAGATTAGTTGATTCCAAATCCTGACGAACTTTAGATGCATATTCAAGGTTCGCAATCTTATCATCTGCATCCGCAGCCAAATCAGGGTCAAGCGCAGCGCCTTCTTTAATCTTAGCAATCCAGTAATCAGGCTTTTCTGCCATATCATAAACCATCTTGGCAGTAATTCCTTTCGCCTTCATCATGTCTGCTCTAGCAGCCAAACCACCAATCAATACACTTCCGAGAGCTGAGGTACGAGCAGTTTCAAGCAACTCTTCCCCATTAATCCAATCATCGTATTTTTTACCAGTAAATACACCATCAGTCAATTGCTCCCCCAATTGAACAGCAGTTTCTTCTACTGTGTTTTGACCTACAGCTTTACCAAAATATTTTGTGTATTGGGGAACTGATTGCAATGCATTTTTAATATAGCCTTGTATCGTTTCCCTAGCAGCAGCAGCAGATATTTGCTTATCAGTAAATTGTCTGATTACATTAGCAACCTCTGGCTTAATTTTACCCATCAAGCCATCAACAATCTTTTTATCTTGGAATATGTTCTCTGTGGCTATTTCAAGACCAGCCAATATACCAGCATATGCTCTTTGCTTTAACTCTTCCCCCGGGAATTGAGCTCTTGCTTGTGGCAAATAGTTACCGAAAGCCTGAAGACCAAATAGAGCTCTAATAGAAGTATTTGGGTCTTTGAATAATTTGAGGGAAGTCAAGCCTTTACCAATTAAACCAGTAGGCAGTATTTGACCTAAGAAATCGCCGCCAAAAGCAGATATTTCGTTTATGGTATTGCGCGGCTTAATGTTTACCGCCATATCTTGAGCAGCAATGTCTCTAGCTGTAATTCTGCGCTCACCTACCAAAGCCTGACGAGCTCCAGTAAGTTCCATCAAACCTGTTCCAGTAGATTTTACAGCACCTACAGCACTTTCAAGAGTACGTTCAATCAAACCCGGAGTTTTATATAACTGCTCTCCAACTAATGTTTTTGCGAAGTTTCTAAAACCTCCTTCGCGCATATTGTCTTTATAGAACTGAACTTCAATTGGGCTAATCTTACCTTCTGATTCCAATTGTTCAACAACCTTGTCAGTTTCTTCTTTTGTTACGACGTTTAATAATGCGTTATTGATACCCATATCCTCCATCTTTTGGGAGATAACATTTCCCAAGTAGGATTTACCGAAGTCAGGGTATTTGTTTATGAGCAAGGGAAGTGTTTCCTTAAACTGCTTTTTTAGATTTGGATTCTTTTCAATCTGCTGTACAGCAATTGGATTTGTTGCCAATTGGTAAATAAAACGCCCTATCGTCGCTTCCCCAAACATAGTCTTTGGGTCAGCCATAATATCTTTAGTTCCAGAAACAATTTCTTGCAAATTTTGGGCAGGAGCTTTTCTGGATGTTATTTCTAATTGACGAGCAACTTGAGGGTCTTTAGAAGCAGCCAAACGTATTGCAGCTTCCTCTAGGCTTCTTGACTGAGAGAAAGCAGCATTAATATCTTGAGCCTCAGCAACAGATTCAGCAGCTAATTTATCCGTCTCATTTTCGGGTCTAGCCATCTTCATGATGTCTTCCCGACTAGCACCTTTAATTGCCTCAGCACTCAAACCAGTTGCTTTCATTAACTGGGTTACAGATAAATTCTCATCTGTTAAGAATGCATTCTTTAAATCCTTATAATTCTTTTCTTGTTCTAACTTTTTAGCTACTTCAGGTCTTTTTCTTTCCTGCTCACTGAATATTGCGTCCATGTTTGGACGAACGTATGTAGCATCTGCGCCGGGAATTGAAGGCGCAGCCAAAGGGGCTAAACGCTTTTTAAAACTTCCCACCAAATCATTAGGGTCAAGCTTCTCCTCTACTTCTACCTTTACTTTTTCTTCAACAGGTCCAGATGTTCTTGGGACTCTTGTTTCATATTGAGCAGCAGCTGCTGCTACCGTCTCCAATCCCTTTTTTACACCACCCAGAGCCTCACCAGCTTCTTTTTGCAATTGGCCAACGTAAGTAGTAATTTCTCCAAAAAGGCCTTTTTTTTTAGAAGGGCCGACTAAAGACATAAAATCTTTTTCTGGCTTCTCAAAATCAGCAAAATTGTCTTTTAATACTTTATACACTTTAGGGGCATATGCAGTATCTGAATCTAACTTTTTGTAGAAATCAGATTCAGACAATTTGAAGTCTTCAAAATTTGAAGATAAAATATCATATACTTTTTTACGATATTTCGGGTCCTCGTTTTGTCCTGTATATGTATTTTCAGCCATTAGTATTAATTTAATCCACTAGCCCCAGTTTTCTTTTTAGTTCCAGCAGGAGTAGTTGTTTTTTTAGTTTGGCTTGGTTTCCCGCCAGACATTTTCTTTTTCAAATACGATTCTCTAATATCTGAAGGTGCAGCTTGCACAGCCAAGTCTTCATCTACAATTCTTTGACCTCCTTCTCCCCTCCATACACCATCAGCCTCCACAATATAGTAATCTTTTCCTCCAATAAACTCAGGAACTACTTTAATTTTTGACAAATCGTTAGGTGATATTTCAGTGGAGGGAACTGCTTTTCTACCATCTGGCAATGTTACTGTAGCTGCGGTATACTTAGGGAATACTAAATAAGGACGAATATCTGCATCAACAGCTCCACCAGCACCACCTGACTTTTGAGGTACTTGATATATTTTTGGCTTTCTAGCAGCAGGTCTTAAATAATATTCTCTCAAAACGTCAGCAGCAGCCAAATCCTCTTTGGTATCCATAGGGTCACCCTTATGCCAAGGTGCTGCATCCCAAGCTTCTTTCAATTCTATAAATCTTTTGCTAGTTGGGTCTGTAAGTAATCTTTCATATTCAGTGGTAGCTGACCTATCAGCGGGAAGAAATGACACAGCTTTTTTCTCCATAAACTTAAGCTGATTATCACCATAAGAATATTCAATATCTTCTTGTATATCGCCTCCGGGTAAAGTTTTTCTAGATTTTGGTACTTCTTTAGCAATTGCAGGTTCTATACCAGAAGATATGTTACCAAACCAAGCCCCTCTTTTACTTGCATCGAATGGGGGAACTTGAGTTGAGAGGTCTAAATAACCCCAAGGCTTACCAGTAGATGGGTTTATTCTTTCTTTACTTCTTATTGGCTTCCCCATTCCATCAATCACCTTCATATCGCTATCTGTAAATTGCTTTCCCTGAATGGTTGCCATTTTACCAAGCTCACTCAATTCCTTTTTTTTCTCTTTTGATTGATATGTAAGGTCTTTTATTTCTTGCAACCTTTTATCAAACTCTAACTTAGCTTCTCCACCCTTTTTAATTTCGTTAGAATTACTTTTCCAAAAATTTTTTAATTCACCCAAATCAGCGTTCCAGTCAGCTACATCATTTTCAGCAATTCCCTCTCTTGACAAATCACCCATTTGCTTATTAAAATACTTATTCAAAGCTTCTTGCTTTGCTTCTTGTTGGGCAAGAAGTTTACCTTGCAATTGAGCTAGTGGTTGTGTATCTAGCTGGACTTGACCAAAAGTATATATATTGGGAATTGGAGTAGCCATTATAAATTTTATTAATCTTATAGGTTATCTTCTGTATCCCCTTGTCTTTGTCTTCTTCTATACATATCAGCTTGCGCAAGAGTTGTTCCAGCTCTAAAAATATTAGACATGCCAATATTTGCTGTTTGAGCCCCGCTGGCAGCACGTTGGGCAGCCATTTGCCTACGCATTTCAAAAGGCTGCATAACATTGATATCAAATGCACGACGACGTTCTCCGGCAGCCATTTGGGCAGCACTTCCCAATAAACCAAATCTACGCTCCTGTTGAGCTTCAGCAGCTCCCTCAGCAGCAAGAGCAGCATTACTCATATTACGAGCTATAGATGAAGCAGCAGACAACCCTCCACGACGGTCTTGAGCACCCTGCAATCCTTGTGCTGCACTTCTTCCAATATTTTGCATTTGGCTTTTATAAAATGATGATTGACGTGGGTCGTAACCAGCTCTTCCTAAAGCTTGATTATAATACCCCATGATGCCAGTATCTTCACCATACTTTGGAGCATTTTTCATCAGTCCTTCAAGCTCTTTCCGACCTTTACGTTGTCCAATAAGACCGCCGACGAATTGAGCTAATCCTACTCCGGCTTGAAGGCCACTAGCTATTCCTGAGCCGCTACCCAATAATGCTTTAAGTGATTCTGGTGATGCTGCCATAATATATTTATTTTGCTGTCAATGGGCTATCCGTAGTTCGGACAGAGACCTCTGACAAAGTTATATAATTTGAAGCATTTTGTTTCTCAAATTTAGCAACTAAATAGTTGCCTTTCATGAAATCTCCGTTGATTTTCCCGCCTTGGGAATTGGCATCCCTTTTGATAGCCGATGACGGATTCCCTTCCAAAATAGTAAATTCTGCATCTACAAGGCTAGATTCTTGTCTTTGGCTTCCGTAGGATTTGGTATTGGTATACATTAAGGGAACTGCCCATGTACCGCTTGCTATTTCGTTTATGCTATGCCAAGACTTTTTAAGCAACAAATTATTGTTAAAAACGGCGGTCAAGTAGGCCGAATACTGGTCTCCGTAGAAATTGCAATAGGTATTGCTGTCATGTTTCCAGAGCAGCCCGTTTTGCCAAGTATAAACCATGTCATTAGCTCCTGTGGCCCATTCTGGGTTGAAGTCATAGAAAGAGCAGAACCCATTTCTTGTTTCGTTAAAACTAAAGTTATGCGGGTTTATATCTCCAGAGGTGTTATAGGTTATGCTAGCAATTCCCTCAACCGTTATCAATGGATATGCAGATACTACTTCTATGTTTGAATATGGGGAAGCGCTAATAAATGTAGCAACGAAATCAACTCCACCATTTATATCCGCCAACAAGCCATTTAGCATATCTATTGCAGTATCACCTATAGCAGCAGTATACGAATATGTTTGTGTAGTAGATAAACTATCAGTTAGTTGTAATGATATTACATCTCCGGTTTTGGGATTTCCAGCTAGTGATAATTCATAAGTACCTACTTGCCCTGAAGTCTGTGAATTAATTACAAAGTCGCTAACACTTCCCTGAAGTAATACATTATATTGATTATCGAAATAATCGAAAAAGCCCATCACTTTAGACTTAAATCCTCCAGACCTTACTATGTCTTTATTGTAGGGAAGTACTAATTGGCTAAGATAGAATTGCCCTTTATACGCAAGACCCAAGTCTGTAAGACCATTTCCCCCAAGCCTAATAGCACGTCCAGTTACTACATCTACAAAATAGTCAGCATTTTGGGTACTAACCAAATTTGTTGGATATCCTGATACTCCGTAAACGCCTTGGTAGTATTGGATATTGTTTGTTGTGATAATCTCATTTGTAGTAACCAATTCTTGTTGACCTTGGTTATTTGATATAAAGCGCATATATACTCCATACTGACCAGTTCCCCGGTCTTGGAATACGCGCAAAATCCTATCTCTTGATTTAAATCTTTGGATGTCCCCTTTAGACCTATCTACTTCATCAAAATCATTTGGCCTAAAAATAGATAGGTTATTAATATTTGTACCACTTTGATACTTCCCGCCCCAACGAACTAATACAGAATTATATTCTTCTCTTGCATTTTCGTCAATAACCCAAGCTCTACCATTTGAATTTACTGCACTTGGAAAATAATCATTCTGATTTGCATCCATTATATAGTTAGTAATTGATGCAGAAGTAGAATTAGAAAATTCATAGAATCTTCTATTATAATAATAAACATCTCCATCAAACCACTCAAAAGTAGCTGGTTGCGTGGATGTTTGGTCATCAACACTTCCCCGATGATACCTATTACCAAGAAGAGTATATATATCGTATTTTTCACCCCACTCATAAAAAAATTGAGTACCTGTAGATTGAACTTGCCTTGGAGTATATATTTCCACAAGCATTTGACCTTGATAAGGAGCAGATGGTAAAGTAGTTGGCTTGTATGCTTTTATAAATCTTCCGGGAGTAGCAGCATTTGGTGGAGACATCGTTAGCTCAACATCTCCCAAAATCTCCATATCAAGCTGAATATTGTATGTGACGTAATTGCCAGCAGTATATGCTGCTATAATACGAATTCTATCTCCTTGAGTAAATTCATATGATGGGACAAACCCAGTATTATCAGCTTTTTGTTTAGTCAAGTTATCAATACCAAAATATAAATAATCTGTATCTGTCTTATAGTCGCAGGTGACCCAGTACAAAAAGCTTGTTGGTATAAGATTAGCCCTTACCCACTGAAAACTGGTTGCCCAAGTAGGGGGAGTATGGTTAATTGATGCAGATACAATTGGGACTTGTGGAATATTCCCATTCATTACAAAATCTGGAGTATTGAATGCAAAATCTGTAGTATCCAATGCACCTTCGGATACATAAGAAATAACGCCATTTGTCTTTCCTCTTTCATCAAAATAAACCAAACCAAGTCTCCCCGGACAACTCCATTTCCAAGAAGAAGCAGCAACAGCAGTACCAGCTAAACTCACAGATACTGAAACATTTGTAATTGTACTTCCCGGTGGGAATCCAGTAACATTTATTCTTATAAGACCACTTCCCAAATTTGTACCCGTAATATTGTTACCGCTTACAGCCAAAGCTATCGCATTAGCTACACTATCTTGACTTTGCCCAAAGGTTGTAGTATAGTTTATATTCTTAGGCGATGCGTCTCCGGGAAGTGTTGAGTTATATGTGAATTGAATATTAAATGTTGCGAATGGAGGAACAACTGGAATGATTGCGCCAATTTGCACATTGAAAACATTCGCTCCGGCATATGCAAAACTAATAGTAGGAGTATTGGGATTACCAGTCCCAACAGTTACTGTTACATCAACCTCACTTCTTTGCAATGTATTATATCCATCAGTAATTCCTCCGTAAACAATAACATTTCCATTTAAAAGCTCAAGAGTGTTGGATTTATTTGGCAACCAACTAAAATACAAGTCTGTTTCCTGAGGGTCTATTTGAGTATATGCACCATCATTAAAGAAGTAATAGCTGTATGTTGCGTTAGGAGCAATATTATACTCAATTCTATCTAGTTTATCAATTAAAAAGAAATCACTCCATGTATTGCCAATATTAAACTGTCCAGCAATTTCTATAGCTTGATAGTCATCTCCCCCCGCTACAACATCAATTTTTACATTATTGTCTATAGTTGGATTGTTGCTTGAATTTGGGTCATAACCAATTGTGGGAAGTGGCATTTTAGATATGGGGGAAAAGGTGGACTTTTCTCCGTTCTTATATACCCATCGATAGCAAGCTCTAAATAATTTTCTTCGTAAATTATTTACATTTACGGCGCTATTAGATTGATAGTCTGTAGCTGGTGGCTCAAGTGGCGCATTCTTGGCCGCATTAATCATATCTTCTGTAAATGGTGCAAGGGAAGAAACGGTATCAATATTAATATACCGAGGACGATTATATCCGTCAGTCCAATACAAAAGGTCACCATCCCCAACCGTTCTATAAACTAAATTGCAAGAATGTACAGGGTAATCAGGGGAAAAGTTAAGTATATCAGTAGCAGAATCAGTGCCGCAAAGAAAAATCTTTGAAACAACATCTGTAGCTAAATCCAAAGAATAAATACCATTATCCCCGTTGCTGTTCCAGTTAAACCAAATTATTCTTTGTTTAACTGAATCAAAAAAAGAACCTATACATTCGTTACTTCCAGCTGGTAAATTAGCATTATTAATTAAGTAATTACCCTTAATATTTTCAGCAGTAAGCCCATTTTGGCCACCATAAAAACGAACATTCTTTGCGTCAATGTGCTGTGGGCCAGCGACGTTTTCCGGCTTATCATCCGTATTTAAAACTCCAGAAAATCGTTTAGTTTCTATCATGGCGGGGTAACTTCTATCAAAATTACTTTATCTTCTTGAATTAAAGTATATGTTTGGTTAGTATATACTAATCTGGCAAAAACATCGCTTTCTTGGAAAAGAATAGATTGACCTACAGAAACATTTCCCGGCAACCCGTTCCAAGTCTGGTCAACAATACCAAATAAAAAGCTACCGTTTGGTACAATCATCCCTGTAGTAGTGCTGGCAGGACTTCCCGCACCGTATATCGAAACCAAACCCGGACCAAGTATTGCGGAAAGTGACATATTTTAATTTTATTTACAATTCATTGATTCCAGATTTGTATTTTTTGTGTTTTCTGGAATTGTAATCCTTTTTTGTATTTTATCCTTTTACGGTCATCCGCTGCGCCTTGAGATTCCATTCGTACAAGTCAGTCAGGTTAACTGCATCGTAGCGAGCGATAGCCAAGCGACGTTCGTTGTAGTAGTCGTTTCTACGGTCACGTTTATCACCTAGTGAGCCTTTTCTTGATGTAGGGAGGGAAATGATATCCTTCCAGCGCAAGTAAGCAATTAAAGCCTCCTTAAACTGAATGGGAACGAAGTATTCCCCTCCGGCCATAGGAGATGCAACATACTCGAGCATGATATATTCGAAGTTGAAGTTGATATCAAGAACGATTACACCATTTCCCGCATCAATCTTAAATTGTCCTACGAATGGGGAACCTGAGGGCAAACCATAGAGATTGCTCAGACCGTATCCATTCCAGTAGTTCCACCAAACGATTCCCTGAGGGCTATAGGCCGTCATAATGGTTGGGTCTACTACTTGAGATAGACGAGTAGGTTGTAGGTCAAAGGCTACTGTGAGGTTATTATTTACGTCTAGGGGAATTATTTGTCCTTGGTTATCAAGAACTCCCACTTTTGTATAATTAAGATAATCTTCGGGAAGTGTTACTGTAAGGTTTGGATTTACAGGCAGCTTTACCGATTTAACAGAATAGAAGAAGTCCAATCCTAATTCCGTCATTGCGCGAAAAGCCAAATTCCAAAGCTTAAAATACTTTGAATTAGACTGTTCCGATTCGTCTAAATATGACGTTATCGCATCATCTAACGAAACCCACTGTCTATTCTGTAGAGGCATTTGTTAAATATTATTCAGTTGCCAAAATTGCAGAGTCATCCATTAAATAATGCATTTCACCTTTTATTTCGACTGGAGTTCCCCAGTCCTTCACACGAAAAGCAACCTGACCGGGCTTAAACTGCATGGGACGGTCTTTAGTACCATTTCCCACAGAGATAATTGTAACCCGATTGTTTTCCTTTCTTACCGATAAAGGTACGAAAATTCCACCTTCAGAAATCTCTGATGGGGGAAATGGTTTTACAAGGACGTTTGAACGTATTGGTTTCATTTAAAAAATTTTTGTTTTACCCAAGTCAGGGCAGCCTTTCCGACTTCCCCGAAAATAAGAGTAACAACTACACCAACGATAATTCCCCAAGCAAACATATTATTAAATTTTAATTTACAGGCAAATCTTGACCATCGTTAGCAAGGTCTTTAGGTGAAGCTTTCATAATATTCAGCTGCTGCTGCACATATGCAACCATAGCTGGCCAATAATCTGAAGGCACGTTTAGGGTGCTGTTCAGGTTTGATGAATCTCCTCCGCTGACCATTGTAACGCTTGCAGTGTAATTGTTTAATGCTAGGGAAGTAACGACATACACGAATTCCCCCTCATTATAATAAAGCGTCTTATTTGGGATAGGACGCATAGAGCGGAAATATGTTTTTTGGTTTGCAGTCAGGGGAATTAATGGGAAACTAATTGTTCCGTTTCCGTCTTTAAACACAATGGTATTAATTCCCTCATTGGCTCCAATTCCCACAGGAATCTGAGGAAGCTGCAATTTCCAAAGATTTATTTCGTCTAAGGTGGGAGCAATTCCCTTGAATGTCGTATAAAAAGAATTATTTACATAACCAATACCATCCAACTTAAGGTTGTCGGTATAGTTTGTTTTTGCAGCAAGAGCAATAGCATCGTTTAGCCATGAGTTTACAAGCATGGGCGTAATCGAAGAATCCTCCGATACATAACCGCCATAAATTTGGCGAAGGGTCCGCTCTATGAATTCTATCCTTTTCAAACCTTTACAAATTTAGATATTTCATAATTACCAATTTTTTTCAACCAATTAATCCCACTTTTTGTTTTGCCAAAATAATTATAAAGTTCTGGCGTTTCATAATAAATACCAGTTTCAATATTCAAATAAATTGAATAATTACCGTGGTTTGGATTATTTTCTCCTGAATATTTTACACTTCTTTCATTTTTTCTACTATCACTCCATTTAATTCCTTTATGGCTAATAGAAATTTTTCTTATTGTATCTTCAGAATGTTTTCTACCAATTAATCCTTTTGAAACTTTTTTGCAAAAATTTTTTCTATAATTATCGTCATTTTTTAATTTATTGCGATGAATATCATAACGCTCTTTCATAACATCAGCACCAATACCACCACTTACGCAATTGTATCCATACTGAATATAATCTTTACTTAATTCTTTTTCTCTATTAAATATATAATCTTTTTCTCCAAATTCTAATTCTTTGATAATAAAGCAATCTTTACCATAATTATTATAATCATTTTGTATTTTAAAACTTGCTTTATTTTTTCTAAATCTATATAAATGACAATTCCATCTACTACTTAACTTAGTAGTTGTAGCTCCAATATATTTTAAGCCATTAAATTTATTAATTATTTCATATAAAATGGCCATTTATTTTGATTTTATACTATTAATTATATACACGAATTTCTATTGGGGTGTTGAATAATAAATCATTTGAATATGTTGCAGGCGCAGCAAGAGTACGTATTTCTTGTATTAAGTTATCAGAGTTAACTCCAAGCATACTATAACCTTCAGTATTACCATTTGACAATGGCCCTATGAAAACTGTTGTTTTTAAACTTGTAAAAAGAGAATCACTATTTGCAAAGTAGCTACCATCACCATTAAACGTCCAATATATATTCCCAATAGTATTCTCTAACACTGTTACTACGGGAGCTCCTGTGTTATAATTTAATATATTTGTATCAGTTCCCCAATTATTAGGGGTAGTTCCTGTAGCTACAAAATATGTACCTGATAAATTATTAGGAGCTCCAACATTTGTAAAATCAGATTCTACACTAGGATTGTTAATCATATAAGTAACACCTATTGTTAATAAACCTGAATCAATTGATTGCGGGTCATCCCCACCACTCTGTGTCAATAAAGCTGTATACACTTTATATGCAGAGGCTCCATTTCCCGATACCAAAAGGTCAGATTGAAGTTCAGATACAGTATACTTTGTAGCTTTAAATTGGATATAATCGCTACCGATTAATATTTCATTTGCAGGGAAGCTGTACTGTACGCCACCGGGAACTTGCGGGTCTTCGTTAATTTCAGTAACAGTAGCTTGTAGCTGTGTAGTTGTACCTACATTCGCCGCTGCAACTAGGTCTGCAATCTCTTCCCCTACATAAAATGTTTGTACGCTTAACTGGTTGTTAGGTACATTGTAGTATAAGATAGCTGAGTTAATTGCACTAAAGCCAGCTACCGTCGCTTCCCGGATAACCAAATTACTTGTTTGGAAATCCAATGTTACTGATGCGGGAAGTGGTGACCCGTCAATCTGATATACTGTAGCTTGAATTAGATTAGCCATTTTAATATGTTTTATTTAATATAAAAATATCGCTGTATATACTATTACCAGCGTTATTACTTCCCCACTGAACCGTGATATCCAATGTGTTACCTATGGTAGTATCAAATGTTGTGTTATTGATAGCATTAATTCCAAATCCTTGTACAGTATTATTATTCTGTTTGGTATACGCAAATTTTGCTATAGTAACAATAGATGCAACTCCAGCAGCTCCAACCTGCCTAACAGTAAAATCTACATTAAGCTCCCAAATATCATTTGATATGCTGCTTGTTAAAGGTTGCGCACCGCTATCAATAAAAACAACAGAACCAGATTTTACTTTAAATCTTATTGTTTGATTATTTGCAGCGCTCATTGCGCCACCCATAACTACTCTAAAACTGTCACCAACAGCAAATGCGTTGGCTGGGACACTTAAAGTTCCTACACCTCCATTTATAAGGGTTGTTTCAACTGTTGTGCCAGAAATAACTGTACTATTTCCTGTTTGAGCAAATAATCCTGTTACTGCTGGGATGACAACATTTGAAGCTGTAACCAGAACTGCTTCTGTTTCAGCTACACCATAATATTTATTCTTATATTGGATGAGGGAATTAACGCCAATATTTGAATTTACATTTTCCCAAATAGCGATATTATCAACTGGGAAAGTATATTGTACACCTCCGGGAATTTGAGGGTCTTCATTAATTTGAAGAACAGTTGCTTGGACTTGAGAAGTAGTACCAACATTTGATGCATTGCGAAGTTGAGTCAGCGTTTCAGACGCATAAAAAACTTGGTCTTGTAATTTATTACTTGTATTTGGGTAATAAAATATTGCAGAATTAATACTATTATTAGTGATAACCGATGCCTCTTTAATCATTATGTCGCTTGTCAAAAACGACATTTGTATTGGAGAGTTTAATGGGCTTCCATTAATTTGATATATCGTAGCCTGTATCTGGTTAGCCATTTTACTGTCCTATTTGCTTTATTTCGTTTGCGTAAGCATTAACATCATTGTATTGCAAATTTACTCCAATTATACGAAGAGCCCGCACAATAATTTCAAGGATTGAAGCGTCATCCCACACTGGTTGTGTACTAGAAGCAGGATTGTAGACGGGGATTCCGTTCACGTTCAATGTATACCCCCAAATCATATCTGGAGGGTTTCTAACGTATGATAGCTTGGCTGCTCCTATGTTATTAGGGAAGAACCGAAATCCATCATACTCAAGCATATATACTGGCCAACCACCAACTGGGTCAATAACAGAATTGTAAATAGAATAAAAATATTGTTGCTGCACTTCCCGGACTCTATTATATCCGTAGAAGCTCCACATAGCGTCTTGTTGTAAATAATCACCGGGGTATGGGGAGAACCCGGAAGGGTCAACACTTAAATTATATCCATAAATAATTGGAGTCAAGCGCTGACGTACTACCATGTTCTGCCCAAATTCAACCCTAGCTTGGGGTCTTCCCGGTTGATATTGTTGAAAGTTCCCTAATAGGTAAGAGGCATAACTCTTAGAAGCCTGATTGATAACGAGATTAAAATCAGCAGGACTCAAATATCCTTGTTGCAAATTTTTACCACAAAAATATTGTGTTATCTTATATACGTCATCAACAGTGTATGCCATTTTCTATTAGGATGTTACTTTCGTTAATCTATCTTTAAATTCACGCCCTTCTTCGGTATTTGTAAGCGCGAGATTAACTAGGTAGCTTTCTACATTTTCATTTCGGGGAATTGCTGCGATAAAACCGCCGCCATTCGCCCAATAAACCTTACCAGCTTCCCGTCCAATCTCAAGCTTAGAATCCAAAATAGCTCGTTTCACTAACCATGCCAACTCTACCTCTTTAGATTCTACCGTTTTCCCAAAATAATCTGGATTCCGTTTTGCGTAAATCATATATTCTCTACGCAAACCTTCTTCCGATTTCGGCAACCCGAGGTCATCAATGAGTCGGATTCCCAAGAATGCAGCATGTTTTTTCATTTTTTCCGCTTGCATTCCTTGTGCTAAGATAGCCATTTTTATCTCAAGTTCCTCCTTACGCAGCAACTCTTGTTGTTCGCGTTCTGGATTGTACTCATAGAATTCAAAATGACTTCCTGTTTTATTTGCAGGGCTCCCGATATTGTGTCGAGTCAACCGAGCAAATTCAAGAGCTGTATTGTCGTAGTCGGGAATTCGTAAAATCTTAGTACCACGAACAAAACTCAAATTTCTTTGATTCATTTTTGCATAATCAGCAGTGACATCTTTTTGCTCTTTAAGCCAAATAGTGTCAACACCAGTAAGCAAACGAATTCGTTCCATCCTTCCTGTTTCAGGATTAATTACGTCATCAATTCCCGGAACGTGTACTCCACCTTTTCTTGTATTAGATACAAGCTTAAAAATGTGAAATTTCACACCAGTAGGCGTGACTTCCCGAATTTCATTGATAACTATTTTCTCTCCTTCTGATGGCCCACCATTTTGGGGCTCCCCGCTCAGTGAAAACTGAACATCTGACAATTTTGCCATTTTAATTTATTTTTATACCATTTAAGTAACTAATGACCCCATTTGTATGGGCGGTGTAGTTTAAAAATGGGGGCGGATATTTCACCGCCCCCTAGTTTGTTCCTAAATATTAGGAAGCTTGTACGATTACAAACTGGTTAGCAGCAGCAACGCGGCTTCCACGATAAGTAATCATTTCCACGTTATCGTTCATGGTTCCGGTTGTGGGATTCTGAGAACCACCACCCCATTGCCATACACGAATACCGTTTCCGATAGTACCACCTTTGGGAGGTTGTTGGTACATGATGGAGATGTTCTTGTACGTTTTGCTTGCATCCTTGGCATCGCGAGTTTCACCCTGAGGGCAAATCATACCGAAGTTACGGAAGAAGTCATTCGTAGGAGTAACACCAGTCAGATACTCAGAGTTGAAAGGACGATACTTCTTAACCTTGAAGTGGTATCCATCGATAGCGATAGATTTGCAACCATAGCTGATTGCAGCCTCTTCAGATTTTTCGTTACTTCCCCAAACCCAAGCACCAGCAGGGTATGCAGCAAACAGACCATCAGAGAAGTTTTGGTTCTGATAGATGTCTTGCAGCCACATGTTCTCACTAGTACAACCGTTCACATCCATGATACGGGTGATTTCGTGAATTTTGGCGATATCGAGGTTACCAGCAGTATAACCTACTGTTTCACCATCAGCCAGTACTTTAGGGATGATACCCTCAGAACCTACTGAAGTTGAAGTAGACAGACCACTGTTGTTTACGATATTACCGCGCATCAGCTTCATCTCAACGTCATCTTTGAAACGTACGTTAGATTTTACCAGCCCTTTCAGTGTGAAGAGGGAAGTACCAGCTTGAGCACCACCAGCAGGAACATCACCAGAGAAACCACCAGTGTAAAACACTTCGGTCATCTCAGCGAGGTCAGTTGCAGTGAAAGTTTCACGCATTTCAGTGATGGTGTTAGTGTACTTCTCATCCAACTGAATCATTGGTTGATTAGAAGTAGAAGCTTCACCAGCATCCATGATACCACCAAAAATCAATACATCAGTAGCAAGAAGCTGATTAGTTGCACCAGCAGATGACAAAGACTGAGTAGAAATTTTAGGACGAACTGTGAAAGTGAAAGCGCTCGGTGTAGTACCAGTGATGGCCAAAATTTGACCTTCTACGTTGGTAGAGGCTACACGAACAGTTTCACCCGGACGCAAAGGAGCTTGAGTACCACTGTTATAGTGATAACCAGCAGCCAGAGTTACGGTGATAGTAGCACCTGCTGTAGCGCCAGATACGTTAGCAGCAGCCTGAATACCAGTGATAAGTTTACCACGGTTTTCAAACCAAAAGAAGTCACGGTTTTTAACTTCTTCCATACCAGCGTAGGTAGCGAGCCACCAAGTGAAGTCTTCAGAACCATATTTTTCAACATAGTTCTTGTAATACTGAGGTGTCAGGAGTTGTAGGTCCGACACGAGTTGTCTAGTTATACCGCCGGAGAGACTTATATTACCCGGTTGGAGTATATTCGACGTAGGAATACCAGCCATTTTGTTAAATTTTAATTGTTATTGAATATATATCAACTATTCTTCCAGATATATTCAATTTGCTTATCCCTGTCAGATTTGGATTCTGGGCTGAAGGTATTCTGTGGGGTTCGGGAAGTAACACTAATGTTACTAGTCCGACGAATGTGTTCAGCGAGACGCTTTGAAGCAGCCTCATTCACAAACTTCTGACTCATCTTCCCCTCACTTAACAACAAAGCCAAATCTTTTACAATTTGATTTGTGTTGATGTTTCCGTCTTGCGTCAACCACCTTTCAGCCAAGATTACATTCGCATCAAATCCTGAATTAGCAAACTGTTCAAGTTGTTCTGCAACTATTCCCTTTTCTTCTTGAGAAATAGCGTAAGATAGCGGTATATCGACTTCTTCGTCCTTAACCGAAACGCTAAATCCATCAAAAGAAATTAAGGCTTCGCTAACAGAATCTTTGAAATAGTCAACAAACTTCGCCTGAGCATCCAATTCCTCTTGGGTTGGCTCATAAGAATTGCGACCATCTTCTATATCTGGAAAAACTAGCTCATCACGATATTTCTGCAAATCCGGCTTAGCCAGCTTTGCTTCTATCATTAGTTCAGTTTCAGCTTCTTTTACTTGATTTTGCCAAGTATCTAAACGCTCTTGATATTCCTCGTCAGTTTCAATATCTTTTTGAACTGGCTTTGATGGAACACCAAAATTTCTATTAAACTGAAACTCAATTTCTTCTTTAGTCAAGTCAGGATAATTATTCCGCATGTTCATCTTTACGATTTCAACAGCAGAATCTTTATTCATTTCCCCGTCAATCAAACTACTTAATTTGCGACGAGTCTCTAAATAATTGTATACTTCATCCTGTTTGCCTTCTTTAAATAAACGAAAGAGATTTAAACTTTCTTCGTTTTCAAATTCAATTTCACTTTCTGCACTAGATTCTCTAAGTTTCCGAAGCTCCTCAAGTTCTTGTTTTGCAGCGTCAACACTTTCCCAATCAAATTCACGCTTTAGCCACTCAGAAGGTTCTACGATTTCTTCTTCGTATTCATCTTCTGTTGATGTTGATTGCTGGGAAGATGTGACATCAGAAGCGAAATTAATATTACCATCTTCAGATGGTGTCACCCAACTGCTATCAGAAAATGGATTAAACGCTTGCTGCTGATTTTGCTCAGAAGATGGTTGCTGAACCTGCTCTGATGATTCTTGCTGCAAATTTTGTGTTGTTTCAGACATGATTATATTTTAGGTTAGAAATAAATTACTTAAGAGTGAGAAGGTATTTGGTTTGAGCTCCAAGTCCACTTAAGCTTTGGCCCACGTTCTCCAAATCAATGAATTTGTTGGAAGCTGCATAATCACACAAATCTTTAGCGAAATCAACAACCTCATCAGCCAATTTCATTGATTCCCCAGCAGAATATTCAGGAAGTTTACCAACAGAAAACCCTCCTATGCGCTTACCATTCATATACCCCATCAGCTTTTCAGAAATTTCATCACGAAATGCAATAAGACCTTCATACAGCTTTCCTAAAGCCTTGTGTTCAGCATAAGATTTTGTATCTAAGTGTAGCTTGTGAGCTGCATCAGATAAATAAAAAAGTTTAGACTGAACATCCTCTGGAGTCATTTTAGACTTAGCCATATCTTCCCGAACTTTAAAAACAGTAGCCACTTTATTTCTTTTTTACCTTTAGTTTAATCTTTTTTTCTTGCTTCAACATTTCTTTAGTAGGTTCTTTACCACTTCCCTTATTCGCACGAATATTATCCCAAAGACCTCTTTGAGAATAAGAACCATCTGCACGTTTAATCATCTCTTTCATTATCAATGAATTTTATAAAGACGAACAAGGATTTTATCTACAGTTGTCAATTCTTCCCCGCTACCATCAAGCCACAAATAACGCCCAAATGATTGGAAGCGAACAAGGCTGTCTGCTGCAACAGATGTTATACCAGTCCCGTCAGCCAAATTAACACCCTCAAGAACAACTGCATTTGCAGACGAAACAGCACTACCATCAGATACGCCTTGAATATCGCCAGAATCATTTGTATGCTTAAAAGCAATAGACCCAGAAGGATTGACAAATTGAACCACCGCATAATCAAACCCGCCAGTATCTAATTTAACTAGACCGGGTGTTCCTGATTCAGAACCAGTAGTGTATTCGTTAGTTACATCTAAAACAATTTGAACTGACATATTTTATATTTTAAACTGTTATTGCTATATCTTGACCATTACTTTGATATCCTTCAATGTCACTCATATTAAAATCTGGCTGATATGGTGATATTTCAAAAGAATTACCAAAAGTATCAACGCTGTAAACCACACCTAATTTACCCGCATTATTTTGACACAATTGGCCAACTTCCAACTGAGTAAACTCTACAGAGTGAGAAGACAAATTAACGGTAATTTTGATATTTTGGCCGCGAAGGGCTTGAGATGGAACCGTATTTGTTATATTTATTGTAGGCATTTTATTATTATTTTATACAAATTTAAGATTTTTTATTATTGCTGGGGAATTTCTTGTTGTTCCGGAAGAGGGGCTTCTCCTCCTTCCTCAACTGGCATTTCCCCCTCAGGCATTTGACCCTGTTCCTGCATAGCCTGTTGTTCCATCATCGCCTGCTGTTGTGCTGCTTGCATTTGAGCTGCGATTTGTTGCTTTTGTTCATCTGTTGAAACTACAGCAGCCAAACCTACATTCTCCATAACTGCTTGGATAAGTGGTTGAAGTTCTGCGGGAATTGGTTGTCCAGTTTCTTGCATCTTCAAATACAAAGCTGTAGCCATTTGCAATACGCTAGTACGATTCTGCGCTTCGGCTGTCATTTGAGCCCGCTTGATATCAATTTGACCTTCCAGCTCTTTTGTTTGACGCTTTGCTTCTTCAGCAGCCTGAGCAGCAGCAGCCTGACCTTGGAAAGTCATTTGCTGATTTTGCATAGACATTTCCTGCTGAGTAACAATCATTTTTTTCTGGGCACGACGGAATAAAGCTTCGGCTAATTTAACATCCTCCTTAGCTACACGCATAATTTGGAATGGGTCGACATACATAACAAAATCTGGATTAGTCGCCATGGTTTGATTAAGCAAAGCCTCAAAGCGCATAAGTTCCCCTTGGTCAGGAAGAAGTTGAATTCTAGTTGAAAACATCTTACTTGCAAGCTTTTGCTTATTCATTCCACGATATGCATCAGCACCATATTTAACTGAATTCTTAAGAAGACATGAAATCTTCTTAGCAGTTTCAGCAATACAGTTCGTATATGCCCAGTAGAAATAATCAGTAGCAAACTGAGCAGCCTGCTGAGCAGTATCAATATTAGATACGGCTACTCTTGGCTGGATAGCTTGAGAAATAAGATTAGGGTCTTCCCCTAATTCATCTTTAAGAATTGAATAGTGCTTGTCGTAAAGCAAAATAAGACCCTGAAGCTGACTTAAGAATCCTGAATTGGCCAGTTCTGTAACAGGTACAGGTACTGGGTTTCCTTCAGCGTCTTTGCCTCGATAATAAAGGTCACCAGTCTGGTCGTATAGTTTTTTTACATCAATTGCTTTATTACCATCTCCCAATCCGTAATCGATATTCTGAAGAGCATCCCAGTTGATAAGAGAACCTACTGGACGCATTTTAGCCACCAATTGCTGCATCTTTAGACGAGCAATAATCATTTGGTCAACTGGCTCTTGAATCTTTTCTGGGATAGCGAGGGAAGTCATATCATAGTTCTGAACCATATAGAAGCTATATGAGAACTCTGCATTACCTACCTCTTTAGGGTCTTCGGGGCGAATCATATTTTTCTTAATACCCCAATCAAGCATCATATTAAGTTGGCGACAAAATACTCCACGATATATATTCCAATGAGTATCAGCGATAACTTCCTCATTTTCTCCAACCTTCTCAGGTCTTCCCTTCTTTACAATAGTGCTCTTGTTTTTCTTTGTAGTAACTACAGTATATGGGTCGCTATCTACAGTCTTGAGCTCAAATTCCAAGATGTCAATATTCCATTCATCATAAGGACGAAGGAAAGTTACATTCCACTCAGTAAGCCAAGTGATATTATCATACAACTGAAACTCTTTAGCAAATTGAGCAATCTTCCAAATCTCCTCTTCGCTTAATTTGCCTCCGAATTCTTTACCATATCTACGACGTATCTCACTTATCTTCAAAGTGCGTATTACACCACGCCATGTAGTGTCACGAAAATCATTGTAATTAGAATAAGAATAGAAGCAGTTTTCAGGCTTCAACAGTTCAACGTGAACGACCCCTTGGTCATCCATATAAGTATATGTTGCAACAAATCCAGTAGTGGCAGAATCATGAAGCATCTTTTCCTTCATGACATCAAAAAATCCATTAGCAGCAAGAATGTCATTGCAAGACATTTCATACTCTATTTCTTCAGGCAAACGCTGGAACTGCTCTTTCCAAATCAAAAGCTCTTCTTTGTCAGCCGGGAGTTGCTCGTGCTTTGGAATAATCTGAATACCAGCTTCCGCTTCCAATTGCTCTAACTCTTCCCTATTACTAACCATGAACTCAATCTCATCTAATTGGTCTTTCTTCTGTTTTACTGATAGGGAATCTATGGCAGTAACTCTAATCTTTTCGCTTCTACTCATCCAACGACCAACCAAACCAGATACAACACGATTAACGACATTGATTGACTGCCAATTAATATTTATATAGTTTATCTTGCCATTGAATTCAAGCAAATCTTGGAATTTGCTCATAGGCACACGACCATTAGCGTAACCACGATTAGTACGCCAACGAGCATTTCGAACCCAGAAATAACTAGATATACCTCCAGTTATTGTAGTATTAATATATTGAGCAAGTTGCTTGCCGTAATCCCAGTCAGATTTATCTTTAATAGATAAATTGTTGAGCTGGAAATCCTTTAGTATTTGTGCAGAATTCTGCTGCATCTACAATTTTTTAATAAAAATTAACCCACTATTCCAGAACAAATATAAGTTTTTTTATCAAAAAATTTTTTTTATCGTGGATAAACCTTTACAAGTGGTTCTCTTGGGGGAGGTGGCTTATACACTGGCTCTAAGCCACCAACTAGCGCAATCATAGCACTTACAGTTCGGTCACTTGGGGTACGCTTCGTAGGGTCATAGACCTTCAAATCCTCCAAAAGTTCAATCCAATATATTTTATCGCAATAGTGTTCCACATAACTAATCATGGCATCATTCTGCTTAGTCATAGCAAAATCAGTTACAGGGAAGCCGTAGTGCCTATCAAATGAACCTGTTTTTCGCCTGTTGGGGTCAATGGCATTTAAGGGAAATTTTGCTAGGTATCCCAATCTACCTCTATCCTTATAATAAGAATAGTAATCATCAGCCACAAATTCTATGTAAATCTGGTATCCCAAATATTCTGCGCAAAGCATTACCTGATTATGAAGGTCATCCTTCTCTATAGGTCTGCCATATAAATGGCCTGTAAATAGCCCAGTGTTTACAGGGTCTTTCAAATCATATTTTAAGTAAACCCAAGCAGATGCTTTTGAGCCGTACTTTTTACCGCCCTGACTATTTGAATAGCTATCCAATCCGATAACTCCTATATCAGTTCTAGATGGTTTTTTAAATGGCCCATCCCAATATGACTTGTTATCTTCTCCCCTTAAATTCAAATCCCCCACAAATTCCCAACAAAAATTTTCTTCAGTTTCTTTTGCATCTCTCCATTTAACCCTTTGGTCTATATCCCTGTAAAACAATAACTTACGCTTATATATGTTATTATTTTTAAGATATTCAACTCTTTCATTAATCTTCATAACATTAAAAATGCAATCCGCATTAGCTGACATAAACAGCTCAACCTCGTTGCATGGATTCATACGAATCTCTTCCTCTAAGTCATCGCCCTTCCGCCCCTCCCTTCTTTTCTGAATGTAAGCTCTTGCTCCAAGCCTAATGTCTTCTTCTGAAAGTTCACTTATTGTGTTCCCATCCTCATCTTTTCTAACCCACTTTTCAATTAGATATTGTGCCTGTTCTTCTGTTGGGGAATCCATCACACTAAATCCATACTCATCAATAAAACCTTCATATCCATCAAAAGCTGGACTAAAGTATCTTACAAGCCTGTTTACTGTAGGAGTCCTTTTACCTAAATCAGCATTTTCCCACAGCATTTTAAACTCAGAGCCACCCTTAGTCATCTTGTTGACTGTAGAAGGCATTTCAACAAATCCAACCCTCTTTACCCCCTTTACAAGGGTTTTTGAAACGATGGCAAATAATTGTGAGGCTGGGACATCTTTTTCTAACTTACCAAACTCATCTAGCAATATTCTACTCATACGACCACGGTCATATGCGTTTAGTACTGGAGCTCGATAATTGATTTTAGACCTATTCCCTTCATCATCCTTTTGTGTAGCAGCTACCCCGTCCTTTACGTTAGACGATTTTTGGGCGAAAACCAATTCAGTCACGCTATCTTCACGATTCATCTGCTTGGGCTTCAAAAAAGCAGGTAACTGCCTATACCCATATGCAACCATCTCAGTAAACGTAGCTCTACCATCTTCATTGGACTTAGATATAAGTCCGCAGTTTGAGTTCTTATAAAATATAGCGTCGTATACTAGATTTGATGTTGCTTGGGAAGAAGCACCTTCACGTCGCTTTTTACCTCGAATAATACCAAGACACCACAGTACATTTTCCCAATGCTCTAAATATATAAAATATCTTCTGTCACAATCTCTGTATTCTGGTCTAGAGCCATCTTCAAGTGTCCACCACTGTAAATAGAAATAATATTTTTTAGTTATGTAGTATGGTTTCCCTTTTATGAAAATCCAAACTCCATTTTTACATCTCAACAATTCCCTAGTCGCATAATCCTCTTGAGCTTCAGTCAGTATAAGGTCTCCAGCCTTATTATATTCTACCCTCTCAAAATATGAAGGCAGTTCTTCACGAACCCACATTTGGTCCTCTTCTGGGAGTCCATAATTAATTACTTCCTCATCCAATGGACATGGAGGTAACTTTATTTTGTGGCCGTATATAATATCAAAATCAGACATAATTATCTGCCTTGCCCGCGATAATTTCGTTCTTTTTTATCGTTCTTATTTCGACCTTTACGAGCTTTGCCGCCTTTTCTAGCGCCAAAAATTACTTTTGTTGATGAGTTACTTCCCTTTGACATATTAATCTCGTTTTTCAGCTATTCTATCTAAAAAAGGTTTCTTTTCTACGTCAGCTTTTTCATTTCCAGTAATTCCAGCAGCATCCCTCAAACTTCTAATAGACTCACTTACCGTTTGACTTTTCTCCAATATCTTAAATATCCTATCGAAACTTTTATCTTTTGGGTCATCAAGATTTATTTTAGCCAAGCTATTCCCATTCAATAAATCAGCCATTTCATTTGCCTTTCGCTGCAAAGAATAAAATAGTTTAGCAGCACCATTCTCTTCATATGATTTTAATCTAGACTTCAAGTCTTCAATCTCTTTTTCAATAATACTTTTTACAGCGTCATTCATATTTTTTCGGCTTTATTTGGAGTTAAACCTACAAGCAATTCATCTCTATTCAACTTATCAGTCAAATAATCATCTATAGCTATTACCTCTTCCCTTTCATTTTCTTCGTCAGGGAAATGCCTAAATCGTATCAATCTACCTTCTTGGTCATTAGTATCCTGAAATATAATTTCATAGTCACAAGCCTTCAGCGTATGAACTATCTTACCAATAAATTCTCCTGTCGTAACATAAAGAACGTCACTAACTAGTGATGGCTCAATACCAGACAATTTTCCTTCATAAGGCATGAAAACTCTCAATCCAAAATCAAAACCCTTTAATGGCCTCCAAGTATCACCATCAAGCCAAGCGTAACATTGTTCAGAAGGTATAGAATAATATCTCGTATCATTTCCCTCAACTTCACCTGATAATGGGGCGAAATCAAATACCCTGTAAGTATCATGAGTCATATTTGGATGAATTAATATCTGACTACCAGATTTAATACCATCACCGCTGATTACAATAGCATTTACGGGGTGAGTCTCCCTTTTATTTAAATTATTCCATTGACGTTCAATGCGTATTTTAGTCCCGTCAGAAAACGTGTGACTATTTTTACTTTCTAAATCTACGCTGATTATTACCTTGCCTTGAACCCATTTAAGTTCAGACATAAAAATTTATTTTGTTTTAGGTATTAAAGGTAGCTAGATTTAACTAGCTACCTTTATTTATTAATAACGTGCTCGACTAACTCTACCGGAACCAACTTTACATCCAACGCTAAACTTCTTCCCTGCACATCTAGCTTGCCTCTCTGCCCTACGACCTTCTCTTTTTTCTTTACCTGTAAAAGATGGCCCTTCTTCTTTAAATTTAGGCTCTTTCTTTTTTACAATAAATTCGCTCTTATCTGTTTTAACAGATTCACCATCTCGGTATTGGGCATTATTTTGTCCATAAAATGTACCCTCAGTCATAGCTTTCTTTTCAGAAGCAGTAGCTTCACGTCCAACACCAGCGTCAGAAGGAGTTACGGTAGTTGTCTCCTTAATGTAGACATCTTTACCTTTTTTACTTCTACTTGGGTCTTTTATAAAACCGCCCGGAATAGATGGAGCAGATTGGCCAGCTTTAACTTTAACCTTAATTCGTTTTTTCTTTTTTTCAGGGTCGATTGACATGAAAATTATGGTTTTTCTTTTTTAGACAATTTGTTCATCATGCGCATTCCAACAGAAATTGGACTAGCTTCTGAAGATTTATTGCGAAGATTTTCAGCTCTTAATTCGCGAGCATCTTTTTTTAAAGTTTCTTTTTTAAGGTTTTCACTACGCAGTTTGCGAGCATCTTCTTTTAATTTAGCAGCTTTGGGCATATCACTACCCACCATTCCGCTAACAACAGTTCCACTAGGGGACTTAAATTTTACTTTGATTTTTTTTGAGCTTTCCATTTTATTTGTTTTTATTACGTTCTGAAATATTTTTAGCCTTAGCTTTTGCATCAGCTTTGGAGGATGCCCCCCACGCCTTCAAAGATAATAAAAGTCTTGTAGGTTTACCATCTTTATATTCAGGACCGGGCATACCTCCCATTCTAGCCAAAAAACTAGCACGGCGAGGATTGTCTCCAGACTTAACTGGGGCTTTTAATGCTCCTCCAGTCTCAGCCTTATATGAAGCTCTACCCTTAGCGTTAAGACCTCCTTCAGGGTTTTTACCCTCCTTACGTTGCCAAGCCGCTGATTTTACTCTAATCTTTGCCATACCCAAAATTAATATATTTTTCAATATACACGCTCTAAGGCCCATTTTTTTATAATCTTGGGAAGTGGCTCTTCAATAAGTTCCAACTCATCTTCCCCAAACCAAAACTTAGGCTGAAAAACGGCATCCAAATCCAGCTTGGGGTCGTGATGGCCAAGTTCAAATACGTTTTCCTGCATATTTATAACCTTGTCTTTCATCAATTCCCGTTTCCTAACAAAACCCATATGGTATATACATATCTGCTCAACCCAGTTTTTATCAAGTATTGGGACAGCAATACTTTCAGCATCTCCATATGAACGGTATTCAGCTTGGGTAAGTCTGACTACTTCAGGTGAGCAAGGCATTCTATTTTGGGGAACTTTCAATTGAGTGTATGGGCTATCCCATAGATTAATCCTTTTGCACAAGTATCCAGCAATATTTGATTTTATGGCTTCCCGAACACTATTATATGAACGCTCATGCAATATCTCATCACATTGTAAATAAAAACTGTAATCATAGCCTGCTTCATGTGCTGCATAAAGAGCCATATCCGTAAAATAACAAAGCTTTGTCTTCCCTTTACCCTTCTGCAAATCCCATTCTTCTTTAGAACGCTTTATTAATGTTAAATTGGGGGAATTAATGGATTCTATTTTTTCGCAAGTACCATCATCACTTCCCGCGTCAACAACAAACACATGGTCACAAAACTCCAATAAACAAGCTATTGTCTCCATATAACAATAGTCATAAGTTTCTCCGTTTCTAATAAATGTTGTACCAGCTAGTTTCACTTTATATGTTTTTGATATGCTGTGATATTTTTCAATACTTCAATTGGAAATGAGTTGTCAACTTGAACAAGTTGCCAAAAGTCATCGCCAAACAAAGATTGGCAACTTTCTTGCTTATATTTAATCTTTGACTTAAATTCTTCTGTATTTAATTCAGTATGAGAAAAAGACTCTATTTTCTCAATTATTTTATCATAACCACCCATATAACTGAAATGCCACCCAGCATCATGAATAATTCTCTCAAAGCCGCTATTTCTTACGTCGTCAGGTGTCTTATCTTTTAGGTAAGAAAAATTCATTACCCTAGCCAAATCCCAGTTCTGATTCCCTTCAAGACAATTAAAATAATACCTATAAGTATCCATTTTAAGAGCTGTAAGGGAACTGATAGGATTGTAGTGTTCTATTGTAGAACGTCTAATAATTTCATCTGCATCAGATATAATTACAATATCATTATCAGAAGCTCCGAGCTGAGTTAATGCAAACAATATGTGATTTCGCTGTTCCTTTTCATTTTCCCAAGCGTTACCATTATTTGGTAAATGATTAGCCACAAAGTGTTCTATCTTATATGGAAGTTTAGTTTTATAGCTAAGAGACTTCCATTTCCCGGTAAATGTATAATTGCTTTCTATTAATATATGTGTAACATCAAGACCAGATAACTCTTCGCACCTTATCTTAAGTAAGTCCTCTTCCCCATTATATGTAAAGCAATCCCAAATCATTTAATAAGCTTTATGAAATTAATAACTTGTTTAGTTGAAAAACTTGAACAAGGGGGACTACTTTCACTTATATAGCATGGCACTCCTGCACAACCAACTACTGAATGCCAACAATAAGGCTTTTCACAAATAGGGTTTTCTTGATTATGATTAGTCACAACTACAATATTATCAAGGTCAACATGAATAATATCAGGATTTACATTTCCAAAAAATATCATGCTTGGAATGTTGAACCCAGCTGCTATGTGACTTATGCCGCTATCTATACCTATGAACATATCTGCACCAGCAACTAGATAAGACAACAAATTTTCATTTATTGTTCTCATGTGCATAGTACCTATTATTTCTTTATTTTGAAATCCAACCTGTATTACATCATAACCATTACGCTTTAATTCGTAAGCGACCATCTGCCAATCAACCCCATAAATATTTCTACTCGCCTGAGGTCTGTCATCAATGTGAAGTACGACATATTTATTAAATAATTTTGTGTGTTGATTAACCTGAAATCCTAATGACAATTTTTGTTTAGTTAGGTATTTCTTGTAATCATCTTCACAAACACCGCATGCCTCGAAATATGATATTAGATGGGGAACTTGTGGGTTATTTTCATACGACATATCTAAGTCGTAGTGTTTTGCATTTTTTAACAATCTACCATCAACTAAATGTATATTATGTATCTTATAATCATGATTTATAAACAGATTATAAAAATTATTTGATGTATGCAATACGACCATGTGCCCAGTATCATGAAAATATCTCATAACTGGTTCGAGTCTTATTACATCACCCATTGCACCCATTCTCTTTATAACTACAACTGGCTTATATGGTTCATGGAATTTTCCGTGAAAACCAAATGTGGGTTGTGCTGGCTGCCTTAATTCAAAAGAAAATTTATCTGCAACCTCTTCTGAGGCAAATTTAATATCGTATTTTTTAATTAAGTAATCTCGGTAAAGCCGACCTATAGCTTGGTCTTCTGGGTCAGTTGCTGATATAAAATCATCTTCAGCTAATGCATTTTGTAGTTTTTTTGAACGAATGGAAAAACCACCATTACCAACATTTTTACCGTCAATATATAACCAAGGCGCACCTATGTAATCATAATTTAAAAATTCATTATCCCAACAATTCCCATCTAGAACATATCCATCATGCTGACAAACAAGAACATATTCTGTATCGAAAAAAGAATTTAATTTTTTTACAATAAATTCCGAATACTGTTCTTTTGATTTTATAGATTCAATTTTTACAACATCTATTCCCTTTACCTTTATATCAATATCTGTCAATAGTTTTACTGAAGCAAAATCACAGTGTTCTGAGCTCTTTTTTAGAGCATCAACCGCTCCTTTATAGCTGTAACAATCTACAGCTATAAGTGTTATATTATTTAACTGTAATTTCATTGATTCCAATTTTCTGGTATTTTAACATCAAATGATTTACCATACATAGGATTGCCATATATGATTATATCATCAGACAAATAATGCTTAACAATACCGCCTTCCAATCTAACAAGCCAAACGGTATTAATATCTATCCCATAATCTATTAGTAAAATAGCTTCTCCTTCTCCATGAGGGGTATGTACTGGTATTGGGCTTGGGAATTGATGTATCATTTATTTAATTTTTCAAAGTAATATTCTAAACCGCCTTGATGATAAAAGTCATATGCCTTTTCTCCAACCGGGATTACATTAGGCATCATAGTGAATGTTTCTAAAATTCTAGGGGTTTTCAAAGATTCTGCTAGCTGAAAACAAAAACTTTGATTACCTAGGAAAAATTTACAATTTTTAATAGCTTGAGCTAATTGATAAAAATTATCTGGTTGATAGTGTTCTATATCCAAATCCCAAGTTTTACAAAAAATGTCTTTTTCTTTAGGCAATCCTAAAAACATTATATCATCTTGATGTTTTTTCAGGAAATGATATGTGATTAGATAATTTCTATACCGTTGAGTAAAGTTAATTAAAATTTTCCCTTGCCAAGGAAAAGCAAAATTTAATGTTTTGGGAAGTTCTATCCAAGGTTTTGAAAGGTCTGAGACCATCTGCGGGAAAACGTAATTAAACCATCTATTTAATGAACCCTTTGGCTGATTAGTATATCTTTCAAGTCTAATCAAATCAAAATCAACATCAAAATCTTCCCCTTTCCAAATTAAAAAAGATTCAACATATTCCTGCTCTTCAATCAGTGGCTTTAACATATCAAACATATACTCAGACATACAAACCGTTTCCCCTTCACTATTTTGAAATGGATGTATACTTCCCTCATAACCAATCCCCTGCATGCCTATACGCTGATATATTATAGCCCTTCGACCAGTGTCTTCCCACATTTTTTTGACCCCGGCCAAAAAGCTAATTAAATCACCAGCAGGAGACGACGTTTTGTACTTTAATGGTATATTCATAATTTTACATTGATATTTCGCAAGCGTTTGCGAAGAGTTTTCTTCACAATCAAATTTTTAAACATGGCACAAGTAGTTAGTGTTTTTGTTTACGGAATCGACGGACCCGGCGGACAAACCGAAATTAAAGCCGCTGGAGGACAGCAAAATCTGTTCCCTGTTCAAGGAATTCACGTTTATCCAACCACCGAAGTTCGTGGTCAGGCTAACGTAACCTGCACAGCCGTAGTTGAGTTGCTTCCTACAGGTTTGAATCAGGTATCGACTAAGTTCTTTACCCCAACTCCTGTTGCAACAATCCTCGCCGCCGCTAACGCCTAATTTAGGCGCTATTTTGGCGAATGAATTAAAAATCCGAGTTCGCTCGGATTTTTTTATTTTTGTGACATGGCTACAATACTTACTGCATCTATTTATGGGTATCAAGGCAACCCAAACTATACTACCAACGCTGGTATTCAAGTCGGATTCCCCACATCCCAAATTATTATTAAACCAATATCTCCAGCTATACCTTTTCAAGGAGTTGATTGCAATTCATCAATTGAAATAATAACAGCACATCCGCCATTCCCAATATTTTATTGCTCAGAAACCGCTTCAAATTTAATTTACGGAAGCAATAATTAATCCACACCCCCCGCAGGCACATTCCCGTAAATGTTGCCATTAATTTCATTAACCAAGTCCTGAAGACCGGAAACGCTTGTCTGAAGACCTTGCTGCTCTTTTTGGAGGGAATCCACCACAAAAGATTTCAATTCTTTTAGAGCTTGATATTGCTCAATAGCAGTACCCTTAGATAGTTCTTTTGTCAGACGTTCGAGTTTGATTTTCATTTTAATTTGAATTTTTATGGTAAATGGGGACCAAAACATTAGTCAATTAAATTATTGCGCAAAAAATAAGAGATAAGCTGATTTGTGTTTTTGCACTGAAATTTAGCTCGCAGAAAACGCAAATGGTAGGCAAATGTATTTCTGTTCATCCCAAAATCTTCAGCAATTTTGTTTGCCTTTTCGCCTGAAGCAAGTGCTTTTACCCAAAGTTTTTCTTGTTCTGTAGGAGTTACATCAATTTTAATGATTGAATCTGTAGACATAATTTAAATTTTGTTTTTAAAAATCCGCCCAGTATAAAGATACAGGCGGGTGTAAACCAACTCTATTTGCTATGCAAGTGCAAATATAATGCAATATTTCTAAAATAAAAAAATATTTTTTTAACAAAATAAATTTGGCCGCATTGTTTAGTTTGTTTATGTTTGCATCATGAGTTACCTAGAACAGCGTTTCAATCAAAAACTTAATGGGAAGCCAGATAAGCCTAAGAAGGTTTATAGTATCCCTAAAAAGTCAGCAAAAAAGATTGCCAAAGAATTAGAATTCAAAGAGGCAGGAATTCCCTCCGAACTACAAAAATGGTATGAGGGTATTATGGCCCGGGAAGACAAGCAATGCTGGAATTGTGGCGAATCTCTTGCCCACTATAATAAACAAGATTGGCATGCATGCATAGCACATGTTCTACCTAAGTCTATATTTCCATCAGTATCTACACACCGTCTCAATTATATGATTTTAGGGAAGTGGTGCAATTGTCATGGAACTTATGATAGCAATTGGGATGCAGCGAAAAAAATGCCAATATTCAAAGAGGCTATAGATAGATTTATCATGATATCACCAGACATAAAAGAAACATCTCGCATTCCAGATTTTTTTCAAAAGATATTAGACGACAACGACCCATTTAAATATTTTAACAATGAGAATTGAAATAAAGCAAGGTGTCGAGAACATATCTATATTTTATAATGATGAAAGATTGGGGACAGTAAGCTATGAAGTATTCATGTTAAGAATACTGTCTAAAAAACAACTTTCTCAATATGAAAAAAAACTAAATAAAAACATATGGGATGTCAGAAAAATAGACCTTAACTATGCTTTAACACACCAAGAAAAATCTATTGAATATCTTTATTAATCAAAAGCAAAAACAATGAAAAAAACAATCGCAACACTAATTGGAATCATCATCATCCACATCTCAATTAATGCACAAGTAATTAATGATTTGTATTTAAGAGACTACAAAGTGGCTTTGTTCGGCAAATGCATAACGGCATCTTATGATAAGGTAAAAAAAGATTTTATTCCAAAAGATTCATCTGATGAGAGAAACTTAATTATTATCAAAGAAAAGGAAATAATCTTCAATGGTAAGACATACAAAATAAACGAAATAGAAACTGATGAATATTTTCACTCATCAGTTATGAATGTAGTAATTGACGCTTGGTATACATGTACTGATTCATCTGGAATAGTATACATGATGAATGCGGTGTACAATAAAACAAATATGTATTATTTTTCTGTGGCTAAAGAAGAAGACAACGTAGAAGATATTTTAGAAAAAAGATACACTTACTATTGATGAAAAAAATATTTTTAAATAAAACATTTTAGCGCATATCTTTGGAGCCGCTAAAAGTTATAACATTGATTCCATTATCATTTTACTGAAAAAATTAGGCTTGTCCTGTGCTGCGTTAAAGTCGCTCGTTTGGGGTGGTTATAACTTTTAGCAACAGCATGGGCAAGCCACCTTTTCCTATGCCTAAATTAACCTTTTATTTCAGTCACGATTATAACGCCAGAAATGACGAAAAAATCAAAGTTTTGATTAGAAAACACGGCATGATTGGCTACGGAATTTACTGGTCAATTGTGGAGGATTTGTATCATAATGCGAACGCATTGCGAACGGACTACGAAGGCATAGCGTTCGATTTGCGGGCGCAATGCGACGTTGTTAAGAGTGTTGTTGAGGACTTCAATTTGTTTGAAGTTTCGGAAAATTTTTTCGGTTCCAAGTCAGTGCAAAGAAGGTTAGATGAGGTAAATTCTAAATCTTTAAAAGCTAGAGAATCAGCTAGTTATAGATGGGGTAATGCGAACGCATTGCGTTCGGAATGCGACAGCAATGCTATAAATAAAAGAAAAGAAATAAATGAAATAAAAGAAAGTAACTTAGTCACTAAGGACTTTTCTAAAAAAGAACAAAAAGAAAAAGAAAAAATAAATAAAAAAGAAAAAGAAAAAGAAGAAAAAAGGATTTCCCCACGAGTTCCCAAACCAAAAAAAGTTGGGATGTATGTTTTGCCTAAGTTGAAAGTTGTGGTTTTCGAAGATGAAACGTGCCAGCCTATGACCGAAGAAGAATTCGCACTATGGGCAAAAAAGGAAATTCGGCCTTACCACATCGAAGCCGTGCCGGAGCTGCTCAAGCCGCTTTCCGAGGTTGATGCAGGAACCTAGAATCGCACCAGACGCACGGAAACGGCCCAAATTTCGATTCAAAATGCAAAAAGGTATCAACACCTTACTCAAAAAAAACAGGGGCTAGAATCGCCTTAAAATCAATTGACCAAAAATAATTTGAAATGTATTACAACCAGCTTACGAAACTTGATATCAAAATCCGAAGAAGAAGTGGACAGGAAAAAACAGTGTGCCCCAAGTGCTCAGATTCCCGCAGAAATAAAAAAGACCCTTGTTTGTCAGTGAATATAACTGAGGGAACTTATAACTGCCATCATTGTGGTTGGCGTGGGAATGTCAAATCCTTTGAGCGCCGGGAATCGTCAAAAAAATATTCAAGGCCGGATAAATCAATGCTCGAAAATATTCAATTAAATGAGCGTATTGTTTCATACTCTGAAAGTCGTGGTGTTTCACATGAAACATTAAAAAAATTCTTCATACATGGAAAAGAAGAATGGATGCCAGCGACACAGAAAAAAGAGCGTTGCATTGTTTTCCCATATATCAGAGATTCCCAAATTGTAAATGCAAAGTATAGAGATGGAGCTAAAAACTTCAGATTGATTAAGGATGCTGAATTGATATTCTTTGGTATGCAAACTATTGAGGGAAGACATTGTGCTATTATAACTGAAGGCGAGTGGGATATGCTAGTTGCATATGAATGTGGTTTTGGAAATAACTATGAGCCAGAGCCAAATGATGATGGGGAAGTGGTAGAACACGAACTTGGAAGGTGGGCTGTATTATCAGTTCCTAATGGTGCAAGTAAAGGAAACCAGCAATTAGAATATCTTGATAATTGCAGCGAATGGTTGTCTTCTATAGATGAATTTATAATTGCAACTGATTCAGATGATGCTGGTAGAAAATTGAAAGATGAATTAGTTAGAAGGCTTGGAGTTGAAAAATGTCGAGTAGTTGAATATCCGAATGATTGTAAAGATTTAAATGAAGTATTACTTAAATACGGCAAGGAGGAGGTAATAAAAATATTACTTGAATCTAATTTGATTCCTGTAGACGGTGTTTATTATCTAGAAAGCATATTCCCTGATATGTTGGAGTCTTTTAAAGAAGGAGTTCAACTTGCACCTACAACAAGGTTTGGCGAAATGGATGATTTCTTCAGATGGAAAAAAGGCGATATTACTTTGTGTACTGGGTATGGTAATCATGGCAAATCATTTTTCATGCTTCAATTAATGATTACTAAGTCCATTTGGGATGGTTGGAAGTGGGCGATATTTTCTCCTGAGAATTATCCTCCAAATGACTTTTATGATGATATCGTGGAGATGTATGCTGGGAAGTGGTTAAAGGATATGACAGTAGATGAATATACAGCAGCGTGTAATTTTATTTCTGAGCATATTTATTATGTTTATCCAGAAAGCGAGCATGACATAAATTCTATCCATGAAAAATTTAGATATCTGATTTTGAAAAAGGGAATTGATGGAGTTATGATTGACCCTTTCAATCAATTAGATAGGACTCAAAAAGCATATGAAAGGGATGACCAGTATCTTAGTGCAATACTTAAAGATATCAAAAGATTCGCTTTATTGAATAATATAGTTTACTGTATAATAGCTCACCCTAAAAATCCAACATATAATCAAGACCGTTCACTTCCCGTACCAGATAGTTATGATTTGCATGGCGGTAGTATGTGGGCCAATAAGTCTGACCAAATTCTAGCCTATTATAGGCCAAGGTTTCATGAAGACAAGAATAGCCCAGATGTTGAGGTTTATGTTCAGAAGCTTAAGAGAAAGAGGACTGGCGGTAAACTTGGGCACTTCCCCTTAACACTAAATTGGGCTAAGAAGAGATATATTAATAGTAACAGCGAAATGCCTTGTGACCCAGTATTTGCTAAAAAAACGCAAATGCAAGAAAAAACCGATTATACTCCACAAGAAATATGGAAAGAATTTCCTGAAACAGATATAAACTTTTAATTTTGACTGAAACCTAAAACATGAAAAACAAACTAGTACTAGACTATATTCTAGATGCATTCGATGATGATGAGTTCATTAAGATAGATGGTCATGATAGCGCAGTAATTGGTGTTGATTTACAATCAATGAGATTAATTTATTCAGTTACAGCAATAATTAAAAATTTAAGAAACGAAATGACAGAGCCTGAGGCTGTTGAGTTTTTCGAATTTAATATCGCAGGTTCATACGTTGGCGAAAAAACACCAATACTTTGTGAAGATTACTTTTAATGGCAATAGTTAGAAACATACAAAACAATCAGATTTACCAGTATTTAGGTGAGAGTAAGTATAAAAACTTAATTACTGGCGTAGAAGGAGAGGTTTCTGATGAAATGGCTAAGAAGATATTCAAGATAAATTTGCAAGCCACTAAAATACTTCATGACTTCCCTATAGTACAAACTCTTATATCAGAACTTGGATTAACAATTGATAACTATCAAAATTTAGAAAAATGAAAGAAAGCAAACTTTTCTCAGGAACCATTTGCATTACAGATTTAATGCAAAAATTGAAAGATGGGCATAGCTCATTTATTAAAGTTGAATCTAATGGAAAAATTTATTGTAATGTCTTGCTTTGGGAAAACTCAACGCTTGATAAGTACAATAATAGCCACTCGCTTCAATTAAATTCAAAGAAAGAAAATAAAGAGACCGAGGGTAAGGTGTATGTTGGAAATTTCAAACCAATTGAAAGAAAGCAAAACTCTACAAGTAATGTTAGTGGTTCTGATATATCAAATTTGACATCTAACACAGATTTGCCATTTTAAAAAAACATAAATGAAACTTTCAGAATTATCAGAAGGCCAAGCAATTGCGGTAGAAGCTAAGGGCACTACTCAATTAAATGATGGAGATTTTGTTTTAGTAGGTGTAAAGTGTGTTTATAGTGGTGGCAAATTTATCCCAATCCCAAAGCGCATAAAAATGATTCCAGACATATTTGATGACGTAAAAGGGGACGAATTGGTTATTATTAAAAGATTTACATTATTAAAAATACACAATTAACATGGACCAAAAACAATCTGTTTCAGCGATAAAAAAAATGGTCATTGGATGCATTATAGCAGAATATGGCGCAAGGCAGCTAGTTGATTCTACTAAGTATGACTTGAAAAAAAGAGTTAATACTGTAATAAAATCCGTAGAATCAGTTGAAAATTGGTTTATTCATAACCAGTATAGCTCTGAATTATATAGGGATATATTTAAGAAAGAATTTAGAGGTAATGAAGTTATGCTGATGGCTGAGCTTTTTGATACTGTGTTTGGTCTTTCTGAAGATTCTTTGGACGAAATAATACAAGTATTGAAAAAAAATATAACCGATGCCAAGTAAAGGACTTATTTACCTATACGATTCTGACACAAATTTGCCCATATCCACTAGGAAATATTCTGACAGGGTAAATAGAAGAGAGATTATAAATAATTGGAAGAAGCTTTATGCAGGAGCTTATTATAGATGCTATATCATTATATCTCCAGAATTGACTGAGAACTATGATTATGATGCTATGGAGAAAATGCTTGATAAAGTAGTTCCAAGAAAAGAAAATTCAAAGATTAAAAGAGCTAAAACTCAAAACAAAAGTATTTATAACACAAATCCGCTATACAGCTACGATGATTGAATAGTATTTTAATCTAGCGTTTGTTTTTGGTTAATATCCCCTTCCGTTTCTACGGTGGGGGTTTTTTGTTCCAAAATTTGTTTATTTGAATTTTGGTTTGTAGCTTTGGTGACAAAATAATACATTATGCCAGTTGGCCAGCAAAAAAGTGCTAGATTGGATTGTTGTAGAGGGTATAGAGATAAATATGGTGCAGATATGCCAACAGCCATGTTGGCTAAAATTATTTATGAAGAAAATAAACTTTTATTTAAGGACAAAGAAGATGTAAGGTATGCCTTGAGGTACATTGAAGGTAAGGTGGGTGGTAAGAGGATTAATTCTTACATTAAAAATTCAAAATATTATATGGAAAAAGATAGAAATTGTAACCCATATTCATTGCCGGAAAGTGATGAAACAAATTATGACCCGTTTATATTAAAATCTAAACGGGTTTTGCTTTTGTCTGATATACATATACCATATCATTCTATTAATGCGCTTACAGCAGCTTTGGAGTTTGCAGAAAAAGAAAACCCAGATTGTATATTACTGAATGGGGATACATTGGATTTTCATGGCCTGTCAAGATTTGTAAGAGACCCTAAAAAGAGAAGTGTGTCGCATGAATTAAATGCGTTTAAACAATTCATGGATATTTTGAAGCGTGTTTTCCCTAGCTCAAGAATTATATTTAAGGTGGGAAATCATGAAGAAAGGTATCAACACTTCTTATGGTCTAAAGCTGCTGAACTTACCGATGTTTCAGAATTCGATTTTGAAAATATTATTAAGGCTAGGGCTGAGGGTATAGAATATGTTTCAGATAAGCGTATAATTAACCTAAATGGGTTAAATATAATTCATGGTCATGAATTTTCCAGTGGGTTTTTCAGCCCCGTAAATGTGGCTAGGGGATTATTCCTTCGCGCTAAAACATCAGCTATCCAAGGTCACAATCATCAGACATCCGAGCACACTGAAAGTGACATGAATGGCAAAATCACAACTACTTGGTCTACAGGCTGTTTGAGCGAACTGCATCCGGCCTATTCCCCTATCAATAAATGGAACCACGGATTTGCCATTATTGATTCAGCTGAAGATGGGTTTGAGGTTAGAAACAAACGGATATTCAAGGGTAAAGTCCTGTAGTAATTCGTTAAATTTGGGCATGGGTTTCCGCATAGAGCTAATAGAGAAATATATAGAAGCCGACCAAGAAGACGATACATTAGAGAAGCTTGGGCTCTCTGTGCGTAGGAAGTATAAGGTGAGAAGAGTTAATGTCCACTTTGACGATATAGAAAGGATTATTGAAATTCCGGGTACTGATGAAGAGTGCAAGATTAGACTTTATAGTGGAGATGAATTAATAATAAGGGAGGGTTATGATGATATGTCTATTTTCATCACTTCCCTTGAAAGCCTAAAAGAAGACGATGATGAGAGCGAAGAGTAAGATACTACAAGAAGTGATTGATGACCTGTTTAGCAGAGAAATCAAGGGTCTGGAGACATACGGAACAACCGTAGACCGAGATGACTATGAACTTAAAAACTGGCTACAAGAAGCTTATGAAGAGTGTTTGGATAAGTGTATATACTTAAAAGCGGCTATAAAAAAAATAGAAAATGCCCAGAACATACAAGAAACCAAAAGTAATTTATAGGCCGCTAGGTAAAGAACGGGCCTATGGGTTAGCCGATTTCGCCAATAATACTATTGAGCTAGATACGAGACTTGAGGGGTACAGGCATTTATTATACATATTACACGAATTCTACCACATAAAACACCCAGATTGGAGTGAGACGAAAGTTAGCAAAGAATCCAGCAAAACTGCTAGATTTCTTTGGGATAACAACTTCCGTTGGGTTGAGGTGAAATAGTTTGCTGTTTGCAATCAGCAAATTGATACTATAGGTTAAATGCTTTTATTGTGTGTTCAAATGGATTGCCCTCAATTTGCTTAACCAAGTTTAGCATATCCTGAGCAAGCTGTCTCACTTCAAGCTGTGCATGCTCACTGTTTCTAAGCTGTTGGAAGTGGTAGAAGCTTCTCCAGTTGAACATGACATCCATTGTGATTTGGGAATTGAATGTCTTGAAGAAGCGAGCTGATTCTTTAGCCCTCTTTCTGCCTATCACAGGTGTTAGTTCCCTCAAACAATTATGATAAAGCTTATTACCCATTTCTGTGTAGTTATGTAGAGCAATAGCCCATCTATTATCCCAGTCAGCAGGAACATAATATTTATCCTCTTTTAGCTCTTTGTAACGAGCAGACTCACCATTAATGCTTACACCAATCCTGTGTTTTAGTAAGTGAATATGCGTAGCTTGCTCTACAGTAACCAAAAAGTGTAAACTGGATTTCTCAAAAGGTGTAAAATGACCATCAGATGCAAGCATACTGAGCAGCTTTGGAACCCTAGCTATCTTCTCATCAGTGAGTTCCCTGCTTGTACTTGTCCATGCAGAACATGCATGTGTCAAATCATCCCCATACCATCCTAATAACTCTACTTTATTTGGCATATGTTTCGTTGTAGTATTGTTTACCATTTTCGTAATTACCAACACACCGCATTTGGTCATAAGCATCTTCTATATGCTCTTTCTCCATTGGCAAAAGACTTTCAATCTTTTCTTCAATCATCCTTGGTGTGTCAAGGTCCATAGGTAGAGTGGCTCTCACCCATTGCAATAGTTCTTGAAGTGCTGTTTGTTTCATAGTTTTATTTAATAATTGTGGTGGTATAGACCTATACGCAAGTTAGCAGTAATACTACATTGACAGTAATTTAAGAAAGTATTCTGCTCCTAAGTTCGCAATGGCGTGTCTATCTTTATAATTTAGATATTTACCAACTTTATTGTGTTTTTCTCTATACCATCTTTCGTTGTCTAATTGTGCCATTGCTATATTAGCAATCCATCCTTGTTTGTACTCAGGGTCTTTTAATCCCTCGTTTAGTTTTTCAATTACTTCTTTCATTTTATTTATATTTAGTTGTTAATAATCCGTACTACTGCTAACACCAAATAAGCAAAACTTCACTTCGTTCCGCTTTGCCTATTTGCAAAACGTTATGCTCAATTCTTTTTTCTTTTACGCTTCCAAGCATTTATCTTATCTTGAATCCACGCAATAAGAAATAGTATTGCAACCACAACTATTATCAGACCTAAAAGACTTAACCCTATTATATCTTTCATATTCCAGACAACTATCTGCCCCGAACAAGAAGAAAAAAGAACTAAGCATAACAGCACATAAGCAAAAGCAAAGGTGCGGTGGTAAATTGATGTTTTTGTTTTCATAATTATATTCTGTTTTTAAGTTAAAATTTTCGTTTCCAAATCTTTGCCTTCGCTTATCTGCAAACCGTTATAAGCAATAAAAATTACTTAGTTCGGTTTCCATATTTACGTTTTTGTCTTCCATCAACTTTCGCTTTATTTGCGTGAAAAGTACATAACCACTTGTCGGGGTGGTATTGTTGGTTTTTAGTCGTTGCTTCTCTTGTGCATTTTTCGTGTTCGCATTTCATAAGTCGTAATTTTTACAGCTTATAACAGCGTATATACAAGATACGCCTACAAGCATTTGTTTATAATTTAAAATTTTCGTTAAGGCGTACCTCGTATATACGCAAAACGTTATCGGCAACCCTAAGACACCGACATATCAAAGTAATTCCATTTTTTGAAGTTGCTCAAAAGACATAGTTTCAAGTTTGACTTTCATCTTTTCCCTTAATGCCTTTTCTTCTTTATTACGTTTCCATTGTTCTCGTAATTGATTGGCTTCTTCATCGGTTACTAATTTACATTGTGATATAGTTCCCATATTCATTCTACCAGTCAATCCTTTTTGACTGCCATCAATTAAACTAAACATTGTATCAGGCATTGTAAAAAGCCTAAAACCCGTTTTAGTAACTTTTTCAATCTTCATTAGTGAACGTCTTTTGTTATCCGAATAAGACATTCCACTTTCATAAAGAACTGTTTTACCTATCAGTTCTTGTGTGTTGTTTTCAAAATCTTTAAATTCCATTTTATTTATTTGTTTTTAAGTTAATAATTCGATGAAAGGGCAGCCGATAACAGCACATACACGCTATTTCCCTCCCTCAATCCAACGCTCACAGCGTGTATCTGCGAACCGTTAGGTGCAATGCTATGAAGACACCTGTTCAGATTCAATATTATCTTCATCAGTTTCAACAGAAATGGTAACAACCGATTGTTTTGTTTTGTCCATTCCGTTTTCACTAAGTTCACCCCACGCCAATACAAAATCAGTTGATGGGTTGTTACCATTTCTAACCCTAATCTGTGCATCTGGATTGAAATCTAAAAGTTGCTTTGTTAATTCTCTTATTGTCATCTTTTTAAAATTTGTGAAAAGCACTGCACCTAACAAGGTATTGCCAAAAGCAGGGCATTCTCGGTTAATTAATCATTTGTACTTCTATTGGGCATTTGTGCAAGGTTGAAACATTTGTCTTTCAAATCCCTGCCTTCGGCAATACCCGAACCGTTAGCGGTCATTGCTTCTCGACAATCACATAACCATTATCGTGAAAAATAGCGTGTTCGTGTTTTAGTATAAATTCCGTTGTTACTTCAACCCCATTACTTGCAAGGTATTTCCCTTTTTTCAACTCAAAGAAAACCACCTTTGAAATCGGCAACGAACCGCTAACATTGGTTTTGCAAGATTGGGGGTTTTGTTCTAAATTGTTCATTTCATTTCTTTTTTAAATTTTTCAGTTAAAAGTAAATATTCAGCAGTCAATCCTGTTTCTCTGCTTTTTTCTACTATTGCAATAACTTCTTCCTCACTATACATTCTTTTTTCTAGTTCAGTAATATACCTTAATACACTAATAGGAACTTTAATGTAATCTTCTTCAGCATTTGCTTTCCAATATGCTAAATCCTTTTTTTGCTCTTTCTCCATTGATTTGGCTTGTTCAAATGCATCTTGAGGCTTAATAAATGGTATCTTTTTTAACTCATTTTCCAACCATTCAATTGCTGTGACTGATTTATTTTTCATAAAATTTAAGTGTTGTTTTATTTGTTATTCTACCTATTAACATATTCGACAAATGACTTCTAGACATATTATGTAATCTTGCTGCTTCAGTAACACTCTCATATATAGTGTTTGTTAATGAGTCTGTTACTTTTTTACAAGGTCTTGTGACTTGTTGTAATCCATTATTAAAAGAATGCTTACTGTTTTCAGATTGAGTTACCCATTCAAGATTTTCAATCCTATTATCACTCTTGATACCATTTATATGGTTTACTTGTGATTTGTTTTCTGGATTTTCTATAAACTGTTCAGCTAGCAATCTGTGTTGATGTACATTTTTCGGTTTACCGTTTACCCATATTTGAGTTTTCATATATCCATTAGTGTCTTTTGTCCACTTCTTAAACTTCTTTGTTTTATGGTTATATAATCTACCATCATTATATAAAGTCATATGTGGTAATATATATTCTGCTGTTTGTTTCATAGTTTAATGTGGTTTTTGTGTTATTACAATCATTAAATGCCACTTTTTATTATTCAATCACACTATAATGCGATGTGTCATATAGTACACAAACGGCTATATTTTTGTCCCTTTTAACGGACACTATATTTGTCAGGGTGTAGATTTACTGCTTTTTAATACGTCTGTTTTCATATTTATATCCCATAGCATTCAATGCTTTTGTTAAAGATTTGATTGTTATTTCACCTTTTATTTCTCGTTTTTCAAGAGACATTACTGACTGTTTAGTTACTCCAAGTAGATTCCCCAGTCCTTCAAGACTTAATCCATTTTCTATTCTGCAAGACTTTATTAATCCAATGGGAGTTGAATCATTACTCGTATAACCATATTGCCACATTAAGTCTTTATCTAATTTAGCTATATAATCACACAAATCACCATCATATCTAAACCATTCTCCACTAGAAAACAAGTGTTTAAATTTATTATGGTGCTCTAATTCATCTTTGTATTCTCCTTCAATTAAACCTACAACCTCTAATCTATTTGGGTTTGCTGATTGTAAAGAAGATAATCTAGTCTTAATCTTATCTGTGTATCCAATTTTTACATGTTCGCCTTGTTTGATAAAATACAACATATATTCTTACTTTTTTCTCAAAATTAAGGAAAAAGTAAACATGAAACAAATTTTTTGTCATTGTATAAGATGACAGCCGTCAATCATCATCTCCCTCATACCAGCATCTATATGTAAATGTATCACCAAATGCCTCTAGTTCTTCCATGGGGTAACCATTCTGAACAAGCCATCCTCTTACATCTTTAATATTTTCTGGTATTTCTTTTGGGAATCCATAAAGCCACCCAGATGGTGGGTCGATAATCTTAATCATCATTTGTTTATTTAGTATTCAAGAAAATCATCACCCTTATAGTCGGGAAAGTTTTTGTTTTGTTTGTCTATTGCGTTTGCCCAAGCATAAGACACTATTGCTGCCACGATTAAACATATCACTATTCCTATCATTTTATTCTGTTTCGTTTGATATTATTTCTGCATATTGTTCAGCTGCTTTAGGATTTCTCCTGTAAAATATTTTAAATGCTATCTGATGTCTATTTAATTCTATTTCTATTGGGAACAATACACTATATATTGAATCTGAAATAATTTGTAATGAATCTAATTCATTTTTGTATTTTTCTACTTCTTTTTCAGCTTTTTCAGCCCTGATGCTAGACAGGGACATTATATAAATGCAAGTTGCAATTAATAAAAAAATAGCCCAGTTGTTTTTAAGTTGTTTAATCATTTGTTTTTGTAATGATTGAAGTTTATAGATACTGTATTCTTGTTTACAAGCTTAATACTACTTCCGGGGAGGTATCCCCACTCAATTTTACCCCTTTGAACCCAATTGTGTACGGTATGAATGGTTTTGCTCAGTTCGTCTGCTAATGCTTGTTGAGTGACCCAAACAGTTAGGTCTACATCTGCTGGTAATTGTTTTTCTTTTTCCATGTTCTAATGTTTATGCAAATATAGTGTTGTTTACCGGAAAAACAAACATTATTTACCTAATCTTATGTTAACACTTCCCCCCCCCTCTCATCACATACTACATATATATATACATACAGAGAGAGACAACCTCCCGCCCCATGCCCCGACTCCTCCTCTAGT
>Ga0105104_10000123_pt1 | contig 53069 bp, 41 predicted proteins | sample PPLLaktember2015_3_FD_87034 | JGI IMG/M metagenome (GOLD analysis project Ga0105104, IMG submission 87034) | Freshwater sediment microbial communities from Prairie Pothole Lake near Jamestown, North Dakota, USA - PPLs Lake P7 Core (6) Depth... | ecosystem: Environmental > Aquatic > Freshwater >... | reverse complement strand
CGGAGTGGTGGACAGGTTGGCGAAGTAGACGAAGCCGCTCTTCCCGGCTGTCTCCACCCGGTGCCAGGTCGGCTTCTTCTTGTCGGCGCCGCGCCACACCACGGCGTCACCGGGCTGGAGCTTGACCAGGGTCGCCGCGTTGGTCGCGGTGCTCTGGAGGATGGCCACGTCGCGCCCACGCACGTAGACCCGGTCTCCCGGGGTGAGCGCCCACGCTGCGCCCGCGCCCAGGACGAGCGCGAGCACTGCTGCTGACTTTCGCATCGGAAGACCCTCCGGGACGACGTGCCGGAGTCTACTTGTCCAGGTCGACGACTCCATCGAAAGCGGGCGGAGGCGAGGTGAGGTGCCTGTCGCACCGCGCCAGCAGCGCCCGGGAAGGCGCGTCTTCCGGGTCCGTCGCGACCGCACGGGCGACCACCGCGCGCGCCTCGGAGAAGCGCGCCGCACGCCAGAGCGCGAGTCCCTCGGCGTAGAGCGCGCAGACCTCCTGCTTCGTCGAAGAGAGCTCGCCCTTCCGGCCGAGCAGCTCGTGGATGGCGACCGCCTCGTGCTTCCCCGCCACCCGGACCCGGTCCAGCTCCCGGGTCTCGAACGCATCCGACACCAGCGCCTGGGTCCGCGGTCCAATGAGGATGCGCGAGCCATACGGCTTGTTCGCGCCCTCCAGGCGGGAGGCGAGGTTCATCCCGTCGCCCATCGCCGTGTAATTGAAGAGCTGCTCGCTCCCGAAGTTGCCGACGAACATCACCGCGGTGTTGAGCCCGACTCGGGTGTAGACGTCCGGAAGGCCCTGGGCCACGAAGTCGGCACGGATGCGCTCCACCTCGGCCTGGACGTCGAGCGCGGCGGCGCAGGCCCGGCGGGCATGGTCCTCCATCCGCAGCGGCGCGCCGAAGATGCACACCACCGCATCGCCGATGTACTTGTCGAGACAGGCCCCGTGCTGCAGAAGCACCCCGCTCACCCGGGTGAGGTAGGTGTTGAGCACGCGGACCAGCCCCTGCGGGTCGTGGGCGAACCGCTCGCTGAAGGTGCTGAAGCCCTTGATGTCGGAGAAGAAGGCGGTGACCTCGATCTGCTCACCGGCCAGCCGCGGAAGCTCGGGCTGGGAGACCAGCTGCTCCACCACCTGGGGCGAGAGGTAGCGGCTGAACATCGCCTTCACCCGGGCGCGCTCGCGGTCGGCGTAGAGATGGTTGACCGCCACCGCGGCGAGGCTGGCGATGGACCCGGCGAGCACCGGGATCACCAGGGCCACGTGCACCTTGGTCCAGACGAGGAGGCATCCCGTGCCGAGCAAGAGCAGGACCGGCGCGGCGAGCGGCCACAGTCCCTCCACCCAGACGTTCCGGGTGGCGAGGATGAGCAGCGCCGAGCCCAGCGCGACGAGGAAGGCCAGGACCGCGGTCGCCGCGAAGGGCGCGCGGGTGATGAAGCGGCCGCCGAGGAGCGACGCCAGCTCGGTGGCGGGCTTGACCACTCCCACGGTGGCGCTGTCGAACGGCGTGGCCTTCATGTCGAAGGTGCCCACCGCGAAGCCGGCGATGAGCACCACCTTCCCGCGGAAGAAGTCCGGTCCGAGATGCGGCGGCTCGCCGCGCTCGCGGCGGACCGAGTCGTCCACCACCGCGAGGAGGCTCCGGGCATCGAAGCGCTGCCCGAGCGTTCCGGCGTAGTCGAGCGCCGCGCTGCCGTCCGCGTCGATCGGGATGGTCCGCGGACCGAGCTGCAGCTTCCCCGGGGCGAGCACCAGCGCGTCGGCCCCGAGCAGATCCGCGGCGAGCGCGACCGAGAGCGTGACGTAGCGATTGGCTCCGTCGGTATAGGCGAATCGGGTGCGGCGCAGCTTCCCGTCCGGATCCGGCTCCGGGTAGACGAGTCCGAGCGCGGGCACGACGTCGAGCAGCGGCCCGACCGGCGGGACGGGGTGGCGCATGGTTCGCGGGGCTCCGGGCAGGTCCACCGCGAGGTCCGGGAGCGACCGCCCGGACTGGACCGGGAAGGCCAGCACGCTCGCCACCAGCTCCGGCGTGGGCGGGGCCTCGGTGCCCTCCGGCGGCGCGAACGGGTCCTCGGATGGCTGGCGAGCCCGGGGCGCCCGGTGCTCCACCGTCCAGTTCCGGGGCGTCACCTCGGGCAGCGGCTCTCCGTTCTGCGAGGGGACGTTGACCGCGTAGCCGAGCGCCACGGGGATGTGGAGCTGGGCGATGGCCTCGCGCAGGAGTGCATCCTGCCCGCGGTCGGTGCTCTGCTCGTCCATCGTGAAGTCGAGCACCACCGCGCGGGCCCCCATCGCCTCGAGGTGGGTCAGCACCCGCGCCCAGAGCGAGCGGGCGTAGGGCCAGTTGCCCCAGGCGCGCGCGTAGCTCTCGTTGGCGCGGAGCCCCTGCACCGTGGCGTCGTCGACGCCGAGGATGACGATGTTCTTCTCGCGGGCCGGCGGGGGGGTGAAGGTGGTCAGGCGCAGGTCGTAGGCGGCGTCCTCGGCGTTGTGCAGTCCCGGGAAGCGCCCCGCGAGGAGCGCGACCATCGTGGACGCCGTCGCCAGGGCCAGAGCCCAGGGCCATGAGAAGCGAAGGGCCGCCATGGATGCGGCCCTCGATGCTACCGGGAGCTGGAGAGGAGCAGGGAATTACCGGCTGGTGTCGGCGCGGGCCTCGGCGGGCCGATCGCTCCGCAGGCCCTGGTCGCGGTCGGCGCGGACGTCCCCGGGCACGGCGCCGGCGAGGCACTGGGCCAGGAACCACCGGAGGAGGACCCGGTGCGGCTTCGACGCCGGGGCTCCGAGTATCTCCGCGGCATTCTCATCGACCCAGGCGTTGAGGCAGGTATCCAGGGCGTCCTGGGCGTACGACCTGGCAAAGGAGGCGATCACCTCCTGCGCGTCGGACGTCATCAGGTACCGGGCCCGCTCCGCTCGCTGGTCGACGGTCTGCGGAGCACGGTTGACGGCCTCACCGCCCTTGCGGACGTCGCCGCCACACGCGGCGAGAAGAAGAAACACACCCAGAATGGCCCGACGCATGGCAGTACCTCCGAATCGCCGCCGCGGGGAGTTCCGGGCGGAACCGCAGAGGGGCAGTGCATGGCGTCTGCCACCATTGCCTCGCTGTCCGTGTGCGGGCTTGCGAGTGCAGGCAGTAGCGCCGGCGCCTCCTCGGAGCCCCTGACTGTTGCATGCGGTGCGACGCGCACGGGGAGCTGGAGCGAATTGTGGATCAGGTGTCCGGTGTCGTGCGCCGGGTCTCGTGCAGCGGTCCGCGCCCGGTCTGCAGCGGGAGGGTTGCCGGTCCACTCCCGTGGAGCTGATCCGGATGGATGTGCGCGTCGCCGCCCGGCGCGATGCGTCGTCGACACTGCCCCCGAGCGTCACGCGGTGGTGGTCCCGGGTAGTCTGGCGCCTGGTAACGAGGTGCCTGGCATTTCCCGCGCGTTGTGCGGCAGGAAGTGAACGAGCTGTGTAGACGAGGCGGTAACGAGGTGTCGGTAACGAGGTGTCTGGTACCTCGTGTGAGGCACCTCGTGTGGGTTCACGGCCGGAAGCACCGCTCGGATCCGATGATCCCGCTCAGAACAACGACGACGGGCTCGAGGTGGCGCGACGGGCCCCGAACGAGGCGATCCCCCCGTATCGACGCGCCCCGCGTCCCGGATGCGCAGGCGAGGCTGGTCCAGGTGCCCGCCCGGGCGGGAGGGGTGCTACTCGCGGACCGGCACGTCGACGGTGAGCCCGTCGTGCGCGACCTCGACCGGCCCCTGGAACTCCTCGCGCGCCTGCGCGAGCAGCCGTCCGAAGTCGGTGTCGTAGCGCGAGCTCAGATGGGTGAGGATGAGCCGGTGAGCTCCCGCCTGCTGCGCGATGCGTCCGGCCTCGCGCGCGGTCGAGTGCCGCGTCTCCAGCGCCCGGGCCTGATCGTCGTCGGAGAAGGTCGACTCGTGGATGAGGATGTCCGCGCCCCGGGCCGCCTCGGCCACGGCCTCGCAGGGGCGGGTGTCGCCGGAGAGCACCAGCTTCCGGCCCGGCCGGGCGGCGCCCATCACGTCGGAAGGGTTCACCGTCTTGCCATCGAGGGCGACCACCGACTCTCCCCGCTGCAGCCGCCCGAAGTCGGGCCCCTCGCGGACCCCCAGCGCTCGTGCCCTCTCCAGATTGAAGCGGCCGGCGCGCACGTCCTCCTCGAGGACGTAGCCGAGAGCGTTGATCCGGTGCTGCACGCCGATGGCCCGCACCGCGTACCCATGCCGCTGGATCCGGTCACCATCCTTCAGCTCGACGATCTCCAGCGGAAAGCCGAGCTGGTCCACGCCCAGGTGTACCGCCTGGTTGAGGAGCCGCTTCGCCGGTACCGGTCCGTGCAGGACCAGCTTCTCCTCCCGCCCCATCATCCCGAGCGTGCGCAGGAAGCCGATGATCCCCAGGTAGTGGTCGGCGTGGAAGTGAGTGAAGAACACCGCGTCCACCGCGAACCCGGTCCCGTAGCGGATCATCTGCCGCTGGCTGCCCTCGCCACAGTCGAAGAGCAGGAGGTCCGAGTCCGCCTTCACCGCCAGGCCGGAGAGGTTCCGGTGGATCGTCGGCTGAGCGGCCGACGTGCCGAGAAAGGTGAAGCGCAACAGTGACATCCCGGCATTGCTCACGGCGTTCCCTCGAACCTCTCCAGTCTCCTCTGGGGGGCAGGGGCGTTAACACGGCGGTCGTGAGCGCGCCAAGCCGGTCCTCGGGTCCGCGCTCCGGCGAACGCCCCTCGCGCGATCGCAGGCTCAGGAGGGAGGGCGTTCCGCGAGATGGGTCTGGAGGAAGGCCAGGAACGCGAGGAGCACCTCCCGGGTGCGCGGGCCGGCTTCTTGGTCGAAGCCGTGCGGCGCCTCGGGATGGTTGAAGAGGGTGAGGGGTGTCCCGGCGGCGAGCGACTCGGCGACGAAGGCGTCGATGCCGGGGAGGATGTCGGGGATGGCGTCCTTGCCCGCGCGGGCGAGGAAGAACGGCATCCGTCGCGCCACCGGCGTGCGCAGCTGCGCCGCAGGGGAGAAGGCCGTGAGGGCGTCCGGCTTCAGGAATCGCTGGTGCAGCGCGCTCTTCCGGGGGTCGAGGAATGGGTAGAAGCCCGCGAGCGCACGCACCCCAGGCAACTCCTCCCTGAGCGGCCGCGAGAGCAGCGGCCCGCCGCCGCTGAAGGCGACGAGCGCAATCCGTGAGGGATCTGCCCCGAGCGTCCTCGACTGGGCACGCACCGTCTGGAGCATCGCGGTGAGGTCCTGGTCGGCCTCGGCCAGCATCGGATCCGGAAAGCTGAGCCGGTGGTTGAATGCGATGGCCACGAAGCCGGAGGCCGCGAGCAGTCGCCCCCAGGAGCGGTACAGGCCCCAGTCCTTTGGGCGGAACGGCACGTCCGCGCTCACGCCGCCGTGCACCAGCACCACCACCGCGGCGCGCCGGTCGCGCCGCTCGGGAAGGTAGGCGTCGAAGCGATGAGCCTTGTCCCCCGGGCCATAGGGCCTGTCGGAGAGGATCTGCACCCGGTGCGTCCCGGGCACGGTGAGCGCCACCGGGCGGTTGACCCGCTCCCTGAACTCCTCGAGCTCCGAGAGACCACCGTCCGAGGCGGTGAGCAGCGCGAGCAGGGCGACGAGCATGAGGGTTCCAGCTCAGCCGATCTCGAGCGCTCGCCGCTCGCGAGTTGCAGCGATCGGCGCGGGACCTGCCGTGAAGTCCGTCACTCTGCACTCCGGTCCACTGTTTCGGTTGGTTCCGGGCAGCGGCGGGCGCGCGCGACAGGTGCGCACCTTCTCGGCGACCCGCGGGCACCGCGGCTGGGGTCGGGGTCAGCTCCCCGGTCGCTGCAGCGCGACCAGCGCCGCGTCCACCGCGCTCCGGAGCTGGGGCCCACTCATCCGGGCGGCCTCGTGCAGGGTCCGGCCCGCCAGGACGTGCTGTCCGACCCGGAGCGCGAGCCAGCGGCCGGTGCTCGCCGCGGTCGCACCGGCTCCTCCGGTGAGCTGACGGCGGTCCGAGTCCTTCGTCGAGTCGAGCACGCCGCGCACCCGCCGGGCGAGCACCGCGAGGTACGCCGGGTCGCGGCCCTCGTTCGGCAATCGTAGATCTGCGTCGCTCACGCCCGGGTCGATGGTGCGGACGGCGGCCAGTGGGAATCCCTCCTCCCAGACCGTCCACCACAGGGGCGCAGGCCCGGGGCCCTTCCATGGCGGCAGAAGCGCCGACGCCAGTGCATGGTGCACCACCGGATCCATCGGCGCGTACGGGCCACGGTAGTAGGCGATGGCGTCGAGTCCGAGCACCAGAGTCCGGCGACCGGAAACCGTTCGCCACACCGCCTCGAACTGGCTGAAGGAGAGGCTCGAGGCGACGGGCCCGGACCAGTCCAGCTCGGGGAACTGGTCGAGGAAACGCTGCGCGCTGCGCTGGACCTCGCCCGGCATCCGCTCGGCGAGCGCCCGGAGCTTCGGCTCCAGCCGGGGCATCTCCACCATGAGCTTCTCGAGATCTCGGTCGAGCGCGGGCGTCGGGCCGAAGACCTCGGGACCGAAGAGCTCGGGATGGGTGCCGAGGAGCGCCTCTCGCGTGCGCGCCACCTGCTCGGGTCGCGGAGCGGAACGGACCGTGCTCCAGGCGTCGAGGAACTCGTGGACGACGTTCACCTGGGCGATCGTGCCGCCGGCAGCTGGTCCTGGCGCGTGGGTGCACCCAGTGGCCAGGGCTACCAGCAGCGCGGCGATTCCGATGCGCGGGCGGCGACGCTGACTCTCCATGACCCGGGGCTTACCACCCGCGGGCGAGAGTCCCCCTCTGCAAAGGACGGCGCCCGCCCGGAAGCGCAGTGGCTCCAGGCGGGCGGCGGTGAAGCAAGCGCCCGGGCGATCCTACGCGGCCTTGGCCGGGACCGGGGCCTTCGCCTCGGCCGGGCTGACCTCGATCCGCATCCCGTAGAACGACCGCCAGACGAAGACCAGCGAGGCGGCGAAGAACACCACCGCCAGCACGGCGCTGGTGCCGCGCGGCAGGGTGACGGCCAGCTCCACCGCGAGGAGCCCGAAGAGGGTGGTGAACTTGATGATCGGGTTCATCGCCACGCTCGAGGTGTCCTTGAACGGGTCGCCCACGGTGTCGCCGACGACGGTGGCCGCGTGCAGCTCGGTCCCCTTGGCCTTGAGCTCGGTCTCGACCACCTTCTTGGCGTTGTCCCAGGCGCCGCCGGCGTTGGCCATGAAGATGGCCTGGTAGAGGCCGAAGATCGCGATGGAGATGAGATATCCGATGAAGAAGAACGGCTCGACGCAGGCGAAGGCCAGGGTGCTGAAGAAGACCACCAGGAAGATGTTGATCATCCCCTTCTGCGCGTACTGGGTACAGATCTCGACCACCTTCTTGCTGTCGGTGACCGACGCCTTCTCCACGCCCTCGAGCTTGATGTTCCGCTTGATGAACTCCACCGCCCGGTAGGCGCCGGTGGAGACCGCCTGCATCGAGGCGCCGCTGAACCAGTAGATGACCGCGCCGCCGGTCACCAGGCCCAGCAGGAACGGCGCGTGGAGGAGCGAGAGGCTCTCCATGCCCTGGGTCAGGCCGTGGGTGAGGAGCACGATGATGGAGAAGATCATGGTCGTGGCCCCGACCACGGCGGTGCCGATGAGCACCGGCTTGGCGGTGGCCTTGAAGGTGTTGCCCGCGCCGTCGTTCTCCTCGAGGAACTCCTTGCCCCTCTCGAAGTCCGGCCGGAACCCGAACTCCTTCTGGATCTGGTTGTGCACGTCGGGAACGTTCTCGATGAGGCTCAGCTCGTACACGCTCTGGGCGTTGTCGGTCACCGGGCCGTAGCTGTCGACGGCGATGGTCACCGGGCCCATGCCCAGGAAGCCGAAGGCGACCAGGCCGAAGGCGAACACCGGCGAGGGATCGATGTTGCTGCCCGCGACCGGGAACAGGCCGCCCAGCCCCATCGTGGACAGCCCGAAGGCGATGGCCATCAGGGCCACGATGACGATGCCCATCCAGTAAGCGCTGAAGTTCCCCGCCACCAGGCCGGAGATGATGTTCAGCGACGCACCGCCCTCGCGCGAGGAGGTGACCACCTCGTGCACGTGGCTCGACTCGGTGGAGGTGAAGACCTTCACCACCTCGGGGATGATCGCCCCGGCCAGCGTCCCGCAGGTGATGATCGCCGAGAGCTTCCACCAGAAGGTGCCGTCGCCAAGGTCGCCGATGGTCAGGTAGCTGATGATGAAGGTGAGGGCCACCGAGACCAGCGAGGTGAGCCATACCAGCGAGGTCAGTGGGGCCTCGAAGTTCATCTTCGTGGCGTCCTTGTACCGGGCCGACTGGACGGCCTCGTTGATCACGTAGCTGAGCCAGCTGGCGATGATCATCACGATGCGCATCACGAACAGCCACACCAGGAGCTGCACCTGGATGGTGGGATCGTGCGCCGCCAGGAGGATGAAGGTGATCAGCGCCACGCCGGTCACGCCGTAGGTCTCGAACCCATCGGCGGAGGGGCCGACCGAGTCGCCGGCGTTGTCCCCGGTGCAATCGGCGATGACGCCCGGGTTCCGCGCGTCGTCCTCCTTGATGCGGAAGACGATCTTCATGAGGTCCGAGCCGATGTCGGCGATCTTGGTGAAGATGCCGCCGGCGATGCGGAGCGCCGAGGCCCCCAGCGACTCGCCGATGGCGAAGCCGATGAAGCACGGGCCGGCGAAGTCCGCGGGGACGAAGAGCAGGATGCAGAGCATGATCAGCAGCTCGGTGCTGATCAGCGCCATGCCGATGCTCATCCCCGCGCGAAGCGGAATGGCGTAGCAGGGGAACGGCTTGCCGCGGAGGCTGGCGAACGCCGTCCGGCTGTTGGCGAAGGTGTTCACCCGGATCCCGAACCAGGCGACCCCGTAGCTGCCGCCGATGCCGATCAGGCTGAAGATCAGGATGGTGACGACCTTCACCACGTCCATGTGCTGCAGGACGCCGAAGTAGAGGACCATCACCGCACCGATCAGCACCTCGAGGGCGAGGATGAACTTCCCCTGGGTGATCAGGTACGTCTTGCAGGTCTCGTAGATGAGCTCGCTGATCTCGAGCATCGCCTTGTGGACCGGCAGCTTGCGGAGCTGGGCGAACTGGTAGACACCGAAGCCGAACCCGAAGAGGCAGATCAGCAGGCCCCACATCAGGAGCGACCGGCCGTTGGTGCCACCCAGGAAGGTGACCTTGCTCAGGTCGGGCAGCTGCAGCTCCGCCTCGCTGGCGAACGCCGAGCCGGACAGGACCAGCGTGGCCAGGCCGATCCACCGGGCCAGGCCCCGAAGACCCGGGCGAGCCCCGGGGGTGCGTGACGCGATCATGTGCTCATCTCCTCGAAAGGACGATCGAGGGGTTGGCCGCCCGCATCGCGCGGACGCTTCAGCGCAGCCTCGTTCCACGGAATTCGGGGAGTGCACCCCCTTCCGTGGCGGGCGGGCGCATAGCACACCCCGGGCCCCGACTTGAAGGGTGGACGCAAGGGCGCCCCGAACGTCGCAGGTCCGACTGCTTGGCGCGGTGAGCGGGCCTACCGCCGGAGGGTGCTCCGGAGGAGGGCGAGGGTCCGATCCAGGACCACCCCGTAGGCGATGTGCCCGGCCAGGCCACGGACGTGGGTCTCGCGCGGGTATTCGTTGGGCTTTCCGCTCAGCCCGAGGGCCGGGAGCGCCCCTTCGTCCACGCTGAGCCACAGCAGGATTCCCAGCGCCACGCCCGCGCCGGGCGGAAGGGGCCTCCACCGGCTGGCGAACGCCCCGAGAACCGCGCCCCAGAAGGTCCCGAACCCGTAGTGCATCACCTCGCCCGCGAGGGAACGCCGGTCGGCGGGAATCGAGGCACCCACCGCCCCGGCGAGCTTCTCGGCCGCCTTCACCGTGGGTGGAGCCCCGAGCCGTCGGGTGACCTCCTGCTCCTTGCGCCTGGCGGGCTCGGGCTCGTGCTTGGAGAGGTACGTCGTGAGCGGGGACATCAGGGCGGTGGCCGCGGCGCCCGCGAGAGCTCCGAGCGCCGCATCGGTCAGCACGTCGCCTGCGTTGGGCTCGCGTTCGAACATCGATCCCGCCTCCTCGGCGAAGGCCCGAAGCTTGGGAAGCGGGGTCCCTCGCCGCAAGGGCCTCGCGAGTCAGCTCGCCCGGGGACCGAACACCGCGTCGGCCATCGACCGCATTCGAGCACGCACCGCCTCGACCCTGTCCGGGACGAGATCCCAGATGCTGAGCCAGAGTCCGGTCTGCAGGGGGCCGGTGCGCCCTGGCTCCATCTCCACGAGGAGGATCGCCCCCCCCAGGTCGGGGAGCTTGCCGAACAGGTTCGTGGGGAGCCGCGCGTGCTGGACCTCGAACCGTCGCCGTTGACCGCCCAGGGAGAGCTGCGCGGCCGTTCCGCTCTGCGGACGCGCCGGGTCGAGCGCGAGCCCGTCCGGGCCGAAGAGCCGCTCTCCGAGCGCCTCGCGGGTGAGCGTGCTCGACCTGCGCTCGAACACCACCGTCCGTCGGTGGCCCAGGTGGTGGCGAACGGTCTCGAGCAGGTGCCACATAAAGAAGGTCCAGCCGGCCTTCGTGCCGTCATACATGTCGTCCCAGTCGGTTCCCTCGCCGAAGCCGGAGTGGACCAGCCGCAGCCGCGTTCCTCCAGGTCCGGGCGAGAGCTCCCACTCGAGGACCACCGGAGACGCGGTCTGCGGAAGCTGCTGGTACGCCTCGTAGTCGTCACGCCAGCGCACGAGCCGGCCCGGCTCGGCCGCGGCCACCTTCGTGCTCCAGCGGATGTCGGGGCCCCAGCTGAGGGTGAGGTTGCCGCCTGGCTGGCCCGAGCCCTCCACCTGGGGCGCGAACCACTCGGCGAGCCCGGCGGGATCGGTCAGGAGTCGCCAGACGGTGTCCGGATCGGTCGGCAGATCGACGGTGAACTCGAGGACTCGGGGGCGCTTGGAGGATTCGCCGGGGCTCATGACGTCGTCTCCTGCGTGGGGAAAGGCGAGGCAGGCGGCTCCGGCGCGAGCGCCGGATGTCCGAGGAGCGAGATCCGGAAGGTGCGGCCGCCAGGGGCGTCGGGCCGGTGATGGCGGGAGACCAGCTCGGAGAAAGCGGCGAGCAGCTCCTCGAGGAACTCGTTCTGCGATCGGGCGGAGGCGAAGCGGACCTCGGTCTGGAGGGTCAGAGTGGGGAGCTTCTTGCCCGCCGCCTCCGCACGGGGCCGCAGCGCGCCGACCTCCTCGATGACCCGGTTCGCCGCCGCGAGCAGGTAGGTGCTGGAGAAGCGGTCCCGGACCTCGTCGGCGGACAGCCCGAGCTCTCCCAGCAGCCGGGGCGCGAGCACGTACGCGCGGGCGGTGGCTTGCAGCAGCCGCTCGATGCAGTTCCGCTTCTTCCGTTCGCCGACGCAGGTGAGCAGCCCTGCCGCTTCCAGCGCCCGGACGTGGTGCCCCACCCGCTGGCGGGGAAGGCCGAGCGTGCGTGCCACCCCGGCGCTCGAGTCAGGCTCCCGCAGCGCCGTCAGGATGCGCAGCCGGGACGGATCCAGCAGCGCTGAAGCCGTCTCTGCGGCATCGAGGACCTGCACGGCGGCCTGCACCGTTGCTAGTTGCACGACCGACATCATCATCAAGACAGTAATTCCTGTCAATAAACAGTAAAGGACGTCCAGATCACGAAAGACCAGGGAGAACAGGTGGTTCCGTCATCCCTTCGAGGTGCCAGACACCTCGTTGCGGACACCTCGTTACGGCAGGTGTCTAGAACCGCAGGCGCTCGAAGATGCGGATGGGGAGTGCCCGGATGACGGCCATGATCCACCGCCACTTCCCGGGGACGTAGAGCATGCGCTCGCCGCGCTCGAGGGCGCGGTGGATCCGGCGTCCCACCACGTCCACGTCGGCGACCAGGCGCGGGGACAGGTTCCGCCCGGCGATCATCGGGGTGCCGACGGGCCCCGGCTTGATGATCACCACCGTGACGCCGGTCCCCCGCAGCCGATGAGCGAGCCCGCTCGCGTAGGTGGTCAGCGCTGCCTTCGCCGCACCGTACACGTAGTTGTCGGCGCGGCCCCGGTCGCCGGCCACGCTCGAGAGAACCCCGAGGACCCCGTCCTCCGCGCCGACCATCCGCTCGGCCGCGGCCTCCATCAGCGTCGCCGCGCTGGCGAAGTTCACGTCCCACGAGCTGACCGCCCGCCGCGGATCCTGCTGACAGGCCTGCTGATCGGGGAGCACCCCGTGCGCCACCAGCACCACGTCGAAGCCGCCCAGCGCCCGCTCGGCCTCGGCGATGAGCGTCCGCTGGCGCTCGATCTCACAGAGGTCCGTGGCTCGCTGCAGCACCACCTCGGCTCCGCGCACCGCGAGGTCGGCGGCCACGGCGGACAGGTGCTCGCGCGAGCGAGCCACCAGCGCCAAGCGCGCCCCGGACGCGGCGTAGACCCGCGCGACCGCCTGGGCGATGCCGCTGGTCGCTCCGAGCACCAGGACCCGCTGCGCCCCGTTCATCCCATCACCCGCGACCAGAAGCGCGACCGGAACGCCGGGTCGATGAACGTCGCGAACTCGTCCAGCCGGGGATACCCGAGCCGGAAGGTCTCCGCCGACATCCGCGCGTCCTTCGCCGGGTACATCGCTCCGCCGTAGGTCCGCACCACCGCGTCCATCTCGTCCAGGTAGGCCAGCGTCTCCTCGCCACGGTTGGGGACGTCGATCGCCAGCGTCCAGCCGGGACGCGGGAAGGAGAGCATCCCCGGGGAGCTCAGCGACCCGAAGCGTTTCAGCACCGTCAGGAACGCCGCCTGGCCGCGGGTGGAGGTCAGCGCGAGGAGGGCCCGCACGCCTTCCATGTCCGGCACCACCGACTGATGCTGGAAGAAGCCGCGCCGTCCGTAGAGCCGGTTCCATCCACCCAGCGCGTCGAGGGGGTGGAAGAACTTCCACGCCGAGGTCCGCGAGCGCCAGCGGGGAAGGTGATCGTAGAGCGCGTTGAAGGTCCGCAGGAGGAACGGCGAGAGGAGGAACTCCGGCGCCTCGAAGGGAAGGTTCTTCGGGCTCGGACGCCGGGGGGGCGTCGCCGGGCCCTCGGCGGGGTTGCCGCGAAAGTACACGCCGCGCCCCAGGGCCTTGCCGCGCGCCAGCCCGTCGATCCAGGCCACGGTGTGCGCGTGGGTGTCCCGCGACGCGTCGTCCAGGGCCTCGACCTCCTCCAGCGAGGCGAACCGGATGCCCTGCGCCTCGATCCAGCCGCTCGGAACCCGCTCGAGCTGCATCTCCACCCAGGTGATCAGCCCGGTGAGCCCCAGCCCGGCCACGGTCGCCGCGAACAGGGGGTCTCCGGGGTAGAGCGTGCTGAGGCTGCCGTCGCTCCGGCGCAGCCCCAGTGCGCGGACGTGCCGGCCGAAGGCGGCGGAGCGGTGGTGATTCTTGCCGTGGATGTCGTTGGCCACCGCGCCGCCCAGGGTGACGAACTGCGTCCCCGGAAGCACGGGGGGGATCCAGCCGCGCCCGAGCACCAGCTGGGTGACTTCCCCCAGCGAGGTCCCGGCTTCGGCCCGGAGCACGCCCGTGTCCGCGTCGAAGGAGATGAATCGCCGGAGCTCGCGGGTCAGGAGCACCGGGCCCTCGGCGTTCAGGCAGCTGTCGCCGTAGCTGCGCCCCATGCCGTGGGCGAGGACGGGCACCCCGGACGGGAGCGGGTCATCCGCCCACGCCAGCGGCAGCGCCTCCTGCGCCACCCTGGGGTACCGCCCCCAGCTCTCGGGGCCAGCAGAGTCTCCCGACCGCTCCACGGCAGGCTGGCGTACCACGGTCTCTCGCCCCGGCGACATGCTGGCATCACCCCCGTTTCGACATGGGACCGCGGGGCCGCCCGACGGACGTTATGTGCTCGGCGACTGTCATGGCCAAGGACCCGGACGGGCCGCCGTCCTCACGACTCGCCCGGCTGCGGAAGCTCGCCGGTCTCGGCGCACACCTCGGCAGCGACGCGCTCGCCCGCGGGGTGAAGCGGCTGGCTGGCTTCGACCCGAGCAGCATCGGCAAGGGAACCGCCGAGAAGCTCGTCGCGACGCTCGGCGACCTCAAGGGCGCGGCGATGAAGCTGGGGCAGGTGGCCAGCATGGACCCGGACCTCTTCCCGCCCGAGGTGCGCGCGGTCCTGGCCCGGCTGCAGAACGAGGCCCCGCCGATGCCATTCGAGCGGGTGGCAGCGGTGCTCGAGGACGAGCTGGGCGGCAGCCCCGATGAGCTCTTCGCCGAGTTCAGCCGCGAGCCGATGGCCGCCGCCAGCCTCGGGCAGGTCCACCGAGCACGCCTGCGCGACGGCCGCGAGGTGGCGGTGAAGGTGCAGTACCCGGGGATCGATCAGGCGCTCCGGAGCGACATCGACAACCTGGGCCTAGTGGTGAGGACCATGGCCCTCACCCACCGCGCACTCGACGGTCGCAAGTACTTCCACGAGCTGGCCGAGGAACTGGCCCACGAGCTCGACTACTCCCGCGAGGGCCGTCTGGCGCGCGAGTTCGCCCGGGCCTCGGCGGGACTGCCCGACATCGTGGTTCCGGAGATCGTCGACGAGCGCACCAGCAGCCGGGTGCTGACCATGGAGTACCTCCCGGGGCAAACCCTCAAGACCTTCCTGACCTCGCACCCGGACAACGCCGAGCGGTTGCGCGTCTCGGGCCTGCTGATCCGCGCGATCCACGGCGCGTTCCTGGTCGACGGCACGGTGCACGCCGACCCGCATCCCGGAAACTTCACGGTGATGCCGGACGGGAGGCTGGGGGTGCTCGACTTCGGCAGCGTGAAGCGCTTCAGCCGCGAGTTCTTCGAAGGTCACCGCGACGTGTTCCACTGGGTGCTGGAGCAGAAGCCGATCGACGTGCTCACCCTGGTGCGCCGGGTCGGCTTCACCGTGGATCTGCCGGACGAGGAGGCGCGCCCGCTCCTCGAGGAGCTGCTCCACGTCGCGGGCCGCGCCTTGCGCACCGACGACTACGACTACGCACACGACACCATGGCCCCCGACAGCCGTAAACTCTTCGCCAGGCACGCCGCGCAATTCCTGAAGATCCGTCCTCCCGCGGAGGGAGTGATGTTCGTCCGTGCCTTCGGGGGGCTGCAGCAGAACCTGCGCCTCCTCGGTGCGCGCGGAGATTTCCGCCCCTTCTACCTGAGCCTGCTACCGCTGCTCGGCTGAGCCGCCGGATGGCCAGGCCGGCCGAGGCGTGCGAGGCTTGCGCAGTTCATGGTCCGTCGGCTCGTTCCGTTCCTCGTCGCCGCCGTCCTGCCTTCCACCGTCCTGGCCCAGTCGGCCGATCGCGCGCTGCTCACCGAGCTCGCGAAGGTGAAGGCAGTGGACGCGCACTCGCATCTGCTCATCAACCGCGTCGAGCCGGCTGGCAAGGCACTCGCCCAGCAGCGCAGCGCGACCGACCTCCCGCTCCGGCTGCGCGGCCTCGGCCCCGAGTGGGCCCGGACCTGGAAGCTCCTCTACAAGGTGAACGTCCCCGACCCGTCGGACAAGCGTTTCGCCGAGCCCGAGAAGCGCTTCGCCGAGCTGCAGCAAGCTCGTGAGCTGCTGGTCGAGGACCTGGGCGCGGAGTTCTCCAACCACATGCTCGACCTGGCCAGCGTCGAGATGGCCATCGTCTCCGGTGACCCGCTGACCGGAAAGGGGTTGGAGCGCTTCCGCTTCGTGCCCCGGGCCGACGTCTTCCTGCGTCCGTTCGCCCAGGACTCCGCCGAGGCGCTGAAGCCGTTCTTCATCGCCGCGCGCATGTACACCCTGCCCAAGGGGCTGGACGAGTACCTGGGCAAGGTGGTCACCGCCGCGCTCGAGCGCTGGGTCTCCGAGGGCGCGGTGGGCATCGACGTCGGGATCTCGGCGTGGCGCGGGCTGGACTTCGCCGAGGTGAACGCCGAGGTCGCGCGCGCGGCCTACGGACGGCTGGTCATTGGTGGCGAGTTCGGCGCCAATCCCGCCGACCTCAAGGCCTTCCAGGACTACACCTTCCGTTATCTGGCCGCCGAGGCCGGACGGGTGGGCCTGGTGGTGCACGTGAAGACCGGGATGTCGCGCGATGCCACCGGCATCGTCGGCTACGGCAACCCGATCCTCCTCGGGGCATCGATGGCCGACCCTCGCCTGCAGAAGACGAAGTGGCTTCTGGTGCACGGCGGCTTCCCCTTCGACAAGGAGACCGGGCCGCTCCTGCTCCGGCCCAACGTCTACGCCGACGTGAGCGTCCAGGACCTGGTGCGCTCGCCGACCGAGCTGGGGGAGTCGCTCCGCCGCTGGTTCGAGCTCGCGCCGGAGCGGGTGTGCTTCGCGACCGACGCCGCCTCCGATCCCTCTGCCTCGCAGCTGCGCTGGCCCGAGCTGACCTTCCTCGGCGCGGAGACCACCCGCGCGGCGCTGGCCATCGCCCTGTCGCGCATGGTGAGCGACGGGCTGGTCACCAAGGCCCAGGCTCTGCAGATCGGCAAGGGCGTGCTCCGCGAGAACGCGCTGACCCTGCACGGGTTCGGTCTGCAGCCGCCGGAGGCAGCCACCACCGCCGAGCGCGTCGACCGCTGAAAGCGCGCCCGGTGAGCGGGGAGCAGACCCCGGTCAGCTGAGAGTCGACCGCTCGTGAGGCTTGCGTAGCTCACCGAAGCGGTGCAAACGCCGGACGTGGCATTCGTCCCAGGAATGAAGGTCCGTTACGCCCTGCAGCCCGAGTGGGGGGTGGGGCATCTCCTCCGCACGCTCGAGGGCGGAGCGCTGGCCGAGGTCCTCTTCCCCGGCCGCTCGCAACCGACTCTCGTCTCCACCCGCGGGAACACCCTGCTCCCGCACCCGTTCGTGCCTGGGGATCGGGTGCGGACCGGGAAGGGCCGGGCGGCGACGATCACCGGCGAGGAACCCGGTGGCCGCGGGCTGCGCCGGTACGTGCTCCGCTACGAGGATGGGGGCGAGGACGAGCTCCCCGAGTCGGAGGTCCACGCTCCTCCGCCAGACACCGACCTCCTCACCATGATGCGAGAGGGGAGGGTGGCCGATGCCCGTGCCTTCCTCCTCCGCCGGCAGGCGCTGGCCCTGGACGAGGAGCGACGCAACGATGCGCTCGGCGCGCTCCTCGCCAGCCGGGTGATGGTCAAGCCACACCAGGTGGGCGTGGTTCAGCGGGTGCTCTCCGCCCGCCGGCCCCGGTTCGTGCTCGCCGACGAGGTGGGACTGGGCAAGACCATCGAGGCGGGGATGATCTTCTCCGCGCTGCGGCTCTCCGGGCTGGCCGCGCGCGTCCTGGTGGTGACTCCCAGCCACCTCACCGTCCAGTGGCTGGCCGAGCTGTTTCACAAGTTCCAGCAGCTGTTCACCCTCGTGGACGGCGAGCGGCTGGCGCGGAGCCGGCGCGAGGAGCCCGAGCTCTCGCCCTGGGAGCGTTTCTCGCGGGTGGTCACCAGCCTCGAGCTCCTCTCTCGCTCCCCGGAGGAGCTCGAGGAGGTCGCTGCCGCGAACTGGGATCTGATCATCGTCGACGAGGCGCACCACCTCCGCGGGGAGAAGGCCTTCGCCGCCGTCGAGGCGCTCGCCACCCGCACCTGGGGGCTCCTGCTCCTGACCGCCACTCCGATGCAGCTCGACCCGGACGAGTACCGGGCGCTCCTGACCCTGCTCGACCCGGTGACGGCCCCCGACGCCGCCGCGTTCCGGGCACGCATCGAGCGGCAGGAGGCGCTCTCGCGCACCGTCCGTGCCCTGCTGGAAGGAGACGACGCCGAGGCCGCGTCGGCCGTCGGCGCTCTCCGTCTTCGCTTTCCGGACGACCGGGAGCTCGCCGCTCTCACCGACCGGGCCGCGCTGCTCGCCCACCTGGCCGAGACCTACAGCCTCTCCGAGGCGCTGGTCCGGAACCGCCGCGCCCGGGTGGGCGGATTCAGCGCTCGCCGGCTCCACCGGCACGTGGTCGAGCCCCCCGAGGCCGAGCTGCTGGCCCGGGACGCGGTGCTGGCCGCGGTGCGGGCGGGCTCGGTCCGAGGCGCGGCGCTCGCCGGACTGCTCCGGCGACTGGACTCCTCTCCGGTGGCGTTCACCCAGGCTGCGAGCGGACTCCTTGACTCGCCGCCCGTGCTTCCCGAGCGCGATGCGAAGTACCAGGCGCTCCGGGCGCTCCTCGCCGACGTCTGGGAAGACGAGCCCGAGGCGAAGATGCTCCTGTTCACCGAGGCTCAGGCGACGCTGGAGAGCCTCCGCGCGCTCCTCTCGGCGGACGGAATCGAGGCGCTGGGCTACCACGGCGAGCTCGCGCTCGTGGAACGCGACCGCCAGGTGGCCCGCTTCCGCGATCCGGACGGGCCCAAGATCCTGATCTCCACGGAGGTGGGCGGAGAGGGCCGGAACTTCCAGTTCGCGCATCACCTCGTGAACTACGACCTTCCCTGGAGCCCGGCGACGATGGAGCAGCGCATCGGCCGCCTCGACCGCATCGGCCAGACCCAGCCGGTGGATATCCACGTCTTCGACGTCCGGGGCACGCTCGCCTCGGACGTCCTCGCCCTGCTCGCGGATGCGGTGGGCGTGTTTGGCGAGACGGTGGGCGGCCTCGACGCGGTGCTGGAGGAGGTCGAGCCGCGCATCCTCGAGCTGGCGCTGGCCACCCCCGCGGAGCGAGCCGCGTACCGCACCACGCTGGCGGCTCGTGTCGCCGAGGCCCGGACCGCGATTCGCCGGGCGTATGACCCGTTGCTCGACGAGCGCAGCTTCGATCGGGAAGCGGTGCAGGCACTCGTCGATCGAGCCGGGGCACGCATCGGCCTCGAGCTGGACCGGGACGGCTCGCTGGAGGACGGCCTCTGGGCCATCGCCCGCGATCTCGACGAGCGGCTGGAGGAGACGGTCACCGAGCTGGCGCGCCGGGTGGGCATCGGCGTGGACACCGATGAGCAAGTGGATGCGTTCCAGTGCGCCTTCCACTTCGGACATGCGCTCAAGGTCGAGGCGCTGCCAGGGCTGGAGCTCGGGGAGGAGCGCACCGTCCTCGGGACGTTCTGGCGCGACACCGCGGTGGAGCAGGAGGAGATCGAGTTCTTCGCCACCGGTCACTCCATCGTCGAGGCGCTGTTCGGCTTCCTCCGCGACGGGCCCTACGGGCGGAACGGGTGCCGGGCCATCCAGCACCGAGGGGCGCCGGCGCGCGGCCTCGAGGTCCTCTTCCACGTGGTGCCCCCGGAGCCGGAGGACACCAGCCCCGGTGCTCGGGTGCCCTCGCGGCAGCTCTCGCGGGTGCTCGACCGGAGCCTGATCCGGGTGGCGGTGACCGCTGGCGCGGACGGGACGCCCGGCCTCGAGCCGCGGCTCCTCGACCTGCTCGCGCGCGAGGAAGGACGCGCGCTCCAGGGAGACCAGGTCCGCGCCGCGTTCCCGGATCTGGGCAGGTTCGTCGACCCGGCCATGGCCGAGGCCACGCGCGCTGCGGGCGCGGAGCTGCGCGAGATGCAGGGAGCGGCGCGGAAGAAGCTCGAGGACGAGCGCGACCGCTCTCTCGTCCGGCTCGAGCGCGCCCTGCGCCATCAGGGGCTGCCGCCGGCGGCGATCCAGGCCCAGCTCGGCGAGGAGCGGGCCCACCACCGCACGCTGGTCGAGGCGCTCGAGGGGCTCCGGCTCCAGCTCGACTCGGTCTGCGCGTTCGTCCTCGCCCGCTGAGCCGGCGCAGCCGACCCGCCAGACCCGTCTGCCTCGGTGGCACCGGGGCGCTCAGCGGGCGATCGTCAGCACCGCCGCCCCGGTGAAGCGGCCCTCGCGGAGGGCCCGGAGCGCCTCGTTGGCCTGCTCCAGCGGGAACACCGTCACCTCGGGCCGGATGCCCAGCCGCGCGGCGACCGGCAGGAACTGCCGTCCGTCCTCGCGGGTGAGGTTCGCCACCGACCGGATGCTCCGCTCCTCCCACAGCTTCTCGTACGGGAACGAGGGGATGTCGCTCATGTGGATGCCTGCGCAGACCACGGTGCCGCCAGGGGCGAGCGCCTCCAGGGCCCGGACCACCAGCTCCCCCGCCGAGGCGAAGACGATGGCCGCCTCGAGGGGCACCGGTGGCCGCTCGCTGGAACCTCCGGCCCACACCGCGCCGCGCTCGCGGGCGAAGGCCTGGCCTCGCGCGTCGCCATCCCGGGTGAAGGCGTAGAGCTCCATGCCCTGCGCGACGACCACCTGGGCCAGGAGGTGGGCCGAGGCACCGAACCCGTAGAAGCCGATCCGTCGCGCCTCGCCCGCCAGCCGCAACGCGCGGTACCCGATGAGCCCGGCGCAGAGCAGCGGCGCGGTGTGCACGTCCTCCAGCCCGGGGGCGAGCGGGAAGCAGAAGCGCGCGTCCGCCACCGCCTGCTCGGCGTAGCCCCCGTCGAGGGTGTACCCGGTGAACCGCGCCGCGAGGCAGAGGTTCTCCCGCCCGGAACGGCAGTAGATGCACGTTCCGTCGGTCCACCCCAGCCACGGGATGCCCACCCGCTCACCGAGGGACGGAGAGGTCACGCCCTCCCCTTGCTCCACCACCGTTCCGACGATCTGGTGCCCCAGGATGAGCGGGAGCTTCGGTCGGGTCAGCTCCCCGTCGAGCACGTGCAGGTCGGTGCGGCAGACGCCACAGGCGCTCACCTTCACCCGGACCTGACCCTCGCCGCAGCGTGGGTCGTCGACCTCACGCAGCGTGAGAGGCCCTCCGGACCGGTCGAGAATCTGGGCGCGCATGCTCGGAAGATGGACCCGATCGGCCGCGAACGGAATCCACTCCTGCCGCAAGCGCGCCCGGAGGGAGGCGCGGACCGCCGTCTCTTGCGGTCGAGTCACGAGGGGTCCACTGTGCCGCGACCGGCGCTGGCGGAGTGCCGGCGTCGGCCGCGGAAGGAGCTGAATCATGCCGACCTACGTGACGCTGGTGCGGTACACCGATCAGGGCATTCGCAACATCAAGGAGAGCCCGGCGAGGCTGGAAGCGGCGAAGAAGATGGCGCAGGCCGCCGGGGCGGAGATCAAGTCGTTCTACCTCGCGCTGGGGAAATACGACGCGGTGGTCATCATCGAGGGTCCGGACGACGAGACGGCGGCGCGCGTGACGCTGACCCTCGGCTCGCTGGGCAACGTGCGGACCGAGACCCTGCGGGTCTTCAACGAGACCGACTACCGCAAGGTCATCGCCTCGATCCCCTGAGAGTCCGGGGATTGCCGGGGAGCGGACGGGCGCCGTCCACCCCTCGACGTCGGTCTCCCCGGCGCTCTCCGGCCCGGATACGGTGCACCCCATGCCTACCGCCGAGGACGAGCTGCGCGCAGAGCTGGAGCGACTGAAGGCCGAGAACGAGACCCTCCGGACCCGGCGGTCCGGTGCGGTCTCGATGAAGGTCAGCGAGAAGGGCGGCCTGTCGGTGTACGGGCTCGGGCGCTTCCCGGTGACGCTGTACCAGGAGCAGTGGCTCAAGCTGCTGGACATGGGCGAGGAGATCCGTGCCTTCATCCAGCAGCACCAGTCCGAGCTGAAGAAGCGGGCCTGAGCAGCCGGGGTGCCTGGGCCACGCGTGCCCCGGGCGGCCGCGGTGCGCCGAGGCGAGCCGGCGCGTCCCGGATCCGGCGACCGCGTTCCGGACACGCGACGCGCTCGCACCGCCGGTGCAGCGGATTGCCCAGGCGCTGCAGCGAACCGTCCTTGTGTCCGCGACGAAACGGCATGGCGGTTGCTCGCCCGGGAGCCCATGCGCTCCCGCACCCGCCGGTCGCTCCTCCCGTTCCTCGCCTCGCTGGCGCTGTCGGGCTGCGCAGGCGCAGACGGCGGTGACGGCGGCGGCACTCCCGATGGGGGCGGAGGAAACCTCCTCTCGGTGGGCGGGAGCTACCCGACGCACGCCGCGCTGCTGCCCGGGTCGACCTGCGCCGACGCCGCGGTGCAGGACGCGGTGACGACCGTGACCCATGCCCCCGGGGCGACCACCCTGACGCTCGCCCACGCCGGAACCAGCTATTCGGGCACGGTGGACACGGCCGGAAACTTCCAGACCACGCCGAAGACCGTGGTGGTGAGCCCGGCGAGCTTCCGGCTCACCATCGCCGGCCACTTCAGTCTCAACGGTCTGGAGGCAACCGTGACGGTCGAGCAGCTCCAGCCCACCAGCTGCGCCTACTCCGTGCAGTGGACGGCGACGAAGTCCGGCACACCCAACGTCATTCCGGGCTGATCCGCGCGCCCCGTCCCCCGGCGTTGCCGCTGCCTCCCTGGGTGTCATAGAAGGGCCGGGCAGCGTCTCGCGGAGGGGAGCACGGACGCGAGGGAGGTGCGCCATGTGGCGCCTGCTCAGCTGTGTCCTCGCCTGCACCGCCTGCACCGCGACGGCCCCGTACACCCCTGCCTCGACGCGAGCTCCGCCGCGGGCTCCGGCTCCGCCGGCGGCCGGTTCCCCCGACGCACTGGCCGCCTTCGACGGGCTCCCGAACGGGATGGTGGACCTGGCGACCCACCGCGCCGACCAGGCCGCCTTCGATTCCCAGGAGGAGATCTCCGAGGGGCTCGGCCCGCTCTACAACGCTCACGCGTGCCGCGACTGCCACGAGAACCCCATCGCCGGTGGAGGAAGCCAGGTCACCGAGCTGCGGGCCGGTCACCGCGATGAGCAGGGCGCGTTCGTCTTCCCCCAGGTGCGCATCGGCGGCGGAAGCGTGGTGGTGACCGGCCGCACGCTGATCAACGACAAGGCGATCTGCCCCGGCGCGGAGTTCCCGGACGGCGACGCCCAGCAACACCTGCCAGAGACGGAGAACATCCGCGCCCTTCGCCTCTCGATCAGCGTGCTGGGCGACGGCTACGTCGAGGCGGTTCCGGACGAGCTTCTCCAGGCCATCTCCCGCTGGCAGTGCGGCCAGCCCGAGCTCGGGGTCTGCGGCACCGTGATGCTGGTTCCGGTGCTCGAGTCACCGAGCAGGGCGTGGGTGGGCCGCTTCGGGTGGAAGTCCGAGCACGCGAGCCTGCTCTCGTTCTCCGCGGACGCGTACCTGAACGAGATGGGCGTCACCAGTCCACTGCGACCCAAGGACGTGACTTCCCTCTGTGACACGGTGCCGGACCCGGAGGACCGTCCGGACGAGACCGGGGCCACCGACGTGGACCGGTTCGCGCGCTTCATCCGCGCTACCAAGGCTCCGCCCCGGGATGCGCGGCTGGCGGCCACGGCGGAGGCCCGCAACGGCTCGACCGTCTTCGAGTCCATCGGCTGCGCGGTCTGTCACGCACCCACGCTCACCACCGCACCGCCCGGCACTCCGCTGTTCGATGGCGCGTACCGCGTCCCCCAGGCGCTCGGGAGCCGGACCATCCATCCCTACAGCGACTACCTGATGCACGACGTGGGCACCGGCGATGGAATCGTGCTCGCGGTGCCCGAACACCACGGCCCGCAGTTCATGGCGATGCAGGCGTCGTTCGCCGAGAGCGCAAACCGGATCCGCACCGCCCCGCTCTGGGGGCTGCGCACGCGGAGCCGGCTGATGCACGACGGGCTCTCCTTCACCCTCCGGGAGGCGATCTCCCGGCACCAGGGAGAGGCCCGTGCCGCGCGGGCGGCGTTCGACGGGCTGCCGCCCGCGTCCCAGGAGCAGCTGCTCACCTTCCTCCGCTCGCTCTGAGCGCTAGCGCACCGCCGTGGGGCCGGCTCGGGGCGGACCCTTCGGCGCCCCGGGCAGCGCGCCTCGATCGAGCCAGGCCTCGTAGGCCTTGAAGTCGTAGGGCCGTCCGAGGAAGTCGCTCACCAGGTCCGCCGCAGGCTTTCCGCCACCCATGGCGAGGATTCGATCGCGGTACCGGTTCGCGGTCTCGCGGTCGAACACGCCCTTGTTGGCGAAGGGTGTGAAGAGGTCCTTGGCGATGACCAGGGACCACATGTACGTGTAGTAGATCGCGCTGTACCCGTTCAGGTGCCCGAACGAGGTCTGCAGGTACGTGTCCTTCACGTAGGGGAAGGTCCAGTACTTCTCCATCGACTCGGCGACGACCGCGGTGGAGTCCAGGCCCTGCGCCTCGCGATCGTGCAGATGGAGGCTGAGGGCGGCCAGGGACATCTGCCGCCGCACCTCGAGGCCCTTCCCGAACTCCTCGGCCACGCGGAGCTGCTCCACCATCTTCGCCGGGATCGGCTCACCGGTCTTCACGTGCTTCGCGAAGCTCCGGAGCACGCCCGGGTCGCGCATCCACTCCTCGAGCATCTGCGAGGGTGCCTCGACGAAGTCCCATTCGGTGCGCACACCGGAATTCGCCGCCCACCGGGTATTGCCGCCCAGCACGTGATGCACCAGATGGCCGAACTCGTGGAACAGCGTCCTGACGTCGCCGTACTCCATGAGCCCGCCCGGCCGTGGGAAGTTGCAGAGCAGCGCGGTCTCCGGGAGTCGTTGTCCGGCCTGGCCGTAGATGATCGAGAACTGGGCGGCGTGCTTGAACTTCCCCTCGCGCGGGTGCAGGTCCAGGTAGACGCGGCCCAGCAACTTTCCCGCGCGATCGCCGTACGACGCGCCGGCGATGACGTCGAAGGTCCGGACGTCGGGGTGCCAGACCGTCGCGCTGTCCACCGGGCGATAGGATAAGTCGAAGGGCTTCCCCGAGACGTCGAGCACTGCCTGGAAGACTCGACCGGCCTCGAAGTATGGCCGGGCCTTCTGTGCGTCGAAGCGGTAGCGCTCCGCCTTCACCACCTCGCCGTAGTAGACGATGTCCCACGGGTCGAGCGCCTTGGCTCCCGGCACGTCCTTCCGCTTCCGGTCGAGCAGCAGCTTCTTCTCCTGCGCCGCGCGAGCTCCGGAGACGGTGGTGATCCGCTCGATGAAGTCCGAGGCCGCCTTCCCGCTGCGGATCATCTTGTCCTCGGTGATGTAGTCCGCCCAGTTCGCGTATCCGAGGGTCCGGGCGAGCTCCTGGCGCTTGACGAGCAGCCGCTCGAGCACGGCGATGTTCTGGGGCGCGGCGCGGGTCATGAACGCTCGCCACATCGCCTCGCGGGTGGAGGCCTTCTTCGCGTAGTTCCGCACCGGGAAGTAGTCCGGATAATCCGTGGTGAGGACGATCTTCCCGTCCGGACCCGGGGGGTGCGCGGCGAGGTAGTCGGCCGGCAACCCTGCGAGGTCCGCAGGGCCGAGGGCGACCTTCTTCACGTCGGCGGGGATGTTGCGCTCGAACTCCTGCCCGAGGGCGACCAGCTCATCCTTGAGCGCGCGAACCTTCTCGCGCGTGGCCTCGTCACGGTCCACCCCCGCGCGGCGAAAATCCCGCAGGTCACGGGTCATCCACCAGCGCGTGCTGACGTCCTGGCCTGAGAGGTCGACGGAGGAGAGCACGTCGTAGAGCGCGCGGTCCTGGTTGATGGTGGTGAACATCGCCTGCAGCTGCCGGTCGCACTCCTCGCCCGCCTTGCGCATGTCCGGGTCCGGGCTACCCTGGCGCGCCAGCTCGGTCTGGGCGGCGGCGTCGGTGATCGCGGCGAGCGCGTCGTCGTAGGCGGTGAGCGTGGCGACGATGTCACGCGGCGGCGAGCTGGCCTTCACCGCGTCGAGCCCGGCGCGCGCCCGCTCCATCGCAGCCTTGCAGGCGGTGGTGAAGCCGGAGGCCGGTCCGGAGAGGCGTGCGGCGGCGGCGCCCACCGGCTCGTCGAGCGCGGGAGGAGCCTTGGCCGGGGCCGGAGCGGCCGTCTTGGCGGCGGTGGTCGAGGGCGCAGGCGCCGGTACGGGCGCGCTGGCGCAGGCGAGGACCGTCAGGGTCGGTAGGACGAGGACGAGGCGCATCGGTGACTTTCGAGAAGGGCGACCATCCGGATGGGGTCGCGAGAAAGGGCGGCACTCTCGCACGGAGCGCCGCGGAGGGTCACCGCCGTGCAGCGAACCGCCTGTTCCGCGCTGGACGGAGTCCGGAGAGCGACCGCCGGGGCACGATGGCCGGCCCTCGTCACCCGCGGTGAGGCGTCAGTGGAGCGCTGCCGGACGGTTCTCCGGTCCGCGTGCCGGGCCTGACTCTCGCCGCGGCCCCGGGAGTGTTCCCCGGTTCAGCCACGCCTCGTAGGCCGCGAAGTCGTAGGGCCGGCCCAGGAAGTCGGTCACCAGCTCCGCGGCGGGCTTTCCTCCGCCTGGCTCGAGAATCCTGCGGCGATAGCGCGCGCCGCTCTCGCGATCGAACACGCCAGTCGACTCGAACGCGGTGAAGAGGTCCTTCGCGATGACCAGCGACCACATGTACGTGTAGTAGACGGCGCTGTATCCGTTCAGGTGGCCGAACGCGGTGTAGAACGTGCTGCCGGGAACGAACGGAAACGCGCCGTAGCGCGACTGGAGGTCCGCCACGAAGGCCGTCGGCTCCATTCCCTTCGGGTCGCGATCGTGGAGGTGCAGGCTGGTCGCGGCGTAGAACATCTGCTGCCGCACGTCGATGCCCTTCCCGAACTCCTCGGCGGCCCGGAGCTTCCGGACCAGCGACGTCGGGATCGGCTTTCCGGTCTTCACGTGGCGGGCGAAGCCTTGCAGCACGCCCAGGTCACGCGTCCACTCCTCGAGCATCTGCGACGGGGCCTCGACGAAGTCCCGCTCGGTGCTCGTCCCCGAGTTCGCGGCCCAGCGGGTGTGCCCCCCGAGGACGTGGTGAACCAGGTGTCCGAACTCGTGAAACAGGGTCTGGACGTCGTCGTACTCCATCAGCCCGCCCGAGCGGGGGAAGTTGCAGAGCAGCGCTCCTTCCGGGAGCCGGTGCCCCCTCTGGCCGTTGATGACCGTGTACTGGGCCGCGTGCTTGTACTTGTTCTCGCGAGGATGGAGGTCGAGGTAGACGCGCCCCACAGCCTGCCCCGCGCGCTCCTCGAACGACGGCCCTCCGATGACGTCGTAGACTCGCACCTCAGGGTGCCAGACCGTCGCGCCCTGGACGGGCCGGTAGGAGATGTCGAGCAGCTTGCCGGTGACGCCCATGACTCCGTCCAGAACGCGGGTGGCCTCGAAGTACGGGCGAGCCGTCTTCGCGTCGAACCGGTACTGCTCGGCCTTCACCCGGTTCGACTCATAGGAGTAATCCCAGGCCTCGAACCGGGTCGCCCCTCGGTCGTCCTTGCGCTTGCGCGCCAGCAGGATGGAGAGCTCGACCTCCGAGCGGGGCCTCGCCGCGGTGGAGATCCGCTCGATGAAGTCCGAGGCGGCCTTGCCGCTGCGGATCATCTTGTCCTCGGTGATGTAGTCAGCCCAGTGCGCGTAGCCCAGCGCGGTCGCGAGCTCGTGGCGCCTTGCCAGGAGGCGGGTGAGCACCTCGGCGTTGGCCGGCGCGCGGGTGTTGTAGGCGCGCCACAACGCCTCGCGCGCCTTGCCGCTCCGGGAGTAGGCCATGAACGGCTTGTAGTCCGGGTAGTCCGTCGTGAGGCTGATCCTCCCGTCGGCACCCGGAGGATGCGCCTTGCGGAAGTCGTCGGGCAGCCCGGCGAGCTCTGCCGGAGCGAAGGCGACGGTCCTGGTTCCCTCGCGGATGTTCCGGTCGAACTCCTGGCCGATCGCCACGATGTCGTCGTTCAGCGCCCGGACCCTCTCCCGGGTCGCTTCGTCCCGGTCAACGCCCGCGCGGCGGAAATCGCGCAGCTCGCGTTCCATCCACCATCGGGTGGCCCGATCCTGCCCGGAGAGATCGAGCCCGGAGAGGACCTGGTACAGGGTGCGGTCCTGACTGATCCCGGTCAGCAGCGCCTGGATCTGCCGGCCGCACTCCTCGCCGGCCTTGCGCATCCCCGCGTCGGGGCTGGCCTGCCGCGCCACCGCCGCCTGCGAGGCGAGGTCCCCCGCGGCGGCGAGCGCGTCGTCGTAGGCGGTGAGCGTGGCGACGGTGTCGCGTGGCGGGAGGCTCGTCTTCACCGCCTCGATCCCGGTCCGCGTTCGAGCCATCGCATCCTGGCAGGCGGCGGTGAGGCCGGAAGCGGGCCCGGAGAGGCGCGCTGCGGCGACTCCCACCGGCTCGTTCAGGGCCGGCGGCGGCTGCACGCTCGACGGCGCCGGGGCGGCGGACAGCGGCGCGGGTCGCGACGGCGCCGGCGCGGGACCACCGGCGCAGGCGAGCAGGGTGAGGGCGGTGAGGCTGGGAGCAAGACGCATTTCCGACACGCTTGCATGGCGTGCGGCGAACCGCTCCCCGGATGCAGTGAACCGAGTGTCCCGAGCGGGGACGGGCTCACGGGGGACACCGTTCGTTCCAGCGGAGCCCGCTTCCGCCGTCAGCTCGCGGTCCCGCACACGGCGAGCGCCCAGACCGGGAACAGGCGCAGGTAGATGTCGTAGTGAATCGCGCAGGTCCGGTTGAACACGCCGGTGATCGGTTGATCCGGCCAGCGGCCGTCCTCGCCCTGGTGCTCGCGCAGCCAGACCACGCCCCGGCGCACCGCCTCGGAGTCGCGCCGCCCGCATGCCGCGAGCGACAGCACTGCCCACGAGGTCTGCACCGCGTGCCCGCGCTGCCCGTCCACCCAGCGGCGCTGCCGGTTGGACTCCAGCGTCTCGCTCCAGCTCCCGTCTGACCGCTGCCGGGCCTGGAGGTAGTCCGCGGCGCGACGGAGCGCGGGATCGTCCGGACGCGCTCCCGCGGCCACCAGACCCGCCGTCCCGAACCAGGCTCCGTAGCTGAAGCACACGCCCCAGCTGCCCTCCCACGAGCCGTCGGCGCGCTGCACCTTGCGGATGAAGCGCTCACCCCGCCGGATGGGTTCCCGGAGCCACGCCTCGTCCTCGGGCGCGAAGGTCCTCCAGGCGGCCAGGGCCTGGACGCAGGCCGACGTGCACTCGACGTAGGAGACGTCCACCATGATGGTGGAGAACACGTCCGAGGGATTCAGCGCCTCGAGCCACTTCGGCCCGCGCTGCAGCTCGTAGGTCGCCCAGCCGCCGTCCTCGTTCTGGAGCGAGAGGATCTCCTCCACCGCCTCGCGGAGCCGTGCTCGCGGGACCTGGTTCATCCCGACCTTCTCCAGCAACAGGGAGGCCTTGAGCCCCTCCGCGGTGCAGTCGCTGATCGGCCACCCGTGGGCGCGGGTGGAGAACGGCCAGCCGCCGCGGCTCCGGTGCCGGTAGCCCTTCTCCATCTCCGCCACGTCCTCGAGCACCTGGTTGGATTCGATGTAGTGCGCCGCGCGCTCGAGCACCGGGCGCATCCGCTCGACCCCCCTGGTGGCGAGAATGCCCTGGACGGCAAACGCGGTGTCCCACAGCTCGGACGAGTTGTAGCCCTGCATCTTCAGGCCGTCCGGGGCGCGCCACAGATAGTCCGGTAGCCGCTTCACGTGCGCCTCGACCTCGGGACCTCCCGGCCGGGCGATCTGCCACACCACCGTGTTCAGCACCTTGTTGATCGGGCCGATGCAGATGTGATTCGTCGCCTCGTCCTCGCGGCGGATCTGGTCGAGCACCATCTGCAGCGACCGCTCGCGCGCTCCGGCCGGCGCGAACCGCTCCCACAGCCCGAGCACTCCGTTGGCCGCCCGGAGATACGACGTCCTCGGCGTGTACGCGTCGGTCCCCGCCACGCGCTCGCGCGCCGCCGGCCAGTCCACGCTCTCGTAGGGCTGGGCGTAGATCTCGCTCCGGATGGCGGCGAGCAGCGGCGTCTGCTTCGCCCGCACCCGCCGGCCGTACAGCCAGCTCATCGGCAGGTACACCATCCGGCAGTGACACCAGAGCTTCGAGGGGTGCAGCGGCAGCGACTCGGGGAGGAGCCACAGCTCGGGCGGCAGGGGAACGAGGCCCTGGTACTCGTAGAGCCCCAGCATCGCGAGGATGAACTTCCCCCACGAGCCGCTCGACAGCGGCCCCCCGTGCGGGAGGAACCAGGCGCGCGCCCGCTGCAGCTGCGGATCCTCGGCCGGGACGCCCAGGAGCCGCAGGGTCGCGTAGACCAGCACCGAGGTGAAGACATGGCTGTGCGACTCGACGTCCAGCCCCCAGCCGCCGTCGGGATTCTGGTGCCCGCGGAGGTAGGTGATGAATCCCTCGCGCGTGGCCGGATCGGGCGGTCGTCCGAGCAGCTCCAGGCCCGCGACGTAGACCGGCACCAGGAAGAGCGGTCCGCCGTAGTCGCCCTTCCACGAGCCGCCCGCGTCCTGGGTGGCGGCGAGCACCTCCAGCCCCCGATCGACCGCGGAGGGCGTGGCACGGCTCCGGGGAGCGGTCATGCCCTGCGCCCCTCGGGAACCCCGCGCGCGCTTTCGGCGTAGAGCGACTCCAGCGCCCGATCGTCGGCGACGCTCTCGCGGGTGAGAACCATGATCCGCATGACCGTCTCCCGGTCGATCTTCACCGGGGCCGGCTCGAACACCGCCGGGTTGTGCGCCAGGACCGCGAGCGTCCGCACCGCGAACAGGAGCGGCCAGAGGCAGAACAGACGGAGCCCGGGCTCCGAGCGGGGCAGGATCAGCGAGTACTCGAACGCCACGTCGCACTCGTGCCGGGCCACCGCCACCAGGTCGTCGAGCAGGGCCACCGCGGCGACCCGCTTCTCGGGCAGAAGGAGGTTGGCCGGCGTGAGCCCGTGCTTCGCCATGGATGTGCGCGGGAGCCAGCAGAATCCGCGATCCAGATCCTCGCGGATGTCCTTGAGGATGTTGGTGAGCTGCAGCGCGCGGCCGAATGCCGGCGCGCGGGGAACCAGCTCGGACCTGCGTGGCCGCACCGACTCGTACCCGTCGACGAACAGTCCGGTGAGCATCACCCCCACCGTTCCCGCGACGTAGTAGCAGTACTGAAGGGTATCCCGCAGATCAGGCAAGCCCTGCGGCGCGCCCCCGTCGAGCTCGATCATCATCTGCGCCATCCCGCCGGTCATCTCGACCACGCAGGCGGCGATGTGCGGGTGAGTCCAGTCCGGCAAGCCGCGCATGGCCTCCAGGACAGTCGGGGTGCCCTGGACGAGCTGCACCTCGGCCGTGGGGGCGGACGGCCGCAGCGCGGCCACCGAATGCCGGGCGAACTCCGCGCTCCTCTCCTCCCAGCCAGGCTCGAGCTTCACCAGGCGTCCGAGCATGTGAAACAGCTCTGCCCGTTCGGAAACTTGTCCTCGCGCCTCGTCCTCGAGCGTGTCGGCGATGCGGCACAGAAGGTAGGCAACCGTCACCACGAGATCCAACGGCGGCGGGAGAACCGGGATGTTGAGCGCGAAGGTGCGAGACACCTCCGGCAGAGCGCGACGGCAGAAGTCTTCGGGTCCAGTCACGAAACACCTACGACGGAGAGGCGACGGAAGATGCGCCGAGGCGCGGCACACTCTATAAGAAGGCCCGGAAGAAGGGCCGGGGAGGAAACGCTGCCTTGAGGGAAGTGGACGTGCTCGTCGCCGGTGGCGGCCCCGCGGGGTGCACCACCGCCGCGGCCATGGCCCAGCTCGGCCTGCGCACCCTCCTCGCCGACGCGGGGCAGGATCGCCGCAAGCAGCTGGCAGGCGAGTTGCTCCACCCGATCGGCGTGGAGGAGCTCACCGCCTTCGGGTTCTCCGAGGTGCTGCGATCCGGCGGCGCTCCGATCATCGGCTTCGCGGTGGTGGACGGGGAGAAGACCGCGCTGCTCCCTTACGCGCCGGGCAACCGCGGCCTGGGCATCGAGCACCACGCGCTCGTCACCCCGCTGCTGGACGTGCTCGAGAAGCGCGGGGACGTCGAGGTCCGCCGGAGGTCGCGCGTCGCCCTGGTCTCCGACGGGCCGGACGGCGTGGAGGTCACCCTGTCCCGGGAAGGTCAGTCGGAGCGGGTGCGGACCCGGATGCTGGTGGCCGCCGACGGGCGGGCCTCGCCGCTGCGTCGCTCGCTCGGAATCGCCGAGCAGCACGTCCGGCTCTCCACGATGATCGGCGTGATGGTGGAGGCCTCGGCGCTTCCGCATGCCGGGCGCGGGCACCTCTTCATCGGTGGCCCGGCCCCGGTTCTCGCCTACCCCATCTCCGATAGCCAGGCGCGGGTGATGGTGGATCTGCCCCTCGGCTCCAGCCCCGAGCGCGTCCGCACCGAGCAGGAGATCCTCTCCGGCGTCCCGGAACCACTGCGGCAGGCGATCCTCGTCGCGCTCCAGCGGGAGGCGCCCCTCGTCGCCTCCAACGACACCCGCATCATGGACCAGGTCTACAAGGGTCACGTGGTGCTGGTGGGTGATGCCGCCGGGTGTTGCCATCCGCTGAGCGCGAGCGGCATGGCCTCGGCGGTCCGTGACGCGCGGGTGCTCCACCGGGTCATGGCCGAGGCGAGCAACGACGTCCCGCGAGCGCTCGCCGCGTACGCCCGTGCCCGCCGGCCCGCCAATCGCACCCGGATTGCCCTGGCCTCGTCCCTCTACGAGGCCTTCAGCAGCGACGCCGGCGAGATGGCGGCGCTGCGGAGCGGGCTCTTCCGCTACTGGGAGCGCTCGCCCACCGGTCTGCGCATCTCGATGTCCCTGCTCTCCACCCGCGAGACGCGCATGTCGGTGATGGCGCGCGAGTACGCACGAGTCGTGGCGCACGGGCTGCTCGCCCTGGGGGCGGGCGGCGTCCGGGCCGTCCAGGGACCGCGGCGGGCGATGCACGCCGGAGCGCTCCTGGTCGCCTCGGCGCTCCCGCACCTGCGCACGGCGATGGCCGGGGTGGTCGAGGACCGGATCCTCGCGCTCCCCGCTCCTCACGTCCCCGCCGCCGACGAGCCGCTGGCCCCCAGCCGGGCCTCGGCGTCCAGGTCGTAGCTCCGGCCCCGCCAGTCCACCCGGCGGTTCAGCTTCGCGGCGATCTGCACCATTCCACCGATGAGCGGGATCACCGCCGGCACCCACAGCTGGTGCAGGCGGATGCGCGGGCCGTGGGACGCGCGCTGGAGCGAGGCCTGGGTGAAGACCGAGAAGGCGATGGGGAGCAGCGCCGTCGCCGCAGCCGCGAGGTTCCCGGTGGCGAGCGCCACGGCGAGCACCGCCCAGGCCACCCAGCAGGAGACGCCGCGCACCCAGTTGGGCCAGGTGAATCGGAAGGACAGCCCGCCCTCGCTGAAGAGGATCCACCGGCGGAAGGTGCGGAAGAACTGGAGCGGTCCCATCCCGCCGATGACGATCCGCAGCGGCGACTCGATGACCACGTTCTTCCAGCCGGCGTTCCACAGCGCCCGGCCGATGTACATGTCGTCGACGAACTGGCCCTCGGCCACGCCGACCCCACCCACCGCATCGAGGGCCTGGCGCCGGCAGACCATGAGCTGCCCCATGATGAAGTCCAGTTCGCCTCGGGGCTCGGCCGCCCAGGACACGGTCGGGCCGTACCAGGCGTTCATCAGCAGCTCGTAGCCCACGTCCCCCGCGGTGGGCCGGTCCGCGGCGGCAACCACCGGGGCAAAGGTGCAGCCGCAGTCCGGCCTGGCGAGCAGCTCGGAGACGAGTCGACCCAGGAGGTCCTTCGCCGGGCGGCTGTCCGAGTCGTTGAAGGCGAGCAGCTCACCGGACGCCGCGGCCACCCCCACCAGCATCGCGTTGAGCTTGCCGGTGCGACGCGGGGGGGGCGAGCCGGAGAAGAGCAGCTCCACCCGCCGGGCCGTGGTGGGGTGCTCGGCGATGAGCCGCCGGATGACCGGGGTGGCCGGGTCCTCCTCGGAGTCCACCACGAAGAGAAGCTCCAGTCGTCCCGGGTATTCCATCTCGAGGAAGGCGCGGATGTTGTCCAGGGCCCCGATGTCCAGCCCCTTCACCGGGCGGATGACGGAGATGGAGGGGGCGGTCGCCGGAAAGGGCGGCGGAGCCGGACGGCGGGCGAGGACGCGTCGCAGCCGTACGTGGCCCTCGACCAGCAAGACCAGCGAGAGGACGGCCAGGGCGAGGAGGACGGTGCTCATGGGGCGCTCTTCTCTCCGTGTGCCGTGAGGGCCAGACGTTGCAGCGCCCGCGGCGCCCACCAGTTGGCGGCCCCGAAGAGACGCATGGTGGCGGGCACGATCAGGACTCTCACCAGCGTGGCATCGAGCGCAACCGCAATCGCCATCCCCACGCCCATCGCCTTGACCACGAGGATGTTCGCCAGGGCGAAGGCCGCGAACACCGCGACCATGATCGCCGCCGCGCTGGTGATGAGACTTCCGGTCCTCTCCAGACCCTCGGCGACCGCGGCGCGGTTGTCGTGCGTCCGACCCAGCTCCTCGCGCATCCGGGAGAGCATGAGGACCTGGTAGTCCATCGAGAGCCCGAAGAGGGTGCAGAAGAGGAGGACGGGCAGCGCCGGCTCGAGCGGTCCGGGCTGGAAGTGGAGGAGCCATCGCAGATGCCCCTCCTGGAAGATCCAGACCAGAGCCCCGAAGCTCGCCGCGAGGGAGAGGAAGTTCATCACCACCGCCTCGAGCGGGAGCACCACCGAGCCCAGAAGGACGAACAGCGCCACGAGCGTGACCAGAACCACTAGCCCCACCGCGAGCCAGGCCCGGTCGAGCACGAACGCGGTCGAGTCGACGTCGCTGGCGGTCTGTCCGCCGACCAATGCCCGTCCGTCCCCCACCACGCGGTCCTGCCGGAGCGCCTTCACCAGCTGCCGCGCCTCGGCACTGGAGGCGGGCCCCGGGGTGAGCACCTGCACGACGGCCACCTTTCCGTGAAGGTACGCCGCCTCGGCGAGTGCGAACTCCGGTGGGCGGAACGCGGGCGGGGCGCTGGCGAGCTGGAGGTATTGCTCGCGGGTCACCCGCGGGTCGAGGTTGACGATGCTCTCCACTCCCACCACGCCGGGGAGCCGTGCCCAGCGTCGGGTGGCGTCGTAGAGCGCGGCCACCCGCTCGGGCGTGAAGGGGTTTCCGGGGAGCTCCACCGCGACCAGGATCCGGGTCGCGCTCTGCTCGGGGAAGGCCCGGGCCAGCGCCGCGGCCCCCTGGCGCGCCTCGGTCGACTCGGGCAAGGCGGTGATGTCGGTGCCGGCGGTCTGCAGCCGGACGAAGGGCCAGCCCAGGAAGGCGACGAGCGCCAGCGTGGGCAGGAGCACCTTGAGCGGGTGCTTCATCACCCAGCCGGCGAGACGCTTCCACAGCCCGGCCCGGAGACCGAAGGGCGGGATCGGCACGCGGCCCAGATCCACCCGGCGCCCGAGCCAGCCGAGGATGACCGGCAAGAGGGTGAGGGCGAAGAGGACCGCGAAGCCGACCACGATCGCCCCGCCCAGCCCCATCGCCGCCAGAAACGAGCCCCGGTAGAAGAGCAGGCCGGAGAGTCCGGCGGCGACCGCGAGCCCGGAGAACGCCACTGCTCGCCCCGCCGTGTCCACGGTGCGCTCCAGCGCGGCCTGCACGCTCGACCCGCCGTCCAGCTCGGCCCGGAAGCGGCTGACGATGAACAGCGAGTAATCGATGGCCACGCCGAGCCCGATGAGGCTCACCACGTTGAGCGTGTACTGGGCCATGTCCAGGTGGTGCGAGAGGGCGAGCACCGCGCCCACGCCCGCCAGCACCGCCAGCCCGCCGACGACGATGGGCAGAAGGGCAGCCACGAGAGTGCGGAACACCCAGAGGAGCACGACCAGCGCGAGGGGGAAGGAGACGAGCTCGGCGCGCAGCAGGTCGTGCTCGAGCTCGGTGTTGAGGTCGAAGAGGAAGGCGGGCTTGCCGGTGATGGCCACGGTGAAGGGCCCGTCGCGCAGGGCGGCCTTCACCGCGGGGAAGGCCTTCACCGCCGCCTTCTCGTCCCCCTTGAGCCGCACCAGCACCAGGGCGGTCCGGCCGTCGCGCGAGATGAAGCGCGCGCGGGCCTGCTCGGGCACGGTCACCACCGAGACCGCGCTCTCCACCTCGGGGCGGGCGCTCACCTTGTCCAGGTGGAGCGCCAGCGCGCTCTGGAAGACCGGGTCGGTCGCGGCGAGCTTCGGATGACTGAACAGCGCGACCACGCTGGTGTCGGTGTCGGCCCCGGCGGCCCCGCGGACGAGCTCCGCGGCGCGCGCGGACTCGGTGCCCTCGATGGTGCCGCTGGTCAGGCTCCCGCCCCGGACGATCGACAGCACCGCCAGCGCGAGGATGGCGAGCGCGCCCGCGAGGACGGCCAGGCGATGCCGGGAGACGGCCCGGGCCAGGGCGACGAACATGAGGGGGTGTGCTCTGCCCGATCCCCGGCCCTCAGGCAACCGAAGCCGAATCGGGCGGTCTTGTCGCAGTCATGGCGCCACGCACGGTCCAGACCGGCGTCGGCCGGGGTGGCACTCCGGCTTCAGGCCTGCGACGTCGGCGTCCGTCTCAGTCGCAGGTGCCGGGTATCTCGCTGATCCACTGCCGCACCAGCTCCACCCCGTGCGTGTCCACCACGCTGCGGCCGATCTGCGGCATGGCCGACGCGGGCGAGGTGGATTCGATCCGATAGATGACCACCGACGCGTCGGGGTTGCCGGGCACGATGTCGTAGGGCCGACCGCCGGCGCCCGGGCCCGCGGCGACGGGGCGCTTGCAGATTCCCAGCTGGATCGGGTCGGTGATCGAGTTCCAGAGGTACAGACCGCTGTTGCGCGCGTTCCCGGTCGGGTTGTGGCAGAAGCCGCAGTTCGCCTCGAGGTACGCGCGGGCGCGCTGCTCCACCGTGCCGGCGTCGGGATCGGCCGCAACCGGGAGGCGCGGCGCATTCGCCGGATCCGGCGCCCCGGTGAGGATGCCGATCCGCGACCAGTGCGCCAGCTGGTTCTCGGTACCGCTCTCGTAGGCGTAGTCGGCGTTGAGCCAGTGGGCCTTGGGACCGAGCGGGGCGACCGGACCGCTCTCCGAGTGGCACTGCTCGCACTGGAGCTTGCTCGGGACGAGGTAGTTCGCGGCCTGCGTCGCTCCGTCGCCGTCGACGTAGGAGAAGCTCACCACCTCCCCTCCGGGGATTGGTACCGCCTCGGTGCCGGCGTCGTTCCACCGATAAGCCACGAAGTTCCAGACCCCGCCGGCCTTCCACTCCAACCGGGTCTCGATCCAGCGGATGGGCAGCGCGGCGTTCCGGGCATCCTCGCGGAAGCCGAAGCTCTTGGTGAACACCGTGCCGTCCGGGAACCCCAGCGCGCCGGCATCCGCGTAGCTGGCCGCGGAGCCCGGCGGCAAGCGGACGGTGCGACGCTTGATCGCCCCGTCCGAGTACAGCGGGGTGGTGAGGGTGAAGGGGACGACGTCGCCGGCCAGCGACTTCACCTCGCCGTTCGCCAGCTCCACCTGACACCACTCCGCCAGCGTTCCCGGAACCGAATCATCGGTGGGAACCCTCGGCGTGCAGGTGTCGTTGGAGCTCGAGCCACACGCGGCCAGCGCAAACAGCGCGCTGGCCATCACCACCCGGACTGCGATCGACATCCTTCCGAACCTCTCCTGGAAGGTCTGCGCTGGCCTTCCGCGCCTCAGAACGTGGGCACCGGAACGGCCGGGAGTGGGAAGCCCTGCGGCATGCAGTTGAACTCGGTCTGGTCGTTGGTCAGCGCCTCGTTCAGCGGAGTGCCCGAGAAGACGCTCACGAGGTGCAGATTGGCGAAGTGGAAGGTGGGGTCGGTGTTGTTCTGCGCGCAGATCGAGTACGGATTCACCCCGCTCCCGAAGATGACGACGCCGTCCCACAGGACGTCGGCGACGTGTCCGTCGAGCCACCCCGGATCCCCGGGGCCCGGAGGGAAGCCGGTGGCGAGGAGCCCAGCGAGGTCGAAGCTCGGGTGCCCCATCGCGTTGTGCGCCAGGGGGTCCGTCCCGTTGTTGGTAAAGGTGTTGTCGTGCACCCAGATGTTCCCGGGCAGCGGGCTGTACTGCGCGTTCGAGGTGCACTCGCCAGACGGGGATGGATCGACGCCGGTGAAGCAGCTGATGACCGCGAAACCGGCGGTCGTGTTCCCGCTGAAGGTGTTGCCGAAGATCTCGACCTTGCTGTTGGCCATCACCGCGCCGCCGGTCCCCGCCGGCACGCGGGCTACCGTGCCGCTCGGATCGCCGAAGTTCGGGTGATTGTTGTCGGTGAAGGTGTTGTTGTAGACGCGAACGTTGTGCCCGCCGACCTGCGGGAGGTTGGGTAGGTCGAACACCAGGAAGCCCACGGTGTTGTCGTGGGAGTCGTTCCCGGTGACGTCGGCGTTGAACGAGTTCTCGATCTCGATTCCCGCCACGTTGTTGGTCAGCACGTTGTTCCGGACCACGATGCCGTCCGACTGGCCGACGTAGATGCCGGTGTCGCTCGCTCCATCGACGGTGCAGTTCTCCACGAGCACGCTCTTCGACTGAACCGGATAGATCCCGTAGCCCCCGTGCGTCGCCCGGGTGGGCCAGGAGACGCCGACGCGGACGACGTGCAGGCCGTTGGCCCCGGTGACCTTGATGCCGTCCCCGATCGTGTCGCGGATGCTGAAGTCCTGGAAGATGGTCTTGACCGTCTGGCCCGGAGCGATGCTCTGCACGAGCCCGTCCGCCCCGGCGAGCTGCCCGCTCCAGTCGAGGATCGTCGTGTCCTTCGCCGCGCCCTTCACGGTGATGTTGTTCTTCGTCGCGAGGTTGAGCGAGTTGGTGAAGTGGTAGGTCCCGGCCGCCATCTGGATGGTCGAGTCGGCGGCTGCGCTGGAGAACACGTTCGAGATCGCGGACTCCGTCATCGACGGGTCGACGTTCACGACGTTGCCACCGCCGCCGCCGTTGTTGTTGTCGTCTCCGCAAGCCGAGGCGAGCGCCGCGGCCGCGAGCAGACAGCCGAGGCGTGAGAACAGATGCTTCAAGGTTTTCTCCTTCGTGTCAGAAGCACGGGTTGCGGGGGCGTCCATACACGGTCCGGTCGCGCATTGACTGGAAAATCAACCAGCGCCCGGCCCTATCGCTGGGAGGTAAGCGCACGTACGACCGTGTGTGGTGTCCTCTCAAGACGCGGGCGAACGAGCGCCCGCGCGGCGCCTTATTCACCGATCCGAGCGAAGACCGCAACTCAAACGCAACAATTCACTCACAGAGCGACTTGCGCAGGAAGACCGCCCGCCCCCACGAGCGCTCCTGCTCCTTCCAGCGCCGGTATCCGAGCCCCTCGTAGAGCGCGAGAGCTGCTCCGTTCGTCGGCCGCGTGTTCAAGGTGAGCACCCGGACGCCTCGGGCCCGGGCCTGGTCCTCGGCGAACACGGTCAGAGCGCGCCCGATGCCGCGGCGTGCGGCAGTGGCCAGCACCGAGAGGCTGGTCACCGCGGCCACGCCCAGTCCATCCGCGACCTCGGGATCGGGATCGACGAGCTCGAGGCTGACCATTCCCACCGCTTCACCGCCGAGCTCGGCCACCCAGGTCGGGCGCTCGCCCGAGAGCGACGCCGCGATCCACGCGGGAACCTTCTCCACGTCCCACCCCGCCTCCTCGCGCATGCGGCGCAGGGCCGGCGCGTCCCCGGGGCGGACCGGACGGATGATGCTCGCTTCGGCGGTCACTACCGGAGCTGTTCGCGCAGCGCCCGGGCCCGCTGCTGCAGCTCGGGGTCCATGCTGGTGAGCTCCAGCGCCTTGAGCCGCTGGTCGAGGCTCTTGGGCAGCTTCGCCTTCAGTGTCCCGGCCTCCTGCATTCCCTCGAGCTTCCCCAGCGCCTGGCCGACGATCCGCTCCCGCGGGTGGTCCAGGAGCGAGTCGAGGAAATACGGGTCCTCGGGGAGCTCCGGGTATTTCTCCAGATACTCGATGACCCCCTGAGCCCAGGCCTTGCGGTCCGGGAGCTCGCGGAGCTTGGCCATCGCCTCCTTCTGTGCCTGGCGCTTCCCATCCGGGTCGAAGGTCTTCGCCAGGCCCTCCGGGAGGGCGCCCCCGGTGAAGAGCGAGTCCGCGGCTTGCTTGTACCGGGTGTAGGTCGCGCTGCGCTCGATGCGCTGCTGCGCCGGGTCGTCCTGCCGCGAGTGGTACTTGCTCTTCCCGCGCCGGGCGTCGATCTCCCGCCAGCTCTTGTTGCGCTTCCCGGTGAAGCCGCCGCCGTCGTCGTCGTCCTTCACCATGGTCCCGTCACCTCCGGGCCCGGGCCTCCCACAGGGCGCCGAGCACCTGTCGCCCGAGGGTGCGAATCGTTTCGCGCTCCGCGGCCGGCACCGGTCCTGGACTGTCCTGCTCGGCCGAGGCGAGCGCCTGGTCGACGAGCCCACTCAACTCCACCGGGGCCTTCGCCGCAGGGTCGCCCTCGAGCGCCTCGGGCGGGACCGACGCCGGGGCGGCGCCATCTGCGTGCTCGAGAACGGCGTGCAGCTCGAACGCCAGCTGGCGGAGGACCCCCCAACCTTCGTCCGAGAGGCCCCGCTCGTCAAGGGAGCCCAGGAGGGCGTCCTGCCGGTTCTCGAACGAATCGCTCAGGCGGTCCCGGGCGCGCCGGTCCGACGCCAGCCAGGCCCGGACGGCCTGCACGTAGGCGAAGTCCGGACCGGTGGGTCCAGGGAGACCGGGAATCACCACCTTCTCCGGGTGTGTCCGCCTGGGCGCGACCGATCGGGACGGGAGCCGGAATTCCGGAGACTGCGCCGCGTCCCACAGCCCCAGCAGGTTCTGGAACAGGCAGCGGGCGACCTCCGGGCTCGGGAAACGCGGCGCCTCGGGAAAGAGCGTGGGGATGACCTCGCCGGCCTCGGCCCCTTCGGCGCGTCCGGCGCGGAAGCGGCGCAGCACCTCCTCGGGCTCGAGGGGGCTCCCGGCGATGCCGAGCAGCTCGGCCAGCACCTCGGGACCCTCGAAGCGGTGGACGAACCCGGGCTCGTCGCGGCTCCGGCGCTCACGCCGGCTCATCGGCGCCTCCGCGATCCAGCAGCCGCCGGTAGACGGTGCCGTGCGCCACCAGCTGCTCGTGGTTGCCCTGCTCGACCACCCGGCCCGCCTCGAGGACCACGATGAGATCGGCGCTCCGCACGGTCGACAGCCGGTGGGCGACCACCAGGGTGGTCCGGCCGGCCTTCAGCTCGGCGAGGCCGGCCTGCACGAGGGCCTCGCTCGCCGCGTCGAGGCTGCTGGTGGGCTCGTCGAGCAAGAGGAGCGACGGCTCGCGGACGAACGCTCGGGCGATGGCGAGCCGCTGCCGCTGTCCACCGCTGAGCTGCGCACCGCGCTCGCCCACCGGCGTGTCGAGGCCCCGGGGCAAGGCCCGCACGAACTCGGCGCCGTGTGCCCGCGCCAGCGCGCTCCACACCTCGGGGTCGGTGGCGTCCGGGTTGCCGACGCGGACCGCGTCACGCACCGAGCCGGCAAAGAGCACCGGCTCCTGCGGCACCCAGGCGATGCGCGCCCGCACCGACGCGCGGCTGTACCCTCGCACGTCTTGCCCGTCCCAGAGGATGCGTCCGCCCGCCGGATCCACGAAGCGGAGAAGCGCGGAGAACAGGGTGCTCTTCCCTGCGCCCGAGGCGCCGACCACCGCGACCGTCTTGCCCGCGGGAAGCTCGAGGGTGAGTCCGCGGAGCGCATCCACCTCGCCGTACTGGATGCGGAGGTCCTCGAGGCGGAGCGCCCGGTGCAGCGGGGGCGCCTGCTCGCCCCGGTCCGGGGGCGTGCGGCGGTCCTCCAGCTCGAACACCCGCTCTGCCGCGCCGACTCCGGCGACCACCTGGGTGAGGGTGGAGGAGAGGGTCTTCAGCGGCCCGTACATCAGGAGCACCGCGCCCACGTACGACATCAGGTGGCTGGCCAGCGCCGGCTCGGCCCGCACCGCCTGCGCCCCCACCGCCAGCGCGAGCGCCAGCCCGGTGATGCCCAGCAGCTCGATGGACGGGCTGGCCGAGCCGCGGAGCAGGAGCGAGCGGTCCATCTCCCGGAGATAGCGGGCCTGCTCGGCATCGAACGCCGTTCGCACCCGCGGTTCCATCCCGAAGGCCTGGACGACAGGGAGCGCGTGCAGCTGCTCGCCGACCAGGGCGGTCAGGTTTCCGAGCCTGCCCTGGGTGGTGCGAGCGGCCCGCTTCACCGCGCGGGCGAAGCGGGTGATGGGAACCAGCGCGGCGGGGAACACCACGAAGCTCAGCGCGAAGAGCCTCCAGTCCAGCACCAGGCACACGCCGAGGAGTGCCAGCAGCTGCAGCGCATCGCGCACCCAGGTGGTGAGTGCCTGGGTGACCGAGAACTCCACCTGTGCGACGTCGGCGGTGAGCCGGCTCAGCACGTCGCCGCTCGCCCTCGACTCGTGCGTCGCCGGTGGGAGGGCGAGCAGATGCGCGTAGAGGTCGGAGCGGAGAGTGGCCAGGGCGCGCTGTCCGGCCACCTGCATCCACCCAGTCTGGAGCAGCTGGGCCCCCGCCTTGACGACCGCCAGCGCCACGAGCAGCCCGGGCAGGAGCCAGCGAGCCCGCTCGGGTGAGGTGTACAGGCCCACCAGGCGCATCGGCTCGGAGAGGAGCACGCTCCGGAGCAGGGGGCCGATGAGCCAGGCGTAGCCGGCGGCGGCCGCGGCGCTCACCATCGCGGCGAGCACCGCGCCCGCGACGAGGCGCGCCGAGGGGCGCAGCAGAGCGAGGAGCCGGCCGAGGGTGGAGGTCATGCCCGCTCAGCAGCCATGCGTTCCGGCGCGTGCTGAAGTCAAGGATTGCCGGTTTCGGCTCCCGTTCAAACCGTACACCTCGGGATGAAGCTCGAACGCTGGAAGTTTCAGTCCGGGGGTGGGCTGCCAGACGGCTGCGACGCGGTGCTGCGCGACGGGGCGCGGCAGCGGGTCCTCTGGCTGATGGCGGAGTTCTTCCAGACGCTCGGCTACTCCGACGTGAAGGCCCGGCTCCCCGGGCACGCCGCGCCCACGGTGCTCAACGGCACCCTCGAGGACCACCGGCCGGATCTGACCTGCCGCCAGCACGACAGTGGACGGACCCCCCTTCTGCTGGAGGTGGTGCTGCCGGAATCGGTGGACGACCCGGGCTCCGAGAACCGCTGGTCGCTCCTGGCGAGCGCGGCGCGGCTGTACGCGGCCGAGCTGCACTTCGTGGTGCCTCGATGGACCAGGCGGGGCAGCATCGACCGACGCTTGCGCCGCCGGCTCGGGGAGATGGGCCTCAGTCCGAGCCAGATCTGGCAGGTCTAGCGCCCCGCTCGTTGCCGAGTGAGTTCCCTGCATTATGCTCCCCGCCGTTTCCCCCTCAATTCGAAGGGTTGAGCACGACGGATGGCAGCCTCTGCGACGAAGCGTGACTACTACGAGATCCTCGGTGTGGCTCGGGAGTGCACGGCGGCGGAGCTGAAGAGCGCCTACCGGAAGCTCGCCCTCCAGTACCACCCGGACCGAAATCCCGGAGACCACCAGGCGGAGGAGCGCTTCAAGGAGGCCTCGGAGGCCTACGAGGTCCTGTCGGATCCGGAGAAGCGCTTGCGCTACGACCGCTTCGGGCACGGCGGGAGCCCGTTCGAGGGGTTCGGCGGCTTCAACCCCTCCAACCTGAACGACGTCCTGGGCGAGATCTTCGGGGACATCTTCGGCGCCACCCGGTCCCGGCGCGGCGGACGGACCCGCGGCGCCGACCTCCGCTACAACCTGGAGATCAGCTTCGAGGAGGCCGCGTTCGGCTCCGAGGTGCAGGTCCGGATTCCCAAGCCGAAGCGCTGTGAGCACTGCGAGGGGACAGGGAGTGCGGACAAGCGGGTGCACACTTGCCCGACCTGTGGAGGAGCGGGCGAGCTTCGCTACACGCAGGGCTTCTTCTCGGTCAGCCGGCCCTGCACCACCTGCGGCGGCTCGGGCCAGACCGCGACCTCGCCGTGCACCTACTGCCGGGGCGCGGGCCGCGTCGATGGGCAGACGACCCTCACGGTGAAGATCCCTCCCGGGGTCGACACCGGCACGCGGGTGCGGGTCGGGGGGGAGGGAGAGCCCGGAGACCACGGTGGCCCGTCGGGCGACCTCTACGTGGTGATCCACGTGAAGGACCACCCCATCTTCGTGCGCGAGGACACCGAGGTGCTCTGCGAGGTGCCGGTGTCCTTCGTCCAGGCGGCGCTCGGGGCGCAGCTCGACGTGCCCACGCTCGACGGCAAGCACCGGATGAAGATTCCCGCAGGCACGCAAAGCGGGAAGGTGTTCCGCATCAAGGGCAAGGGCATCCCCCACCTCCACGGCGGGGGCCGCGGCGACCAGCACGTGCGGATCCTGGTGGAGACCCCCACGCACCTGAGCTCGGAGCAGAAGGCGCTGCTCGAGCGCTTCGCCGAGCTCTCCGGCGAGCAGACTCACCCGCAGACCAAGACCTTCTTCGAGAAGGTGCGCGAGCTGTTCGGCTAGTTCCTCGGCGCGCCGTTCTGGATCCAGGTGCTGACCAGCGCGAACTCGTCCGCCGCGCGGTCATAGTAGGTGGGGTCCGCAGGAGGCATGCGCTGTCCGCAGGACGCCCCAGACATCTTCCCGATCAGCACCGAGTGGTCTGGGTCCCCGGGCGTGACCCGCAGCTCGCCCCTGCAGCTGGCCACTGCGGGGACGTTCACCAGATCCCCGTACGACCTGCTGGGTTCGAGCGACAGCTGGGCCGCGGGAGAGATGCCGCCGTGGCAGTCGCCACAGACCCTGGCGAGGATCCTCGAGACCTCGGCGAGGAAGGACGGATCCGCCGAGGTCTTCGCGTAGACCGTCAGGTCCGCCGTGCTGCTGCCACCCTTGCCGTCGGACACCGTGACGGCGAGCGTGAACGCCGTCGTTGCCCCGACAGTGGGCGCGGTCCAGGTGGGAGAACCCGAGGTCGCCGAGCTGAACGTCCCCTGCGGTGAGGTCGGCGCGGTCTGCGACCAGCTGTAGGTCAGGGCATCTCCGTCCGGATCGCTGGCCTGCGCCTGCAGCTCGGTGGACTGCCCCATCACCACCGCGAGGGTGGTCGCGGTCGGCACCGCGACGGGAGCGCGGTTCGTCCCGCCGTTGCTTCCCGGCCCGCTGCTGCCTCCGCACCCCAGCACTCCCGCGATCACGAAGAGCATGGTCTTTCGCATGTTCGGTCCCTTTTCTGGCCCATCGGGTCAGTCGTCCTCGTCGCCCGGGTGGTCTCGATCGCCGTCGTGGTCGTCGTGGGGCAGGTGCACCCGGAGGATCTGACCGAGCCCGATCGGCGGAGGACCGAAGCCGACGTTCGAGATGTACAGGTCGGCGGTCACTCGCGAGCGCGAGCACCTCGTCTCACGCCCCCTGAAGCAGCTGCTGGAGGAGCTGGACCCCGACGCGTTCTGGCGCGTGCACCGAAGCTACGTGGTGAACCTGCGGGCCATCCTCGGCGTCCGGAAGCTCGGGTGCGGGGGTCTGGAGATCGTGCTGCGGGACCATCCAGAGCGCATCCCGGTCAGCCACCCGTATGCGCACCGGTTCCGGCAGATGTGAGGGGGCCCGCATCCCGCGAGCCGGCGGCGCTCGTCGTCGCTGTCGCCACGCCGAGCATTGAGCTTGCTAGGGTCCGCTCCCTCGTCCCGCCAGGAGGAGCGCCCCATGGTCCTCGCCCGCCTTCGTCGGTGTGCCCTCCTCGTGGCACTCGTGGTCGCGAGCGTGGCGGAGGCCTCGTCTCCTGCGGCGGCGAGCCAGCCGCCCAGTCTCCGCTCCTACTTCCAGGACTCCGAGGCCGTCCGCTCCGGCGGGGTGAAGCTCGTCCCCATCAAGACGCCCAAGGGCGAATTCAAGGTCTGGACGAAGCGCTTCGGAGACAACCCGCGCATCAAGGTCCTCCTCCTCCACGGAGGCCCTGGCGTGACCCACGAGTACCTCGAGTCCTTCGAGGGCTTCCTGCCGCCCGAGGGCATCGAGTTCATCTATTACGATCAGCTCGGCTCGGGCTACTCCGACCAGCCGGACGATCCGGACCTGTGGACCATCGACCGCTTCACGGACGAGGTGGAGCAGGTCCGGCAGGCGCTCGGGCTCCGTCGCGACAACTTCTACCTGCTGGGCAGCTCGTGGGGCGGAATGCTCGCCGTCGAGTACGCGCTGCGGTACGGACAGAATCTCAAGGGGCTGGTCATCTCCAACATGATGATGAGCATTCCCGACTACAACCGGTACGCCAACGACGTGCTCGCGAAGGCGATGGATCCGGCGGTGGTGAAGGAGATCCGTGAGCTCGAGGCGAAGAAGGAGTACGAGAACCCTCGCTACGAAGCGCTGCTCATCCCGAACTTCTATGCGAAGCACATCTGCCGCCTACCGGAGTGGCCGGACGCGGTGAATCGGACCTTCGCGAAGCTCAACAAGAAGGTCTACGTGCTGATGCAGGGGCCGAGTGAGTTCGGCCTGACGGGCCGCATCGAGAAGTGGGACCGCAAGGGCGACCTCCCAAAGCTGTCGGTGCCCACGCTCGTCATCGGGGCGAAGCACGACACGATGGACCCGGCCCACATGAAGTGGGTCGCCGGGCAGGTCCAGAACGGAAGCTTTCTCTTCTGCCCGGACGGCAGCCACTTCTCGATGTGGGACGACCAGAAGACGTACTTCCCCGGCCTGGTGAAGTGGCTGAAGGCGGTCGACGCAGGTCGGAAGCAGGTGACGTTCTAGGTGCCCCGGGCTACCTGGCGGCGCTCCACCACCGCGAACGCACCGTAGCCGACCACCCGCTCCGGGTCGCCCGCCGTGTCCGACGAGTTGCGCAGGTCGAGCAGTTTCGTGACCCACTCCCGGCGCCGCGCGGCGAGCATCAGTCCGGAGAGCGGGTGGTGACCGCACGCCATCTCCGGCTCGAGCTTCTCGACTTCCCCCGCCGTCACGATGTCGCAGGTCCGGCCGTCGACCGCGCGCGCCTCCTTCGCAGGGAGGTAGTGCGACAGGTCCGTGCTGATCAGCACCAGCATGCCCGCTCGATCCGAGAGGAGGTCGATGACCTCCGAGACCTCTGCCGGCCGGGTGTCCCCCACGACCAGCGGCAGAACGGTGAAGCCGGGGGCCAGCACGCGCTGCAGGAATGGCAGCTGCACCTCGAGCGAGTGCTCGCGACGGTGCGCTCGTTCCGAGCGGAGCACCTGTCCAAAGCGCTGCGGCAGTGACGAGGCGAACGGATCGACGGCCACGATGCCGAGGGGCGTGGCGACCGCATCCGCCTCCGGCAGTGCCAGCCCACCGAAGGGCACGAAGTGCGAGGGGCCGAGCAGCGCGATGCACCGCGGTAGGGGCGATTCCCTGCGGAGCACCGCGTATGCGCTGGCGGCGATCGGTCCCGAGTAGACGTAGCCGGCGTGCGGAACGATCAGCGCGCGCAGCGACCCGTCGATGGCCGGAGGGTTCGCGCAGGTCAGGAGCCGATTCACTGTCTCGCCGAGCTGCCCAGCGTCGTCGGGATAGAACGACCCGGCCACCGCGGGAGGGCGGACGCCGCCGAGGGCGGCGGGGGACATGAAGTTACCCTCCGCCGGTGAGCACGACCGGGCGGCGCCTCGCGCCCCAGGTGCCCGGCACGGTGTCGAAGTGCCCCACGAGCGTCGTCTCGCAGACCTGGCACCGGCCTCGGGCATCGAGCTGCCAGCCGGTGATCTCGTACCCGTCCCGTCCGATGGCCTGTCGTCCGCAGCCGATGCAGAAGGTCGACTGGCCGCGTGGATCGCGGACGTTCCCGGTGTAGACGTGCCTCAGCCCGGCGGCCATCGCCTGCTCGCGGGCCCGGGTGAGAGTCGCGGCCGGCGTTCGCGGGACGTCCATCAGCATGAAGTCGGGGTGGAACGCGGTGAAATGCAGCGGCACGTCGGCTCCGAGCTCGCTCACGAACCACCGGCAGAGCTTCTCGACCTCCTCCTCGGAGTCGTTGCGACCTGGGATCAGCAGCGTGGTGACTTCGAGCCAGACCGTCGTGTGGTGTCTGAGCCAGCGAAGCGTGTCGAGCACGGGATCGAGATGGGCGAAGCAGAGCCCGCGATAGAAGTCCTCGGTGAAGGCTTTCAGGTCGATGTTCGCCGCGTCCATGTGGGCGTAGAACTCGCTGCGCGCCTCCGGCGCCATGTAACCGCTCGACACGGCGACCGTCTTCACGCCGCGCGCGTGCGCCTCGAGGGCACAGTCCATCGCGTACTCGGCAAAGATGACCGGGTCGTTATAGGTGAAGGCGATGCTCCTGCAACTCCCCTCGAGCGCCGCCTGGGCTACCCGCGCCGGTGTCGCTCGCGCGGAGAGGACGCTGTCCTCGCGGGCCTTGGAGATGTCCCAGTTCTGGCAGAAGCGGCAGCCGAGGTTGCAGCCCGCGGTCCCGAAGGAGAGGACGCTCGAGCCCGGATAGAAATGGTTCAGAGGCTTCTTCTCGATGGGATCGATGCAGAAGCCGGTCGCCCGCCCGTAGCTGGTGAGGACGATCTCCCCGTTCCGGGCCTCGCGCACGAAGCAGAACGCCTTCTGTCCCTCGTGGAGCTTGCAGAAGCGGGGGCAGAGGTCGCACTGGGTGCGGCCGTCTTCGAGCCGGTGTTGCCAAGCCCCGCGGACGACACCGGGCTCGATCTCCTGTCGAAGGGGCCTAACCTCGCTCGAGACTCGAGTCATGAGGCACCTCCCGTGCTCGTGGAAGTGCAGCGGAACATGCCGCGGCAGGCGGCTGCGATGCCGCGGTCCTTCAGCTCTTGCTGACGACGATATCGGCCTTGGTCTTGCCGACGATCTCGAACAGTTCGTTCTGCTCGGCAGCGGGTACCTTGAACTTGTCGAGTGATTTCTTGAACTCGGCCGCCATGATATCCCATTCCTTTTCCGAGATGTTCATGTGCGCGTGTGAGGACTTCATGTCCTTGCCGGTATACTTGCATGGTCCACCGGTCACCTCGCACATCAGTTGCGCCACCTGAACCTTCAGGTATGGCGCCGGCGACGACTTGCGGCCGGCGTTGATCGCGGGGTTCTTGTTCAGAGTCTTGTTGGTGACGAGCCGGTCGATGAAATCGTCGACCACGAGGCTGATGCCCTTGAGCCCGCCCAGTCGGTCATAGAGCGCCGTTTTGGGCGATGCGGTCTGTTGTGCCTGCGCAGGTGGATTGAGTGGTGCGCCGAGCGCGAGCGCGATCGACACGCCGATCAGTCGAACGTTCATGGCCTCCTCCTTGTGCGCGAACGCCGTGCTCAACCCGCAGCCTGCACCCAGACACGCCGCAGACGCCATGGCCAGCGGCTCTTCACTGACGGCTCTCGGCAAAGTCAGACGGCCGGTGCGCCCCGAGTCGGCCCTGAGTCGCAGCCGTGCGCGCGGGTGGTGCGGGCCGGAGGGGGTGCTCAGCCGACGCCGGTGATTCCGGCCACCGGCTCCTCGACCACCGTGAGCTCGGGACGTCGCTGCGTCCTCGTGGCGTCGTTGCTCGCGAGCTCCCGCCCGCGCACCATGGCGTAGAGCACCGGGACCGCCATGCGGCTGATGAGCAGCGAGGCGATCTCTCCCGCCGCGAGCGAGATCGACAGACCCTGGAAGATGGGGTCGAAGAGGATGACCGCGGATCCAACGGTGACCGCGAGCGCGGTGAGGAGCATCGGGCGGAACCTAACGGCGCCGGCGTCGACCACCGCCTCCTCGACCGAGAGCCCCTGGCGAATGCGGCCTTCGGCGAAGTCCACCAGGATGATCGAGTTGCGCACCACGATTCCCGCCCCGGCCATGAAGCCGATGAGCGAGGTGGCGGTGAAGAACGCTCCCAGGGCGGCATGCGCCGGCAGGATGCCCACCAGCGAGAAGGGAATGGGCGCCATCACCACCAGCGGGGTGGTGAAGGAACGGAACCAGCCGACGAGCAGGCCGTAGATGAGGAGGAGGCACACCACGAACGCGCCGCCGAGGTCCCGGAACAGCTCGAGCGTGAGGTGCCACTCGCCATCCCACTTGACGGCCGGCCGCGCACCGCTCACCGGCTGGGTCGAGTGGTGGACCTCCACCGCCGGGTCGACCCCCTTCCCCATCTCGAGGATGGCGTAGGCGGGGCTCTCGGCGCCTCCCGCGACGTCGCCGGTGACGTACACCACGGGCAGGAGATTCTTGTGGTGGATCGTCCGGTCCTCGAACGCGCTCTCGACGCGGACCAGCTCACCCAGCGGCACCAGGGACTGACCTCGTCCATCCGGGAGCCGGAGCGCGAGGAGGTCGGTGACTCCCGTTCGCTGGCTCCGGGGAACGTCGAGCACGATCTCCACCGCCTCCTCGTCGGCCGGCACGTGCAGATGGCCGATCGGCTCACCCTCCACGGAGATCCGGAGCGTCCGGGCGACGCTCTCGGCGTCGATCCCGTGGAGCGCCGCCTTCTCCTTGTCCACCACCAGGATCTCCTTGGGCTGGGGAGACTCGAGAGACCAGTCCACGTCCACCACCCCGGGCGTCCGGCGGAAGAGCGCTCGCATCCGCTCCGCCAGCCGCTGCCGCGCCCCCGCGTCCGGGCCGTAGACCTCTGCGACCACCGATTGTTGAACCGGAGGGCCGGGTGGCACCTCCGCCACGACCACCCGGGCGGCATGGCGCGCGGCGATCGCCGTGACGACGGGACGGATGCGGAGCGCGAAGGCGTGGCTCTGGACGCGCCGCTCGGCCTTCGGGAGGAGGTTGATCTGCACTTCCGCCCGGCTCGAGCCGCGGCGGAGATCGTAGTGCCGCATCAGGCCGTTGAACCCATGCGGTGCCGCGGTGCCGACGTAGATCTGGTAGTCGGTGACCTCTGCCTCCTGCCGGACCGCGGCCGCGATCTCCCGGGCCACCTGCGCGGTTCGCTCCAGCGAGCTGTCCTCCGGCATGTCGAGGACGATCTCCAGCTCGCTCTTGTTGTCGTAGGGCAGCATCTTCACCCGGACCCATCCGGTGGCGACGAAGGCCATCGCTCCGAGCAGGAGGAATGCGGTGAGGCCGAGGAAGCCCCAGCGCCAGCGCGGGCGGCTCACCAGCCGGGACATGAGCCAGCGGTAGGCCCGGGTCGCCCGGTTCTCGCGGTCGTGGCCGGAGCCGCCGGCGTGGCGGTGTCCGAGCAGGCGCACCGCGGCCCAGGGCGTCACCACGAAGGCGACCAGGAGCGAGAACACCATCGCGGCCGAGGCGCCCACCGGGATGGGACGGAGGTACGGCCCGTTCAGGCTTCCCACGAACGCCATGGGAAGGATGGCGGCGATCACCGTCAGCGTGGCCAGCACGGTGGGATTTCCCACCTCGGCCACGGCGCGGACCGCGACCTCCCGGAGCGAGGCGCGCTTCGATGCCTCGAGCTCCCGGTGGCGGACGATGTTCTCCACCACCACGATGGCGTCGTCGACCAGAATGCCGATGGAGAAGATCAGCGCGAAGAGCGTGACCCGGTTGATGGTGTAGCCGAGCAGGTGGAACAGCAGGAGCATCAGCGAGAGCGTCGAGGGGATGGCCACCGCCACCACCGCCGACTCGCGCCACCCGAGGAGGAACAGCACCAGGAGCGACACGCCCACCACCGAGAGCGCCATGTGGAAGAGGAGCTCGTTCGACTTCTCCGCCGCCGATTCCCCGTAGTTGCGGGTGACCGAGATCGCGATCTCGCGGGGGATGGCGGTGCCTCTCAGGTGCTCCACCTGGGACAGAACGGCTCTTGCCACGGCGATGGCGTTGCTCCCCGGGCGCTTGGCGATGGCCAGCGTCACCGCGGGCTCCTCGGCAGCCGGGCCGGACCTGGCCGCACCGCTGCCGAACAGCACGTACTGCCTCGGCTCCTCGGAACCGTCCTCCACGCGGGCCACGTCCCGGAGGTACACCGGTCTTCCTCCGTGAACGCCCACCACCGCGGAGGCCACCTCGTCGGCCGAGGTGAAGAAGGCCCCGGTCTGGACGATGACCTCCCGGTCGAGAGTGGTCAGCGCGCCGACGATCTCCTGCCGGTTGGCGGGGCCGAGCGCCCGCCGCACGTCGAGGGCTGCCAGCCCACGCGCGGCCAGGGATGCCGGGTCGAGGTGGATCCCGAGCTGTCGCCGGTAGCCGCCGATCAGCAACGTCTCGGAGACCTCGGGGAGGTGCTTGATCTCGGCTGCGACCTCCGCGGCCACCCTCCTCAACGTCAGGTGGTCGACCTCTCTGGCATGGAACGTCAGCGCGAGGATCGGGATGTCGTCGATGGAGCGCGACTTCACCAGCGGCGGGGAGGCGCCGGGAGGCATCCGGTCGGCGCTCGCCTGCAGCTTCCGGGAGAGCTTCACCAGGGCACGCTCGGGGTCCTCGCCCACGCGGTAGCGCACCACCACCAGGGCGCGCCCGGGCTGGCTCGTCGAGTAGACGTACTCGACGCCAGCGATCTCCCAGGCCAGGCGTTCGAGGGGTGCCGAGATCCGGCGCTCGATCTCCGCCGCGCTCGTCCCCGGCATGGCGACGAAGACGTCGAACACCGGAACCTTGATCTGCGGCTCTTCCTCCCGGGGCAGCGCCCAGATCGCCACCACACCCAGGAGGACCGAGCCGGTCACCAGCAGCGGGGTCAGCCGGGAACCGATGAAGGCCTGCGCGAGCGTCCCTGCCAGGCCGAGTCGAGGAGAGCGGCTCATCGCGCCTCCTCGACCCGCTGACCATCGACCAGCTCCGCCGCTTCCGCGAGGACCACCGACTCCCCCCCGGAAAGGCCCGAGGAGATCTCGAGCCGGCCATTCCGTTCCCGGCCCGAGCGCACCAGCCGGAGCCGTGCCTGTCCCGACTCGACGACGAACACGGTCTCCAGCTGGCCGCGGCGGACGACCGCCTCCGACGGCACGGTCAGCGCCAGCGACTGTCCCTCGCTCACCAGCACGCGCCCGAAGCGGCCGGTCCTGAGCCCGGGCGTCTCGGGGAGGTCGATCTTGAACAGCCGGGTCCGCGTCGCATCGTCCGAGGCGGGCTGGATCTCGGCGATCCGTCCGTCCAGCTCCCGGTCCAGCCCCTCGAGACGGACGGGCAGGCGATCGCCCACCGCCAGGTCCTCCCCGGCGCGCTCGGGGACCTGCGCCTCGAAGCGGAGCGCGGAGGGCATCTCCAGGACCAGGAGCGGTTGCCCGGGCAGCGCGGTGTCTCCCACGCTGGCGACCTTGGCGCTGATCACCCCGGCGAAGGGTGCACGGAGCACCGTTCGCTCGGCGATGGAGCTGGCCTCGGCCTGTCGGGCGCGAGCGACGCTCCACTGCGACAGGGTGGCCTCGAACTGGGCCACCGACATCGCTCCCTGCTCCTTCAGGAGAGTGGCCCGATTGCGGTCACGCTCGGCCTGCGCGGAGGTCAGCCGTGTCTG
>Ga0105104_10000121_pt1 | contig 54018 bp, 44 predicted proteins | sample PPLLaktember2015_3_FD_87034 | JGI IMG/M metagenome (GOLD analysis project Ga0105104, IMG submission 87034) | Freshwater sediment microbial communities from Prairie Pothole Lake near Jamestown, North Dakota, USA - PPLs Lake P7 Core (6) Depth... | ecosystem: Environmental > Aquatic > Freshwater >... | reverse complement strand
CCGCTGCGAGCAACAGAAAGGCACCTAAAAAGCTCAAAGGGGGTCTCCCTGGACTGTCCGTCCAGGACAGGCTGACCCCCGTGTCTTGGCCATGGCCAGCGTGTTATCGAAAGACCCGCGGGTCGGACCTGCGGCCGCTGCGAGCATTAATAGGCTCAAAGGGGGTCTGTGACCCCCGTGTCTTCGCCATGGCCAGCGTGTCATCGTAAGATCCGCGGGTCAGGCCTTCGGCCGCTGCGAGCGTAGTTTTTTAGGCCCAAGCCGGGGAGCGCCACATCCCAAAGATTCCAGTCCCCAGCCGGATATTGAGGTGAGCTATGTCTGTCGATCAGATCACGAACTATCTAAAAATATCCGAACAAATCGGGAGCGGGGGCATGCCGACCCGCGACCAGCTGGCGGACGTACGGGATGCAGGCTGCGAGCGGGTGATCAACCTTGCGCTCGAAACCTCGCCCAATGCTTTGCGCGATGAAGCCGGTCTGGTACACGGTCTGGGGATGGAGTACGTGCATATCCCGGTGGTTTGGGAAGCGCCGCGGTTGGAGGACCTGGAGAAATTCTTTGCCGCCATGCAGGAGAGTGGGAACCGCAAGGTTTTCGTCCACTGTGTGATGAATATGCGCGTGACGGCCTTCCTGTTCCTATACCAGGTTATCTGCTGCGGGACGCCGGTCGAAGCTGCCCTGGGCTGGATGCGCCGGGTATGGGAGCCGGACCTGACCTGGCGAGCATTCATCCAGGCCGCGCTTGAAAAGTATGCGCTGACCCAAGAAGAGCCGGAATGGGATTTGGGAACAACAGGCTGATCGCTCCGGGGGATTATGGAAGATCGACAAAGATGCCCTGAATGCGGGACCGCCTGGAAACCAGGTGAGACCTGCCAGGATCACTTTTATCAGATGCTCTATTGGGAGAATGAAGACAATACGCTGGGGGTTGTTCACCACCTGATGGTCTTGTGCTACCATCTCCAGCATCCCAGTCTTTATGCTCCTGAGGGGCTGGCCTATGGCATGGGCCTGCTGAAAGAGTTCGTCGCGCTTGGGACCAGTCCCGCGGAAATCCGCCAGCGCAGCCGCGATAAAGTGGATTCGGGCAAGCGGAATTGGAAGATTAAAGGAACTCCGGCAGCGCGCGGTTCATACCCGCATCCGGTCCGCTGGCAAATGACCGCGGCGGACGTGGTCAGAGGCGGGATGGAGAACTATATCGAGAATGTGGAAGCCTGGGCGCGCCTGGTGTGGGAGCAGTTACAGACCTCGGGGAATCTCCCGCAGGCTGAGCTAAAGGATTACCTGGCCAAGAAATCAAGGGAGCGCAAATGAACACGATAATTTATCCACTGTATCCTGTTTTGGTTTTATTTTTGTGTGTCTTTGTGGATTAGAATTTTTTCTTTGTGATCCCTAAAGAGCGATCAAAAAAACTTCCAGGGGATGAACTGGAGGATCCAGGCGCCGGAGAACTGGGCCACGAGGGCTGCGGCCGCAGCGATTTCCAGGGGTTTTTGGAAAGACTGCTGGATCTCGATGTGGCCTTTCTGCCGGCGAACCCTGAGCAGAGGTGGGATGATCAGCAAGGCGGCTAACCCCAAGACCAGGAAAAGCACCCAGGTGGGGAAGAGATGCACGACAAAAACCGTCACCAGGGCTGAACTCACTCCCAGCGCGAGCAGGCTCATCATCAGCCAGAACGCTATACGCGGGCCGAGCAGGCTGGCGGTATGGGTCAGGCCGGCTTTGGCGTCTCCCTCCAGGTCGCGCAGCTCGTTGAACAGCTCGCCGTACAGGCTGATAGCGACGATAAACAGGAAGGGATAGATCCAACGGTTGAGCGGGCTGGGTTGGAAGGTGAAATAGGCAGCCAGGAACTGCAGACCCGCCAGCATCAGGCCGTGAGAGGCCAGGTCAAGGAACGGCTTATTCTTGAAGCGCACCGGCCGCCAGGAGTACAGGAACCCAAGCAGCAGGCAGATCGCCCCGATGACAAAAGGCCAGAAACCTAACAGAGCGTAGGTCAGGGTCGCCAGGGCGGCCACGATAAAGGAAGCGATTTTGGCCGAGCGGGGGGTCAGGTCGGCGCAGGAGACCGGGTTGCGTTTGAGCTTATGTGGGGTCAGGGCATCATCGGGAGCATCTTCGACGTCGTTGATCATAAAAGCAAACGCGACTGCCAGCCAGTTGGCAACCAGCACACCGGCCAACTGCCAGCCGAATACGCCGTTGGAGGCGGCAGCTCCAAGGAGGGTGGTGATGATGACAAAACAAAAATATTCAGTGCAGCGTGCCAGGCGAATATAGCCATTGATTTGCTTTCTCATTGCCGGGGCTCCTTTGCAATCTATAGAATTCTGCCAGGTGGTCCGGGGGCCGATGAGACAAACTGGGCTGATCCCGGTGATCATCAGTAGGGTGTTTTTTACAAGACGGATTTTCTGGAGTATACCAGATTTTATTGTGAAACACCGTCCAATAAGGAACGTTGCGAAATGCTGATTTGACATCAGATGTTAACAAAAGATTACCCGTTTCCCTACTTGAAAACCCAAAAAAAGTCCCTATAATGTTACCTAATAGATTGCCCGGCGTTCAAAGCGTGCGTATTGGCGCCGGTTTACTTTATATCTTTCCAGGATCGTCTGACCAAATTACCAGGCGGTTAGTCATGGCCTGCTTCCACAAGGGAAGCTGGGATAGGCCAGTGCATACCCTGGCCAGGGGGAGGATGTCTGGACAAGTGAAAGAGCAGGTGTAGCATGCATGTGCCTCCAATCCGAACCGATCAGCTCCCTGATAGACCTTATGGTCCCGAGAGCGATGCCTGCGCGATCTATCTGAGCGCGCGAAAATATGGGCAGAGCACCTTTGGGACGCTCAAACGAGCCATTGGCGCGCTGGTCCAGATGGGCCACCGCACCGGGTTTGTCAATGGGGAGGGAGATGGCGCCGGGGTGCAAACCGATATCCCGCGCCGGTTATGGAACCGCAAGCTTAGCCAGGCCGGGCTGCGCGCTTCGCTCTCCGGTCATCCCGGCTTCTGGGTCGGTCATTTGTTTGTCACGGCTTCCGCCGATACTGCGGAACTCCACGACGAGATCTATACCCGTTTTGACAAGGCCGGGTTGAACCCCATCTACCAGCAGCCGGGACGCACCCGGCGCGAGCTACTGGGCGGCAATGCGCGCGGCAACCCGCCAAATTTCTGGCAGATAGCCGGGTACTCCGAAGCCGCCGACCCGGACCTGGCCCAGCGTCTGCTGGCCGTCCAGGTTGGCCTCGAGAGTGACTACCCGATCCATTTTCTGTCTTTATCCGCGCATGTGGTGGTCTACAAAGTCCGCGGCTCAGTAGAGACCCTCTCACGCTATTATCCCGATCTGCAGGACCGCAATTATGACACCTCAGTGGTGCTCAGCCACGCGCGGTACTCGACCAATACCGTTTCCAATTTCGAGCGCGCACAACCCTTTGCCATCCTGGGCCATAACGGAGAGATCAACACGATTACCCGCTTACGCCTGGAGGCGGCCCAAATTGGGGCGGTGCTGCCTCACAACGGATCGGACTCACAGGACGTCGACCGTACCATCCAGACCCTATGCGTTGATTTCGGCCTGGATCTGATCGAGGCCATGGAGACCATCTTCCCGCCCGTACCCTACGAGCTGGAGCAGTTCTCCCCGGAACTGCGCGCTGTGTATACCCGCGTCCGGCAGGGCTTTGGCCCATATGCCCAGGGACCGGCGGCCATCCTGGCTCGCTACCAGAACAGCATCGTAGCCAGTGTGGATGCGGTCGGGCTGCGCCCGTTGTGGTTTGTGGAGACCGAAAAGGAATACGTGTTTAGTTCGGAGCGCGGCGCGCTGCCCCTGGAGGTAATGGTAGCGGACCCGCAGCCGTTGGGTCCGGGAGAAAAGATGGCTATCCACCTGCAGCGCGGGGAAAACCCCGAGATCCTGAACCATGCGCAGATCCGCATGCACGTCATGGAAACTGCCTTCAAACGCGAAGCGCCGCAGCTTGCTCGCCAGTATTGGACAGGCTGGGAGCACGCCGGGAGAACGGTAACCCCGGGCCGGCCGGATATGCGCGAGATCATCAGCGCTTACGTCACCGCCGGGGAGGAAGCGGCCGCGCTCACCGGCCCTGAACCCCACGAAACCATGGGGATGCCGTGGGAGAACCCGGAGCTGCAATTTGAGATCAACCCGGCGGTCCTGGCGGCCAACGGCTGGCATTCCGAACACCTGCAAGATATTGCCGATATGGTTTTGGAGCGTAAAGACATCAGCTCGCTGGGATACGACGGCCCGTTGGCAGTCCTCAACCGCCACCGGGTCAATGTAGCCGATTATTTCAAAGAGACCGTGGCGGTGGTGACCAACCCGGCTATCGACCGGGGCAGGGAAATGGAGGTTTTTTCCACCAGCAGCCTGCTGGGCTCCAGCCCGGCTGTGGGACAACCGCCGGACCCGCAGGACCGCATGGTCTCTCTCAAGGTGCCCATCTTGACCGGTGGGATCCCCGACTTATGCGATGCGCAGACCGCCCGGGCCGCCGCGGAACGCTTTGGCACGCTGTCCATCGAACAACTCCTGGAAGTATTCGATGGGTGTATAGCCTGGCTGCAGCTTGGCGTGCTGCCGGGTGAAACCGTGCGCTCGGCGATCGACCGGTTGGGCCGCGAAGCGGTAGAAGCCGTGCTGGCCGGAGCGCAGTGCCTTGTGCTGGATGACACGGAAACCATTGCCCGCGGTCTGGGTTGGTTGGACCCCCACCTGGCGACCAGCCAGATCGACGAAGCCCTGCGCCAGGCCGGCCGCGACCGGCGGCGCAACCTGCGCCGGCGGGCCGGTCTGGTGGTACGCAGTGCAGCCATCCGCAGCCTGCACGACCTGGCCCTGTTGAGTGGTTTTGGGGCAGACGCCATGCACCCGTATGCCATGCTGGCCAGCGCGGCAGTCAAAGCCGACCCAGAGCCGGCCTTATCCTCTGGCAGGGAGGACCCTCAGCCTGACCCTCTCCCAAAGGCAGAGGGAAAGAAGCCGACCCTGGCGGAGACCCAGGAAAACCTGCTCAACCATATCAAGATCGGGTTAGAAAAAGTGATTTCGACGATGGGCTGCCACGAGCTTCGCGGCTACGGCCGGGTGTGCAGCTCGATCGGTCTGGCCCCTTCAGTAGCGGCTGTTCTGCAAACGCCCAATTTCTTTGGCAGCGAGACGGCCGGGCTGACCTGGGACCGGCTCGATCAGGAAGCGGCCGCCCGCGGCCAGGAACTTCAGCAGAAGAATGTGGGCCGTTCGCTCGACCGGGTGGATCATTTCTTCCCCAAGCTGTGGAAAAAGATCGGGCAGTTTACCAACCAGCAGGCCAATTATGCCGATTACCTCAGCCTGTTCAACGATCTCAAGCAGGAGATCCCGGTCGCACTGCGGCACGTGATCGGTTTGAAAGCCGCGGACAGCCCGGCGGCGCCCGAAGAAGTGGATATCAGCGTCCGTGATTACAGCCTGCCTTTTGTGATCGGGGCCATGTCTTTTGGCTCGCAGGGTGAGAATTCGTTCCGCACGTACGCGCACGCCGCCTCGATCCTCAATATTATCTGTGTCAACGGGGAGGGCGGAGAGCATCCCAAGATCATGGGCGCCTATAAAAAGAACCGCGGGCAGCAGGTGGCGTCCGGGCGCTTTGGGGTGAATGCCCAGTTCCTCAATTCGGCGGCGGTCCTGGAGATCAAGATTGGCCAGGGGGCCAAACCCGGCGAAGGTGGCATGCTGCCGGCCTATAAAGTGACCCCGGCGGTGGCTGAAGCCCGCCGCACCCCGCCCTATGTCTCGCTGCTCTCGCCATCCAACAACCACGACCTGTATTCGATCGAAGACCTGGCGCAGCTGATCGAGGAGCTGAAAGTGGTCAATCCACAGGCGCGCATCTCGGTTAAATGCCCGGTGGTCCCGGGGATCGGCGTGATCGCGGTGGGGATCGTCAAGGCCGGCGCGGACATCATTAATTTGAGCGGTTACGACGGAGGCACCGGGGCGGCGCGCAAACATGCCCTCCAGTTCGTGGGGCTGCCCGCGGAAATCGGGGTGATCCAGGCGCACCGCGCGCTGGTCGAAGCCGGGCTGCGCCATAAAGTAGAGATCTGGTGCGACGGCGGGATGAAGACCGGCGAGGATGTGGTCAAGATGGTTCTGTTGGGCGCCAACCGGGTAGGGTTCGGAACCATGGCGATGGTGGCGATCGGCTGCTCGGTCTGTCACAAATGCGAAGAAGGCACCTGTCACGTAGGTATTGCCACGCAGATCCAGACCGTTGAGGAGGCCAAGGAGAAGGGGCTCAAAGTCTTCTCTGCCCTGGAATATGAACGGGCGGTGGAGCGGCTGGTGCGGATGTTTACCGAAATGGGAGAGGAAGTGCGCGGGATTACGGCCCGCCTGGGCGCCACCCGTCTGCAGGACCTGGTTGGGCGCGGCGACCTGTTGGAACAGGTACAGCTGAGCGAGCGGGTCGATCTTTCTCCCATGTTCGCAGCCATACCCATCTCTGACCGGCCAAACCTGGAGGCGGGTATCGGCCGGCTGCTGGTCCGCCCGCGCAACAACCTGACCTGCCTGGTCAGCGATCTGATTGCCAGGACGGTGTTGGAAGAGGGTGAGAGCGAGATCACCTACCAGGATTCAGTGATGGCGATCGACCGGGCGCTGGGTTCGCATATCGTGGGCGCCCTTTCGCGCCAGCCCGAGCTCAGGCAGCGCACCGAGCGCCTGCACCTGCGTTTTGGACCCTCCTCGATCGCCGGGAACGGGTTTTCAGCCTGGGTTTCCGCGCCGCTGGACGTGTTGATCGAGGGCGGGGCGCAGGACGGCACCGCCAAGGGCGCTTCGGGCGGACGGGTGGCTGTACTCAAGGGCATCAACCACGACGGCCTGCGCATCGACGGCAGTGTGGGCAAGAGCTTTGCCTACGGCGCACAGCAGGGTGTACTGATCGTACAGGGCAATGCCGATTCTCGCGCCTGCATCCGATTATCCGGTGCGGATGTGATCCTGGGTGGCGAGATTATCGCCCCACTGAGCGAGGAAGACTTGCGCGGGTCGACGCGCGCAAACTTGAAAGGGTTTGCGTGTGAGTATATGACTGCCGGGCGGGTGGTGATCCTGGGCGACCCCGGACCCTATGCTTTTTCGGGGATGGCGGGCGGGGTGGTGTACCAGATGCTGACGCCGGTCTTTGGCTTCGACGCGCAGGCTGTGGCCCAGCGCATCGCCTTGGGTGCTCAGGTGGAGATCCAGCCGATCGACGTGGGGGATGCGCACCAGATCCAGGAGCTGCTCGAGCACTACATCGAGGCGCTGGAGCAGTCTTACCAGTACGATATGGTCGAGCACATCCGCTATATCAGCGAAGAGGCCGTCATCCTGGACCGTTTTGTCAAAGTGGTGCCTCAGGGCAGCCCCGCGCCAAAACCGGTGGCCGTCCCATCGACGACCCAGGTGGCAGACGCCGTACCGCGGTAAATAAATGTAGAACAAACTGTCTAGTTTGTTCACCGGTTGCCCCCGCGCAAACTGGACAGTTTGCGCTACATCAACCCATCAACTTCCGGTTGAGCTCGCGGACGGTAGCGGTGTGGTTGATCAGCTCCTGGCGCAGCCGCTCGGTATCCTCCCCGTAGCGCATACGGCGGGCCAGAAAGGAAAACTCTTCCCCATTTTCCGCCGGGATGGCCACGTCGCGCGAGTTGCCGCGCACTACCCGCAGCGAATCGATAAACCAGCGCAGGAAGGTATGCGCTTTGCGAATGCGGGTGTAATCCTCTTCAGATAAAATCCCGGCCCGGTACAGGGCAGCCATCGCCTCGCGGGTGTTGGTCTGGCGGACATCCGCCCGGTCATGACCGTGGGTGATTTGCAGCCCCTGGACGAGATACTCGACATCCACCAGCCCGCCCAGGCTGTATTTCAAATTAAACGTCCCTCCGTGAACCAGGTGGCGGAGCTGCCGCTCGCGCATCGCGCGCATGGCGGTAATGTCAAAGGTCTCGCCGGTATAGACGTACTCATCGCGCAGCGCAACGATCTGTTTGCCGAAGAGCTCGTCGCCGGCCACCGGGCGCAGTTTGACCAGGGCCTGCCGCTCGTAGGCCCAGGCGGGTCCGCCTGGAGAGAAATAGCGCCGGAAAGATTCCAGCGAAACGGCCATGCTCCCGGCCTTGCCATACGGGCGCAGCTGCAAATCCACTTCGAAGATTCCTTCCCGGCGGGCGCGCATGGCGGCCACATAATTCTCCACCAGTTTTTCAAAAAATTCAGCCGTGGTGATCTCGCGAGGACCGCTGGTCCGCCCGTTATCCTCGTAGATAAACATCAGCTCGATATCCGAGGCAAAACCCAGCTCTCGCCCGCCAAATTTTCCCAGGGCTGCCACGCTCATCTGCGAGGGCGCGCCGTCTCCGCGCAGCGGGTTCCCGTATACCAGGCGCAGGTCCTCGTGGCAGAGGTGGAAGGTGGTGTTGGAGACCACCTCCGCCAGGTCGCTCAGCTCGCCGGCAAATTCCCAGAACTCGCGGGTATGGCCCAGGATATGGCGCATGTCGATGCGGAACATCTCGCGGTCGCGCCAGAGGGTTAAAACGTCGACCCAGGCGGGGTTGTCGCTCGGCTCCTGGGGGCCGGCATGAACCTGGCCTAGCTCGCGGCCCAGCTCGTTTTGCAGGTCGGCGCGGGTTTTGGAGGTTTCGAGCGCGTCTGTATCGGTAACCACCGGGAAAAGGTTGGCGTACTGCATGCGCAGGAAATCATCCCATAAAAAGTCGCTCACCCCAAGCACGCGCGCCAGGGCCTGGAGAACTTCCGGGCGCTGCACCGAGGCCAGCTCGTAGGTCCAATTGGGACGGTGGAAAAGCTGGTCGATAAAATCGCGGAAATGTACCAGGGCCGATTCCGGGTTGGGTGAGAAGGGCAGCAGGTGGGTAAAATGTTTGATCAAGACGGTTGCCGCGCGCAGCTCGCGCTGTTTTTCGGGGTCACTGACCTTACGCCCGTGCGAATCGGTTACGAAAAGCACGTCCTGCGCCCGGCTGCCAATGGTATCGATCATCACCCGGTCGATGTAGATCCCGCTGACCGCCAGCGCGTTGGTGAACTCGTACAAAAAGCCGATGGTATCGGGAGCATCGATGCGCAGCACAGTCTCCTCGTCGCTGGATTCGTTATCGATCTCGATGTTGATCGGATACAGCGCCGGGATGGGTATGCCGGTCCCGGAAGAGGATTCGAGTTTCTGCAGGCGGGTGGCCACCCGCCGGGCCAACTCGCCCTGGATTTCCTGGCGCTGTCCGGAGCGCGCCATCCGCTGGTAGTTGACCAGGTCGGCAGCATATTGGACCCAGGTTTCCGGGGCAACGTGTACATCCTCGGTGGTCTGGACCTTGAACACATCCACGATTTTGCGGCGCGTTTCCCGGGGAGACTCGGGTTCTTTGACCGGCTCGTAGGTAAAAGCCTCACCGCTGAGAATGTTCAACCCATAGACAAACAACAGGCCGGTGATCGCGGACAGCTCGCCGGGAAAGTCATAAGCAACCACGGTCACCTGCCAGGCGCCGTCCTCCAGCGGAGCCGCATCCACCTCGACCGGGTTCTCCTGGCTCAAGCGGGCTGCGAGCGCCGCGTGACGGGCAATCTCCTCGGCCGAATACACCTCTGTATACGAGGGGGCCATGCGGTCCACATGGCGGTGGATCTGGTTTGGATGGGTCTGGCCGGCGTCCAGTTTGGAGGTTGGGATGGAATCGGGATCAGTTTTCATCGCGGATCCTCCTACATAGCGCAAATATACCGCGCGGATGGCGGCGCCGCGCTGCTGGTAGCGTTCGATAAACTGGCGTCCCGGTTCGTTCCCGGAAAATCCCAACCGGCGCGCCAGGGATTCGATCGCCGCCGAATTTTCGGGCAGGCTGTGGGTCTGGCGGTAGTCCATCAACTGCAGGAAATGTTCGATGGTGCGCAGGAATACGTAGCCTTCCGAAAGGATGCGGTATTCGTCCGGCCTGATCAGGCCGGCAATCGACAGCCGCACCAGGGCGTCCAGGGTAGTGGGGGAATAGAGGTCGGGCTGCGCGGCTCCATAGGCAAGCTGCAAAAATTGTACAGTAAACTCGACATCGCGGATCGAGCCTTCGCCGAGCTTGACCTCACCCCATTCGCGCCCGTTCTGGCGGAGCTGATCCTCCGTGCGCTGTTTCATGGCAAAGACCGCCGACTGCAGTTCAGAAAAAGAACTGCCGTAGAGAACCGGCCGCACCTTGTCGAGCAGCGCCCGCCCGGCGGCCGTATCCCCGGCGATGGCGCGCGCCTTTAGTAAGGCCTGTTTCTCCCACAGGCGCGCACTGCGTTCCAGATAGTTGAGATAGCCCGGGATCGTTGTGACCAGCGGGCCTACCCGGCCCCAGGGCCGCAGGCGCATATCGACCCGGTAAAGGAAGCCTTCCGCGGTTGTGCGCGCCAGGGCGTCGATCAATTTTTCGCCGATGCGCTGGGCCATCAAAGGGTCGGAAGGGGCGATAAAGAGCAGATCGATATCCGAGCTGTAATTCAGTTCGCGCCCTCCCAATTTCCCCATCCCCAATACGATAAGCTGGTTGGGGGCGCCGTTGACCTGGGCGGCAGCCAGCTTGAGACAGGCGCGCAGGACGGCGTCCGCCAGGTTCGAGAGCTGGCGGGTGACCGCGGGGAGGTCATACAGGTCGAGCAGATCGCAGGTGCCGATGCGCAGCATCTCTTCGCTCTGGAAACGCCGGATCCCATCCAGGGCTTCAGCGGGATCCAAGGCAGCCGAGATCTCGGTTTGAACCTCACTGTACAGCTGTTCCACGCTTTTTGGCCGCGCCAGGCGGCGGTAGGCCAGGAGGCGTTCGAAGGATCCCGGGTTTCGCAGCAGGATCTCGGTGAGGAACTGGCTGCCGGAAAACAGGCGCACCAGGATCTCGACGGCGCGCGGGTTGGCAGCCAGCACTTCGAGTACGTGCAGCGGATCGTCAAAGCGGCTGGCCAGGTGCTCCAGGTTGGCCATCACCCGGCCCGGGTCCGCGGCGTTGGCCAGCATCCCGGCCAGGTGCGGGAGGACGGAGATCAGCAGCGCCTCACCGCGCGGTCCTTTGGCCAGCCGGCTGGCCGCGTGGTAGATTTTCTGGTATTCGGTGGGAATGGTCGATTCCATTGTGAAGATTCTACCCCACCCCGGCCCTCCCCGCAAACGTGGAGGGAGGACGAGCATGGTAGGGGAGCCTTCCTCCCCCGTTTGCCCAGCCGTGGGTGGCTGCCCGCAGGGTGGAAGCCGGCAAGCAGGCTCATATACTTAGCGGATATGCGCTTGCCGCAAAAGCCAACCCCACCTCCCTGACGAGTACATCCACTGGACAGAACACCAGGATCTACGACCCGCAAACGGGGAGGGAGGGATTCGTTCGGATGCGCTATCGGCACCTATGGCAATATGCAGGCAGTGATGATATTACACTCGCGAATATTACCCGGATGGGTACTGGAAAGAGGATGATGCGGTCATTATAATGACCGCATCATAATTTATTTGGAACGATGTTCACTCAGCCCTGTCCTTTGCCAAAGGACGAGCTTTCAATCTGTTGATTTGGAGAAGAAAATATGGCCAAAACCGTTGCAGATGTAATGAAATTGAAGTCGGATGTAAAAATGGTCGATCTGCGTTTTGTCGACATGCCCGGGACCTGGCAGCATTTCAGTATTCCGGCAACCGAAATGCACGAATCCCTCTTCGAAGACGGGATCGGTTTTGACGGGTCATCGATCCGCGGGTTCAAGGAAATCCATGAATCGGATATGCTCCTGATGGTAGACCCGACTTCAGCCTTCATCGATGAAGTCTTGGAGGTCCCTACCCTGGTGATGATCTGTGATGTTTACGACCCGATCACGCGCCAGCCCTACTCCCGCGATCCACGCTTTGTAGCGCGTAAGGCAGAGGCTTACCTCAAACAAACCGGGCTGGCCAAAACCAGCTATTGGGGTCCGGAAGCTGAATTCTTCCTGTTCAACGATGTCCGCTATGGCGGTGGGATCAATTCATCCTTTTATTACATCGACAGCGTCGAAGGTTGGTGGAACAGTGGATCGGATTCCCATCCCAACCTGGGCGGCCAGATCCAACCAAAACGAGGTTATTTCCCGGTGCCCCCAACGGATACCCAGCAGGATGTGCGCAGCAAGATCGTCCTGGCCCTGATCGCGGCGGGGGTAGATGTCGAAGTGCACCACCACGAAGTAGCCACGGCCGGCCAGGCGGAGATCGATATGCGTTTTGACACATTGACCCGCATGGCAGACAAGGTCATGATCTACAAATATCTGGTTAAAAACGTCGCTCGCCAGAATGGGCTGACCGCTACTTTTATGCCCAAACCGATCTTTGGCGATAATGGCAGCGGTATGCACGTACACCAGAGCCTGTGGAATGACGATCGAAATGTTTTTTACGATGAGTCGGGTTATGCCCAGCTTTCTGATATGGCCAAATACTATATTGGCGGCCTGCTCAAGCATGCTCCCGCCTTACTGGCGCTGGCAGCGCCTACGACCAATTCTTACCGGCGGCTTGTACCGGGATATGAAGCTCCTGTCAACCTGGCCTATTCGCAGCGCAACCGCTCGGCTATTTGCCGCATCCCGGTATATTCCAAGAGCCCCAGGGCAAAGCGTATCGAATTCCGCGCGCCGGATCCCTCTTGTAATCCTTACCTGTGCTTCTCCGCGTTGATGATGGCCGGTCTGGATGGGGTACAGAACCGCATCGACCCGGGTGAGCCGGTGGAAAAAGACCTGTACGAGCTGCCATTCGAAGAAGCCAGAATGATCAAGCAGGTTCCGGGTTCGCTCGGAGACGTTTTGGACGCGCTCGAGCGCGACTGCGATTTCTTGCTGCGCGGCGATGTGTTTACCACCGACCTGCTCGAGGCTTATATCGAGTACAAGCGCCAGAACGAGCTGGACCCGGTGCGCATGCGGCCCCACCCGTACGAATTTACCCTGTATTACGATATCTAGAACGTCAATCCAGGCTTGAGGTTTTATTGCGGCACTCTCCTTCAACCAGCATGCCGCGCATCCGGTGTCGATCGAATACCGGTGCGCGGCATGCTTCGCAAACCGGATCACTGCGCTACATGTTGAACAAACTGTTAGTTTGTTCCCCCGGCTGGCCTGGAATCCAGCCGATCTACGCCAAATCATGTAGACTTACACCGGCGCAAACTAACAGTTTGCGCAACATGTAGAACGAAGCCTTAGTTTGTTGAGATATCTTATAATTCAGTATGTCCTCTGATCGAGAGATTACATCCATTGACACCCGTGTTACCCAGGCGCTGGCAGATCTAAACCGGGTTGGCGAGGCGATCAACCGGCCCGGGGCAGGTGACAGCCTGCGCCTGGCGGATATCCTGCGGTTGATCGTGAAGGGCGCCGCACGGTTAATCCCTGAAGGCCAGGTGGTAATTGCCGCATATGATCCGGCCGTTTCTGGGTTTGATGCGGATCTCACCATCACTGCAGGGAGCTGGGAATCTCCCCGGCCCGAAAGCCTGTACCTGCGCGCGATCGAGGAGCGCCGCACGATCCTTTCTTGGGAAGAGCCCAACCCGGAGGAAAGCGATCTTTCTTCCAGCGCCTGTCTTCCGCTGCTGGCCGGCGGGCAGGGGGTGGGTATATTGTCTGTTACCCTACCGGAAAAGCGCCCGTTGGATGGGGTAGACCTGCTGCTCCTGGCCAATTTTGCGAACCTGGCGGGTACGGCCATGCTGCAGTCGCGAAGCCTGGCCAGCGTCCACCGCGACCTGGCGCGGAAAGACGAAGAATTGAAACAGCTGCGCCGCACCGGGCTGCTGATTTCTTCCCGGCTGCGCCTGGAGGAGACTCTGGAGGCCATCCTGCAAATGGCACTGGAGGTCACCAATGCGCAGTATGGCATATTTCGTTTGATGGATAAGACCGGCCAGTTCCTGATCACGCGTGCGATTGCCGGAGAACAACTGGCCCGCCCGATGATAGAAGCCCTGCCAAATGATACCCACAGCGTGATGGGTTGGGTAGCGCGCACCCGCCAGCCGGTGTGTATCGCGGATCTGCATGAAGAACCCTGGCGCAGCGTGTATTATCCGCTGGATGCTGCCCTGGAAATGCGCGCCGAATTGGCCGTACCCTTGATCAGCGCCAGCGGCCGCTTAGAAGGAGTGCTAAACCTGGAAAGTCCGCGGGTTGGAGCCTTTACCGAGCAAGACAGTCACCTGCTCCAGGCGATGGCAACCCAGGCGGTTATCGCAATCCAGGAAGCCCGCCTGCTGGATGTGCTGCAGGAGGTGGCTCAGCTTCTACTGACGCAGCCCGGCCACAAGGTTCACAAACGGCTGGTCGAACTGGCTTGCGATCTCTTGAACGGCGATACCAGCGCGATCTGGATCTTGAAAAACGGCCAGCTGGTCCTGCAGGCTGCCAGCGGCAGCCTGCAGCCCCGTGAAAACCTGGCAGTTGAAGACAGCCTGGCCGGGAAGGCGATCGGCGCGCGTGGTGCGAAAACCGCCGTCGGAACCGGGCAGGCCTGCCCGGATTTGGTCCGCCCTGAGGACTGCAGCTCGGCCCTGGCTGTCCCGCTGCTGGCCGGGGATACCAGCGATCCGGTGGGCGCCTTTTCGGTCTACAGTTCGGGGGTCGAACCGGGGCGTTTTGCCGAATCGGAATGGGATATCAAGGTGCTTACCTGTCTGGCATACTATGCCGCCCTGGCCGTCCAGTCTACCGCTCGCCAGGAGGCGCTCCGCTCGGCCCAGGAACAGCGCGCGGTCGCCGAAACCTTTGCGGTCATTGGTGACATCGCGGCTAACGTACTCCACCATCTGAATAATAAAGTAGGCACTATCCCGGTCCGCATCCAGGGGGTGCGCGATAAGGCCCGTCCCGCATTGGAATCAAACCCTTATCTGGCCAGCAATTTGAACGAAATCGAACGGTCGGCCAACGAAGCTATGGCAGCCGTACGGGAGAACCTCTCGCACCTGCGCCCGATCAACCTGGCAGAGGTCGATGTGGCCAGCAGTATCAACGCGGCTGTCGAAGCAGCCCGCCTGCCCGTCTCGATCCAGCTCCGCATCGAGACGCTAACTACTCTCCCGCCGGTTCTGGCCGGACAGCGCACGCTGACCCTGGTCTTCACCAACCTGCTGTCGAATGCGGCAGATGCAATGCGCGGTCTGGGTAGTATCTCCATCAGCGGCACAGCCGTAGATGGCTGGGTCGAGATCATCTTGAGTGACAGCGGACCGGGGATCGCTCCGGAGCTGCATGACCGGATCTTCGAGTTGAACTATTCCGGGCGCGGGCAGGCGCGCGGATCGAGGCTCGGTTTTGGGTTGTGGTGGGTAAAGACCCTGATGGCGCGCCTGGGCGGATCGGTGACGGTTGAGAGCGATGGAGTCCACGGCGCCACTTTCCGCCTGAAGCTGCCCGCAGTGGAGAACCGTTGATGAAGTCTGTACATCCGCGCGCACTGATCGTTGAAGACGACCGCGCCTGGCAGGAGATCCTCAGTGAGATCCTGGGAGACTCGGGGCTGGCAGTCGATGTGGCTCCTTCTCTGGAAACTGCGTTGGGAGTGCTGCGCGCGTACCCGCACCGCCTGGCGGTGGTTGACCTTTCATTATCCGGGAAAGATCCGCATAACCAGGATGGCCTGCGAGTCCTGGAAGCCGTCCGCATGCAGGACCCGGGCTGTACCGCGGTGCTGCTGACCGGTTTCGCAACGGTGGAGCTGGCGGTCAGCGCGCTCACCCAATATGGGGCTTTCACCTGCTTGCAGAAAGAGAATTTTCAACGCAGCCATTTCCGCGAAATCGTTCACCGGGCGCTGGCCAGCGCCCCCCAGTCGCGCAGCCCACGCACCGAATCGCGCTCGGGCGGAATGGAGATACCCGGGACGAACCTGTTGGGAGAAGAACGCCCGGGTGGGATCGGCGATAAGGCCCTGGTGGTCGAGGATGACGCCGGTTGGCGTTCCATCCTGTTCGAGCTCCTGGCAGACAATGGCTACCAGGTGCGTCTGTGCGGCAGCTATGGAGATGCGTTGGGCTGGCTGCGCCGGGAGAAGTTCAACCTGGCAGTCATCGATCTATCATTGGGCGGTTCCGAAGGTTGGACCCCGGAAGAGCCGCAAACCGTCTTAGAAGGATATCGTTTGCTTGAGGTGGCCCGCCAGGAAGGGATTCCATCTATCGTGGTCAGCGGCGTGGCAGCGCCAACAGAGATCGAACGCGTTTACCGCGAGCAGGGAGTGTTTGCTTTCCTTGAAAAACAGGCCTTTGACCGGCACACCTTTTTAAGGACGGTAAGAGATGCCCGGGCAAGCGCGCTAGCGGGGGATAAGCTGGAAAGTTTGACGGAACGCGAACGTGAGATCCTGGAACTGCTTGCCCAGGGGAATACCAACCAGGAGATTGCCGATCGCCTGGTGATCTCGATCAATACCGTTAAGCGGCATCTTAAGGCAATCTTTCGTAAGCTGGAAATCCACACTCGTTCAGCCGCGGCGGCCAGAGCGGCCGGGTCCAGAGTCGCAAGGGATGCGGGGGAATAGTGTCCGGTGTGAATGAACTCCAACCCCAGGGGAGCACATCAGAGGAAAAGTTTCCGGTTTGAATTGAGTATATGGAGGAGAACAATGAGGGGCAAAACCGTCCTGGTCACCGGATCGACGGATGGGATTGGCAAACAAAGCGCGCTCGACCTGGCGCGCCTGGGCGCACGGGTAATCGTACACGGCCGGGATCAGTCGAAAGTCCTTTCCACCGTAGAAGAGATCCGGCGCAAGACTGGGGGAGTTGTCGAATGGGTAGCGGCGGATTTTTCGGCCCTGGCGCAGGTGCGCCGTATGGCTGCAGACGTAGCTGAGCGATATTCAAGACTGGACGTTTTGATCAACAATGCCGGCGTCTTCATGCCAAAACAACAGCTCAGCCAGGATGGGTTCGAGCTGACCCTGGCGGTCAATCACCTGGCGCCGTTCCTTTTGACGAACCTGCTGATTGGTTTGCTGCGTTCAAGCGTGCCTGCCCGGGTGGTCAATGTCAGTTCGACAACCCACCAGAGTGCGCGGATGGATTTGGATGACCTGCAGGGCAAGCGGCGCTACAGCGGATATTCCGCCTATGGGTTATCCAAACTGGCCAACATCCTTTTTACCTATGAGCTGGCTCAGCGCCTGGAGGCTGCCCAGATCACGGTCAACGCTCTCCATCCGGGGGTAATCCAGACGAAAATGCTGCGCGAAGGATACCCTGGGATCCACGGCGCGGGCCTGGAGGAGGGCGCTGAGACATGCGTATACCTGGCCAGTTCCCCGGAAGTCGAAGGCGTGACGGGGAAATATTTTATCCGCAAGAAGTCAGTCCCATCTTCCAAAGAAACCTACAACCGGCAGCTGCAGAGCCGGTTATGGGAAATCAGCGCGGGTTGGGTGGGGTTAGATATTCCGAATTGAGGGTAAAATAAAGCAGAGTCACCGGCGGCCGGAAATTTTATCGAATTTGCCACCATCACAGAGGGATCAGGGAAGGGCTCGCTATGTTGTGTCAAAAGTGCGGAACGCAGGTACCCGACCGGGCGAACTACTGTTGGAAGTGTGGAAAACCTGTCCGCCCCGGGATAAAGGAAACCGAGGAAGAACGTTGGGAAACCTGTGAAGTCGTGTACCAGAACGGCGAGAATAACGAAAGTAGTTGTTTTGCCGCTAAAGCCATTGGCTTGTATGGGGTGTATATTTTTGGGACGTCTTCCGCTTTCCACAGCACGCAAGATCCTGACCATCGCAACAACGATCACACGGCCAAGTTGGATCTCCTCATCAACCGGCTGGTCGAAGCAGGTTGGGAACTTGTGCCCGACCACGGACCCGATTGGTGGAACCACCGTTTTCGCCGCCGGATTCCATCTGCGCCGGCGAAGTAGTTAGAGCAAGGGATGGTTGATTTCCGTTTTTCACGCCGCCACCTGGCATTTGCCGCCGGGTTGGCTGTAATGCTAATTTTCATTTTAGTTTATCTGCCCCGCGAAACGGTCACCGCACTGCTGCGGGGTTTCTTCGCTCAACGGTTGTTGGTGACCCTCCTGCTGCTTTTTTGCCTGGTGACCCTCTCGTTATTGTGGTCTGTGGGGCAGCGGTTGGATACCTGGATCTTCCTCTTCTTTAATATTAGAGGCAACCGGCCGGCCTGGTTGGATTTTGCCATGATTGGGGTGACCCAGGTTGGGAATGGGGTGCTGGCTTTCGCCCTGGCGGGTTTCTTCTACCTGAGCGGTCTGCGCCGCCTGGCTTTGCTCACCATCCTGGGGGTGCTCACGCTCTGGCTGGTCGTCGAAACCGTTAAGGCGTTGACCATCCGGGCAAGGCCGTTTATTTCACTGTCCAATACACGCGTCCTGGGCTGGAAGGAAAGGGGGATGTCTTTTCCCAGCGGACATACCGCCCAGACTTTCTTCCTGGCGGCCTTTTTCAGCCACGCATTTCAGTTTTCTCCATGGTGGACGACCGGGCTGTATATCGTGGCGGTGTTCGTAGGTTTTACGCGGGTCTATGTGGGGGTGCATTACCCGCGGGATGTAGTGGCCGGGGCGATCCTGGGCAGCGTGTGGGGGATTATCGCCATTCTGACCGACCCCTACCTGATCGGCGCTCTTGGATAATCTTTTGTAATACTTTCCCATCTCAACCATAGTATCTCATAAGAATGAACATCGAACAGGAAGAACGGTGACCGAGCCGGCTTTGACTTATTCTCCCGAACCTGGATCTCTGGCTGAAGACGACCGGCTGGCTCTGGCTGCCGCGGGCGACGATCCCAGGGCGTTTGCCGCCCTGTATGACCGCTACTTTTCACGGGTGTACAACTACATTCGTTTCCGCTGCACCAATGCGGATCTAAGCGATGACCTGACCGCCCAGGTATTCGAGCGGGCTCTTGAAAAGATCCTGACCTTTGACGCGGATCGCGGGTCTTTTGGGGGCTGGTTGTTTGGGATTGCCCGCAACACGGTCAACGCTCATTGGCGATCGGGGTTCTGGAGGCTGTGGCTCCCGGAAGAGCGTTTGCACAGCTATCCTTCCGGAGACCCCACCCCAGAGGAAAACCTGGTTAGCCAGGAGAGCCGGAATGCTCTGTTGGAGGCTGTACGCAGGTTGGGGGAGCGCGAGCGGGAGCTGGTCAGCCTCAAATTTGGCGCTCGCCTGACCAACCGGCGCATCGCCGAGGTTTGCGGAATGAGCGAGAGCAACGTGGGCGTGACCCTTTTCCGAGCCGTACAAAAGCTGAGGGTCCGCCTTGAGGGAAGTAACAAAGGTAAATAAATATGGACGAGCGCGAGCAATCCAAACGATATAACCAGGAGCTGGAACGGGCAATCCGTGAAGGCAAACAGCGGGATTCCAAGATGGATCCGATTACCCGCGCTCTGCTGCAGACGGACTTCAGCTCCGAGAGCCGCGTTAGGGATCCATTAAAGGAAAGCTTAATTCGGAAATCCGCTCAGCAGATTGCCGAACAAAATCGGAGGAGGAGGCTTGGTATGGGTTTGAAATGGATCTTTCGGGCAGCGGTAGTGGTGGGTGTGATTGCTCTGGCGGTGCTGGGTTTCGATCGGGTCTACCGCCTGGGGTTGGCGCCGCAGGCAACCCAGACGGTGGGTGTGGTTTCGACTGGTCCGGTCCTGGAAACACCACCTGTAGCCGCAACCGAAGCCCAGGCAGAGCCAACCGCCACACCCCAAACCACCTCCATACCCGGGCCGGCCGTAGCCCCTATCGTAACCGCAGGCCAGGTCGTGGAATTACAGTGGTCCCTGGATGGGCAGTGGTTGGGGTTCAAGACTCGGACCCAGGAACAGGCTGACCAGGCACCCGCCGGGCCGGGAACTGTATCTCCAGAAGAATGGACAGTGAATTTTCTCAACCCTCGCACGGGCGAAAGCTGCCAGTATGCCATGGAAAACCCCCAGGGTTTGAAGATCGGCGAATGGTATACCTGGCGGGCAGACGGCAGCTTGCTGACCCTGGATCAGAACCGGAGGGCGGCAGCGCTCAGCAGCCCGTGCACTACCGATCCTGCCGTACCTTTTCGTGGGTTTCCCGAATTCATCGATTCAATCTTGCTGGTCGACAGCCAGCGCAACCTATTCCTGACCAGCGGGCAAAGTGGGTGTTATCTTTACGATGCCCGGCAGGGGCGATCTTATCGTCTGGAACACTGCACCCAGGATGCTTCTTTCTCACCGGATAGCAGATACCTGGGACAAACCCTGGCATTCGATCAAGTCTCCTACGCAACCGAGATCGTGGATACGACCAGCGGAGAGGTGACCGGGCGCCTGGATTGGACTTTTTCGGAAGGCGGGCTGGGCAGCCTGCCCGGACCGCAGTGGATCGGCCCGGAGCGCTTCCTGATCGTGCGTACCGACCAGGGTCCGCTGCTGGTGACCCTGGGGGAGGGACTGGTCGCGCAAAAGGTGGCCGATGAACTGCTTGGCCTGCCCGGATCCTCCGCCAACCAGGCCGCAGCGGCCGCTCAAGCCACCGGGAACGATCCATACCACATCGGTATGTGGGATATCGAGCAGGGGCGGTCCTGGTTATATCATAGTGAAGATGGTTCCAGCGAAGAATTGGACGCCCCCGGTGTCAGGCTTTCTCAGGATGGCCGCTGGGCAATCCTGGAACGACTGGTGCAGGTTGAAGGATATGAACAGGCGCAGACCTGGGTCCGCCTGGTCGATCCGCTGGGTGGAGAACCTCGCCAGGTGCCCGGAGCCACCTACTCGGCCTACGCAGGCTGGGCTCCAGGGATGGAACGGGTCGCGGTAGCTTCTGAGTCCAACGGGCAGACTGCCGAAGTACGGGTGTACGCCCTGCCTGACCTGGACCTGGCTCAAGGCTGGCTGGTTGAAACAGCCACTTCGCTCTTTCCCCTGGTCTGGTCGCCCGACCTGGCTTACCTGGCAGTGACCAACCAGACTTCGCCAGAGGGCGCTCAGATTTTGTTCCTGCTTGCTTTTCAGTAGATTTACCTTATCCCCGTAAAAAACCTCCTCTCGCACGGTCAAAGGCGAGAGGAGGTTTTCGAATTTGAACTCTACCGTTCAGTCCCCGGTTGCCTGGCGGGCTTCAGACCCGCTGGCCCGAAGATCAGCCGGCTGGACAGATGGTTTTCGTCCTTTGATTTCATGGAAACCAACCATATGGCCCTGTTCTTCGTCCCACAGCGCCAGCCCCATGGATTTAAACCCCTCCACAAAGGGGATCTCCGGGGCATACTCCTGGAATACCTTGTTATCTTCGTAACAACGGTCCAGCAGGTAGTTTGGGATCCGCGGGTTGAGGTGGTGGATGTGATGGTAGGCGATGTTGCCGGAGAACCAGTTCATAAAACCCGGCATTTTGTAGAAGGACGCCCCACTCAGGGCTGCTTCGACGTAATCCCAGCGTTCGCTGCGCACCCAATAGGCGTCGTCGAACTGGTGTTGGACATAGAACAACCAGATGCCAATCATCCCGGAGAGCAGCGTGATCGGGAAATGGACGAGCAGGAATTGTTTCCACCCGACCAGCAGGCACAGCCCGGTAATTATGACCGCCAGGGCAATATTCATATATAACACGCTCAGCTTCTCTTTTTTGCCAAATCCTTTCATGGTGAAGCGGTTCGTAAGGACAAAAATAACGATGGGTCCGAAGACCAGCATAAAGAACGGGTTGCGGATGACCCGGTAAAAAAATTTTTTCCACCACGGGCTCTGCAGATATTCGTCGACGGTCAGGGTCATCACGTCGCCCACACCCCGCTTGTCCAGGTTCCCGTTGGTGGCGTGGTGGATGGCGTGTGATTTCCACCACTGCTCGCCGGGGGTCATCGAGAAAATTCCCAGGATGGAACCCACGATGCGGTTGACCTTTGTCGAAGGGAAGAACGAATTGTGACCGCAGTCATGGAAAAAAATAAAGATGCGCATATTGAAACCCGCAGCGACGACAGCCAGCCCCAGGGTCAGCCAATAGGAGACTTCCAGGCTGCGCAGCATTAAATACCAGAGCAGAAAGAAAGGGATGAGTGTGTTGATGAGTTGGCCGATCGGACGTCTCCACTCGGAACGGGTGTATGGCTCGATCAACGGACGCAGCTCTTTCATGCTAGGCCAGTGAATCCCCTGGGTGGTAGTGGAATCCATGTTCTTTTCTCCAATCTATGGGTAATCGGTATGGTCTGGGTGGTTGGCGATGTTTTGCCAAACAGCCCTCAGTAAATAAAGCTTACAATATTTCGATACTATCGTTTTTTATCGGAAATTACATGGGTACTCACTCCCATAATCAGACCATATAGGTCATATTTATGAGTGTGACCCTATATGCGGGTAACCCTGTTCTGGTTTGGTTGCTTTTTTAGGCGGGCTCTTCTATACTCAGCATGAATGCGGATTGGGGTGATCTCGGACACACATGGTCTGCTGCGGCCCGAAGCCATCCGGGCCCTGCGCGGCTGCCAGCAAATACTGCACGCTGGAGATGTGGGCAGCCCCGAAATCCTGGAAGAGCTGGGCCAGATCGCACCCTTGACCGCGGTGCGTGGGAACGTGGACCGGGATGCCTGGGCTAATCGTCTGCCGTATACCCGGGTGATTGAGATCGAGAGCCGCTTACTCTATATGCTCCACGACCTGGGACAACTGGATCTCGACCCAGCGGCAGCCGGGTTCCGCGCGGTGATCAGCGGGCATTCGCACCAGCCCAAGGTCGAGGAACGGGCAGGGGTGCTGTATCTCAACCCTGGCAGTGCGGGTCCGCGCCGGTTCAAGCTCCCGGTGTGCGTGGCCGTCATCGAAATCAACGGCGATATGCTCACCCCCGGATTGATCCCGCTGCGAGTATAAAAGCCGCCTGACCGCTCTCAACTGAGGACTCTCTATGGAATACTTCATCACCGGAGCAACCGGGTTTATCGGTGGGGTGCTGGCCCGCCAATTGATCGAGGAGGATCACCGGGTGGTGGCCCTGGTGCGCGATACCCGGCGCGCGCCGGGTCTGGCAGCCCTGGGGGCGCGTCTGGTACAGGGCGACCTTACCGACCGGGAGAGTCTACGGCGCGGGATGGAAGGTGTGGATGGAGTCTTCCACGTGGCAGGCTGGTACAAAATCGGAACCCACGATAAATCTCAAGGCTATCCGATCAACGTGGAAGGCACCCGCAATGTGCTGGAATTGATGTGCGAGCTGGGCATCCCAAAAGGGGTATACACCAGCACCCTGGCGGTTTTTTCGGACACACACGGTAAAGTACCCGATGAAACCTACCAGTATGACGGGCCGCACCTCAGCGAATACGACCGTACCAAGTGGCTGGCGCACTACCAGGTGGCCGACCCGCTGATCCAGGCCGGGCTGCCGCTGGTGATCGTCCTGCCTGGGCTGGTGTACGGCCCGGGAGATAGCAGCCCATTGGGAGATGCCGTGCGCCAATACCTGCAGGGGAAACTGCCGCTGCTGCCCAAAGGGACGGCCTTTTGCTGGGGACATGTCGAAGATATTGCCCAGGCGCACCGTCTGGCGATGGAGAAAGGCCGGGCAGGGGAGAGTTATATCATCTGCGGGCCGGTGTACAGTATGATCGATGCGTTCCAACTGGCCGAGCGCGCCACCGGGATCCCCACGCCGCGCATGCGCATGGGACCGGGTGCAATGAAGACGCTGGCGCGTCTGATGGACGTTGTGGGTGCGGTAATCCCGCTGCCCGAGACTTTTGCCGGTGAAAGCCTGCGGGTTAGCGCGGGAGTAACCTATCTGGGGGATAATTCAAAAGCTCGCCGCGAACTGGGGTACCAACCGCGCTTGCTGGAAGAAGGGCTTCCGGAAACGTTAGATTTTTTTATGAATGAACTTGGGATTGAGCAGAAAAAAAATTAAACACAAAGAACACGAAGAGAACGAAGGTTTCTTTGTCAAGCGCCGAATTACACTTCGCATAGGCGATGGATGGGAGTGGCAGCCAAAAATCCATGAAACGAGTGGAGATGTTGGAATGGCAGGCCAGGGAAATTTGCCTGGTGATAATCGATAGGATCAATGCGGAAAGGTGAGAGCATGGAAAACAACAATTCCGGTCGGGCGGTGGTGGGCGAGGTAGTTGTCAACGCCGGGATCGACGAGGTTTGGAAGGCATGGACTACGCCGGAAGGGACGACCTCTTTCCTGGCCCCGGCTTGCAACCTGCGCCTGGAAATCGGCGGACCTTACGAGATGTTTTTCGACCAGGAGGCGGCGCCCGGTTTGCGGGGTGGGGAAGGGCTGCTGGTGTTGGCCTTCCAGCCGCCGGTGATGCTGTCGGTTACCTGGAATGCCCCTCCCGAGCTCCCGGATGTGCGCGGCCAGCACACGCACGTAGTGATCCGCCTGGAAGCTTTATCCCCTGACCAGACGCGCGTCTGGCTGGCGCACGACGGCTGGGGTACGGGCGGACAGTGGGAGGATGCCTTCGCCTATTTTCAGCGCGCCTGGTTAAAAGTGGTGCTGCCCCGCCTGGCATACCGTTTCGAGCATGGCCCTATCGATTGGGACCATCCGCCAAAATTTTAAACCTCAACACAAAAGCGAATATAAAAATGGAACTGGCACAAATCCGCGAGATCTTTGACCGAGAGCAGCGCTGCGAGGTGGAATTTCCAGGCTCAATCCGAGAAGAGACACCCTATGTGGTGCGCCATGTACATATGATCGAGCCGGAAGGCTTCTTGCTCTACTCCAGACTGAGCGAGGAAAACGCTGATCGGGTGATTGCCGAACAGGTGTCGTACTACAGCGGGTTGGGGAAAGATTTGGAGTGGAAATTATACGATTACGATACCCCGGCTGACCTGGGAGAACGCCTGGCGGCCTGCGGTTTCCAACCCGATGAGCCAGAGGCGGTGGAGGTGCTGGACCTGCAGTCCGCGCCAGGCGCGCTGCTCGAGCCGGTTGGGTTGGACGTGCGCCGTGTCCGGGACGGAGCGGGTGTCAGCCAGGCGATGCGGGTGGAGGAAGGAGTGTGGAAAAAAGAATTTTCGGATCTCGAGCAGTTTCTGATCCGCGACCTGAGCGAGGATCCCGAGCGAATCAGCATATATATCGCGTATGCCGGCGATCACCCGGCGGCTTGCGCGTGGACGTATTTCCACCCTGGCTCGCGGTTCGCCAGCCTGTGGGGCGGGTCGACCCTGGCAGAATACCGCGGGCAGGGGTTTTATACGGCCTTGTTGGCCGTCCGCGCTCAGGAGGCGATCCAACGCGGGGTGCGCTTCCTGAGCGTGGATGCCAGCCCGATGAGCCGGCCGATCCTGGAAAAGTTTGGTTTCCGCTGTATCGGGACGACCACACCGTATAAATGGGAAGCGCCAAAGGTTTGATTTGAACTCTGGAATGCAAATTGATTTTATCGCAAAAGTCTGCGTAGAATTTGAGCGCGAGGGATACCTTACGGAGCTCGACCCAAACATACCCGGGGTGCTGGCTCTCCTTTATACCCGCTCGCCCCGCCGGTTCCGGTTGGGGGCCGCCAAAGTCGAAGACCATTTTCTATTTGTGGACTGGGGAAACGCGGCGTTTGGCCGCCTGGACCGGTTGTTGGAGATCCACCGGCGTTTCAGCAGCTTTGCCAATCTGGGTTTCAAGACCCCCCACCCTCTGCGCTTGCAGATCCCAAACCTGGCGGTCGCTGCGGTCTCCCCAGACGCTTTCCCGGAAGATGTGGTTCGTTTTGCCCGCGGCACCCATCTGAACCCGTGGTACGGCGGCGAGACGGGCCAAATCGTTTTGGTGGACACCGTCCAGGACCAGGTGATCTCATTTCGCGCGCAGCCGTTCCGGCGGTCACCTGTGCCCGGGGCATTCCCGCTCAACCACGCAGCGGAGGTTATCCGGTCGGTTTGCCAACGAGTTTTTCAAACGGGCGAATGATCCATCGGGTTTTCATGTTCTACAAATCCACGTATTGGATGGGATTAATCGAGAAGTTACATATTGTATATGTGACATTTGACGTATATAATTATAATTAATGTTGTAAACAGCAGAATAATTTGCAGCTCGCTCAAATACCGCCTATCGCCCCATTGTCCAGCTCCACGGGTAACCCCTAATATTTCCGCAGGCAAATCGACCTAACCGTGAACGGAAAAAAAGGACAAACATCCCACCAGGACCCACCTCACCTTTCTATCTGGCAAACCATTCTCCATCACAGCCGATCACTGCTAAACCGGAAAGGCGGGAACAACCAGCTCAGCGTATCGGAGCGCAGGCAGGTGTTACGGTATTGGCTGATCCTGGCGTGCCTGATCCTGATATTTGTTATCTTCATGGAATTCTTCGAACACCGGCCCTTTAATGGTAACGAAGATTCCTATTTTGTTCTGGAAATCCTGGTCGTATTCGTTGTACTGCTGATCGCCAGTCTATTGATCTATATCGGGTTATCTCTGGTTACTAACTGGGAAGCAAAAGAGATTGAGCGTCTGAACTCCAAAAACAGGTTTAGCACAGTGATTGGGTTGGCCTTGAACCAGGCTGACCTCGCAGAAGCCTTGTTCCAAATTACGAGTAAACCCGCTAATATAGCCTACGAATCCCTGCTCCTGTTCAATCCGAAAACGAATCACTTTGAGCCTGATTTTCAGTGGAAAAGCACTGAAGATGCGGAATGGGATCCTGTCCTTTCGCAAACATCCGAGGTTTGCAGGGTCTGCGCAATGCTCCAACCCAACGCAATCCGTTCTCTCGAAGACTGGGATGGAACCTGTGGTATGGCGGGTCCGAATCAACAAAACGGGTATTGTTTACCGATTGCATACGGCAGCTCGCCCAAAGCTTTACTGCGTTTTAGGACTCTTCCAGGAACCAATCTACAAAAAGATGAGCTGGAATCACTAACCGGGATTGCGCCCATTATTGGAATTACCCTGGAAAGATTGAGATTGCAAAAAACTCAACTGGATTTCAACCTCTCCGAAGCGCTCGATAATGAACGGCGTGCAATCGCGCGCGACCTCCACGATACCATCGGTCAAGACCTGTGCTATTTGAACCTGAAGCTCGAACAAATCACCAAGGAGCTGCGCACCTCCCGTAAGGAAACTATCTACAAAGAGCTCAAAGTACTTCAGCAGATGGCCGCTTCCGATAACGCTTCGGTCCACGTCACCCTGGTGGGTTTATATGCTGACAATGCATCCAGGTTAGGAACGCTCATCAAGGATCATGCCGACCTGATATCCGATCGATCTGGCCTTATTTTCGAAGTTAGCCACCACGGCCAGGCCAAACCTCTCGAACCGGACGCCATCCGGCATATCTTTTACGTATGTAAAGAAGCCATCCATAATGTCGAGAAACATGCGCGCGCCGCACGGGTTTCCGTATCGATTGAATGGGGCGGCGACAACCTGGTGATCAAAATCGCGGACGACGGACGCGGTTTTGATCCCGCCCGGGTTGATCCTGGAGTGCATTTTGGTTTGAGGATCATGCGCGAGCGAGTTGAAGGGTTGGGAGGGCGGATGATGCTTATTCCATCGCCAGAGGGCACCCAGGTCGAATTCTACATTCCATACGCGCAAACAGGGGGATCATCCTATGGATAAAAGATTATTGATCGTGGATGACCATGAAATGTTCCGGGAAGGCCTGGTGGGCATGTTCAACGCGCAGCAGGGATACCAGGTGGTTGGCCAGGCGGGATCGGTGTGTGAAGCTGTAGAGATTGCCCGCAGCTCATCCCCAGACCTGATCCTGATGGATTACGGGCTTCCAGACGGAACCGGGGCGGAAGCGGCCAGCCAGATCCGATCCTTCCTGCCGGAATGCAAGATCGTCTTCCTGACGGTCTACGAAACGGATGAACAGCTTATGGCGGGGATCCGCAGCGGAGCGGTGGGATATTTGCTCAAAATGATCCCATTCTCGAAACTGCTGGCGGCGCTGCGATCCCTTGACCGAGGCGAAGTGGTGATCCCGCATTCCATGGTGATCCGGCTGTTTAAAGAGATTGCTAACAGCAGGCCATCCAGTCCTCATCAGGCGAACTGCGTCGACAAACTCAGCCCGCGGGAGCTGGAAATCCTGAGAGCCATCGCGGCCGGCGCATCAAATGACGAAATCGCCCACCAACTGGTTTTATCTGTCAATACGGTGAAGCACCATATTCACAGTATCCTCGATAAACTGCAGCTGCATAACCGGCACGAAGCGGCCGAGTATGCCAGGCAGAATGAGTTGAATTAAATCTCCCAGGTATTAACCCGGGTATTAACCCTTCCACATGGAGGATCATCGCCAAGATGATCCTTTTTTGATTCCTGGAGTGCTATCGTGGGAAGATGAAAGCAGTCATCCTTCCCGGTATGCTGATACAAATGCCTGAGAATGGGGAGGAATGTATCAGATGAGGAAAATGTGCGCGATCGCATTCGTGGAAAAGACGATTTTCTCCGAGGCGATAGAGCGTATGTTGTCGGGCGATCCTGGCCTGGTGATTATCCCGGTCTCTGCTCTGGATGATGCCAGTTTGTTTGAAGCGCTCGATCACAATAGACCCGATGTGTTGGTGCTGATCGATTCAACCCGGATACTCGGCCAATCGATCCTACCCCAGATACTGCAGGATTACCCTGGGATGTGCGTCATCACAGTTGATATCGATCGCAACCTGATGTACGTTCACCCAGGGCGGAAATTGATCCAAAAGCCAGCGGATTTATTCTCTATGATCCATTCAGGATAGAACTTTCCAGATGCGGGTCTCGATTATGAGGAAGGAGGGTGATCGGGGAAATTCCATTCAGCAGCTCGTCCCTTATGCAAATTAGTGAATTCATGCTTACCGAATAGATGGAGTGGTCCATCACAATAGGAGAAAAGCCATGTCAACCAAAAAATTGCTTAGAATTCCATTTTCACTGATGGTCATCCTCTCTATGCTTCTTGGAGGAGTCCAGGTGAGCGCGCAGCCCGCCAGTGCCCCAGATCCCGCCGGGGCTCAGGCGCCCGCGGCGATGCCGGCTGGACCGACCGACGAGACCAAGGTCCCGCATTACTTTGGACCTTACCCGAACTGGGCCAACAGCCCGTTCACGTTGCCAAACGCAACGGTCGAGATCCAGGGTGACGGCGCCGGCGCCACGGCAGTGGCCCTGGTCGATCCAGTGACGCAAGGCATCACCTCGATCCAGGTCACTTCGCCTGGCGTCGGTTATTCGACGGCCAACGTCCTCATCAGCGGGGGTGACGGCACCGCGACTGCGACTGCCACCATCGCCACTTCCGGAGCCCTCACCAGCGTCAATTTGATCGCCTCGGGTAGCGGGTACAGCTCGCCCCAGGTAAGCTTCTCGGGCGGCGGAGGAGTGGGGTCACTCACCCAGGTTGGGAACCCGCTCGTCGAACGAGCTTTCGCCACCGATTATGCTACCGGCCCCGGCACGCTTGGACCCGTCTTCGTGACTTTGCAGACCGCAATGCCAGCCTCTGGACAGGTCACGGCGATCCAGTACTTCAATCAGGCAACGACCGGGGGAAGCCCCACGCCATCTGCCGGGAACCTGTTCCATGCTTACGTTCTGCACCCCACCGGGGCTGCGAATGAGTACTCGGTACTTTGGGATAGCGGCGAGCTAACCGTCCCGGCGACCGCTGACCCCATTGGCGTAGTCGAGACCATCGGAGTGCCCAATATCCCGGTAACGACGGGCGACACGATTGCCTTCTACGGCGAGGGTATCCCCGTAGACGATGCCGGAGCAGGCACAGATATTCTCAGTTACCCCGCTCCGGTGCTGCCCGGCGCCACCCTGACGTTGGGTGGGGTCGACTTCCCAATTTACAGCCAGACCCGCACCTATTCCATCGGTGCGCAGGTGCTTGACCTGAGCCTGGTCGCCCCGCTGGTGAACGCCACGGGAACGGCCTTTGGCGGAGTCGACGTGGTCGCGATCACCGACGGTGGGTCCGGCTACAGCATGCCGACGGTCGAATTCGACCTGCCGGATGCGCCGGATGGCGTGACCGCCAAAGCCCATGCCGAAATGGATGCGAATGGGACCATCACCGCGGTTATCGTGGACGAACCCGGCTCGGGGTATTTAAACGCCCCTGGGGTTGCCGTCCACAACGGCACGCTGTTTGACCCGATCCCCGGCGCCACCCAGGCCACCGTTTCGGCCACGCTCATGGTAACCTCAGTCACCGTGGACACCTTTGGTTCTGGTTACGTTTCCGCCCCGGCGGTGGCTTTTAGCGATGCGAACGGCGCGGGCGCCGGCGCGGATGCCACGGCCCTTGTGAACGCCGGTACAGTGACCGGCATCACCGTCACCAATCCCGGTACTACTTACCTGACGGTTGGGATGCGCAAGTTTATCGACGATCTGCCCGGGCTGTGCGCCCCGCCCAACTGCCCGACGACGGGCAAATACATTCCCCTCGCGGTAGCCGAAGCCAGGCTGTACAACGGTATCGAAGCCGACGAGTATGTGATTGGCCTGGTCCAGTACCGGACCTCTTTCTCATCCGACCTTCCCCCCACGCTGGTGCGCGGCTATGTGCAGCTTGAAACCGCGGCGAATGCGGGCGTCAGCCAGCATTTCCCGCTGCAGAACGAGCTGCTCGACGGCACTATGGTTGACACCGGGTACTTTGGCGTGACTTCGCCGCAGTACCTGGGACCGGTCATTGGAGCCACCAAAAACAAGCCGGTGCGCATCGTCTTTCGCAACCTGCTCCCGACCGGCTCGGACGGCGACCTGTTCCTGCCCACCGATTCCTCTCTCATGGGCTCGGGCATGGGTCCGATGGACATGATGGCGCCGATGAACCAGAACTCGGTCGTAGACGAAGTCCGCAACCCGATGTGCAATGAGTACCCCAAAAGCGATGGCTGCTTCAAAGACAACCGGGCTACCCTGCACCTGCACGGCGGTATCTCCCCCTGGATCTCGGACGGCACCGCCCACCAGTGGATTACACCGGCGGGCCAGAATACACCCTGGCCTCAGGGTGTCAGCGTGTCGAACGTGCCAGACATGGGAGCCGCCGGATGCGATGGAGACCGCGACGGCTGCATGACCTTCTACTACACCAACCAGCAGAGCGCACGCCTGCTGTTCTACCACGACCATGCCTGGGGCATCACCCGCCTGAACGTGTATGCAGGTGAGGCTGCTGGTTACCTGATCACTGACAACACCGAGAAAGCTCTCATCGCCAGTGGGACTATCCCGGCGGACCAGATCCCACTGATCGTCCAGGATAGAACCTTCGTCCCGGACGCCGCTCAACTGGCCTTACAAGACCCGACCTGGGATACAGCCCGGTGGGGGACCAAGGGCAGCTTCTGGTACCACCACGTGTATATGCCGGCCCAAAACCCCGGGGATCCCGGTGGCATGAGCTCCTTCGGGCGTTGGATGTATGGCCCATGGTTCTGGCCTCCGGCTGGGGACACTGTGTACGGGCCGATCGACAATCCTTACTACGACCCGGCCTGCAACCTGGATGACCCGGCCACCTGGCAGTACCAGACGGACCCATTCTGCGAACCCCAGCAGATCCCTGGCACGCCGAACGTCTCGGTGGGTATGGAGCAGTTCAATGACACGCCCATCGTGAACGGGGTGGCTTACCCGAAGGTAACCCTCGAGCCGAAGTCGTACCGCCTGCGCATCTTGAACGCGGCCAACGACCGCTTCTTCAACTTCCAGTGGTACATAGCCGACCCGACCCAGGGGAACGGCTTGACCGAGGTCGCCCTGAAGGCAGCCGAGGTCGCCGCCGCACAGACCGACCCGGTCGTGTTCCCCACCCCAGACACCACCATCAGCCCGCCAGGCCCCGACTGGATCCAGATCGGCTCCGAAGGCGGTTTCCTCCCGGCGCCTACGGTCATTGACGGACAGCAGGTCACCACCTGGATCACGGACGCAACCCGGTTCGACGTCGGTAACGTGGACAAGCACTCGCTGCTGCTCGCCCCGGCTGAGCGGGCGGACGTGATCGTCGACTTCTCCAAGTTTGCTGGCAAGACATTGATCCTGTACAACGACGCGCCAGCGGCATTCCCGGCCCGTGTCCCATCCTACGACTACTACACTGGCGCCCCAGACCTCAGCCCGGTCGGCGCTCCGGCTACCCTGCCTGGCTATGGGCCAAACACGCGCACCATCATGCAGGTGACGATCGCCGGGACTGCGGCACCAGCCTTCAACCTGACGAAACTGCAGACTGCCTTCAGGCACAATGCCAATGGCACCGGTGTATTCGAATCCGGGCAGCACCCGATCATCGTCGGCCAGGCCGCATACAACTCAGCCTACGGCACGGCCTTCGCCGCCAGCAGCAACTGCAACGCTCCTGGCAGTACGCTCCAGAAATGCGACGGCCTGGTGCGGGTGAACGACACTTCCACGTTTAGTTTCAATACCCTCCGCTTCACAACCACCAATAAGATAACCCTGCCGCTCCAGCCCAAGGCCATCCACGACGAGATGAACGCTTCAACGTTCGACGAGTATGGCCGGATGCAGGCTAACCTGGGGGTGGAGGCACAGCCACCGACGCCTGGGCAGCAGAACGTCACGCTCTACCCGTTCGTCAACCCGGCGACCGAGATCATCGATGCGACCAACTTGCCTAAGGCTGATGTAACCTACGATGCCAATGGCCTGCCGGTGAGTGACGTTAAGATCACGCCCATCGCGAACGCGGCTGATGGAACGCAGATCTGGCGGATCACCCACAACGGTGTCGATACGCATCCCATCCACTTCCACCTGTATGACGTACAACTGATCAACCGGGTCACCTGGGATAACATCATCATCCCAACCGAGGCTAGCGAATTGGGTTGGAAGGATACGGTCCGGATGGCTCCTCTGGAAGACACCATCGTCGCCTTGCGGCCGATCATCCCGGAGGTGCCATGGGAGCTGCCCAACGCGATCCGCATGCTAAACCCAATGATGCCAGCCGGCTCGACGGCGATGTTCCACAACTTCGACGTCCAGGGCAACCCGACAGCCAACATCATCAACCAGCTGGTCAATTTTGGCTGGGAGTATGTCTACCACTGCCACATCCTATCGCACGAAGAGATGGACATGATGCGGCCCGTGTCGGTAGCCCTCCCGCCGGTCAAACCAGATGGCCTGGTTGCTGCAGTGATCGATGTCGCTGGCAGCCCGGTAGTGAACCTCAGCTGGAATGACAACTCGATCGCTGAAACATCTTACCTGGTACAGAGGATGACGAACGGATCCGGTACCTGGGAAGATATCGATACGGTCCAATCACCGCTCGACCAGGCGAACACGACCGGTATCCGAACGTTTGATGATATAACCGTCCTGTTGAGCACGGCGTATCAATACCGGATCGTCGCCCAGAACGAGGTCGGCTACGGCGGCGCGTACCCGAATATGACCGCCAGGTCAATTTCGGATCCCTTGTCCGTGAATACCCCTGCGCCTGCCCTACCAGCCTCACCCTCAAATCTTGTGGCCACTGCGATCAGTGCAAACCAGGTGAACCTGACCTGGACTGACAACGCCAACAATGAGACTGGCTTCACGGTCGAGCGCTGCACCGGCGCTGGCTGCACCAACTTTGCCGCTATCGGTTCAGTGGGTGCGGATATCACAGCTTACTCCGACATGACTGTCGCGGCCAACACAACCTACTCCTATCGCGTGTTTGCTTCCAACGCGGGCGGAAATTCACTACCGTCCAATGTTGCCACCGTAACCACGCCGAACCCTGGGCCCGTGGCGCCGACCAACCTGACCGCGACGTTATTGTTCGGACCCACCCGCATCCAACTCAGTTGGCTGGACAACTCCAATAACGAGAACCTCTTCCAGGTCTGGCGCTCGACCAACGGCGGGGCATTCACCCAGATTGGGACGGTCACTCGCACCGCTGCCCAGCGCACTGCAACGGGCGGTACGGTAAACTTCACCAACAACAACCTGACGGTCGGCAGCACGTATGCGTATTACGTGATCGCCGTGAACACGGTACCCAACCCAGACCAGCTGTCGGCTCCTTCGAACACGGTCACCGTTATCGTCGCACTACCTGCACTGCCGGCAGCCCCGAGCAACCTGGCAGGTTCGGCCGTCAGGATCACTGGCAACTTCTTCCAGGACAGGGTTACCCTGACCTGGACAGACAACGCCAACAATGAGACCGGGTTCCAGATCCAGCGGTCCACCTCCTCTGCCTTTACCAATCCAACCACCTTTACCGTTGGCGCCAACATCACGACCTTCAGCCAGAATGTGGTGCGCACCTCGAACTTCTACTATCGAGTTCGCGCGACCAACGCTGGCGGTAATTCGGCATGGTCCAACGTCCTCTTTGTAACCACACCGTAGACCCCAGTTCAACTTCCGGCGGCGGCATCATGCCGCCGCCGGAAGACCAGCCGTAAACGTAGAGAAAATGCGCTGGCTGGCTAGCTAATTCTCGGTGCAACACCTCTATGTTGAGTGCTCCCCTGGGGTCTCCCTGGACTGTCCCCCCCAGTTGGACTGGGGTCCGTCCACCTGCCGAAGGCTGCGGCCTGTGGTGGCGCAGGCACCTACGGCAGGCTGACCCCTTATCTGGGGCAAGGCCAGCGTGTTATCGAAAGACCCGCGGGTCAGCCCAGTCGCAGGTGGCGTCCTGCCTGCACCTGGGCGCAGGCACAGGTGGGCCAGGGGAGACCCGCTGGGAGCAGTGTCGCACCAGAAACTAGCTATTGTGTGGTGCAAAACTGCTCCCTGGGCCGTCCACGGCGCTGGGAGCGCCGCCGAGGACGGCGGCTTGAGCAAGTTTCGCCCAGAAACTAACCAGGCCTTCCAGCCAAATTAGAAATTTTATTGAAGAATACTGGCAGCCGGAGCCGGGACAACCTCACTCGGCTCCTGGCTTTTATGCACCAGGTAGATCCCGGCCAATACTACCAACCCGCCAATCCACTGGTTGGGGAGCAGGTGCTCGCCCACCAGCGGGATGGCCAGCAGGGCAGCCAGCACAGGCTGGCCGATCAGGGTGGGGGACACGATCGACGCGGGCAGATGACCGAGGGCATAGATGATGGAGAAATACCCAATTACCTGGGTTACCAGGGCGGCGCCCAGGAAGGCCAGGTAGGTGGTCGGGTTGTAGCCAGACAAGGGCATCCCGGAAGCCAGCACAAAGGCAAGCAGCGCCAGGCTGCTGCAAAAGTTCATCAGCCAGATATAGCGCAGGGTGGGCAGCCGTTCGCGGCCGCGCTGCGCGGCCAGGTAATACCCGGCATAAAAAAGGCTGGAACCGAGCGCCATCAGGTCGCCCAGCCCGAGGGTTGGATGGAGCAGCAGGTCACCCCCCAGGACCACCGCGGCTCCTACCAATGCCAACCCCAACCCGGTCCAGAATACTTTTCTCAAACGCTCGCGGAAGATCCAAAAGGCCACCAGGGCCACCCACAGAGGGGCGGTGTTGCCAAGCAATGTCGCATTGGCTACCCGGGTGTAATGGATCGAGGTCGCCCACAGGATCAGGTCGACGGAAGAGGAAAGCCCGCCGAGGATGGGAAAGAGCAGCACTTCCCGGCTGAGATGCATGGGGCTTTTCAAGACGCTCCGCAGAAAGAAAGGCAGCAGGAAGAGGGCTGCCAGGCTGGTCCGGTAGAAGGCAAACACCGGGCCTGGCGCCTCGGTAGACCAGCGCACAAAGAAAGGCGAAACGGCCAGAGCCAGAACACCGATGAACAGGGCCAGATAAGGGAGGTACCGCCTGGTAGAGGATGTCATGATGGGTTGCGTTGTCTATAAATGTTAAATTATGTGTATAGGATCAGTGTGATGCTCTGGGTGGGTTTTGCTCCCAGTTTTCCAGCAGCGCTGGAAGCTCGCTCAGGGTGGGAATGACTGCGTCTGGTTGGATGGTGCCTTCGTGCGAGCGGTTATCGATGCGGTCCGCGCGGCGGGTGACCCAGACGTTGGCCATCCCCATTTCTTGCGCGCCCAGGATATCGGCGCCGAGCGTGTCCCCGACCATCACCGCCTGGTCTGGCCGGGCAGGCCAGTGGTCGAGGGCGGTGCGAAACAGCAGGGGGTGCGGTTTGCGCCGCCCTACCCGGGCCGAAGTGAGGATGGTATCGAAATACCCGCGGATCCCGGCCCGATCGACCAACGTTTGCACGTCAGCATCGTCGGCGGCATTTGAGATCAGCCCCAGGCGGCGCCCACTTTCTTTCAGGGCGTTTAACGTGGGCAGGGTTTCCTCTTCCACTCGCCAGTGTTCCTGTGATACGGCATACATGGCTTTTAATGCCGGCCGCAAGACAGCTTCGTTTACCCCGCTGAACCCGTTCTCTTCCAACAGGCTGCGCAAGATAAACAGGGTAGTGTGCTCAATAAATTCGGATTCGCGCTCGTTGCGATAAGCATCCAATCGCTCGCCGAAGACCTGTGGAAAAATCTGAGCATCTATTGCGAACCCGGCGGATTCTAATGCCTGGACGAGCTGGCTGCGCGAACGGGTGAAAACGTCGCGCCAATCGCCGTCAAAATATAAAAGCGTGCTGCCGAGGTCGAAGAGGACCACGGGGAAGTGTAAGCCTGGGTTTAGAGACACAACTTAGTCAATATCCTTTGGTGGGATCGAAACGGTTATACAGCGGCAGGCCGACCAGATAGCGATTTAGATTCTCGGTAAACAGCGCTACCGCACGCTCGTTATACTCCACACTGTTGCCAGAAATATGCGGAGTGATAAAGACGTTTGGCATTTTCCACAGCGGGCTGTTGGCCGGTAGTGGTTCTTCGGCGAAAACATCCAGGGCCGCCCCAGACAGGCGTTTTTCTTGCAGCACGTTGGTCAGGGCGACCGGATCGATCACCCCTCCCCGGGATATGTCAATCAGAAACGCGCCCGGTTTGAGCGCCTGGAATTCCTCCTGGCCGATCAGGTTGCGGGTAGTAGAGGTGAGCGGGATGGTCACCACCACAAAATCGCAATCCTTCAACATCGAGCGCAGCGCCTGGATTGGATAGAGACGCTGAAAGAGATCGCCGTCCGGGTCTCCCATCCCATCCTGGATATACCCGGTATCTTCCGGGTGCATGGCATCCCGTTTTGCAGCCAGGATGGTCACGCCGAAGGGCTGGAGCAGGCGGGCAATCTGGCGTCCAATACTGCCGTACCCGACAATCCCCACCGTGCTGCCGCGCAGCTCCCGGGGTATAAAGCGCTCGAAACGGTCGCGCGGCCATTCGCCTTTTGCCTGGCTCGCGATCAGATCGGGAAGGCGGTGACCAAGCCCCAGCAGCATCATTACGGCGAACTCGGCCATTTGGGAAGCCGCGGCGCCGCTCAAAGTGGTTGCGGCCAGGTCGGGCTGTTGGAGGACCTCTGTATTGGCCACCGAATCGACCCCTGCGAAATGGAACTGGATCCAGCGCAGGTTTGGGGCAGTGCCCGGTTCGGGAAGCACGCGATCGGTATACAGGATTTCACAGCGCGCCCAGGCATCGGGTGGAATTTCTTCGGTCTTCCGGGCGGGGATACAGTTGACTCGCAGCCGGGGCGAGATTTCGCGGATCCGGTTGAGAAGCGGTTCTGAGAAGGGGATGGTAACCAAAACTTCGATCACAGGATTCATGACGAAATCATCCACCCTTCAAATAGATCCCCTGGGGATCCAGCTCTTCACGCAGGATGCGCAGCTCTTCCACAGAGGGAGCTTCGGTCAGCCGCAGCTGTGCGGCTGTCTTCAGATCCCAGCCGGTATTGGCCCGCGCCTGATCGGCAGAAGCACCCGGGTGGAGCGCGGTGAGGATCAGCTCTCCGGAGGAGTCGGGCTCCAGGATCCCCAGGTCGGTAACCACGGCCTGCGGCCCTTTTCCGCGCAAGCCGGCTGCCTGGCGCTGGCCGCTGCCGTCCAGGAAACCCGCGGAGGTTACAAAGTCCACTTTGGCAGGGAAGCGCCGCTTTTGGTGGGGCGTTATGATATAGCAGCGGTTGGCCCAGGCGGCGATTTCCATGGAACCGCCCGATCCGGGCAGGCGTACCTTGGGGCAGCCGTATTCGCCGATCAGCGTGGCATTGATGTTGCCAAAGCGGTCGATCTGGGCTCCGCCGAGGAAACCCACGTCAACGTTGCCGCGCTGCAGGTAGAAGGCAAATACATCATACATGCTGCACACCCCGCTGGCGCCGCTCACCAGGGTCGGGTCGCCGATCGAAAGGGGCAGGCGGGAAGGGCGCGCGCCGATCACCCCGGCCTCGTAGATCATCCGCAGGTTGGGAGCGTGCGTGCGCATTGCCAGGTTGCAGGCCAGGTTGGGCAGTCCAACGCCGACGAAGACCACGTCTCCATCGCGCAGCAGCCGCGCCGCGTTGATGGTCATCAGTTCAGAGGAAGTGTAGTTGAGGGTCATTGTGAACCTTGAAGGGTATTGCTATGGATTATCCGCTAATTACACCAATTTCGCGAATTGAAAATAAAAATAATTGCAGGATCAGTTTAGAGATTCTCCAGATGGCTTTTGAGGAAGATGCCGCTGACGAGAAATTGACGTGAGAACCCGTCTTTTCCATTGAAGATTATCGGCGCCGAAGTTGATCAGGAGGGCCAGTTCCAGGCCAGAGGCTTTCAGGTAGTTGATTACTTGAGCGTCTTCTATGGATGAAAGGTCTGGCAAGGCTTTAATTTCGACCAGGATTTTTCCGAAAACCAGAAAATCTACGCAGTATCCCTTTTTCAGGATTCGGCCTTTATAAGGAATGGGCAGCTCCTTTTGCGATTCATGTTCAATTTCACAGGCCGCAAACTCAATTTGCAGCGCTTCCTGGTAGACTACCTCCAGGAACCCGCTGCCCAACGTGTTGTAGACCTCCATCGCGGCCCCGATGATCCTGTAAACTTCGTCTTTATAAAGCAAGTCGTGTTTATATTGCATTGCCTTTTTCTATTTTCGCGCAATTCGCGGAATTAGCGGATTAATAATCTCCATAATTTACCGGTGCAGCCAGCCTGGGCTCGACCTGCAGGCGTTGGTGGGTTTCGAGGCCGAGCCTGGACCAGTATTCCGCCCGGTCGGCGACCCCGTAGACCCACTCGTCCAACCAATCCTGGACGGATTCGCGCGATTCACTGAGCTTATCCCAGGCCAGGTAGAAGGCATTGTCGCGGTCGTAGTAACCCTGTGTATACGAGGGGTGCGCGCAGTAGGGTACGTGGACGACCGCATCGACGATAAATTCGGGGATCAGCGTGCGGTTGGGGTCGGAGCGGATAACCTCCTCTGAGACGATCTCCTCTGCGGTCAGGATCACATGTTTGGCGGCAAAGGCGGCCTCTTTTTGCTCGCCCAGGATGCCCCAGATCTGCGCGTTCCCCAGGGGATCCGCCCGCTGGACGTGCACGATGGCCACATCCGGGTGCAGAGGCGGGACGACGATAACCTCTTTCCCCGAATAGGGGTCGATCACCCGGCGGTAGTGCGGGTTGGCGCGTTCCAGGTCGGTGGCAGCGGTCTGGTTCATGGGCAGGAACGGCAGCCCGGTAGCCCCGGCCTGCAGGCGGGTGATCATACTGAAGTGAGAATACTCTTCCCATTCCAATCTCCCGGCTTCTATCTCGCTGCGCAGAATGCGCAGCGAACCAACCCCAGGGTTGCCCATGTAAGAAAAGATCACTTTCCGGGCGCACCCGGCCGCCACCATCTGGTCGTAGATCAGGTCGGGGGTCGCGCGCGCCAGGGTCAGGTTCCGGCGGTGCTGGCGGATGATCTCATGGCCGGCAGCGAATGGGATCAGGTGGGTGAAACCGGCGGCATAAACACAATCGCCGTCGCTGACAAACTTCTCGATGGCTTCTTTAAGGGGGATAAGTTTGGACATAAGTCTTTCGCGGGTAAGGGAGGTTGAGGTGGCTGGCAGAAGTCTGGATTACTTGCCCTGTGGGGGTGGATTGTCTTTTTTGCGGCGTAAGATACGGAAGCGGTTCGAGGACGGTGGAGGGCTGTATCCTTTGCGCCAGAAAGCCAGACCTGCCAGCAAAGACAGGACACCCCAAAACAGCAGGCCAAGCGCTGGGGAGGTGGCCAGGTCTGAGGCCAGGAAAATGACCATCAAGACAGCGCCGACAAAAAGGAAGAAGCAGCCGATCCGGCCGGAGACATTAGACATATGGATATGGCGGGAGGTGGGTGAATATACATCCACCCACCTCCATAAGTTCAGGCTCGTTTGACCCGGGTTTGGATCTGTTCGTGCATGTAAAGCGGCAGATAGTATAAACCGCCGGCGTTCTTACCGGTCGAGCCCGAGCCTTTCCATCCGCCAAAAGGCTGGAAGCCCGGCCACGCCCCGGTCGTTGCACCCTGCGGCCGGTTTGCGTAGGTGACGCCGGCCTGGATGTTATCGAAGAACCACTCAGTTTCCTCCGGGCTGCCGTAGAAACCGGCGGTCAGCCCATAATTCACCGAATTGGCATGCCGCATGGCCTCTTCCAGGCTGCCAATGCGCGCTACGGTGGTGATGGGAAGGAACATCTCATCCTGCCATAAGTGGTGATCCAGCGGCACGTCTGCCACCAGGGTGGGCGGGCAGAAGTAGCCCCTGGCATAGTCGCCATCGGTGAGTACGTTTCCACCGGTCAGGAAATGTCCGGCCTGAGACAACTCCTCGGTAAAGGTCTGGAAATCTCGGTAGGAGTTTTTATTGATCACCGGACCGTTATAGATACCCTTGACGGTTGGGTCGCCGATGGTCAGTTTTTGGGTCAGGTCAACCAAACGGCTAACCAGCTGGTCGTAAACCGGCTCTTCTATGAAAACCCGCGAGCAGGCCGAACATTTTTGACCCTGCAAACCAAAAGCCGAACGGACGATCCCTATCGCTGCATCTTCGAGGTTGGCATGCCGGGATACGATGGCGGGGTTCTTGCCGCCCAGCTCCAGGATGGTGGGGCGGATATAAGGCCCTTTGCAGAAATCGCAATGGATGCCTTTTCCGACAGGGAAGGATCCGGTAAATGTAACGCCGGCCAGCCCTGGGTGGTCGATCAAGGCCTGGCCCAGACTGCTTCCCGGACCGGTGACGTAGTTGAGCGCTCCGTCTGGCAGCCCGGCTTCCAGGAAGCATTCGGTGAGCAGGCGCACGGTCCAGGGTGTGTCGGTGGCCGGCTTGAGGACCACGGTGTTGCCGGTTACCAGGGCGGCGCCGGTCGGTCCGCCAGAGAGGGCGGCCGGGAAATTAAAGGGGCTGATAACCAGCCACACGCCGTACGGGCGCAGAATGGAGCGGTTGTTCGAATCAAACCCGGTGAGCGGGTCGCGGCCCATTTCTTTAATGTAACCGCCGTTAATTTCCATTTGATCGCAGGAATAGCGCACCAGATCCGCGGTCTCGGCGATATCGCCGAGGGCTTCCATGCGGTTCTTGCCGACTTCCATCGCCATGGCTACCCCGATCTCGAAGGTGCGCCGGTCGATGACATCGGCTGCTTTGCGCAGCAAGGCTACTCGCTCCTGCCAGCTCAGCTTACTCCACACCGGGAAGGCCTTGCGGGCTGCCTCTACCGCGGCATCAGCGTCGGCAGCGCTGCCTTTCTGGAAAACACCTAACACCTGGTCGGTGTTGGCGGGATTGCGATCTTCAAATTTGTCAGCGGTGAAACGTTCTTTCCCACCGATCAGCATGCCATATTCTCGTCCCAGGCGTGATTTAACCTCGGCCAGGCTTTCTTCAAAGCGGTCGTGGAGCACGTCTGGGGGGTTGAACATGGTCGAGTAAGTGAGTTTGAATGCACTCATATCAGCCATACACTCAATGACCTCCTCAGGTTGAATGGTTTGGATCAAAAACCTGGAAATCAGTCTGTATTTGCTTTTGTATCATCCGAAAATTGTTGTTGGGGTGTTTGTGTAGGTGCTTAGCTCCCACACAAACACCCCAGAAAAATATTATTCGGATGGTTCTTAGTATAGTACAGGAGCGGATTTTGGTCAAAGGTAAGGCCTGATTGCGGACCTTCGGGCGGGAGTCGTCGAGCGCTTCCTGGTGACCCCCGCCAACCGCGCGGCGAAAAGTACCTATTGAATAATTAGAACAAATATTCTATAATAGATCCAGGAAATCCGATCCGAACCGGTGCAAGGCACTTTTGATATCACCGATGGGGTGGTAGAGCAAAGCGCCTTTCCCGATCTTGCGATCAAACCATGCTGGGATCAGGAGGAGATCTATGAACACAAAACTTCATTACCGCGGCCCGGTAAAAGTAATCCTCGAGGGAACCGGCGCGTTGGAGCCCACCGCTTCACCGCCAGGCGGGACGAATGAGATGCGTTATTACGTGGCCAACCCGCAGAGTACCATTCTGGTGCGGGACTTCCGCCGCAATCCGGTCCGGACCGCCCAGAGAATCCTGGAAGGTAAGCGGGTGAACGGGTTTGCACGCCACTTCAGCCAGCCGGCCTGGGCGGAGATCACCTCGACCAACCGCTGGGTGGAGATCCGCTTGCACGACCAGGCTTCAAATGGTGATGATCCGGCCACGCTGTGGCTGGGGGTCACCGACTCGGACTGGGGCGCGCCCCTGCGCCTGGCGGAGTGGGAGTTCCTAAAACCGGTGGGTGCCGGGCGGGTGGCCTTCGCAGCCCTGGTAGACTGAGTTTGCATTTTCACGGGTTGGCCAGTAAAATAGCCTTGTCCGTCGAGATTCGCCAGGATGCTGACCGTCGCAGGTTTCGCTGATCGTTGTTTCAGCGTCTTCTTGCGGGTGGGTCAGCATCTTTTTTGTCGGGTTATCACCTGGGGTTCAGGCCTGAAGCAGTGCACGCCTGCGTTCAACTATTCTTGTGGGAGGAAATATGGCACGCAGATCCTTACGCAAAAGAAATCGAACCCCCGGACTCGTCCGAGCGGGGTGGGGGCTGGCAACCGGATTGAGCGCCCTGGTCGGCGCTTCTCTGGCAGCGGTGGGCGGGTGGATTGCTTACAGCAAGCTGGCAGTCGACCACGATATGGATCTCCCCGAGGCAATTCCAGCTCCTCGCTATAAGTTTACCGGGAAACGCGCGGGGCCGCTCAGCTACTATATGGAGAGCCAGACCGGCGGTGTGCCGCTGGTGCTGGTCCACAGCGTTAATGCGGCGGGCAGCGCTTATGAAATGCGCTCGATCTTCGAGCGCTTCAGGACACAGCGGCCGGTCTATGCCCTGGATCTGCCCGGTTTTGGTTTTTCAGACCGCTCGCCGCGCGAGTATTCGCCTGAGTTATACGAGGGTGCGCTGTTGGACCTGGTCGAAGAGGTGATCCATACCCCGGTTGATATGGTCGCTTTATCATTGGGCAGCGAGTTTGCAGCCCGCGCCGCTAAGACAAACCCGACCATGTTCCGCTCGCTGGCATTGATCTCACCCAGCGGGTTTCGCGAACGGGGTGGGAGCGAGCCAGCCCAGGCCAACGGGGAGGATGGCGATTCGGCCTACCGGGTGCTGTCAAACCCGCTGTGGGGTGGGCCGCTGTATGACCTGCTGGCCACCCGGCCGAGCATCCGATTTTTCCTTAAGAAAAGCTTCACCGGTGAGCCTCCCCAGGATTTCGTGGAATACGCTTACCTGACCGCTCACCAACCGGGCGCTGAAAACGCGCCGTTGTATTTTGTCAGCGGGCAGCTGTTTACCAGGAGGGTGCGACCTGAGATCTACGAACGGTTGGAGCTGCCGGTCCTGGTACTCTATGACCAGGATGGTTACACCAATTTTGAGACGCTGCCGGGGGTGCTCGACGCGCATGCAAACTGGAAAGCCGTTCGCATTGCCCCAACCCGCGGTCTTCCCCATTTTGATAAACCCGAGGAAACCTTCCAGGTTCTGCAGGATTTCTGGAGCTCTCTGTGAATTTTTCTGGGCTAACTTTTTAAACCCGCGGCCTGGATCGCAAGGTCGTTTGCCGGTTGGCCAGCGCTTGTAGAAAAAACTGTCAGTTTGTTCCCGTTTGGTGGGGCGCAAACAAGATAGTTTGCGCTGCATCCTCGCCCCGTGCATGGGCAAGAGGGCCATAGATCTTCAGCGCGAACCTTCCCTCACTTATCGTCACCCGAAGGCGCAATTCGATTGCGTCAAAGCCGGTTTGATGCTATATTCAATTAACCGCCATGTTGTTCAACCACACTACCTTCCTGGGCATCGATCCCACCCTCAGCCACAACACCGAGCCGGGGCAAACCCGTACCCGCGACCGGCGCGCGTTCGTATACGCTGCACTCAACCAGGAGGGACATTTGATCGCCCTGGGTGAAGGTTCTCTAGAAGACGTGCTGGCTTTTGCCGGGGGGCAGGAGAACGCTTACGTGGCGGTTAGCGCCCCACGCCGCCCCAACCAGGGTTTGATGACCCAGGAAAGCCTGCGAGAACAGCTCGTCCCACCTCCCAAGCCGGGCCGTTGGATGGAGTTCCGCCTGGCGGAATACCTGCTGCGCCAGCGCCAGATTGGGATGACCCCCACCCCAGGACGCGAAGAAGACTGCCCTGGCTGGATGCGCAGCGCTTTCCACCTGTACCAGCGGCTCGAATCGTTTGGTTTCTGCCCTTACCCCACAGCGGACGCCCCACTCCAGTGGCTTGAGGTTCACCCGCATGCGTGTTTCTCGACCCTCCTGGGCCAGTCGCCTTTCCCCAAGCACAGCCTGGAAGGCCGGCTGCAGCGCCAGCTGGTGCTTTACCAGCAGGGGCTCAAGATCCCCGATCCGATGGTTTTCTTCGAAGAGATTACCCCTTTCCGCCTGCTGCGCGGCTCGCTGCCCCTCAAAAATGTCTATACCCCCGAAGAATTGGACGCCCTGGCAGCCGCGTACACTGCCTGGATCGCCGGCTTGCACCCCGAACAGATTACCCTGCTGGGCGCTCCCGAAGAAGGCCAGGTAGCCCTGCCCATCCCGGAAGTGAAAACCCATTAAAATCTTTCTTATGCACCTGTACAGTCCAACAGGTGCAGGTAGGCGCGGAGACGTAGAATAAATTAAAAACTCCGGGTGTCGAAGTGCAGACACCCGGAGTTATATTAATTCTATCCTTTGTATCTTCGTGGTTAAGCGATTACAGCCTCATCACGTACCCACAAAACTCACAATCTAGGGAATCCATCCCGCGCAGAACGGGCTGGTTGACCGCGCCGCCGCAGGCCGGGCACTGCGAAGGAGCGGATTTTGCCTTTTCTACCTGGGAGGCATCGATGGCTACGGCCCGGTCCTGGTCGAAGATTTTGGATTTGGCCTGGCCCAACAGCCCCTGCCAGCGGCTGCTGTCCTGCCCATCCAGATGGAAATGGAGGGTGTAGAACGGCGCTCCTGAGGCGAAAGTTAGCTCCAGGTGGTCCTCATGGCTGAATAATCCCTGTTTGCTCCCCTTGACCGTTTCCATCAAAACGACGGGTACTTCGAGGAGAAGCTGCTGGACTTTTTGTTTTTCGGTGGTAATAAACAGCACTTTCTTGGTCGCCACTTCCTGCTTCTGCTCGAACAGGATGCGCTGATCGGTTAAATAGAGAACGCCCTTGGGGTCGCCTTTGTCCTCTTTCCCATCCTTGACCCATACGGCTTCGACCGCCAGGATGCCGCACTCGGTTGGCAGCAGCCGGAAACAGGCCTGGGCCAGTTGGGTCAGCATCCAGGTGACTTCATCCAGGTGGGTAGTAAACTGGCGCAGTTCCGCCTGATAGGTATCGTACATCCCGCGGATGCTGGTCTCCGCCCCGCTGACCTTGCTCTCCAGGCTGCTGACCGCAGATTCGGTCTGGCTGACCATGGGACGCGCCAGGGACAGGTTATTTGCACGCGCGGTGAGCTGCATCATCAGCGTCTCCACCGAACGGACTTCCATGTCCAGCTGGTTGCTCTGCTGGGTAATTTGCTGCAGCGCTAAAAGGCGCAGTGCCGCCCAGCGTCGTTTGAGGTCGGCAGCCCTGGCTTCAAGCTCCTTTTCAAATGCGTACCCCTGGGAGCGCAGATCGCGGACGCGCTGTCCGAGACCGTTGGTGGTAGTTTCCAGGTCTTCCAGCTCATCACGCAGGTTGGAAAGGCGCACCTGGCTTTGCAGGTTGTTCAACTTGGACTGCAGGGATTGAATATCTTCAGCCAGCTGCTGGGCAGGGGTGGGTGGAGTAGTCGGGGTGGGCATTGTTCCTCCAGGAAGCGGAAAAGGAGCGAGCGGATTTGTTCAGATGAATTATACCGAACTTACCTGGGAACCCGCCATAAAATCTTCATAACGATCTGATCATCCGAAGTTTTTTAGGGTGTTTGTGGCCGTGTTTTGCACGCGCGCAAACACCTCAGAAATTATTCGCTTAATCCGGGTAATCCGCGTAATTAGCGGATAATTTTACGGGTGTCTTTAGCCATTTTGATTGCAAATATTATCACAAATCGTAGTATAATTATCATATAAATTCACGATAAATCCAGTGCAAGGCAAACCTGCCTTGCACCTTCTCTACAAGAACAAAGGATGGATGCTATGAATGTTGGGATGTGGGGTAAGGCGCTGCGGGGCATCCCCCGGCTGACAAAGGATGAATGGGCACACCTGGATGTCATTTCCCGCTGGCTGGTTGCGTCGCGCGCGGCGGTGCTGATCATGACGTTCCTGTCCGCAGCCATCGCAGGGATCCTGGCGATCAAGGCCGGCCGGTTCGACCCGCTGGCCTGGGTGGCGATGACCCTGGGTTTGCTTCTGGCGCATGCGACCAACAACCTGCTCAACGACCTGACCGACTACCGGCGGGGAGTGGATAAGGATAATTACTTTCGCGCCCAATATGGCCCGCAGCCGCTCGAGCATGGGCTGCTTACCGAGCGCCAGCTCCTGGTTTATGCCGCCATTACCGGCCTGCTGGCGCTTGCCTGCGGGGCCTACCTGGTAGCGCTGCGCGGCAGCCTGGCTTTGATCCTGCTCGGCCTGGGTGCTTTCTTCGTGCTTTTCTATACCTGGCCGCTCAAATATATTGGCCTGGGCGAGCTGGCAGTATTAATTGTTTGGGGACCGCTGATGATCGGTGGAGGGTATTACGTGGTTAGCGGGGCATGGGACTGGAATGTCGTCATCGCGGGTCTGCCCTATGCATTCGGGGTCACCACGGTTATCTTTGGGAAGCACATCGACAAATTCCATGAGGATAAGGCCAAGCGCATCCACACGCTGCCGGTAATCATCGGGGAGAAAACCGCTCGCTATGCCGTGCTGGGGATGATGGCCTTGCAATATATTTCCACGCTCTACCTGGTGGCGACCGGGTTTTTCTCGCCGGTCATGTTGATCGTTCTGATCTCGTTGATTGGGCTCCCACAGGTATGGGCAATGTATAAATATCCAAAGCCATCCGAACGGCCGCCTGAATACCCTGCCAGCGCCTGGCCGCTCTGGTTCGTGGGGATGGCGTTCGTCCAGAACCGCCGCTTTGGAATGTGGTTCTTGCTGGGATTGATCCTGGATGTAGCCTTACGGGTGTTTGGAGTTTTGTAAACCTCTGCCTGTCGAAAGAATTAAATGGGACGCTGAGGAACGCAGATATATCAAGCCAAAACACCGGGTGTCTGGTTGTTGACACCCGGTGTTTTATATAATCTTATTGGATTTTGATCTCGCCTAACTCCAACCAGGCTTCTTCCGGGGTGGATAGTGTGCCGTATCCGAACTGGCCGGATGGCGGGAAGGCGGCGAACTGGTTATCGATCCAGATCACCAGGCCGAGCGGGGCGCGGGGAAGAACCCGGGTTTTCAAGACTGCCTGGTCGTCTACCCAAAACACCATCCGTTCCACAAGCCACTCGATGCGGTAGGTATGCCATTCGCGCGGGTCAACTGCGACCCTGGCGCCGTCCTGGTTGACCAGCTTACGACCCATGCGGCGCAGCCTGCGGGCAGCCGGAGGCCAGAACAAAAACGGCAGGATGGGAGCTCCCAGGGCCAGTGCGGGGAAAGGCAGGTGCGCGGAGCGGAATGTGCCGGCAAAGAAACCCTGGGCAGGCAGGTCGTCGCGCAGCGAGAGGTAATTAGGGGGTGAAGCGTGAAAAAACCAGGCGTTATTGGGCAGTGCGGGAATATGCCGGCCTGCTCCACCCAGGCCCAGGCTCATGCTGAACGGATCATTCCACAAGCCAAAACCCCAGGTGCCCGGCAGGTCCAGGGCCGAAACCCGCGCGCGCAGTTCCAGGGTGAAGGGAGGGCGCCAGGGAAGTTTCGAGCGCGGTAAAGCGTGATAATCGTCGAGCTGGGCCCAGCGATACCTGCCGGCAGGACCGGATTGGATCGACAGCCGCCAGTGACCAGCATCGGTTTGGGTGACAATCCCGCCGCCGGTTTCACGGATGCCAAGAATAACTTCACTCATGCGAATTACCCAGGAGGGTGGTCATTCAAATGTCTGACGCCTCAAAATCTAGTGGGGCAGTTCTCCCGCGATGGGCTCATCTTTGATATGCAAGCCCTCTTCAATCTTTTGCTCGATAAACAGCCCGCTCTCCACGTCGGGTAAGCCGGTAACCAGGTCCAGCTTATGCCCATCCTGCATCACCGCACAAACTGTGTAGGTTGTGGTCTGGCCGTTCTTGGTTCGTTTGTTAACTTCTTTGGTGTAGAGCTGATCGATGGAAACCACCGGCAGCTTTCGATTTCCGGTCCAGGGCAGCGGATAGTGGTCGATCAGCAGGTTGCTGCCGGCCAGTTCAATATAGGTAGTGTTCAAAAAACCGGCCAGCGCCGAATAGGTAATTCCTACCCCAACCGCCAGGTGGATCAGCGGGAAGAGGACAAAAATAAGCGGCGCCCCCGTACAGAAAACCATGCCATACCAGAATAACAGGAAACCGTCCCAGAACAGGGCAAATACCGCCATAAAGATGTGAGCGGGTGTAAACCAGCGCCTGGACAGCACGAAACCCTCTGCGGTAGATTTCAGGCTGATCCGGTTGGGCATTGGCGCGCGGGGACGGTCGGCTACTCTGGCGGGGTAGTTCGTGGGAGCGGCAATCCCGGGGCGCAGGATCAGGCTGTTCCCGCAGTAATCACAGGTAACCGATGGCTCATCGTTGCGGACGCTGGTTTTGGCGCCGCAGCTCGGACAGACCAGTACGATGTAAGGGTTCATAGGGTGTCGTTGTGAAAATGAGTAAGTTTGACCTGGATCAGATAGTCACTATTATAAAACGTAAAGCGTAAAACGTAATGTTTTTACGTTTTACGCTTTTGATGGAGATGCCGGTTTATAAGCGGCAGGCTCCAGCCTAGTGCCCCAGATCCAGCCACCACTGCGGCACCCAGAAGTCTGCGTACCCAAGGATTGTAAGAATTACCGCTCCTACCAGCAGCGCCAGCCCCAGCCCGATCATGATGTAATCTCGGGTTTGGAAGTGGAGGGTTTTCAGCCAGGTGCGCGGGTGGACGCCAAATGCGCGCAGGTCCATGGCATCCACCACTTCTTCACCGGTGACCACCGACTGCATGGTGACCGGGACGATCAGGGGGGCGATCCGGCGGATGCGGTTGATAATGCCGCCTTTCACGCTTTCCATTTCGTAACCCCGCGCGCGCTGGGCATCGACCGTAATGCTGAAGTCGCGCCCCAGGGTCGGCACAAAGCGGAAAGCCAGGTCCATGCTGAAGGAGGCCTTGTCGGGCAGTCCCATCTGGCGGAAAGTGACCCCATAGATGCTCGGGTCGATGGTATAGGGGATGGGGATGGCCAGGGCCGCCATGGTCAGCATGCGCACGATCTGGGTGATCGCAAAGAATGCCCGCGCGGTTGTTATGGTAATCTGGATCTTCCAGTTGACCAGCGGGACGATCAGCGCTGGAGTCTGCCACAAGATGGGCGATTCACCGGAGAGCACTTCAGCCGGACCGCCGCGGCCGGAGAGCAGGGCATTCAACCCGATGATAAAGACCACCAGGATGATGATAAATACCCACGCCCGCCTTACGTCGCGCCATTCGATCCGCGCCGAAAAGTAGAGAGCGAACACCAGGGCGGTGATCGGCAGGATAAAACGGATATCCCAGATCTGGCCAATGGTAATCGCCAGGATCACGCTGAACATAAAGATCAGCCGTGTCCGGGGATCCAGCCGCTGGATGAACGTGTCTCGCGGCCTGTATTTCCAGGTAACGAGCACTTAACGGCCTCGTCTGGCTGCTACAGCCTGGTAGGCGACAAACAGGATCGGGACCAGGATGATGATCACCACCGCATTCCCGATAAAAGCGGGTAGGAAATATCCGACCAGGGCAGTGTTGATATCGATCCCGCTGGTCAGCATTTCGGTCAGCGAGGCGAACAGCATCCCCACTGCCATGCCGAGCAGGCCGTAGAAAATTCCCAACCCGATCCCGCGCCCGGAGCGGTAATCCTGGATCATTGCCACCACGAGGCCGGGTATAAAGCCCATCAAACCGTTGCCCACGCTCCAGTTCCAATAAAGACCCCAGCCGGTCAATGCGTCTCCCAGGGTGTTCCCAACCAGCCCGGCGATGAGACCCACCCAGGGTCCGAAGGCCGCGCCAAAGAAGATCAAAACGGCTACGGCCGGTCGAAAAGTGACGTTCCCCGCGGCGGGCAAGGGGATTACGTTGGTGATCCAGGAGAATACTCCATAAAGGGCGGCGCCAATAGCCCCATAGACGACTTCCCGGGTCCCGAATTTCCACACGCTGCTACGCTCGTTCATGCTACCTCCTCAAGAATTGTAGATAAAATTGATGATATTTGATAGTTAACAACCCATTATAGGCATATTGGTTGCAGATACAATAGCCTTGAGGAAGCAAATCCGAGCCTTCGACAAAATTAAAGGGGTTTTGGCGGCGAGTAGCGCCGCCAAAACCCCTTTAATTTTCTTGCTCCACTACAGGATCTTTATTGCTGGTTGTCCTGTTGTTTCTCAAAAGAGAACAGGTAGATGTGCTTGGTTTGTGAATAGGTTAAGCCGAAAAAACCTGCCCCCAGAAGAAACCCTGCCCCGTAGGAAACCCACAGGTTGATGTTCCAACCGGCAAAAGTCGCGGACAGTAAATAAGGGAATACCATCAAACATAAACATACGTTTATGGCCTGCAAGATAGAAATGGGGTACAGTTTTTTCACAAGGTCATTATACCTCGATAGCAGCCAACGCTTCGGCAGGCAGAAAGCGTCCGGTTTGAGGAAAGAGACGGCAGTTGATTTCCAACAGGGAGGTGGGACGAATTCGGCTGCCCTCCAGACGCTGGAAATCGCACAAGGTTTCTTGGGGAGTGCCATCCGCGGCGATCTGGCCGGCGCGCATCAAGATGACGCGGTTTGCATACGTAACGGCCAGGTCGACATCGTGGGTGATAAAGAGCGTCGCATCGAAATGCTCGCTCAATACCGACTGCCCGCTTGCCAGGGTTGCGCTGCACAGCGTATTCATAAAGCGCGTGTAATTGGCAAAATCCTGACCGGCGGTTGGCTCGTCCATGATCATGATTTTCGAGCGCATGGCCAGCACAGCAGCAATTGTGGTTCGCTTCTGTTGCCCGAAGGAAAGCCCGAGAGGCGGATAATCCTCCAGGCCTACCAGGTTCAAAGCGCTGACGCTGTCGGCGATGTTTTCACGGATATCATTTTCCTCGAACCCCAGGTTCTGCGGACCGAAGGCCAGCTCCTCTCGCACGCTGGGCGCAAACAGCATATGCGCCGGGCTCTGGAATACATAACCGATGGTCCTGGCATTCTGAGCGACCGATATGTGCCGGGTATTCTGGCCGCCTACCAGTACCTCGCCGCGCGTCGGTTTGAGCAAACCGATCGCGTGCTTCACCAGAGTGGATTTTCCGGCTCCGTTGGGTCCCAGGATGGCGATCATATCCCCCGAGTGGATCTCCAGGTTGATATTGTGCAGGATCTCAGGGCCGTCTCCATAGGCAAAAGAAACATTCTCAAAAACTACCAGTGGAGTCTCATGCAGGTAGGCCCTGGGCCTGACCGGCGGGAGAATGAGGGGGGTGACGTCGATTGCTTCTGCTTCACGCAGGTGCACCGGCTCTACAGCACCGCCGGCGCCCATGCCGGCGCTCCTCTGCCGGGCTCGATGGATCACCCACTGGGCAGGGAGTTTGACCTGGCGGTAGTCGATCTGCATGGGGAGTTCGTCTACCGGTCCAAGGTAGTGAACTTCACCGGCGGACATATACAACAGGCGGTCAGGCCGGGCAGCCAGGGCATCCTCTACACGGTGCTCGATCATTAAAACGGTCGTGCCCTCATCTGCCAGGCGGCGGAATAACCCTAGAGCTTCATGGGCAGAAACCGGATCCAGAGACGCCAGAGGCTCATCCAGGAGCAAAATAGAAGGCCGCATGGCCAGAACCCCGGCCAGGGCAATTTTTTGCTTTTCTCCACCGGATAGGTTGAAAGTTTCCCGGTCAGCCAGGTGTTCGATGCGCAGGCGTTTGAGCACTTCGTCGATCCGGGTCCTGATCTCAGCGCGGGGAAGACCCAGGTTTTCGGGGCCAAAGGCAATCTCACCCAGCACGTTGGAGGATACGATCTGTCGTTCCGGATCCTGGAGCAGAGTGGCAACGACCTGGGAGACATCCACCAGGTTCAGGTTGGCAATATCACGGTCATTGAGCAGCACGCGTCCGGAAAACTCGCCGCGGTACGACCTGGGGATCAGCCCATTGATGCAGCGCGCCAGTGTGGTTTTACCGCAGCCGCTGGCGCCGGCGATCAACAGCATCTCGCCGGGCTGAACTTCGAGGTCGATATTCTGGATGGCAGGTTCCTTCCGGCTGTGATAGCGGAAAGACAGATTTTCGATGAGAAGTGTCGGCGCCATAATGGTTTCGTAGGCCTTCGTTAGTCCTTCATTTTGTTATCTGGATTACAAAACCTAAAACGTAAGTTGTTAGGTTTTACGCTTTACAATGACCTCCACCGGGTCGCCGACTTTGGCGCCCAGCCGGGCGGCAGCGCTGCCGTTTACTTCTGAGACGATCAGGCTGCCCGTGCTGCCGTACAGGATGACCAGGTCGCCGATTGGCCGGTCGCCAAAGGTACGCACCAATCCGCGCAGTTCCAACCCCTGGATGTGTAGAGCCACGTCTCCATCTTCCGGGAGATCCTCACGTTGCAGGTTGGTAACCAGGTTACCAAAGCTATCGATATAGATCAACTGGGCCAGGTAACCATGCGGGGTGGGGGTTGGGCGGGGCAGTTCCAGGCGGACGGGATCCTGGACGGGAGAGCCCAGTTCGCTCAGCGGCACTCCATTGGCCAGGTAGGCGGCTGTGGGGGAAAAAATATCTCGCCCATGGAAGACGTCGCTAATCACCGGCAGCCAGTAGCGCGGGTTGTTGAGGTGGATAATCTCCACCGGCTCGCCGTTCTTTTCAGCGCGTTCCAACATCAGGGTGCACAACCCGTTATCGGGTCCGACAAAATATTGGCTGCCCAACCGCGCGGCAATCGGCCGGCGGTCGGTGCCGACCCCCGGGTCGACCACCATGATATGGATGGTCTCTTCCGGGAAGTATGGCGCCGAGCGGCCCAGAATGAGCGCGCCTTCCATGATATTTTGCGCACCGATCAGGTGGCTGAGATCGGAAATCTGGACGGTTGGAGCGATCCCCCAGATAACGCCCTTCATCACGCCGACATTGCCGTCTTTCAACCCAAAGTCGGTGGACAGGGTGACAATTGTCAACTTCTCCTCCAAAAAAAGTCAAATAAATCCACTATTGAGAGGAACTATAGCATTGGGTGAATTGGAAGTCAAGTTGGGGAGGAGGGGGGCTCAAACCGCAAACGCCGCGGCGGGGAGAGGGTCGAGGGACGAGGGTCGAGGGCGGCTGAAGCCACCCTCTACGTT